>Ga0137397_10002877_pt1 | contig 11990 bp, 7 predicted proteins | sample czorhiz116metaG_FD_106658 | JGI IMG/M metagenome (GOLD analysis project Ga0137397, IMG submission 106658) | Vadose zone soil microbial communities from Angelo Coast Range Reserve, California, USA - czorhiz1.16 metaG | ecosystem: Environmental > Terrestrial > Soil > Vadose zone | place: USA... | reverse complement strand
TTCGAAAATCTTCCGGTCAGCACGCACGTCTATGAGCTCCCTGCAGAACAACGACGCTGCTCGTGCTGCGGCGAGCAGCGACAAGAAATCGGCAGCGAGGAGAGCTGGCAGATCGAATACCTCCCCGGACACTTCGAACGCTTGCAGCATGTGCGCAAGAAGTATGCGTGTGCCAAGTGTGAGCTGGCGGGAGAAAATCCGCAGATCGCGACAGCGGCGAAAGCGGAGACGGCGATCGAAAAAGGCTTTGCGGGTCCGGGGCTGCTGGCCTACATCGTGACCAGCAAGTTCGCTGACTACCTGCCACTGTATCGGCTGGAAGATATCTTCGAGCGGCAAGGCTTTGCAATTTCCCGAGCCACGCAATCGGTGTGGTGCGGGGATGTCGCGGACCTAGTGGAGCCAGTGTACCGGCGCATGGCGGCACGGGTAAGGCAGTCCCATGTAGTGGCCACCGACGACACCGTCTTTCCGATGCTGGGGCCGGGGCAGACGCAGTCGACACGCATGTGGGTGTACGTAGGCGATGAAGCAAATCCGTACAACGTGTTCGACTTCACGTTGAATCGCGGACGAGAGGGGCCAAAAGAGTTTCTGAAAAACTACACCGAAGTTCTTGTGGCGGATGCCTATGGAGGCTACAACGGAGTGGTAGCCGGCAACGCTATCACGCGCGCCGGATGTTGGTCGCACGCGCGGCGGAAGTTCGTGGAGGCGGAGAAAACGGCTCCGGAGATCGCTCGCGCGGCCGTGGATTTGATCGGCCAGCTGTTTGCGGTGGAAAAACAGGCCAAGGATGCGTCCGTGGCCGAGAGACTAGCGTCGCGGCAGACACAGTCGGTGCCGGTGCTGGCCGAATTGCGACACAAGTTGCTGACCTGGAAAGAACAGTTGCTGCCGAAGCATCCCATGGCGGAAGCGGTGAACTACACGCTCACCCAATGGGAGGAACTGACGGTGTTCACCAGCGACGGCGCGGTGCCCATCGACAACAATGTGAGTGAACGGGAGATGAAGCGTGTGGTTCTGAACCGCAAGAACTCGCTGTTCGTCGGAAACCCGCGCGGCGGACGGACCGCAGCGATCCTGGCCAGCTTGACCAGCAGCTGCCGCCGGCACGAGATGGATCCGCAACTCTACTTCATGCAACTGCTGATGAATCTTCCCTCGTGGCCGGCAAACGACATCGACGCCTGGCTTCCCGATCGCTGGAAAAAAGCTCACGCTGCCAGGTGCGAGGCTTTGGAAATACCCCCTCTCGATTCCTGAAAACTGTGCTTCACATATCATTTACTCTAGATCGACACATTGATTGTTCGGGCGCCGGTGTCTAAGAAGGAAGGACAATGGCACAACAAACAAGGTTCGTCTGCCGGCTAAACGAACTATCGTTCTCAATATATTTCAGCCTGCTGCTGGTGACGGAGGAGCAAGGTTGTAGACGGGGATCGGTTTTTCTCCACTGGGTTGGATATCCGCTAACTGACTATCTCTATCCGGTCCTGCGCAGGCATCGTATCCACCTTTACGGCTCTCATTCCATCGCACTATGGTGGCTGCTTGCCGTGATTATCGTCGTCTGCGTCCATCTTTTAGGACGTCTCGGCATTCCAAGAGCGCTGGTACGTGGAGCTTCGGGAATCGTCGCCGTTGCAGGCTGCCCGCTGCTACTACTGCCTCCATGCAACATCACCAACTTACTGTTATCAACTACCGTGTGGATGTTCTTGTACTTTGAGGTGATCGTGGTTGCGGTGTGCGTGCTTCTATATTTGAGCAGAAGGTGGTCAGCCAAGACAACGCTAGGCCTTCTGTTTCTTGGCCTCCATTCCGCAATTTGGGGTTGGATGACCTGGGGAAGAATCGCTCTTCCGTTCTGGGCAGTTTATCTATTCCTCGGTCTGTGTTCGAGTGTTATCTGGGCAGTTTACGTTAGTCAGGACCGGGGAACGGCCAAAGCTCCGATCGTGGGAACCTCAGCCAATCCGTTCTGAAGACTTTAGTCTCTCTCAGTTTTTTCTTCCGCTTTCTTGCTTCGCTCTTGTCGCTTGTCGCGTCATCCCGCAAATTTGCTATACCCGTACTCGCCCCTGCAAGATGCGCTTCACGTAGCGCTCACGACAAAGTTACAGGCAGGAGCTTGCTGGACTGGCTCTTACCCAGTCGTCCTTCGCGATACTTTTTGCGCCAGTAAAAAACCTGATTGGCGTTGACGGCATGCCGCCGCGCCACCCGTGCTACCGATGCACCGGCTTCTAACGTCTCTTCGACGATTCGTCGCTTCTCTTCGACCGATCGTCGCCGTCTCGCTTCTCGCTCGGGTGTCTCATTAAGGATGGTCTGCTCGGAAGTGTCCACTTGTCCCTCGTGGACACTTATCGATGTGCCCATATCGGGCAGCATCCTTATTTAGACTCACTTCGTCCAGACGGTTTTCACCAGTCGCTTACGTTGCATCCCTTCGACACAAGACGGCCTGAACCGAACGCTTACAGCTCTTCACTAAAACGGCTCCTTTTCATGGCGCTTCTCCTCTCGCGGTCTTATACCCGGAGAAGCTAAGTTTTGGCTGGACTAAATTTCGGGGAGCAGGTCATGCCCGCACAAACAATCTCGTTTGTTCCAGTAACCTAGCTACTTTGAGAACTTCTTTTCGAGGTCGAAGATATGCGGAAACGAATCACATATGATTTGATGAAAATGAGGCCCATTTGTCCAAAAGACTGAGGGAGTTTGCGGCTTTGAATCCGATGTGACTATAAGGGTTTCGATCCTCAAACTAGCAACTTTCCCGCCTTCGTCTTTTTTTTCAATCCGCTTAATGATTTTGGCTTTATGGACTTCTTTTTCAAGATATTGCTGTGCTTGACCTGGGGAATCGAATTCACGATAAACGTACAACAATTTCGTTCCGTCGGGGGCCTGATAATTAGTAAAGGCGAAGTGTAATCCGTCTGGGTCTAGCATTTCACCCCTCTGGGTTATTTTAAAGTAAGAACTGCTGTCGACTTTTTCGATAGGCGCCCGTACTTGGGAATAAGCGATCGGAAGGTTATGAGAAATGATCACCACGAAACTCACTCCCACAATCGAGGCAAATATTGGTCTAGCTAGCATATTGCACCCTGTGTGTTACTTGTGATTGATATAACATTCCCACATAGCCTTCCCAGGTTCATTGGTTCTGCTATAGTCGGTTTCCCCATTCCAACGCTCGCCCATTCCTGTTATAAAGCCAAGGGAGTTTCCGAGTTCCCAAACCTGCCCTTGAACAAGATTGTAGTCATAACTACCAATGTTGACATATGGATTAGCTCCATCCGTATAGGCTGGGATTTTGAAGCTCCCAGGAGGAGGATTTACCCCGTTTCTCGCGGTATTTCGGGGGTCGTTTCTCCACATGGAATTAACCTGGTCACGGGATCTAGATACATCGTACGTGACTGTAAACTGATAAGGTCCCGGGTCGTCCCCAAAGGGCCCCGCGGTCCTGTTGGGTCCCGTGGGTATGCCGGCCTTAGCTCCAGTGAATGAACCGTTCTGAGGAGTCCCACCACCCCAAGATGATTTCCCTTTTGCTGGAGTAAAAGACACCAGCGCAACTCCAAATAGGGCCTTCGCGCAATCATCGATGAACGCTGCGTTCACAGTTGGCGGGCTCAACATGAAGTTATTGATGCCAAACTTCCCTGGATCAATCGGGTTGTATATGCTATTCAAAGTCGCTGTTGTGCTCGACAAAGTCCCATTATCAACGATAGGTGGTGTTCCAAGGGGAATGCCCCCAGCGCCTGGAATCGGTATGGTAGCCAATGCGGGAATACGAAGAAGAATTGCAAGCACTGTGAGAATAACCTTAAAGAGCCACGATAACCACGACTGGCCGCTCGGATCGGTTATGTTCACAGGATCGTTCCGCGCGTAGGCGTAGCGGTTCCACGACTGGGGATCGCTCGGACGACCCAACACTGGATCCACGCATGAAAAGCGACCGAAGCGATTGATGTAGTAACGCGCCATTGCGTAATCATTGCCTGATTCCGAATCGCGTTCGTAGCTGGTGAATATGAACTTTGTCGTCGTGTTCGACGTGTACCAGGTTTCCCCGTACGGATAGTGCCCCTGCTCTCCGATCTTGTTCCCGCCCCCATCCGTGGTGACACGCACCGAAAGGTGGTCGCTGTGGTGGTAGGTTATGATGTTGTTTTGGGGGGAAATCGTGGCAACGAGTTGGCCACCCGCATAGATGTATTCGCGCAACGGCGAGCTTGGGATTGGGGGGAAGGGACCATTGGAGTATTCCGCGATGTCCTTCCCGTCAGCGAAGATATACACAGTAGGGGTTCCGTCCTGCAGCACCTTTTTTAGGCGTACTCCATGCGCGTCACAGGTATAGGCGCTGGTTCCCGTGGACGAGTTTGTGCTGCTGATCAAACAATTCTCCGCGTCATACACCAGCGTGTTATTGCCGTCATTGAGCATATTTCCGCTCGGGTCGAACGAATACCCGTCCGGATGGTTTGTATAGGCCCCGTTGGCGGGAGGTGTCGTGCCAAACGACAGCGTGTTGTATGGCGGAGCGCCTGCAGTCTGATTTTGGCTTAGACGGTTGCCGTACCGGTCAAAGGTCTCGGAGAGGCCCCACTGCGGAAAGCCGGTTGAGCCATTCGTCACCGCCGTACTTAGGCGGCCGAGCGCGTCGTAGGTGTAACTCACCGTGCGGCCAGAGTCCACGCCATCCGCGATGCAATCAATCTGGCCATTGTTGCCCGTGGTGCCCGTGGAGCAGTTTGTCTGATCCTTCTGATAGTAGTAGTTCAGGCTGAACAGCGTCTGAAAGGGGTTCGCATAACTCACCCCCGTCATCTGCTGCCTAGCCGCGGAGTAACTAAAGTTCGCAGTAACATTATTACCGTAAGTAAGAGTGAGGACCTGCCCAGCCGCGTTGTAGCCATTCTGCGCAGGGATCGACACAAAGTTAGTCCCCAAATAGGCCGGACCAAGGGTTTGGAGCCGACCGATGTTGTCCAAATTCCGCTGCACCACGCGGTTTGAAGGATACGTGATTTGTGTTACGTCACCGCCCACGTTGTACTGATAGATTATGGGATACGTCGTTCTGTCGACGGTCTTCAGAACTTCTATAACCCAGCCCATCTGATTGTAGATATACGTTTCCGAGCCAGACGGATCAAGCATTTTAGTCAGCCGCCCCAACGCGAATGCTGACGCGCCGCCTTGGTCGTACTGATAGGTCACAGCTCCCTGGCCATTAGAGTAGGTTTTCCCGGTCACTCTGTTCAGTGAGTCGTAGTTGTACGTCGCTGTAATGTTGCGGGCGTCCGTCCTTCGACACACAGCCCCAGCCTCTCCAGCGCAGAGCGTCACATTGTCGGACTGCGTGAAATAGAAATTGTCAGTTCCGGCTTCCGGCGTAGTTCTCGACGTTAGCCTTCCGAGACCGTCGTAATTGAACGTCCGTGTCTGTCCACCCTCGATGACCTGGGCCAGTCTTTCTGCCGCATCGTATGAGTAAAGCGTGACGGCAGGTGAAGTGAGCAAGCTGACCAGTGTCGTCCCGGAAGTCGCCGCATAGAAAGAGGGCCCGCCAAAATCCGCCGGATCATTCGTTGAAGATCCTGCTGAAAGACTATAGTTCGTTCCCGGACCCGACGCTTTGCTGGTCAGCGACACTACATTTCCCGAAACCGAAGCCGTTACAGGTGAATTCGTGTCTCCATTGAATGCGGTGGCAAGGGCGGAGGCAATGGTCGAAGACGTACTCGTCGAACCATAAGTTGTCGATTTCGAAAAACCGTTAACTGTGATCGAAACAGTTCCAGTGTCGTAGGTTGTTACGTTTACCCAATTGGCGCAATCTCCGCCTGCAAGCCAACGCGTGCATCTTTGTGTTACGAAGGATTGTTCCGTTCCTCCTATCGTTACGGAACCAGTGCTCTGTGTGTTTCCGAGGCTTGGTTCATCAACCTCAATGATTCTTCCGAAGCCGTCAATCCACTGCTGCCTTTGCTTGCCAACCTCATCCATCGAGATAACGGGATAGCCGTAGCCATACGTTGAGGGAGAACCCTGTTGAGTTGTAACTCCTCCGAGATTACTCACGTTCGGGCCATAGGCCGTTCGCAAAGATTGATTATCGGGATGTGTGACCGCGATAGTTCGGTCTAGCCCGTCATAGGCAAATGTTTCAAAAACGTGACTTGGATCGGATGGATTCACATAGGCATGGCTCACACTTTGAATGCGGCCCGTGGCGTCATACGTGGTGTCGACGTTGATCGCACCGCCTGGAGCGTTCACCAGCTTTTGATTTACCTTGCGGCCCCAAACGTCAAGATTGACCTGATTATCCCGACAACTGATGCAACTTGAGGAGGGAGATGTATCCGCGACTGGAACGTAAGAGTCTGCTTGTGCTTGTGAAGTGTAGTTCGTCAGATTCCACCCGATCGGGAAATTGGTAGTTGTGTGGCGATCGAGCACGTCAGAGTAAAAATTGGATGTGGTGACATTGTTAGGGTCTGTGGAAATCGCTAGCTTTCCGCTTCCATAATAGTAACCGAACGTCGCTGTCAGCCCACCCCGCGTGACAGTCTTGAGGTATGCGTTTGTTGGAGAAGGGGGAGAGTAGGCGGACATCGAACTTGCTCCGGTCTCATTGAAGAAGTTGTCCGCATAGCTGTAGCATGTCGTATTTCCAGCTGGATCCATACTCTGCGCGAGTTGACCTGTCGTGTCATAGAGGAGGGTTGTGACCAGATAATTGCTTCCACTCACCCACTTCTGGAGCTGAGTCGGATTTGCTCTGGCCAAGTTCCCAGCACCAAAGTTCGTGTCATCGTGGTTTGCTATGCCGGTTACGGGGACTAGCCCGCTGGGGCCGCCACAGTTATTGGTCCCGTACGAATCGTAAGCGATTTTTGTTTGGCTTACTTTGCTTCCTCCACCGGGACAGTCTGCATCGGATCCAGAATTATTGCAGACGGTACTTGTCAGCGGCTTATTGATGATGTTTATTCCCGTGGGCGCCAAAAAGGTAGTGTATGTTGCGCGATCGGGAATGGAGGGAAAACTCGGAGACGTTCCAGGATAGAATTTCCATTCGCTAACTGCGGTAACGTTTCCTTTTTGTGGGCTGTCGTATGCGTAGCTTGTTTTTCTTGAAAGGCTCGTTCCTCCAGGTATCGGAACCGTCGTTGATTTCGAAGTTGGTCTGATATATCCTGCTCCAACACACCCTTGCAAGGCACAAGAATTTGAAAAGTCGAAGGTAGTCGTGACTGTCTCAACCGAATTCCCGGCAACATCGTAGCTCTGGATTTGACCGGGCCATACGCCATTGTTGAGCGTGAATGTATAGACAGTAGAAGCCCCACTTGGTTTGTAGACCGTCAGCTTCTCTTGGCAGCCCACTTGGCTAGAGCTGCAAGTCGAAATCACCTGCGGATAGTAGCTCCATATTGCGCCCGCCGAAGTCCTTGAGCTTAGCCAGCGGCTCCTGTTTCCGTAGGAATCGGAGAATGTGGTGTATCCATAATTGATCTGCCCGCCAGTCGGCAGCGTTACGCTAATTAGCGTACCGTAGTAGCCACTTTGGCCGGAAGGAGAGCCACAGGCAAGGTTTCCGGTGCCCGAATCGCAATCGTACTTGAATTGGTAACTGGTGCCATCGGCCAAGTTAATCGTTTGAATTACCAAAGCTGTGCAATTAGTTGTGCACTCGGTTATGCCCGACTGCCCAAAACTTGTCTTCAAAGGGATCGTCGCTGACACGAGGCCATAGGATGTATATCCCCCTCGTGAGTTCATGACCTGCTGCCACGGTTGGAACGACTGGCGACCGAGCGTGTCTATATACCCTGACACATTGGGGCCTCCCAAACTGCGGCCAAAGTAGTTCCCGTTGGGATCTTCCATATCTATGGAGTTACCATGAGCATCTGTGACTGTCGGCCACTGGTACGCCAACGTTCCATCTGGAGCATAAACTTTGCCGTCTGTATAATTGGTCACATAGAGGTGATAGCCGGAAGAGTCTGTCGCGAACGCGTCTCCCGATGATGTGCCATTCCCACTACAACCATTGATCACCATTGCAGTGGTCACGGGAAAGAAATGCACAGTTCCGACATTGTCGACAGCTTGAAAGTTGTTGTACTGCCTCAAACATAAAATAGAATAAATGTTGTAGGTGATACTTTGCCACTGATGCGCTACGGTTCGCCAACCCGCAAATGGTAAGGGACTCGCTGGGGACCATACATTTGAGGGAGTAATAGTCCAAAAGTTACTGTCATAGGCCATGAAATACTTCATTGGCTGACTGCTGGCCCTCTGGGGAAAGGAACCCATTGGAATTTCTAAGTGGAGGTTTCCAGTGGCAGATTCCACAAATCCGAGTTCGATGGGCTCTGGTGCTACATACGGACGCTGTCCCAGTGTTTGCGCCATCGTTACACGGCTGCCCATCCCCAATAAACACAGCACTGCGATCACCGAAAAGAACCTGCCGCACAAAACTTGCGAAAGTCCTTCGGTCAAGAACCCACGGATCAAGCACGTATCTCCGGCAGCCTTGTCCATTGCATCCCCCACGTCCACGCGAAGATTTGTATTTCCCAATCCACTGTCGTCTTTTACTGGTCGAAGTCAGAATCTTTCAGCCCAGCATTGAAGGTCGCCTGGTTTAATTGAATCGCATAAGTACGTTGCCCAGTTGCTACTTCTGTGACGGAGAAGGGTACAAGGACCCCGCTCACTGTCCGGTAGTCTGAGAAAAGCATCTCGTGAGGATAGTCGATAGTGGACGCGTTTAGAGGATGGACCATATCCAGGGTGCCCACGACGTGGAATGTGGCGGGGTCAACAAAGAAGTCCCTCGTGGACAGCTTGCTGAGAACCTCACTTGGGTCATTATCAGAAGGAAAGACCTTCCGCATCCGAATATGATGGATCTGGCGACCATCTCTTGTTTCCAGCCCAACGTAAGTGATACTCGTTGAATTGTCCTGTTGAGCGGCCGACATATATGCGTGAGGAAAAGTCAAACTGCCAAAGTTAACGGTGTTGTGATAGGGAATTTGTTTTTTGCTGCCATCCAATTCTTTCACAAACCCTGTGCCATTATTGACCGCCCACGACCGAACTCCGTTCTGGAGTGAGGCGTCGAGCCGAAACTGACCGGTCCCTCGTCCCTTTACCGTTACAGTACCCTGCACCTCCTCGCCCGCCCAGTAGTAGGTGATTGTCCCTGTAGCGGTGATATCGTGAATTGCAGCGAGAGCAGTTTCGCCACCTGCGACATTCAAGACTTGCGTCAAAATCGTCAAAGCTTGCTGATCGCGCTGCACTGTTTGCGTGATTGGAGTCCCATTCTGCTGGCTAAAGGAATTGAAGTTTGCTGCACAGACTAAAAAGAGGAGAAAAACAAACCGGCGGTAGAACATAGCGATTCCACCTCCCAAGGACACGGGCCTTATAAAATAAGGAGAAGATACGTGTCAATAGTACTTTCTAGATTTAAGGCACGTTTATGTTTGGTTGATCTGGCGTGTACCTATTTCCAGTCGTTTCTATCATTTATAAATGACGACAAGTTTGCCATCTTCAACATACAGGTCCCTCAAATTGCTCGGCAACCGCATGATGTTACGAGTGTCTGGTGTGGCGGCCATCTGTTTCAAAGCTCTTTTCAGCGAATCCTTTGGGATCGGTAATGCGCCAATTTTTCCGCTCAGCGGCTCGAAATCCAGATAGCCGTTCAAGCTATGGACCTTACCTTCGAAGACGACGGTAATGTCTTTCCCGCGAAGACCCACTAATACATACGCTCGCAGACGGTCCTCAGAGAGAGTCAATTTCATGTCGCGTACTACTGCCGTCGAGTTCTCCGATGGCCTGCCAGACGCGGCTCGGAAGTATGCATCGAGTACAGAGTTAAGTTCAGTTTCGTCTGTTCGGAGGATTCCCGGAGACCCAGCGGCAGCAGCGGTTTGGGCCTGTTGGAGTTTTTCTTCGAAACGCCGGGCAGCGGCCGGATCAGTGTGAATAACTGGCGGAGGCGTCGTGTGAAAGAGTAGGATAAGGACAACGACCCCAAGCCCAAGAACTACACCAATCGCCATTGCGGCCCAACGCATCACTTCCCGAACAATCCGAGGTCCGGGCGTTTTTCTCGCAGTTTCTCCGGCTACTGCAGACTGGATCCTATTCGGCATTTTCCTTCTCCACGCCGACTATTTTCGCCGAATACTCATTCGTCTTTCTATATTGGCAGCGGGAGAGTATACATGAAATCTTGCCAGCAACCCACTTGCCTTCGCTTGAAAGCGGAGCGTCTCTTTTTACAACGTCGTTAAAATCGCCGGGGCGTTGCAAGGCCGCCCGTCCAGACGGTTCACACAAGACGCTTACGTGCGTTCTCAGAAAATGCACTAATGTATATTCGACTGCGATAGTGAAGTCGCGACACACGAGGCCGTTTATCGTTCTGCGCGAACAGAGGCTCAGGAGTGGCCCGTTGGTTGGCCAACAGAATGACGAAACAAGTGGATTGACTTTTCCGGTTAGGCGACTTGAAGGCAAGAGAGTCTGTAATAAGGTGCGGGTTCGACCCGCGATCCAAACATTTTGTTATGCCTTATCGACAGATATGATCAGGGTTTCACCGTGATGTGAATGCGCCGTGAAGTGATGGTTGGGCGTTCCATGGTCCAAAGCGGAAGTTTGCTGATCGGGTCGTGTCCCAAAAACTGCCTGACAAAATCAGCGGACAGAAAGCTATTGAAAGTGGCATAAATATCGTATTCTCCAGGCCCGTTAATATACTCTGACAGCTTGAGGTCCTCAAAAAGCCCATAAAGATTGCCCGGCCCAACTTTCACAAATTGGTAAGGGTCCCCCGAGCGAGGAGGCGGCGGGACGCAGTCTGCAAGGAAACTGCCCTGAACAGTTTTCCCATCGGCTCCGATGATCCACATGGTTAGCCCTCGCGCCGGATTCCAGCACAGGTCCCAATGCCAGATGTAGATATCTTCGTTGCTGATATTTCTCAGTTGCGTATCCAGCCGCAAAGTATCGGACATCCGGTACACACTGCGATCGGCCTTGAGGATCAATTCGAGCGGCAAGGAGCGAGAAGCACTTTGATCAGAAGGCTTAGACTGTGGCGTGGGAGTCCAGCTAAATAGTCCAAAAAACAAAAGCCAAGGCAAACAACGATAGAGCATGACAAGCCTCCGACTTGCGCAGTCTAGCAACGAAGCGCAGAAGCGTCGAGCGATGGGGAAGTACCTGCACTCAGGCTTTGAGGGTCATGTCCTGATTTACGCGGAAATCGGAGAAGTTGAATCGGCCAAACGTTAGAGCTTTACCGGATGCGCGTTCCAGTTGAGAAGCAAAGGGGCCGGAAGTTCTGCGCGCGTCCGGTAAAGCCGTTTGGACGTGGCCGCCCGTGGGTGCGACGGACGCGGGCCCTATGCAAATTCAATTGAGGGAAGGGGTGAGTTTGAGATGTGCCGAGGCTGTGCTGCGGAGCATGGTCCTTCACACTGCCACGGCCAGAGCTGCCTGGAGGCAAAAAAACGTGGCGAAGATGGTCGTTGAAGAGGCTTGAGAGGAAATAGGTGTGGCGCGGAGGTAGAGAAGTGCGGGGCGCGCCGAGGCACGCAGAGTTTTCGCGTTGGGGAGAGCGGTTTCATGCCGCAGCGGTTAACTCTGGTGGAGCACGGAGTTGGATCTCGACAGCAGTGAGCCTTTCGATGATCTTCATGGGTCCGCCACACTTGGGACAGCGATAAAGATCTGGAGCGTCTTCCGTAGAGGAAGGGTGTTCTTCGGCTGGTGGTTCTGGGGTTGCGCCCAGCAACTGAAAGCAGAGGGGCAGAAGGGTGGTGCGCCGGCGGTTGGCCAAGAAGCCGAAATGCCGAATACGCACGAAGCCTTGCGGAAGGATGTGCAGCAAAAAACGG
>Ga0137397_10002876_pt1 | contig 11991 bp, 15 predicted proteins | sample czorhiz116metaG_FD_106658 | JGI IMG/M metagenome (GOLD analysis project Ga0137397, IMG submission 106658) | Vadose zone soil microbial communities from Angelo Coast Range Reserve, California, USA - czorhiz1.16 metaG | ecosystem: Environmental > Terrestrial > Soil > Vadose zone | place: USA... | reverse complement strand
TGACCTGTTTCCGGGCCGGCACCGCCTTTGGCCTTCAACGGCCACCAGTGGACGCCCATGAATTCTGACAAGCGACTTGCACCTGGATTCGGCCAAGTAGACGCATTCGACTCCGATGAACGCTATGATCGCGACGAGGATGGAGAGGTTATCGAGGAGATCTCCTATGTTACCCTCGACTTAGGTGCTGTGGAGCCTACCCTCGTTCCGAGCAGCTCCACATACCGTCTCATCGTACGTGGATAACGTTACACACTCCCCAAGACTTACGCCCGTATAGGGCTTGGATACGCCGACCCCATTTCTTCAGCTCTCTGGAGCGCTTTTTCAGGGTACACACCAGTCAGTGCTCGGGACTGAGCTCCTCTTCACTGAGGACAAAGGTGAATCTCAATGATACACGTATCTGCATGGCATGTCATCACCCATACCTTGCTTATCAGACGTCCACGACCAAACGAGGCGCAAAGTATCTCATCTCGCTGACACATCCCAACGCATTCGTTTCAAACAAGTCGAGGTCAGGCCGAAAGATGTTCCCCCTGAGGATCTGCCAGGACCATCGACCCATGGCAAGAGCAAGAGTGTCAAGAAGAAATCAAGTACTGTGGATGACGACCAGATTGTGGACCAGATTACCGGCAACGTCGAACCGGGCGACGTCCCTCTGCAGCGCCGCAGGGGCGGGAAAGGCAAGGGCAAACGTGGGAGTGGCTCCGAACCTTCGCAGTCCCAGCCTGGACAGGGGCACATCGAGCAGGCCGCTGCGCCGGAAGAGCCACCATCTTCACCCGGGGTGGCAATGGAGCCATGAATTGAATACGGTGGGGGCCTCACTCACTTCACTGTGGCGGACAGTCCTATTTGCTAGACCGTTGACCCGGAGTAGCAAGTTGCGGCTTTTGAGGCGCATCACAAGTTTGTGGGATCATCAAGACTGTATGTAGGCATCCGTATCCTTGGCTTGTCTCGGTAATATAATTAACGCCCTTTGAAATGCGTTTCAAAGCCACCAACACATACTTCAGTCGACCCGGATTCCGCTTGTACGAAGACTTCTAGAAAGAGTGGGGTAGATTCTTGACTTATTCCCTAAACTACATGTCGCTCAGCCGTGTAGGAATGCGATATTATCGAGACATTATTGACTGAAGTTCGTGACCGTCATTCCTGCACAACGAAACGTACTACTTGGCATGATGTTGATGACCACTGGATCCTCCGCAACCTGTCCGTGCTAGTGAGCAGACTTGGCTACAAAGTATTGCGGCAAGGGACCGGAGATTTCGCAAGTGACCAAAGCCTGGGCGCGTCCAGCGCAATGGTCGTGCTCAAGCTAAGAGTACCTGAGAATCCTGAACGTGAAATGCGAGCTGGAGATAGCGGACGGATCGCCAAAATGTATGTTGATTTACCTTACGCCTACAGCACCTCAGTTATTACGTCGACGTTAATCCTTTGGCGACAAAGACAAATTATTCCACTCCAAGACCTGCATCCAGGACCAATCTATGATGCACCAGGTATCAAAACATGGATCACACGATCATTGGCAGGCAAAGGTTGCGATGCATGGGTACGGGAAGATGGGACGATCATGACACGAACAATGAAACATAGCTCGCCAACGATTGTTATACAATGACATTGTGGGTCACCGGTCATCTTCAACAACTCCGCCGCCATCTGTCCAGGCCATCAGTTTATCCAACTTTCGAAGGGCGTCCTCAATCAGTGTCCTTTCATCCACTTCTTAAAATATATTTCAAAAGAGCGTACGGTGTGACACTTAGGATCGATTTGTTCATACTTTGGTCACCACGACCAGGATGGACAAGACTTCGACCATAATTTTCAGAATGACATCATCGTGAAAATAATGGTCGAGGTATTGTCGACCTAGTCGGAAAAACCCCCACGCAGGGTGTCAGGAGGGTGAAAACAACATCATCATCCTGGAATTGCTCGGACCCAGTAACTTGAGAAGTTGATAAGGTGATTGGAAAATAATAAGTTCAAACCTCGAGAAAAATGAATGCTTGGTTGATGAGAACTTCCCTGGTTAATTAGTCGAAAGCCTACAGGGGTTCCTCGAAAGTGGGGTCCCCGTTGGAATAGGAGTTCTCGTCACGTGGATGTCACGTTACCTGAATTTATGTTTACGTGACTGAGAATTACGAGTTGCTATATACAGTACTGGTACTGTATCCGACTCACTCCCCGGTTTTGGCATGCAAAACAAGAACGCTGCAAAGCGATGACCATCAGCATCGTTTTGCGCAGCGTTCTTGTTTTGCATCACTTGGAAAAAAAAATTGCCATATGCTATATAACGTAAACCAAGGCTGCGCAGAAAGCGATGCCGCGCTGTCGGTATTCAGAGACCGGCTATCCAGCCGTCGTCCCTTTCAGTTAGTATCTGGTTTCTACATCCTACAGTACCATTATCTCAACGCATCTTCAAATCGTACACAATACGCACAACGACATGCCGAGGGAGTCCCTTGACATAACAGATCAGGCCGAGTTGTTTAGGCTCCCTTTATCGGGCTCAAGGTCTGTCGCCGATCTTGCTCACTCGTCGCCTCACCCTCACTCGCGTATGCAGATGCAACAACGCACGGGACGAAGACCAGCAGGATCATCAACTGCCCCTGGGGATAAAGCTGACGGGATACCGTCTGCTCAACGTGGCCGTTATCCTGGCCTTCGGGATCGTGAAGGCGATATTGTCCTACAGTGGGGGGTCAGCTATCCCGACGGCTCTGGATTTTGTTTCGGGGACACTTCTGGCTGTCGTGTAAGCTTCTTTCTTGCAATTGGGGTAGGCCAAGTTGTGTCGAGCTGATCGACGGTGCTCAGATTATATTACGTCGGACTTCTCCAGGACAAACGCCCAGAGATTTGTCCACTTTTCTTCCAAGTCGACTGGGCACCTTCTATTCTGGGATTCATACGCCGTTCTGAAGGTGAGCGCCGTAGCGTTGTTTCAGTCAGATGTCATGGCACTTTGGCGAAGGGTGCTAACTGCATGGGACTTACAGTGCATCACTTTTTTTTCTTACTCTCACCGGTGCAGCCCGCTGTGGTACTACTTCAGTACGCGATGAAGGTTAGAGGAGAGCAGGGTTTCATGATTGGAAATCGCTACTTCGAACGCTCTGCATCGTCGTCTATTATCATCACAAATGCCGTCACGGTGGCTAGCGCATGGATCATCCTAGGCACGCTTGCAGCTCTGCAGCATTTTACAAAAGCGGTATATCGCCTCCGAGGTGAGGACTTCTGCGTGTCGTCTATCCTCGTTGTAAACGAATGAGAAGAGTTGATTTCACTCGTGTCACAGCGCTCCACAGTGTCCTGACCCAGGACATTGTGTGGATGGGTCTGTTGGTTGTGTGGGCCGCGTCACAGCCATATATAACCTCCGATGTGATGGTGAAATTTGTCCCTATGGATCGCATCGACGAAGATTATGAGTGGTTCGGAAGGGGTGCCTACATCAGTTCAATTGTGACGATGGGCCACGTTATGACGACAGCACCCATCATTTTACTGCTTGAGAGCGTAGAATTCAGGAATGGTAAGCGGCGCAGCATAGTCGAGGTGCTTGGACGAAGGTGGCTGATTGTATGCTCATCGCTTATATTCTTTAGTTTCTCGAATTCTACGACTGATGGAACGACGAGCCGCATTGCAGCGAATTATACAGAGACTCGCTGTGGTGCTGCCATTCACGAAGAGAATCCTATTGGCGTTATATCTAGTGGCGCTCTTGATAACACTGGGCAAAAATCACAAGCAACCTTTCAATTTTCTGCATTTGTGTATTATGTTTCTTTTCTTTTCACATCTTTTCTTGATCAGCCTTCCCACTTCCTGGCGTTCCACCATCGCCAATGTGCAGAAGACAATTCGTAGTGAAGTTATACGTGCTGGGAGTGGGGCATGGGATTATTCTTCGCGTGCTGCGGGCCTAGCATGATGTATATCATTGACCATGGACATTACAGTGGTGCTGCACCGCTATAATTACATACCTTTGCAATATGATGCTACCGCACCTCTCGTTCATTCTTTTACAACACCGTCAATCGCTAGCAGGCTTGATCTGACTAACATCATGATCAATTGGGGTTACCGTGACAGTCCGGCATGCACGCAGAAATAGCTCGGCTACACACAAGCGTTGTTCCAGCAGGCAGGGATCACCGGTAGACTTCTTCCAAAATCGATAGCTACTAACTGTAGAACAGGAAATGATCGCAAAAAACGACGAAGCGTTGGCATAAAGCTCGACCGGAGTCGTGCACAATGAGCTATCGACTCGACCAAAGCTCTGATAAAGACATTTTTAATTGAGCTATGCGAAATTGTCGTATTGGGAAGGGGAACGGAAAGCATGAGTTGCTTCATGAGTCGTTGGAATTACGGCCTGACCGGCCTGACCCTCCATTTGTCGTAGAAATGCAGACGGAAGCTGAAGAATGTAAGCGAGGAAACATGCGATCAGCCACGGCCCCCCTTCGCTCAAATACATCGATTATGCTGCACCGCTCACCGTCCCGAAAATCTACGTTCTCAAAAATTGTTATAACAAGGACGATGTGATGCTGCCCATACTGTACTATTAGGATTCCTCTCCGTTCGTTCCAGTCGCATGCAGTGGGCGATGACAGTGATGTCCTTGAGTGCACTTCGCGGCATGCGTCATTCGCATTTGTTATGTATATTCATATTCTTTTTACATCGGTTTTTGTCGCCCGGACACGGTTCGTAGTGCGGTCTGACGTACTGGGAGTAAGGCACGGTATTTGTTTCGCGTTTGGGCGTCTACTACAACACTTGTGATTCATTTCTTTAGAACAACTTCAATCGCATTTTTTTTTCGCAAGCACGCTCCGTTTGTCCTTTGTGACCACCAATGAAGAGCATTACCACCTGGCACGCACACCGAAATGGCTCAGTTACGCACGAACTTGAAGTCGTTCACGCCGCTGTAGCTTGGAGGTCATGATCACAGCAGACTTCTTTCAGCATCGATAGTAACATTAGCACAGAAAAAATGGCCACAAAAGAAATTGATTATGCTACGAAGCGCCCCTGGTCGCGTCCTTTGACCCGTCGTCTCGGCCAGTGCTCTTATACAATACGACAGATCAAGATTACTACTCTGAAAGAGTAGAAGGATCAAAAAATTCATGACAGCCTAAGAGTAGTCTGAATCGAGTTACGCAGATGACGCGTGCCGCGAAGTGCACTCAAGGACATCGCCCATACACGAGCCGTCTACTAAGTTCCTCATACGTCACTGACTCAGTCGGTGTGTACACCACCAACCCCACGCGACAGGGCGTACAGAGGGGAATCTAATCACCAACGTCTGCCGCATCGCAGGGGGCTGACCCATAACCCATAAGCCCCGCCTGCACCGCAGAGCCACAGCCGCAACGCGCCGTGCAGTGCAGAATGGAGAGGGGAGGGTCTAAACAATGAAGCCGTTAGTTCCGAGGGTAACTTACCCTCGGAACTTGAAGTGTGGGGGCCACATCAACCGTTAAAGTCCGATGTCGACCGCCCCACAGCCCACGGAGGCGGGACTTCACACCGCCACTTCGCAAACGCGAATTCGCGAAAAAGAAAGGGCGGGTGTGACGCGATAGAGCAGACAGCGCGGTAAAAAAAACATGATGCCCGGTCCCCGCAGCGTTCCCAAGCCCGTGCACACCAGCCCTCAGGTTCCCTGTGCGAGGCCTAGTAAGGGCCGGGCGCGCGGGGGAGCCATCTTCGGGACAAAAACGGCACGCACGGGAATGATTGCTGGTACACCGCTGTGCGCGATGAGCACATGGCCCTGCTAGAGCCGATAAAGGAGGACGAACACTCAGACCTTAACCCGCTCACGAGGGAGATGCCACAGGGTGGCACCTGTACTGGGAGAGCATCGCAGCCTTCGGGCTGTCATGTTATGGCTCGTGGGAGATGTAAGTGACAACTTTTTTTTTATCGATAAGACTTGCTCGGTGGCGTGGGAAGGCCCTTCCGGGGCGCTGGATGACGCCATCAACGCGGCGACGGCTTCGAAGACTAGCATGCCCTAAACACCACGAAGGGGAGTAATATTGGGCCGAATAAAGTGAATATACTTTATCGTTTGAGGAATGGGTCAGGATGCCATCAATGAGACATATGAAATACAGGAGATAAGGATACGTGGTCACATGAAAAAAAAAAGACAGTCAAAACATTCGTCCGATGCTATGTATGCTATGCAATCTCAAACGTTGAACCCGTAGTGGAAGAAGTAGGGGCTGGACCATCTGTGGATGGTGCGGAATTGTTGCTATCATTTGTTGAAGGTTCGACCGAGTCGACTCCGCCCGAGCTTTGCCTCAATTCATCCGCGTCCGCCAATGGCGTGGACTCGTTCTGCGCTTGCGACTCCGCAGCGGAAGGGGGATCACGGGGCCCCGTGTAGGGTCGTTTCCATTGAATATCGTTGTAGATCCGCTCCTCTGGCTGGGCGACGGAAGGGTTTGTCGTAGTTCCTGCGTCTGATGTCGACGCAGTCGGAAGGGCAGGGGCTCCGTATGGGTACTTGACTGGAGGTGCGTATGCCGACTGTCCAGTTGAATACTGTACAGCTGTATAAGGGTAAGGGAAAGTGCCGGATGGCAAGATGTTTGTAACAGAGTCTCCCTGGGCGGCCCCAGGTGTTACAGAGGATGGCGCCGTTGCACTCGGAAACGTTGGGTAGTGATATCCCCAGCCACCAATCGCATATGGGTACGCTGCCACACGGGGTTGGTAGGATATGTGAGTCGTCTTTGACTCTGCGGTTGTCCCTGTAGTGGCAGGAGCACCTGGTTGAGATAACTTGAACGATGACCCAGCAGTTTCTAGTGTCACAAACGCGGCTCAGGCCATAAAATAATCTACAGAAATTTTTGAAAAACAACACGTACGCTCAGTTTCAGGCGCCGCTTCTGAAGGTTTATGTCCGATCGTCTGTCCTTCGAGGTTACCAAAGACGACGCTGCCCCACTTGAACTCGCGCTTGATGCCACGGTCCCAAAGTACTTCGACCGAGTTGGACTCCTCGATCACCCTGACGAGGGAAACCTCAAATATGCCGGCACTAACTCGAATTTTGATCCTTGACATCGGCGCAAGCGCAAGCAAGTCTTTCCGAATCTTATCCTGCTTGTTAGCTTTCTTTACTTCTAGCAAGCGCTACATAAATGTGTGATAAGCGAAAGAAACCTGAGATTAGGTCGGGTTTAACACCCACAGGATTATGCTGGGGGCATAGAAGTTGAAATTCAATTTTCTTGACCACCTTGATTGCCTCCTTATTCGAATCCACCGAATCAGAGAGGGCTTCTTGAGGTGGCGGGATATTACCGTCGATGTCCATTGGCGTTGGGGCACAAGGACTTGGGACGGGCGTCACGTCCACGAGCACGACGTCCTTGTCGACTTCACCAAGTTCCTCGTAGACGATTCCATTTTCTGCCCCTTCGTGCGCACACGATATATGAAATGCTTTGGGGCATTTACCCCTGGTGCACTGGATTGGGGCGCCGTGCATCTTGAGGCGATTCTTGGAACACGCTGAACATTTCTGCGGGTACCAACAAGATCAGTTGAGTGCGGGAATTGAAAAAATGGTCATCGCTCACCAGATTCCATCGATCTTTCACGATGGCATCAACGCCGAACACCATCATTTCGCGCTTTCGTGTACCATCTTCGAGTACCGGGCCGACTTCGATTTCATCCAACCACGTCTCGGGGAGGACTCGCGCACAGCTCTCGTGCGCCATCCACACCTTCGTATCCACATAGGCTGGGTGCTGCAGCAGGGGTTTGTCATGTACGAGAAGTAGACCATCGCGCGAGGTCGAGACGCAGAGACAACATGGAAATGGCTCGAGCTCTGGTGGCCGCGGGCCAAGTTTCAACCTAATGGTAACCTTGGGCTGAGCAGCGTTGGGTGTTTGTGGCGAGACTTTTGTCTTCTTCATCGAGCTCGGTGTCTCGTTCTCGTCTGACTTGCGTTTCCGAAACGAAGACGAGGCCTTTGATTTGGGCTTCGCTGCCTTTTCCATTTCAAGTTCCCGATCACGGAGAAGCTCGTCGACGTTGATGCGGACGCTATCGAGAACATGGGCATTGAGATATCAGAAACAGGAAGCCGATGATCGACGAACCTGTAATTGACGCAGTTGCACGCTTGCGCCTTCCGTCCCAGTTCAATCCAACTTTCGAGTGCAAAGTTAACGCTTTCCGCGCAGTTGAAGCCAAGGTTGAAACCTGCGTGATACCCTCTTGGGAATGTGATTACAAACTCGCCCGCATGCTGGACGAGAGTATTGGGACGACATGATGTTTTCGCGAGCATCATGGGCGACGCGAGATAACTCTTGTGCCTGAGGAACTGCGGACACCTAGAGGGCTCTGGGAAATGTCCTGCAAAGGAAGGGTCAGCAAAAGATGTGACGAAGTATTATTTTCCCACGGTTCACCTCTCATCGTCTGCTCGAGGGCAGAGGCACGGGCTTGGGGTACCGCATACCAAAACTTTCCAGCGCCAAAGTGGATGTAGTTGATGCTAAATAGATCCATATCTTCGACATGCCATGCGAAAGTCGCTCGCCACATGCCAAAGTAAAGGTATGGGGTGTTCACTCCCGGCAGGCCATTCGAGGAACTGGGAAGAAGGCGATTGAGGAAAGATGGAAGATGAGCGACGTTCCATGCTTTCGTTTTATCGGTGAACAGAGACCCTGTTGACAGAGATACTTGTGAGACAGGATGAAAAAACCGGTTCCAACGAGTACGAACCTTCCATATCGGCACCATACATCGCCGGCGCCCCAAATCCACAGTTTCTCCAATATCGTCTTTCCAAGTCTTTGCAAAATTCCGGCGTATAGTCCTCCGGCCTCGTATTTGGAGGTAGCCAATCGGTATGAGGATTGAAAGATTGCATAAAGACGGCGTCGGCAGCGGCTCTCTCCGCGAGATGGGCATCTCTCATTTCGCGTGTTTGCCACTTGCGTTTCGGTTTGGTCGGCTGGGGTTTATCATCACGCTTCTCATCATCGTCGGTGTTCTCTTCCTCCTCTTCTTTGAGACGCTCCGGAGTAGGAAGAGACAGGACATCAGTCGGGTGCTCCGACGGGGGGTCACAGGTTAGGACGTTCACAGGGGAATTGGACACCTTTGCATCCCCATCAGCTGGAGGGGACTTGGGAGATGTGGGCACGTTGCCGCTCGAAGGTGCGTTGTCGACATCACAAATTGCGGGTATGGAGACCGGACCGGCAGATGCCGCCTTTGTCGCATCTACCTTGGTTCTCTCTCCTTTCTTTGCGCGTGACTTTGGCGGTGGTGGGGGTGCAGCCCTTCGCGCATGTTGTAGGCCGATGTCATCGACACTGGGCGCACGACGACCTTCCTTATTAGATAGTTCCGCCCACTCCCGCACGCTAAAGACGCGTCGTTTCTCTACGTTCTGCTGCCGAAAGAGTCCTCCGTGTCCGAGCATATGTTGCTCGATGGGGTCTTTCATTTTCACAGACTTGAGTTGGGGAGTCAATGGGGGCAAAGCATCCCTCCTAAAATCGACAAGGTCGTACGCGCTGGTAACATACATAGAACGAACAGACTGACCATTCTTTGGGGGGGATAACCTTTACTATACCACTGCGGTTGCCCCAGCATTCAATCTTGTTCATGTATCCTTCGAAATCCTCGAACTCCTCCATGGTCGGTTTGAATACGGGGATACCGCGTGTCGCGAGGAGGTCGTCGTCAGGCTCGAGCCATGTTCTGCCGTTTGAGTTGGGTGAGGGGGGTAATTGTACGCCTTCGGAGCCGTAGAAATGATCTGGCTGGACTGTGGGCGGTGGTGGTGATGGTAATGGTGAAGATGCCATGGAAAATGAATGACTTGGTGTTGACATTGGTGACTGGGCTACGCAGATGTAATGGTTCAGGCACTTTGCGTGAGGATTGAGATAAAGCCACTGTCGTTCCAAGAAAAAAAGGGATAAAAGGATGCGTAGTGTAAGAGACTAGAAAACAGGAATGCGATGGGATGATGGGAAATGCGGGCACCGCTGGGAACGATGAGCAACTGGCTTGTGGTCACCCTTGGATGTGGCCGACGCCTCTCGGAGCTACAATATTTCGGCCACTTCCCCATGCCGGCATTATGTAACTCTGCTACGGTTCCACCACGATGTATCCCTCCAGAAGTTCGTGTCCTGGGGCTGATGTACTGGTAAGTCATACAAACGTCTAGGCCGATGGACATTAATTAGCTTGGTCGCTGTTCCCGGCGTTATGTCTCGAGTTTCAGACGTCAGAGGTCCCTTGTGTGGCTACTTGGCGCGTTATGTTGCTATGTTCTTTCAGAAGTTGCGGTAATGGCCTGTCATACAGTATGTATTACGTTCTGCAACTTACGTGCGTAAGGAACATAGTATTCCAGTATGCGGTATTTCCATCTGGCAGCGTCGCGTCTCTTGCTCGGTGTTACACATGGGTAGAGCAACTTCCGCTTATGAAATCTGAAATGTGTGGGAGTTGCTATGGCCCTGCAAGACATCTAACTGACTTCCTGAGACTTGTGGCCGACATTGGCAGAATATCGGCGGAGAGAACGACACTGCTCAGCGCCCACGGTCATCACACAGCAACTTTATTCTGGACGGAAAAGTTGCGCGCCCTCGCTTTGGGCTCAGGCTCAGAAGAACAATGTCGCCCAAACCGGTACGGTCCCGAACGGGTAAAAACTTGAAACTTTCCTGGTCCAACTGGCACTACGGCAAGCTAGTACAGTAGTACTCAAACTGAATTGGATTACATTATAAAATTCCCGCAGTGAGACCGCCAGTCGCAAATCGGACGGGTAAATACATGTCCCACGATCGGGGCAAGGATTAGCTCAAGCGGCCGTCAAGGACTCAGACTGGGCTTCTTGCCGTCGGAGCCAGGCTCAAAATGACATTTTAGCACCACCCGGCTCGTTCTGCGTGAGGGCCTTAACTGCGCACCTTCAGCGAGAAAGGGAGAGGAGAGGCCAGGGACAACGCTATCATAGAGTATATTCGTATGTGGCCCATAACGTAGGGCCGTCCTCGAGTTCCTCTATGCGTCCAGCTGTCGGCGCTGCAGGACTAGCAACACGACCAGGAGACTCCATCTATCGAACTAGGGCAGGGAGTGCCGTGTGTCGCCTGCATCAGCTCATGTAGGAGACCCCATCTACCGTACTAGCGAGGAGTGCCGATGGTCGCCTGGCTCTGCATAGCTGAAAAGGCGTCCGGAATCCGGATACGGTAGTTCAAGTCTCTGACTCATCCGAGCATTGAAATACGCCGGCACCACTCCTCTGAAACAGTGGTGCTGAATGGGATAGAGTGGCCCTCCATACGGTAAAAGGAACGCTGAAGTTTTCTTTAGTTGGAACAGGGAACTTGTGGGAAGCGAGTACAGTACGTCGGAGTCAGGGCGGAGCGGCGCTCCGCGTGCAGTGCCACATACTTGTGCACCACGCGAGCGCCGCATACAGTTCAGTTATAGTATCCGTATCCGGTGCCTCTCAAGCTCCTTAAAGGAGCGTACAACTGAGGTCTCTGGCTGTCACTCATACGCCATGGCCACAGCGCTTTGCTAGCAGCTGGTCCAACAATAGCTGTAGATGCACGGCCCATCCAAAGTGAGTTCAAGTTATTGTTCCAACTGCGACTTGTCCTCAGCACGACCCGATAAATAAGGGACCGTTTCCATTTGCGCGCCAATCGCAAGGAGTGTAACTACAGTCAAACCTGTCCTAACCCATACATCTCGGTGGATGCCTCAGGCTATGGGTTAGTACAGGTTATGGGTTACCGCAGAGGTCTGACAAAACCCCTTAAGATATAAGTTTTGCATGCCCCCCTTCCATACACCAGCAATCCTCTGCAAATGGCTCAAAAC
>Ga0137397_10002872_pt1 | contig 11994 bp, 11 predicted proteins | sample czorhiz116metaG_FD_106658 | JGI IMG/M metagenome (GOLD analysis project Ga0137397, IMG submission 106658) | Vadose zone soil microbial communities from Angelo Coast Range Reserve, California, USA - czorhiz1.16 metaG | ecosystem: Environmental > Terrestrial > Soil > Vadose zone | place: USA... | reverse complement strand
CGCATCGTCAGACCGAAGGTGTTGACATCGGGCGGCAGGTTCGCTTGCGCCTGGGCCACGCGGTTCTGCACGTTGACCTGATCGATGTTCGGATCGGTCGCCACGTCGAACGTGACGACGAGCTGCATCGTGCCGTCGTTCGCATTCGTCGACTGCATGTACAGCATGTTGTCGACGCCGTTCATCTGCTGCTCGAGGGGCGCGGCGACGGCCTGCTCGATCGTGAGGGCGTCCGCCCCGTTGTAGGTGGCCGTCACCGTGATCTGCGGAGGGATGATCTCCGGGAACTGGGCGATCGGCAGCGCCCGCATGGCGACCAGGCCGCCCAGCACGGTAATGATGGCGATGACGATAGCGACGATCGGGCGACTGACGAAGAATCGTGACATGCGCCTAGTTCGCTTTCGCGGGCGCCACGAATGGCTTGGGATTCACCACCGTGCCGTCGGACGTGCGAGCGCCTTCCACCACGACGCGCGCGCCGGGTTGCAGCCCCTGGTCGATGATCCAGCGGCCGCCGATGCGGTCGCCGACCTTCACGGTCTTCGTGCTCACCTTATTGTCGGGGCCGACGACACGCAGTTGAAACGATCCCTGCAGCTCACTCACGGCGCGCTGCGGCACGAGCAACGCGTCCGTCCGCAGGTGCGTTTCGGCGCGGACGCGGCCGTACTGTCCGGGCCGCAGCGTCCGGTCGGTGTTGGGAAACGTCGCGCTGATGCGGATCGTCCCGGTCTTCGCATCGATCTCGCGATCCGCGGCGAGGAACGAGCCGCTTTGCGGAGAGATACTGCCGTCGGCGAGGATCAGCGTCAGCGCGGCGGCGCCCGCCCACGGCGCCTTGCCGCCGCCGTTAATCCGGCCGGCCATCTGCAGGTAGTCCAGCTCGCTCACGGCGAAGTACGCCTTGATCGGCGACACCTGCGAGACCGTCGTCAGCAGCGTGGCGGGTCCGACGAGATCGCCGATCTGGGCCGTCGCGATGGCGGCGACGCCGTCGATCAGCGACGTGACTTTCGTGAACCCCACGTTTAGCTCCGCGGTTTCAACCGCCGCCTTGAGCGATTGCACGTTGGCTTGCGCCGCCCGGTAGGCCTGAATTTCCGTATCAAGCTGACTCTGGGCAATCGCCTGTTGCGCGGCCAGCGGTGTGTCGCGTTCGACGTCGCGCGCGCTCTTGGCGAGCTGAGCCTCGGCCTGGGCCACCTGCGCCTTGGCCTGGGAGAGGACCGCGTTCAGCGGCCGCGGGTCGATCTCGAACAAGACGTCGCCCTTGTGGACGGCCGCGCCCTCGCGGTAGTTTCGCTGGAGGAGATACCCGCTGACCTGCGGGTGGATTTGCGCGTTCACGTAGCCGTCGAGCGTCGCGATCCATTCGCTGGTCAAAGCGATGCGTTCGGGCGCGATGGTGATCACGCTGACCTCCGGCGGCGGCGGCGGCGGTGCCCCCGCCGCGTGAGTGGACTGGCAGGCGGCGAGCGCCAACAGAGAAGCGGCGGCCGACAGGCCGCCGCCGAATTGCCGCAACGCGCGAGTATTCACGAACGCCCCATTTCGTTTTGTGTGCTTGTCGTCACAGGAGAATCAGAAGGGCAAGGACAGTGCCGTGAGGAAGACGGCAAAAACATCCGAGAATATCGTGCGCTACACGGAATCGGCCTGATCGCCAGTGGGCGGCAGCAGGCAAGATGCGTCTCTCCGCGCACTCCCGTTCTCGCTCGGGACAGTGCGTCCTGTCACGCAATAAGTGTGTTTTCACGCAGTCCGGTTCGTGCCGCTACCGGGAACGCCGAGGGGAATTGCCGCGTCGTACCGGTCATCAGATTGCACAAGACCCGACGGTCGTGTTTGCTAAACCCGAGGCTTCATGACAACTGACGAGGTTCGGCAACTCCGGCACGACGATGAAGTGCGACGCATGTTGCAGGATCTGCTCAGTCTCCTCACGGATGTGCTCGACATCCGGGACGTGTTTCCGCGTGTGTCCGAGATTGTCGCTGCGGCACTCCCTCACGATCGACTGGCATTGTGGCTGCCTCGGGACCACGAGATTCATGTCGCGTCGAATGATGATGGACCGCGGATCGAGCATGCGACGGGAGGCGATTCCGATGAGGTGACCGCCACCGGGTTCAAGCTCATTGGAGACCTGGCACGCGAGCCACTCGGCGGCGGGAGCATCGAGCCCCCCGACCTTCGAGAGCAGCTGCTCGCGGCCGGCTACCGGTCGTTCTTGATCGTGAGCACCTCGACGCGCTTTCAACCGCTGCACCTCACGTTCTGGTCGAAACAGCCGAACGCGTTCAGCCTGCAGGATGTGACGGTCGCCCGGCACATCGCCACCTGCGTCGGCTTGGCGTTCTCCCATCAGCAGCTTGCGGATGCCGAGCGGCGCGCCGCGGAGGCGCGTGCCCGCGCCGAGCGCCTCGAAATGCGCGTGAAGTCGCTCGCTGCGGAACTCGATCTCCAATCGGGGCTTGGCCGCACGATCGGACACTCTCCGGAATGGATCAACATCCTCAAGCAAGCCACACAGGTGGCCGCTACGGAGACGACGGCGTTGGTGCAGGGGGAGTCAGGCACCGGCAAGGAGGTCGTTGCGCGCTTCATTCATCGCGCATCGCCCCGCAAAGACGGCCCGTTCATCGCGATCAATTGCGCCGCGTTGCCCGAGCAACTCCTCGAATCAGAGCTGTTCGGATACGAACGTGGCGCCTTTACCGGGGCTCAGCAATCGAAGGTCGGTCAGATCGAACTGGCGTCGAACGGCGTGCTGTTCCTCGACGAAGTCACCGAGATGAGTCTGTCGGCTCAGGCGAAGTTCCTGCGGGTCCTCCAGGAGCGCGAGTTCCAGCGGCTGGGTGGCACGCGGTCCATCAAGGCGAATGTGCGCGTGATCGCAGCGACGAACCGCGATCTGCGCAAGGCAGTGGAGCGGGGGACGTTTCGCGAAGATCTGTACTACCGGTTGCAAGTGTTCGAGATCGCGATTCCGCCGCTGCGAGATCGGCGGCGCGACGTGCTGCCGCTCGCCGATGTCTTCCTGAAGGACATTGCCCGTTCGTTCGGTCGTCCCCCGGCGGGTCTCACGGCGGACGCGAAGCGCGCACTGCTCGAATACAGCTGGCCGGGAAACGTCCGCGAGCTACGCAACGCTCTCGAACGCGCAGCCATTGTGTCCGAGGGCGGTCTGATTGCGCCGCAACACCTTCTACTGCCGACCAGGCCGTACGCAGCCACGGCGGAGACGACCGATCTCAACGAGGTCGAACGTCAGACCATCGGGCACGTGATGCGCGAGACGCGTGGGAACAAGTCACGGGCCGCGAAGCGACTCGGGCTCTCACGCACACAGCTGTACGGCCGGCTTCGCAAGTACGGGATTGACACGGCCGATACATAGATGGATCGGCGATGACCATAGTGCTCGTGATCGGAGGCGCGCCGCAAGCCCAGTCACTGGATGCCTTGCTGGTCGCGACGAGCGACTGCGACGTCGTTTTCGTGGAATCGATCGCGCACTGCTACTCGGTCATCAGGAGGGTCGTGCCCGACCGCGTCATCATCTCTTGCGACGTTGACGATGTCGCGACCTGCCAACTGCTATCCATGATGAGGGCCGACCGCTGCTCGTCGGGCGTCCCTGTGCTGACCTGCCCGACACTTCGCGAACCGCATGACTTCGACGACGATCTGGCCGACCTGGACCACGAGACGTCCACGCCGTCCCTCACCGCTTCGATGAACTAGCCTCTGTTTTGCTCGCCGCTGAACGGGCTGCGCATGGCCGCGCAGTCAGTCGCGGTCGCCTCAGCCGCCCAACCGCCCAGGGACGCGCGTAATCGCCAGTAAACACAGGGAAATGCGCCTGCGGGCCTGCCAGGTTGACCGGGCCCATTCCTTGCCCCTCCTGCTGGCATGAGGATTCTGACGCGCATCTGCTGGACGGCCTTCTTCCTCGCCTCTCTTGTCCTGGGCGAAGCCACGGCGCAACCGTCGACGGGCACTGTTTCCGGCACGGTCTCGCTGCCGTCGCCAGATGGTCAGCCGGTGGTGGTGCCAGGGGTGACGCTCACGCTGACGTGCGCGGGCTTGCAACCGCGCGTCGACGTCTCGAGCGAAACGGGCCAGTTCCGATTTGCGGATGTTCTGCCAGGCGATTGTTCGATCGTCGCTGAGCTGCAGGGCTTCAAGTCGGCCGTGCAGGCGTTGGCGGTGAAGCCGGGCGAGATGGCAGACGTTGCCCTGCGACTCGACGCGGATGCGCTTCACGTGGAGGTCAGCGTCATCGGCAGCCGGGATACGGCCGAAGGCGGTCCCATCACCGCTCGTGTCGATCGGATGACAGCGAGCGTGATGCAAACGGCGCCGATTGCGAGCGAACGGTTTCAGGACGCGCTCCCGCTGTCAGGCGTCACGACGCTGCACATCGTTCGCTGAGCACGCCATGTGGATCTGGTTCGCGATTCCGCTTGGAATTGGACTCGTCGCAGCCTTCATTGCGATTGCCATGCACGGGAGTACCGAGGGGATCTATGTCGGGATCGTCGAGAAAGACGTGGCCACGGGCACCGGCCGTGACGGCCTCCACGTCAGGGCCTACGTCCACGAGACGCTGGTCCATGAGCTGCCGGCCCCGTCGAGGCTGACCGGCCGGATGTTGATCCGCGAGACCAATATGAGCGTGCCGCTGATGTTCGTTCGCGTGCCAGCGTTCGCCTCGCCGACGACCGAGCGAGCCGGAGAGTGGGAGGAGCGCGCGGAGTTACACGTTCTGCCGGTGATCTTCCGCTTCGATCCGGCTCCAGGCCTCGCGGTGCATCCGGGCCAGCTGGTCGATGTCCACATCGGCGGGCGGTAAAGAAGAGGTGTCAGATGAGATCACTGCTGAATGTCTCCGTCGCGGCGGTGCTAAGCGCATTCGTTCCTGCGTCGGCCACCGCCGTCGTCAGTCCGAGCGCGACGATTGTTGGCACCGTGACCTTGACGGCTGCCGATGGAACCACATGGGCTGGCGATGGAGCTCGCGTCATTCTGGTTTGTGGGGCCGACGGGACGACTAGAACCGAAGTCGCGGATGACCACGGAACGTTCCGCTTTTCAAGCGTGCCCGTTGACCGTTGTTCGATCGAGGCGGATGCGCAGGGCTTTCTCGCGCAGCCTGTCACGGTTGTCACGACCGCCCGGCAGGTTGTTGGGATCGATCTCCATCTCGGCGTCGTACCGCTGCGCGTCGGCGTGAACGTCGGAGGAGCGACGCCCCCTGCTCCAGGTCCGCGGCCATGGGCGAAACGCCGGAAGCGCTAAGAAGGCTGTGTGATGTCACAACGAACGATCGAACGAGTTATCGGCCGCCTCCTGACCGATGAGGAGCTGCGGCACGAGTTCACCCGGTCTCCGAGGCGAACGCTCGCGGAGCTGAATGAACAAGGTTGGGACCTGAGCCGCCTCGAGGTCGATGCGTTGCTCGCCATAGAAATCGGTCTGTGGTCCGAGGCGGCCGCCCGGATTGATTCGCGGCTTCAGCGCTGCAGCCTGAAGACCGACGATGGTGAAGCGTGACCACCGATGGTCGCGCGGCCCCCCGCGGTCTCGGGAAGCGCGATGGGAACCGGCGACGTACTTTCCGAGGTACTCGTCAGGCAAAAAGAGCACGCGGTCGGCGCCGAGCGACTCCACGACCTCGACGGCATTGGCCGACGTGCAGCAGATGTCGGACTCTGCCTTGACGGCCGCGGACGTGTTCACGTACGTCACGACCGGCACGCCGGGATGCCGCTCGCGCAACAGGCGCACGTCCGCCGGGGTGATCGACTCGGCGAGCGAGCATCCAGCGCGCGCGTCAGGAATCAGCACGACCTTCTCCGGGTTCAACAGCTTTACCGTCTCGGCCATGAAATGGACGCCGCAGAGAACGATGATGTCGGCGTCGACTTCGGTCGCCGCCTGAGCGAGCGCCAGCGAGTCGCCGGTGATGTCCGCGACGCCATGGAAGATTTCTGGCGCCTTGCAATTGTGAGCAAGGATCGCGGCGCGGCGTGCGCGCTTCATCGCGTTGACGGCGGCAATGTACGGAGCGGCGTCCGAGGTAACGGTGGTGACGCTCATCCTGACGCTACGTATGTCAAAGCGCAGGCCACGCGGACTTCCAGAAATCAGGCTGAAATCCTGTCGCCCACGAATGAGGGGTGTCCAAGCACGTACGCTGTGTGCGCGCGAACGCGCACGTCGATCGGCTGGAGTGCGCGGATCGAACGTCAGCTATGCGACGCCAAATCATTGATACGCAGCGCCGAACGGTGACGCGACGCCAAGCCAACCATGCTGGCGTCAACGTTGCCTCGCCGGATTGCGTCGTGGCGACGGTCGCTCACCGAAGATCGATGCGATGGACGCTGCCGAAGCAGATGGAGAGAAGTCGATGAGTGCTCAAACATGGGTCTGTGCAGTGGCCATGGTGACAACCACGGCCGCTGGGGCGAACGAGCGACTCTCAATGCGGGTGTCTCCGGCGATGTCGTTCGCGCCGGCGAATCTGGTGATTCAGACGAGGCTCGAACCAGAGGCCGACAACCGAGTCATGGAGGTTATCGCCGAGTCCGACGACTTCTATCGCTCCAGTGCGATTCAGCTCGACGGCGAACGCGCCCCGCGCACGACCAAGTTCGAGTTCCGGAGCCTTCCACCTGGCGAATACCGGGTGACAGCGGTGGTGGTCGGCGCGGCCGGTCAACGGCGGGCGGTCGCGCGCTCCCATGCCAACGTCATGGACACGGGAGCGTCGCGCTGATTCGAAAGAGGTTGAGATGCCGCTAATCGCTGAACGGGTGAACACCCGAGCCATCTGGAAGATGGATGCTTCAGACGACGAAGCACCGGAGGAGAGCCGCCGGCACCGCGAAGACGACTCGCGAAGCGCGGTGTTTGAAGGCATGGTGGGCACCTCGTCACGAATGCGCGAGGTCCGCTCCTCCATCTGCAAGGTAGCGTCGACGGACTGCACCGTCCTTGTCACAGGAGAGACCGGCAGCGGCAAGGAGCTCGTCGCCCGCGCGATTCACCAACGGTCAACTCGTGTCTCCCGTCCATTTGTCAGCGTGAACTGCGGCGCCGTGCCCGTGTCCCTGATCGCATCCGAGTTGTTCGGCCACGAAAAGGGTGCCTTCACCGGGGCCATGGACAGGCGAGCCGGGCGATTTGAGGCCGCGGAAGGTGGAACGCTCTTTCTCGACGAGGTGGGTGAACTCCCGCTCGAAACACAGGTGGCGCTATTGCGGGTGCTCCAGGAGCGTGAATTCGAGCGCGTCGGAGGCATCCGGCCAATCCGAACGAATATTCGCGTGATTGCCGCCACGAATCGGGACCTGCGGGAAGCGGTTGCCGAGCGGTCGTTTCGGGCGGATCTCTTCTACAGGCTGAACGTGTTTCCGCTCGATGTACCTCCTCTACGCGACCGCCGCCGGGACATTCCCGCGCTCACCGAGCACTTCGCGCACCGACTCAGTACACGCGCTGGGAAGCGATACTACGGCATCGACAGCCGGTCGCTCGCGCTTTTGCAGGCGTATGAATGGCCCGGGAACATCCGAGAGTTGCAAAACGTGATCGAACGAGCGGTGATCATGTCCGAAACGGGACCGCTGTCAGTCGATGTGCGCTGGCTCTCGCAGGCGTCTCGACGCCCAGCAGGGAGGCAGGCACCTCCAACGCCAACACTCCTGGCGCAGGAGAAAGTGTGGATCGAAGGAACTCTGGCCGAGACCAAGGGACGGGTGTCGGGACCGCTCGGCGCGGCCGCGAAGCTTGGCATCCCCTCGTCGACGCTGGAGTCGAAGATCAAGGCGCTGGCGATCGACAAGCGGCGGTTCAAAGCCACAGCGATCGCCAGCTAGTCTCCTCATCGTCGAGGCAGTGGCACCGGATCGCTGACCTCGCCAGGCGTCAGCCTTTCCATGGTCTCCTTGAGCCTGGAGGTCGAGTCCGGACGCACGTAAATGTTGCGGGTGATGGTCCGATAGCCTTCGAGACGCAACGTGACGACGTGTCCTCCAGGCGACATGTCAAGTCCTTGGAAGATTCCGTCGAAGTCGCCGGCAACACCGGCGTAGTAACCGTCGACGTACACCTCGGTCTGCTTCGGCGTAATGTCCGTCTTTAGGTGTGTCTCGTGACGGCATTGATCCATGGCCTCATATGTGGCCCCTTTCTGATGTTGGATGCTTGCCACATCTACTTCTTTAGACGCCGCGCTCCCGTGCGCGGTGTCCAGCAGAGGCGGAGACCGGTTCCGTCAGACCGTCAGTCGAGTTCAAACGCGATGAACGTCAGCTTTCCATCACGTTCTACCTGCAAGACGATTGGTTGCCGCGCCTTGAGCGCTCTCAGCGCCGATACGAGTCCGTCAACGCTGCTTACGACCATCCCGTTGATCGCATGAATGACATCCCCCGCCGCGATCGAAAGCGCAGGTCCGCCCCAATGCTCGGTGCGCGCCGCGACGATCAGGCCGGACGGAATTCGAAGCGAAGGCAGCAGCAGAGCGACGACATCGTCGATCTCCACTGCGAGAATGCCCAGCGTGTCGATCGGCTTCAGCTCGCGATGGAGCGTGTCGCTCAGACGTGTGAGATCGGTGTTGACGTGAACCACGCCCACGCGGACGGAGAACTCCTCGGAGCCTCGAAGCACCCCGAGCACGACCCGATCGGGGTCGCGGTGAGTATTGAGTTGCATCGAGAGCAGGGGAACGCTCGTGGTGGGCTTGCGGTCAACGCTCGTGATGATGTCCTGAATTCGGATGCCCGCGCGTTGGGCCGGTCCTCCCTCTACGACGTCGGCCACCATCACACCCCACTCTCGCGGCAATCCCAATCCGGACGCGAGGGCGGGCGTCACTCCCTGCACGCTGACGCCGATGTCATCACGCTGCAATTGTCCGTACTTCCGGATCATCGGGTACGCCGCAGCCACCACCGCACTCGGAATCGCGAACCCGAGGCCCTGGGTGCCGCTCGACTGGCTGAGGATGAACGTGTTGATGCCGACGAGCTCGCCGGCGACGTTGACGAGCGGTCCGCCGCTGTTGCCCGGATTGATCGCAGCGTCGGTCTGGATGTAAACCAGTGGGCTGTCAGGATCCAGCTGGCGAGCCGCGGTGCTGACGACACCCATCGAGACCGAGTCCCGCAGGCCGCCCGGGCTGCCGAGCGCGAAGACGATGTCGCCCTTGCGCACCGAGTCGTAGTCGCCAACGGACAGCGCCACGAGGTTCGCGGTGTCGATCTTGAGGACAGCCAGATCGATGTCTTTCACCGCGCCGACGATCCGCGCGTCGAACGTCCGTGTCGCGCCGCCCAACGAGCGGGTGGGCGTGTCGTCCTCTGACGAGGCCGACAGCACAACCTGCACCCGCACGGCACCAGCGACCACGTGTGCGTTGGTGACGATGTACCCGTCAGGATCGAGGATGACCCCGGAGCCAACGGTCACCTGACGCACGATCTCGAGCGAGCTCTCGCTGTCCGGTCCACCGCGAGGTCCGTAACCGGTGACTACCACCTGGACGACGGATTGAGACACTTGTCGCACGAGTGCCTCAACTGCGTTGTTCAGCTCGCGGAGCGCGCCACCGTAGCGGGGGAGGTGCGTGGGCTGCGCCGACGAAGGCTGCGCAGCGAGAAGCACGGCCACGCACGCGACCCACGCACCAGCAAGACGAGGCATGTCAGAACTCGAGACGAGCGCCGACGCGCAGCTGCCGCGGCGCCAGGAACTGCTGTCCCGCGACAACGCTCGAGGCCCCGGCCCGCCCGTAGTCGGGATTTGGGGATCCAAACGTCGACTCGAACCAGTTGTCGACATCAGCGACCGTCTGACGGTTGAAGATATTGAAGACATCCGCGACGAGCACGACGCTGCGCCCGCCGCCGACTTTCAGCGAATAGGCGGCGTGCCCATCCAGCGTGGTCGTAAAAGGCGTACGCGTCTGAAACCCATCCGAGGTTTGGAATCCCGCGCCGCGTGGCGTGAGCGGAATCTCGCCCCCGTTCTGATAGACGGGGTTGGCGGCGAGGCCGGTCAGCGGCTTGCCGGAGTTCAGGTTGAGACCGGCTGAGAGCGTCAGCCCGAAATCCAGGAGGTACGATCCGTACACCTTCGCCTGGTGCGGCCGATCGAGCGGCAGAGGCCCGGACCCCGCCTCACCCTGGAACCGGATGTCGCCCTTGTAGCCGAAGCGCGGTACGCCGATCGCGACGTAACTGGAGTCGTTCGTCGGAAAGTCGTATAACGACGTGATGCCCGGGTCGGACTGACCGTTGTCGTCGCGGTAGAAGCCTTCGTAGGTTCCGGTCAGCCGCGACCAGCGATACGAGGCGTGAATCGCCCACCGGTCGCCGAGTCGCTTGTCAGCGGTGACCTCGACCGCGTTGTAGTCGTGCACGGGCGCCTCGAAGCTCGCGCCGAGGCCGCCGAGCACCGGCGTGCCCGGCCCGGGATTCGTCAGCGTGTAGTCGGCCGTCGCCGCGCCGGGAACGCCAAGATCGGTCGCGACAATCGGAAAGGGCTGCACATCTTCGAGGACCCGGCCGATGTCCCGGTGGACGTAGCGAACCCCCACGGTGAGTTTCTGCGGCAACTGATAGTCGACACCCGCCACGTACTCGTTGTAGTAACTGACCTTTGCGGCCGGATCAATCGCGTCGGCTCCGCCGCCGAGCAGCGTGTAGTGGGTGGCCGTCTGTGAGCCGGTCGGGCCGGCGAGCACACCGTTCGGAATGGACCGCGTGAGCTGCGAATCGAAGTAGTCGGCCGTGATGGTGGCGTCGGACGACAGCGCACGCGCCGCGAGATCGTTCGGCACGCGGGCGAAGTACCGTCCGTAGCTGCCGTACGCCTTCACGCGTCCGGTGCCGGTGGCATCCCACGTCGCGCCGACTCGTGGCGCCCAATTCTGTTTGAGTGAAAAGTCACGAACGAGGGTGCCGGACAGCGTTTCCTGCTCGTACCGAAGACCCGGACGAATTGTCACCCGGTTGCCGATCTGCCACGAATCCTCGACGAACCCCGCTACGTACTTTTGCGCTGTGTCGCGGGCCGCATTAAGGTTGGCCCGCGTGACGCGGTAGATCCTGCCGAACGTGGGATCGGACAGGATCTGGATCTGCGCTCCCGTCGCGGTGCGATCGCCGGCGGGCGTCGTGAAGGTGGGACCCGTCCGTTGGTTGGTCTGGTTGTAATCGAGCCGGTCGTACGTGAACCCGTAGCCGATCTGATGCTGGCCGGCCCCCTCGAGGGTCGTCATCGCCTTGGCGCGGTACTGCCAACTGTTGCTTTTGTTGCCGGCCTCGAAAAAGCCGATGCCTCCGCTGAGCACGTTCGGCACCACCGTCCGGTCGGTCACCGCCCACTCGTTGACCGATGGAATCTCGATGATCCGATTCAGTACGTGGCCGATCGAGGCATCGATGATCAATCGGGGCGAGACGATGCCGCTATAGCGGACCGTCTGGTTGTGCCCGCCGTACTGATCGAGGGCGCTGAACCCTGATGTCGTCGTGCGCAGCAGCGAGTTGGTGCGCTGCGGACCGTTGTCGCCGTGTGCGGGGTCGCCGAAGAACGACGCGTCGAACCGATGACTTGGCGTCACCTGCCAGGTGCCTTTCGCCGCGTAGTTGATCACACGCCGATCTCGATCGACCCCACCGAGCGTGGCAAGCGGGAAATTGGCCGGAGCCATCAGCGTGCGCGTTTCCCACTGCGGATCGATGGCACCGAAGTAAAAGACATGATCGCGCTGGATTGGACCGCCGACCGTTGCACCCACATCGGTGAGCTGTGATTGGGTCGTATTCACGGTGCCGTTGACCGTCCGCACCTGACGAAACGCATTCTCGAAGCTGTCAGGATGGCTATAGCCGAACGCGCTGCCGCGGAGAGAGTTCGAGCCGCTCTTGGTGACGACGTTGATCACGCCACCAGTACTCTCCCCGAATT
>Ga0137397_10002871_pt1 | contig 11995 bp, 6 predicted proteins | sample czorhiz116metaG_FD_106658 | JGI IMG/M metagenome (GOLD analysis project Ga0137397, IMG submission 106658) | Vadose zone soil microbial communities from Angelo Coast Range Reserve, California, USA - czorhiz1.16 metaG | ecosystem: Environmental > Terrestrial > Soil > Vadose zone | place: USA... | reverse complement strand
GTGTGCCTGCGCGCCTCGATGGTCGCGTCGTCGATGACCGGATTGAAGATCATCGGAGCCGAGTCGTCTCCGTTGGAGTTGGGAGGAACGAAGGTGCGGTTCTCCAGCAACGACTGTCCCGTCAGCTGGTAGGTCGCGAGCGTGTGATCCAGCCTCAGGTCGTAATAGACGACGAGCAGCTTGCCGCCGGTGAACGTCATCTGCGGCATGAACTGGTGGCCGCGCGCGAAGCCGTTCGCGGTCGGTTTCGTATCGTCGAGCAAGGCCCTCTGGTCCACGGCCTTCGGGGTGAGCGAGAGCCCACCGGACGTCAGCATCAGGCTGCCCGGAAAGTTCAGCATCATGATCCGGGCGAGCCCGTCGGGATCCATCCGTTGCGACCAGGCCAGGTAGACGCGTCCTGGCCATCCCTTGATCCCGTTGTCGTCCACCGCCAGCGTGGGGAACGCATTGGTCCGGAAGGCGGTGGTCGTGGTCGCCCGCTGGTTGTCGAAGAACGACGGGTAGGGTCTGGCCGCGCTGTACGGAGGCAACGTGACCACCGGAATCCCCGGCAATAGCGTCTTTCCCCGATCGATGGACGCCGCGATGATGATCGAGTCGGGGAACGCCGTGGTCTTGAACCTGCGCCAGGACAGGTAGACCAGCCCGGCCTGCGGATCCACCGCCAGCGTCGCGCCCTGGTGCAGGCTGCTTCGCGGCCTGTTCCACTCGTCCAGCGACATGGCGGCGATCGGAGCGCTCCAGCTGCTGCCGCAGTCGGTCGAGCGGCTGAACATGAGCTGGCTGGACTTGGGGTTCCCCGCCGAATCGAGGAAGAACTTCGTATAGACGATGTAGACGTTTCCCGCCGGGAACGACTGCGAGACGACTCTGTCGGGCTGTGAGACCTCGGGCTGTGAGACCTGGAGGCTGCAAGTCGCCGCGCCGGGGCGCGGGACGTCCACCGCAATCCAGGGCTTGTCGAGGAACACCGAGCCGTCCACCGCCTCGACGATCTTCGTGCCGTTGTAGCGGATGGGGTCGGTGTTGTCCGCCTTGGGACCGGCCGGGGCCGCGTTGCCGTTCTCGCGGTTGTTCAGATCGACGAAGCGGCTGACGAAGACCGCGCTGCGCTTGTTGGGGCTGTTCCGATCGAAGACGATGCCCGCGTAGTAGAAGAGCCCGTTGGTGCCGGCGCGGACCACCGGATCGGACGCGGTGGTGAAGCCGTAGAGCGGCGAGTTGCGCCCGTCCTGGGTCTGGTCCTGCGGGTATCCGGGAATCAGCGTGCTCTGCCAGGTCTGGCCGCCGTTGAACGACTTGAAGAGGCCGAGCCAGGCGTCTCCGGTGAGCGTCCCGCCGTTGGGGAGCTGGTCGCCGAGGTTCGGGAGATCGACCGTGCGGTAGTCGTTGGCTCCGGCGAGCATGTGCAGGGGGTTGCGCGTGGACAGCGCCAGCGACGGCTCGTTCTGGCGTTGCAGGAAGGGATCGCCGCCGGGCCACTCGCGCCCGGCGACCATGTTGACGTTCTGTCCCGGCGTCGGCGTCTGGGCCGCCGCGGTTTGCGGCAAGACGAAAGCGAGCGCGCAGAGAACGCACGAAACGAACGACTTCGCGTGCATGGGGACCCCCTCCCCGGTCAAACGTAACGGCGCTCCGGCGAGGAGCCCGCTACTGAGCTACTGCCTCTGCCGGACCGGGGTCAAGGGACGTGCGGGAGTGAGCCGGTTCCGCCACCACGCGGCGCCGGCGATGGTCAAGAGGGCCACCGCGCCCACGGCCAGGATCAGGCGGCGCCGCCGCCAACGGCGTTCGGGAGCCAGCGCCGCCCGCTGGTCCGGCGAGAGTGGCGCCGTCCGCACGATGCCCTCGCGGGTCCAGTCGAAGATCCAGGCCAGGACGCCCGCCAGCGGCAATCCCGCCAACGAAGCGCTGACGATCCACGTCATCCACTGCGGCGGCAGGGAGAGCCGGGTGACGATCACGTCCGCCCCCTGGAGCGCGCCGAAGATCGCGACCGAATACGCGACCAGCACCCGCGCAACCCTCCGGCGGCCGACCTCGTCGACGAAATGCTGTAACCGCGCCGAAGGACTTGGCTTTTCGCCCGGCGCCGGAACCGGATGCGGGGCCTCCGCAGCTCGCGCGGGCGAGGTCCGGAGCGCGGCGGGAAGGTGCCAGACGCCCACCGGCGCGCCCGCCGCCAGGACGACCGCTGCCTGCAGCGCCTTCTCCAACTCGCGCACGTTCAGCGGCCAGCGGTAGAGGAACAGGGCGCGGGCAGCCTCGCACGACAACGCGACCGCGTCCGCGGCATCCCCGAGTTGCCGGCGCAGCAACGCCCGGATCAAGATCCCCAGGTCCTCGCGCCGTTCCCGGAGCGGAGGCAGCTGCAAGCCCAGGCCGGAAAGGCGCGCCAGCAGATCGCCCCGGAACTGGTGCCGGACGACCAGCGCTTCCAGATCTCGTTGGGTCGAGGCCAGGACCCGCACGTCCACCGCGACCGGCTGCGAGCCACCCACCGGGAAGACCTCCGACTGCTCGAGGACGCGCAGGAGCAGCGCCTGGCCCTGCGGCGGCAGGTCCTCGACGCCGTCGAGATAGAGCGTGCCCCCCTGGGCGCTGCGCACCAATCCCGCCCTGTCCTCGGTGGCGCCCGTGAACGCGCCCTTGCAGTGGCCGAGAAGCTCCGACTGCACGAGCGAAGGCGGCAATCCCGCGCAGTTGACGGCGACGAACGGACCGTCCCGACCGGAGAGACCATGGATGGCGGAAGCGATCAGCTCCTTCCCCGTACCGGTCTCGCCGCGGATCACGACCGGGACGTTGGTGCGAGCCACCGCCGCGGTCCGATCGAGATCCGCGCCGAGCGTCGGCAGCAACGTGCCGAAGCCCGCGGCCTTTGGCCGCAGCTCCGCGGCGTGCTCGATCGGGGGGCCTCCGGCAGGCAGGGGCAAGCTGGTCCGGTAGACCAAGAAAGTGTGGCCGAGCTCGATCACGTCTCCGTCGGCGAGGACCTCGCGCTGGACGCGCCGCCCGTTGACCAGCGTCCCGTTCCGCGAGGCGGCATCCTCGATCACCGACTTTCCCAGCACCTGGCGGATCACCGCGTGCTCGCCGGACATCCGATCGTCCGCCACGGCCAGCGTCAGCTCGCCACCCTCGCTGCGGACCACCGGGGGATGTCCCGGCGCAAGGGCGCCGCGGCCAATGAGGACCCGGTCGATTCCCTGCAACGAGACGCGCACCGAGGGAGCCGCCGGCGAGTCGCAGGTCAAGACCACGAAGATCTGCCGCGCGGCCGCCGGCGCCACCGAGCTGATCTCCCGCGGCAGCGTCTGCGCCAAAGGAGGCATGGAACATCCTACTCCGGCTTGACAGGCCTTTCCCGGGGGTTTGATATTCCTGTAGGGCGACCCGGCTCGGCTCTGATGCTCCGGGAACGGGCGATGCGCGCCTGTCACCGCATTTCCGCACCAGTTCAGGTGGGTCCTCGCCTCAGAGAGTTGGTGCGCTTTGCCGGACGAGAAAGAGAAGGGGGAAGAGTCGAAGGCCGCCGAGATGCCGGCTCCCCAACCCTGGACCGAAGGGGACGGGGCGCCGGCCGGGAGCTCCGAATCCGCGGCGCCCGACGAGGTGGAGGAGGAGGTGGAGGAGGAGGAGGAGAAAGGCCCCCCCTTCTTCATCGTCGGAATCGGAGCGTCCGCGGGCGGTCTGGAGGCCCTTGGCGCGCTGCTCAAGCTCCTGAGCCTCGAGTCGATGGCCCTGGTGGTCGTCCAGCATCTCGCTCCGCACTACGAGAGCGCCTTGCCCGCGCTGCTCTCCCGGACCAGCAAGGCCCGGGTCCTGGCGGCCGAAGAGGGGATGAAGGTCGAGCCGAGTCACATCTACGTGATCCCGCCCAACGCCGACCTCGCCATCCTCAATGGAGTCCTCCACCTCATGCCGCCGTCGCCGGGGCACGGGGTGCACCTGCCGATCGACTACTTCTTCCGCTCGCTGGCGCAGGATAAGGGTTCCCGCTCCATCGGGATCGTGCTCTCGGGTACCGGAACGGACGGCACCTTCGGGCTGAAGGCAATCAAAGAGGCCGGGGGCATCACCTTCGTGCAGGATCCCACCTCCGCCAAGTACGACGGGATGCCCCGCAGCGCGCTGGACAGCGGGTGGGCAGACTTCTGCCTTGGGCCGGAGGCGATGGCCGACGCGCTCCTCCAGATCGCCCGGCACTCCTATCTCTCCAAGGTCGAGCGGCCCACTCCACAGAAGATGGAGACGGTGGGGAAGCTCCTGGTGATGATGCGGACCGCGTACGGCAACGACCTCACCTACTACAAGCCGACCATGGTCGACCGGCGGGTCGAGCGGCGGATGGCTCTGCACAAGATCGAGAAGCTCGACGACTACATCAAGTTCGCCCTGTCGAACCCCGGTGAGCTGGACCTCCTGTACAAGGACATGCTCATCGGTGTGACCAGCTTCTTCCGGGATCACGATCCGTTCGAGGCGCTCAAGACCAAGGTGTTTCCGGCGATCATGGAGGGAAAGGAAGCCGGCTCGCAGATCCGGATCTGGGTGCCCGCCTGCTCGACCGGAGAGGAGGCGTACTCGCTGGCCATCTGCCTGCTCGAGTACCTCGGGGACAAGGCCCAGGACTACCGGGTCCAGATCTTCGGCACCGACATCGACCAGCCGGCCATCCAGCACGCCCGGCACGGGATCTACCCGCAGAACATCGCGCTGGACGTATCGCCGGAGAGGCTGCACCGGTTCTTCGTCAAGCGCGAGGCCGAGTACCACATCTCGCGGCGCATCCGGGACATGGTGGTCTTCTCGGTCCAGAACGTCACCAAGGACCCGCCCTTCTCGCGGGTGGACATGGCGACCTGCCGCAATCTGCTCATCTACCTGATTCCGATGATGCAGAAGCGGGTCCTGCGCATCCTGCACTACTCCCTGCTGGCCGACGGCTTCCTCATGCTCGGCACCTCGGAGACCGTGGGGGAGTCGGCCGACCTCTTCTCGCTGGTGGACCGCACCAACAAGATCTACGCGCGCAAGCACGTCGAGGCCGTCGCGGGGCTGGACCTCGGCTTCGGGCTGCAGACGCAGCCCACGAACCAGGCCAACCATGCCGGCCCGAACGTCCGCTCCAACCAGAACATCGCCTCCCTTGCCGAGCGGAAGGTGCTGGAGATGTACGGCCCTCCGGGCGTGGTGATCACCGGCGAGATGGAAATCGTGCACATCCGGGGCCACACGGGTCCCTACCTGGAGCCCATGGCCGGAGCGCCCAGCTTCAACCTGATGCGGCTCGCTCGCCCCGAGTTGCACGTCGAGCTCCGCCGGACCATCCACGAAGCGCAGAGCAAGGGCGGACGCGTCTCTGGCGTGTGCAAGTTCAACGACGCCGGGACGCTGCGGGAGGTGGACATCGAGGTGATCGCGCTGGGCGAGCTGGCCACGAAGACCAGGTTCTTCCTGGTCCTGTTCCAGGAGCCGAAGACCGGGACGGAGAAGACGCCGTCGCAGCCGGCCACCCCGGAGCCCACCAACCCCGAGGAGCAGCGCATCCAGGAGCTCGAGCGCGAGCTCCTGGTGACCAAGGAATATCTCCAATCCACCATCGAGGAGCTGGAGAGCGCCAACGAGGAGCTCAAGTCGTCCAACGAAGAGATGCAGTCCTCGAACGAGGAGCTGCAGAGCACGAACGAGGAGCTGGAGACCTCGAAGGAGGAGCTGCAGTCGTCCAACGAGGAGCTGACCACCGTCAACGACGAGCTGCAGGACCGGATGGCGGAGCTGCAGCAGTCCAACGACGACCTGCACAACGTGCTGCGGGCGATCGGCAACGCAGTGGTGATCGTGGGAATGGACCTGCGCATCCGCCGGTACACCGAGACGGCGGGCAGGTTGATGAACCTGATCGCCGGCGACGTCGGGCGCTCGGTCGGCCAGCTCAACGCTTTCGTGGTGGGAGAGCGGCTGGAGGATCTCGCCGCGCACGTGGTCGCCACCCTCACGCCAGTCGAGCGGGAGGTCATCTGCGCCGATCAGCGCTGGTACCTGATGCACATCACGCCCTACCGGACGCTCGACCACGCCATCAAGGGGGCGGTGATCTCGCTGCTCGACATCGACAGCCGCAGACGCGGCATGGGGGCGGCCCGCGACGTGGCGCAATATGCCCAGGCGCACCTGACCGCGATCGACGCGCCGATGATGATCGTCGACTCGAAGCTCCGCATCCGCTGGCTGAACGCGCACGCCGAGAACGCCTTGCAGCTCGAGGGCGGGGAGGCGGTGGGCGCCCCGCTCGACCAGGCCGGCTCCCAGTTCGCGGACGCCCGGTTGATCGAGATGGTCGAGCGGTTGGTCGCCACCGGCACGCCGTTCAAGGGGGTGGTCCTCCGGGCGACCTCCGGCCAGGGTGGCCAAAAGCGGACGACCCGCGTGAGCGGAGGGCGCATTCCCGCCGTGGACGGTGACAATGTGCTGCTCCTACTTTCGTTTGCGCTCGAGGATCGCGCCGCGAAGGAGTGAGCCAGTGGCGGAGCAGGAGGATCTCGAGCAACTGTCGAAGGACCAGCTGCTCGTGCGTCTCCGCGAGCTGCAGTCCAGCTCCCGACCGCGGCGTTCATTGCCGGAGGCCGAGAGGCTGCTCCACGAGCTCCAGGTCCATCAGGTGGAGCTGGAGATGCAGAACCGCGAGCTGCGGGAGACGCAGGAACGGCTGCTCGAATCCGGCGCGCGCTACAGCGACCTCTACGATTTCGCGCCGGTCGCCTACTGCACCCTGGACGGGGACGAGCGGATCGTCGAGGCCAACATCGCCACCGCGTCCCTCTTCCAACTCGAGCGGTCGGCCCTGATCGGCAGGAAACTGTTCTTGCTCGTGCCGCCCGAGTCCAGGAGCGCGCTGCGGGAGGGCCTTCAGCGCTGCTTCCAGGAGGAGGCGGGCGATGCGCTGGATTTGACCGTCTCCCATCGCGTCGGTGAGCCTGTGGTCGCGCATCTCACGACTACGCCCGTGCTGGACCGCGGGGTCGTCGTCGCCTGCCGGGTCATCCTGACCGACATCACCACGCTGAAGCGCTCGGAGCGGATGCTCAACGTCCTGGCCCGGGCGAGCGCCTTGCTCGCGTCGTCGCCGAGCGAAGGGAGCGCGATCGCCGAGGTGATCGATCTTCTGGTTCCGGAGTTCGCCGACATGTGCCTGATCGACGTCGCGCAGCCGGACAGCTCCGTCCAACGGATCCGCTCCGGCGATGACGAGCGCAGAGGTACCGGCGGCCCGCGCGCGACGCCGCTGCCGGCGGGTCCCAGGACCCTGTACGAAAAGATCGCGACCAGCGGCAAGGCCCTCCTGATCGGCGCAGAGAACCGGAGCGATCGTTCCCTTCTGAAGCCGGATGCGGACCTCGCGCGTGCCAGGTCGGCGCTTTGCGTGCCGCTCGCGGGCCAGGGCGGGACGCTCGGCGTCCTCACGCTGGCCATGGTCGGTTCCGGCCGGCGCTACCTGGCCAAAGACCTTGCCTTCGCCCAGGACGTGACCGGGCGCATCGCGGCCGCCCTGGAGAGCGCCCGCCTCTTTCGCGAGACCCGGCAGGCGGTCGAGGCGCGCGAGCACGTCCTCGGAATCGTCTCGCACGATCTGCGGACTCCGCTGAGCGGGATCCTCCTGGCCGCCCGGGGACTCGAGGACACGCCGGCGGCGTCGGACGCGCTCGCGGCACGCCTGCTCGACACCATCCAGCGGGGGGTCGAGCGGATGAGCCGGATGATCGACGACCTCCTCGACGTCTCCAGCATCGACGCCGGACGCCTCTCTCTCGACCTGCGCGATCAGGAGGCGGGAGACCTCGTCGAGGATGCCTTGAAGGGCCTGAAGCCGATGACCCGGGAAAAGAACCTCCACCTCCATGCCGACGCGCCGGATCGCGGGATCCTGGTGCGCTGCGACCGAGACCGGATCCTGCAGGTCTTCGCCAATCTGATCGGCAACTCGATCAAGTTCGCTCCCCGCGGCGGATCGATCTCCCTCGATGCGGTGGTGAACCCCTCGAGCATGAAGTTTGCCGTGCGGGACACCGGACCCGGCGTCGACCCGGCGCTCCTGTCCCATCTGTTCGAGCGCTATTCCCAGGCGACCGCCACCTCCAGGAGGGGCCGGGGCCTGGGCTTGTACATCTGCAAGGGGATCATCGAGGCCCATGGAGGCAGGATCTGGGCGCAGAGCGAGCCGTCGAAGGGACTGACCGTTTTCTTCACGCTCCCCCGCGCTGCCGGGGCACAGCCCACGCGCGGGAAGGCCGGCCGGGGCGAAGGCACCGTGATGATCGTCGACGATGACGATGTCCATCGGCGGGCGCTCGCCGACATGCTGCAGGCTGCCGGCTATGCGGTCGGGGAAGCGAGGGACGGACTCGACGCTCTCGAGCAGGTGCGGTCGGCCCGGCCGCTGCCCAGGCTGATCCTGCTGGACCTGCAGATGCCGCGGATGGACGGATGGGAGCTGATGCGGCAGCTCAGAAAGGATTCCGCCCTCGCTTCCATTCCGGTCGTGCTCGTATCAGGTTACTCGAGGCTCGGAGCAGAGGCCGAAGCGATCGGCGCGAAAGGCTACGTGCGCAAGCCCGTCCGGCCCGAGCAGCTCCTCGAGGCGATCGGCCGCTGCGGCGCACCGGAGGCGACGGGTTGAGGCGAGACGGCGAGATGCCCGACGCCACGAGCAAGGGACACGAGATCGCCCCGGTCATCGCGAAGCTGGTGCGCGAGCCAGCCGCCGAACGGCCGGTGTGGCTCCCTCCGGGGCTGCGCGAGATCGAGGGAGACGAGCCGGGTGCCTCGGCCGACCTGGTCTGTCCCCTCTGCCAGGGGAAGCTCACCGAGTCCCGGATCAACGGATACCAGTCGTTCCGCTGCCACGTCGGGCACGTATTTTCGCTGGAGGCCATGGCGATCGAGCAGGCGGAGGAGACCGAGCGCGCCCTCTGGGCCGCAGCCCGCGCGCTGGAGGAGAGCGCGACGCTGGCGCGCCGGCTGGCCGCGAGCTCGCCGGGAGAGATGCGCCAGCGGTTCGAGGAGAAGGAAGAGGCGCAGACGCACAATGCAGAGTTGATCCGGCGGATCCTGCTCGGCGGCGGGGTCCTTTCGGAGGCGGACGCGCCCGGACTCGCGACGGGAGCCGCCGCGCCGGCCGGCGAGGAGAAGGCGTAGGCCTCAGCGGAGCTTGGCGAGCTCTTCGCGCGCCTTGCGGGTGAAGCCATCGTCCTGCTTGTAGAGGTCCAAAAAAGCCGTCAGGTGGCGGCGGGCCCGGTCCCGGTGCCCGAGAGCGGAATCGCTGATCCCCGCGTGGTAGAGCGCCATGTAGTGGTTGGGCCAGGACTCGACCACCAGGTTCATGATCGGGCCCGCGGCGACGTCGTCCCCCGCGTCGGCGACCGGGTGCGCCAGGTCGAACACGATGCCCGCCGCGCGCCAGCGATCGTCTTTGGCCAGCTTGGCCAGCGCGGCGCGGGCGTCGTCGATCCGCCCCGCGAGCGCCCAGCACCCGGCGCCGTAACCGGCGCCATCCCAGCCCTCCGGAAACGGCCGGCGCGCCATGAACTGCGCGACTTCGACCGGATTGCAGTACGGCTTCGCCACCGCGAACCAGCGCTGGGCGGCGGTGCCCAAAGGGCGCGCGGGTTCCGCCGTCGAGGCAGGGGCCGGCCTGCGGAAGGAGAGGAAGGTCACCGAGAGCGCGGCGACCGCAAGGACCGCGAATCGCGGCCGGACAGGCTGCCGCGGCCTCGACGGGTTCTTCAACTCCTCGAGGGCCGACTGCGCGCTGGAGAACCGCCGCTCTCGCCGGGGTTGCACGAGCCGGGCGATCAGATCCTGCAGCGGCGCGTCGCGCGGCACGCGCAGGCTCATGTCGCTGTTCAGCAGATCCGCGGGCGGCTTGCCGGTCGCCGCGTGGAGCAACGTCGCGCCCAGCGCGAACAGGTCGCTGGTCGCGTCCACGGTCCCGCCGAGCTGCTCGGTCGGCATGTACCCGAAGGTGCCCACCAGCGTGGACCCGTAGGTCCGCGAACCCGAGAGCTGGCGCGCGCTGCCGAAGTCCACCAGCACCACCTCGCCGCCGGGCCGGACGATCAGGTTGTCGGGCTTGATGTCCCGGTGCAGGACGCCGAGCTTGTGCAGGTAGACGAGCACCGTCAGGACCTGGCCAGCCACGTCGCGCAGCTCCGCCTCGGTGAACGGACCGCGCGCGATCCGCGCCGAGAGCATCTCACCCTCGATGAACTCCGCGGCGAGATACAGGCGCAGGTGCACTCCCTCCCCTTCGGTGAAGCTGGCCACGTACTTGGGGATCCGCGGGTGGTTCAGCGTCTTGAGCGTCGCTGCCTCCCGCTCGAAGGCGTCGATCTGCTGCGCGCCAGGGACGCTCGCGAACTGCAGCTCCTTGAGCGCGACCACAGGCCCGCCGGGAGCGCGCGCCCGGTAGACGCGGCCATGCGAGGACTGCGCCAGCACGCACTCGACCGCGTAGCCTCCGGGAGCGGAGGCGACGCCGCAGAAGGAGCAGCGGGAGTCGGAACCCGCCCTCCCGCAGCCTGCGCACTGAGCCATGGTCCCCCAAGTCCAGGGGACACGAATCGCGGCTGCGCCGCTCATCATGTCCCCTACGTTGCGAGTGTACCCTCCGCGCCTTGAGGCGCCGAGATCGAGGATCGGGGGGAATGTGGGCGCGTGCGCTACCTCGTGCAGACCGCCTCGACGTTGTTCCCGTCCGGATCGATCAGGAAGGCCGCGTAGTAGGTCGGGCTGTAGTCGGCGCGGACGCCAGGCTTGCCGTTGTCGCGGCCGCCCGCGTCGAGACCTGCTTCGTGGAAACGGTCGACCGTGGCCCGATCCTTCGCCCGAAACGCCACGTGGACGCCCTGGCCGGCGCCGCCCTTGCCGTTGAACGTCAGCCAGAGCGCGGCCTCGTTGCGCGGCCCGAATCCAGCTCCCGAATCGTCGCGCGAGCAGAGCACGTATCCGAACGGCTTCAGCGCCGCCTCGTAGAAGCGCACGCTCGCGTCCGCGTTCTTCACCTTCAATCCGATGTGGTCGTACATGGCGACCTCCTTGTGGAGGTCATCCTGTGACGGCGGAGCCCAGCCGCGCTTGGAAGATCTTGCGATCTCCTTTCGCCGCCCGGCGGAACCGTCCCGGCGAGACTCCAGCGGCGCGGTGGAAGGTGCGCACGAAGTTCGAGAGGTCGCCGAATCCCACCTCGAAGGCGACGTCCGTCACCGAAGGCATGCCGCCGGCGAGCAGGCGTGCCGCGCGCCGCAAGCGGGATCGCACCAGGTACTGGTGCGGGGTGACGCCGAGCACCCGGGAGAAGAGGCGGAGGAAGTGGAAGGGGCTAAGACCCGCTTCGGCAGCTGCGCACTCGAGATCGACGGGCTCCTGCGCGTGCGCTTCGATGAACAGAGCGGCCCTCACCGCACGGCGCCGATCGGCGGGCCCCGCCTTCTGCGGATCGCGCCGCCGGCCCGAGGCGGACTCGATGAACCGCGCGGCGAGCCAGGTGCCGGCCTCGTCGAGGCCGACGTCGCTCCTGCCATCGGCCGCCGCCTGCGCCAGCTCGCCCAGCACCATCAGCTCGGGCAACGGCGGAAGGCAGCCCGCCCGCCAGAGCTCGCGGCGGCCGCCCAGCGACTCCGCCAGCCCTGGCGCGAAATGGAACGACAGGCATTCGTCGCCGGTCACGTGGTCGTGCGTGCAGACGTACTCGTTGCCGGGAGACCCGACGAGGATCGACCCGGTGACCAGCTCGAAGGACCGGCCGAGCGCGCGGTAGCCGAAGCTGCCCTTGCGCACATACGCGACCGAGAAGTCTTCGTGGCGCTCGACGAACGGTTTCTCGGACGGTCCCGCGACGCACCGGTAGTCGACGGCGCGTAAGGTCCCGCGCTGGAGCAGGGTGACGCCCGGCATGATCCGGAGTCTGCCCGCCCGGGTGCCGCCGTGCAAT
>Ga0137397_10002870_pt1 | contig 11997 bp, 9 predicted proteins | sample czorhiz116metaG_FD_106658 | JGI IMG/M metagenome (GOLD analysis project Ga0137397, IMG submission 106658) | Vadose zone soil microbial communities from Angelo Coast Range Reserve, California, USA - czorhiz1.16 metaG | ecosystem: Environmental > Terrestrial > Soil > Vadose zone | place: USA... | reverse complement strand
CAGCCGGGTCGGGCCGCAAGGGATGTCCACCATCGGGATTGGCACCGTCATCTCTCACCTCCGAGCGCAGCCAGGGCCGCGCGAATCTTCGTTTCCAGGGCGGCCGGGTCCTTGGGCTGCCAGCCCTCCTCAACGATCAGCCGCAACCCGGGTTCCACTGCGATCTCGCGCAGGCGCAGGGCGGGCAGGGGCGTCTGCTGCCGCCTCGCCACCGCCTGCTCTCGCGCCCGAGCTCCAAGCGCTTCGACCAGCGCCTTCAACTCGGCATCGCTGCGGGCGTAGAGCCGCTGCTGAATCTCCGCCAGCGGCAGGTCCAGGGCCTGCAGCGCTTTGATGGCCAGAAGCTGCAGCACGTGCCGGTCGCTGTACCTGGCCTGCCGCATCTCGATCCGCGGGCGGTCGAGGAGCCCCAGCGTCGTGTAGTAGCGGACCGTCCGCGCGTCGGGCGCGGCCGAGACCCGCCCGTCGCTGGCGGCACCCAGAAGCCCGTGCTCTGCGAGCTCGTTGGCGATCCGGGTCGAGAGCTCTTCAAGGAGCATGACAGTAGTATTAGATAATACTGTCATGCTGTCAAGTTGATTCAGCCGGCTGAGCTCAACTCGCGCAAGCGGCCGATTTCACGAGCTTCACCGAATCGGGGTGCCAAGTGCCTGGTTCAACCGGAGGAAGCACATCATGAAGTCGACGTGCTCCTCCCGGTCCCGACGGCGGCAACCCCGTGTTCAGTCGTCGTCGTCGTGGTGGTGATGACGGCAGTCGTGGTCGTCATCGTCGTCGTCATCGTCGTGGTGGCGCTTCGAGCAGAGCTTCCGCGCCGTGGGATTCCCCGGATCGCTCGCCAGCACGTTGCTCGCCGCGGCCTGCGCGATCAGCCGATCCGCATCCTCCGGGAGCAGGAGCCGGTCGCGGACGAGCCGCGCCGCGGCCCGCTCCACCACGCAGTTGTATCCCTCCTGGCTCCCGTACCGCTCCTCGACGGACGGACGCGGATCGCCGCTCGCCACTCGCTCCGCCCGCGTCTGGGTGAAGGCGATGTAGCCCGCGGCCAGGTTGCCCTCGTTCCCCTTGAGAGGTCCGCTCGCGACGGGATTCCACGGCGTGTATGTGCCGAGCGGGGCCCGCAACAGGACGGACTTCACGCCGCCAAGCTCGTTGCCGTCGGAATCGAGCTTCGATCCCGGCGTCGGGATCGCCTGCTTGATCCGCGGAACGACGTTGGCCTCGACCCCCGATTGGTCGTTGTAGCGGAACGAGGAGCCCCAGTCGTAGTCCATGACCACGTTGATGACGTTGTCGGGCGTGGGAGCGCCCGGGATGTTCGGCCAGCCCATGGCGCGCGCGTTCGAGTCGACGAGCGTCCCGTCGTTCAGGCTCGGATACCGGCTGGGCGGCGGCCTGACGCCTTTGGTCACCCACAGGTCACGGGCGACGATCAATGCGCGGCGCGTCTCGGTCTCGGGATTCGGATTGCTCGCCAACATGAGCGTCGTGCCCGCGGGCTGCACGCGGTCGAAGCCGCCGTTGCCGCCTCCGTGCGTCGTGCCGGCGTGGTAGTACCGGCGGACGTTCTTGGGCAGCGGGATGTCCCTATGGCCCCGGGTGCCCGCGGTGCCGATGATGCCGACGCCGCCGCGCGTGTACCACATCTCCGGTCCGCCGAATTCGTCGACGACTTTCGGACAGGTATTGGTCCTCCGGCAGCGCTGGAGGATTCCTGTGACGCCGCGGCCGCGGACGCGGTCGTCGTAGTCTCCGAACCAGATGGGTCCTTCGGCCCCGGCCTCGAAGATCAGGGCGATGTTGCCGGGCTGGGCGAAGCGGACGTTGAACTGGCCGAAGGAGCCGGCGATGATCGGCTGGGCGCCGTCGTAGACGATCCTGCCCTCTTCGTCCTCGTTGAAGCCCAGGAGGATGAACGTCTTCAGATAGCGGCCGGACTGAGAGATCCCGTACCCGATACCCCACTTGATCTTGCCTGCGATCGGGTTGGCGTTGCCGGAGTCGTCGAGCGTGCCGTGCCTGAGGAAGGAGAAGAGGTCCCGGTTCGCCGCCATGCCGACGCCCAGGACCAGCGGATCCTTCGCCGTGTAGACGAGCTCGTAGATCAGGCTCGAGCTCACGGGGTTCTTGAGGCAGATCCGCGTGGAGTCGGGCGTGCCCGGGAACGGAACCGTGCGGCAGTCGGCGAACGCCCAGTCGCTGCTGGCGACGGTCGCGAGGCCCGTGCGCACGCCGGTGTTGGTTTCATGCTCGATGGTGGTGAGCGTCGCCTTGGTCGTGTCGAGGCTGGCGGGGGTCCGGCCGCGGCCGGGCAGCGAGAGGGTCGTGGTCGTCGGTCCGACGAAGCGCGCGAAGGTCGGACCGGTGACCGACGAGCCGTCCGGGTTCCTCGCCACGGGGACGAGGATGGTCTCGGCGGCGACGTTCGGATCGGCGCTGAACACCAGATCGCCCTGCCAGCCGCTGGCGACGTAGACGTGACCCGTGTTGTAGGGGAGCCCGTCGCCGGCGGGCGCGGCCGGCGTGACGTTGATCATGCCGGTGCCCAGCTCCCGGCGTCCGCGGTTGCTGACGCCGTACACCAGGACGCCGCTGGCCCGGCCCATGTCGACCGGCTTGAGCAGCGTGTACGTCGCCGTGTACTCCACCTTGCCCCGGGAATTGCGCGGCGCCAGGAGGATGTCGGTGATGACGGCGTTGCGGCGATCGAAGGGATCGATCTCCCCGCTGAAGGTGCCCCGGAGCTCCTCGTACGTTCCGATGCTGCCGAACACCTGGCCGTTGAACTGCGGCGAAGTCAACTTGGCGCCGGGCGGGCTGACGGTGATCTTCGTGAGTCGCGCCTCGGCCGCCGATGCGATCAGCAACGCTCCTCCAAGGACCGCAAGGACACTCCCGCTTCGTCTCCGACTTGTCGCCATCAGGGTACCCTCCCGTCAGGCACCGGGCGCCTTGTCGCGCTCGCAAGTCAATGCGCGGCGCGGTACGACGAACGTCGGAAAGGTCTAGCTCACCGGCAGCTCAGACCGGATCCGGATCGGATACGCCCGATCGAGCCGCGCGACCTGCTGCTCGCTGAGCGTGAGCGTCGCCGCGCCAGCGTTTTCGCGGACGTGCTCTACGGTCGACGCCTTCGGGATCGCGAACGTGTCCGGTAGACGGGTCAGGAAGGCGAGGGCCACCTGGCGCGGCGTGGCGCGCAGCTCGGCGGCCACCTTCGCGAGCTCGCCGCGCTCCGGCAGCTCCTCGAAGGGGCTGTAGCCCACCAACGTAGCATGGACCTCCCGGCACTTCGGCAAGACGCCCGCCTCCGCGTGGCGCTCGCCGAGGTTGTAGAGCACCTGGTCGCAGGCGATCCGGCCGGCTCCGGCGATGTCCACGGCGTCTTGCAATAGCTCCTCGTCGAAATTGCTGACGCCGTAGCTGCGGATCTTTCCGGCGGCCCGGAGTTGCTCGAAGGCGGAGAGGGTGTCCTCCAGCGGGTGCTCGCCCGGCCAATGCAAGAGATAGCAGTCCAGCCGATCCGTGCGCAGCCGCTTCAGCGATTGCTCGCAGGCGCGGATCGTCCCCTTCCGGGTCGCATTGGAGGGCAGGACCTTGGAGACGAGGAACACCTCGTCCCGACGGCCTTCGATCGCCTGGGCGACCAGATCCTCGGTGCCGTAGAGCTCGGCCGTATCGATGTGCGTGAGCCCGAGATCGATCCCCGCGCGCAGCGCCTGGACCGATTCCTCACCGTGGCGCATCCTCCAGGTCCCCTGTCCGATCACGGGGACGTCCACGCCGGCGAATTTCCGCTTCCGCATGCGCCTGATTCAGGCGTCGTCGCCGCCGGCGACGACGTCCCAGGTGTCGCCGCTCTGCAAGAGCGCCTCGAGCGTGGCCGGTCCCTTGGTCGCCTTCTCCGCCTCGCGCTCCTGCTCGTGGGCGAGCTGATCGACCGTGGGCCGCTCCACCGCCCGCAAGACGCCCATCACCTGCGGCCAAGGCGGCTCCAGCGCTCCCAGCGCCATCGCCAGGGAGAGATTATCCCGCGCCTCGTCGTGCACCACGGCGCCTTCCGCCGCTCCCATCTCCAGCGTGAACCCGCCGCCGATGCGCAGCCCCTTGTCCTTCCCCTTGCCGTAGACCAGAGGCTTGCCGTGCTCGAGCTTGAGCAGCCGCTCATCGCGGACGTCCTTCTCGCTCCACTCGTCGAAGGCGCCGTCGTTGAAGACCACGCAGTTCTGCCAGATCTCCACGAACGCGGCGCCCTTGTGCGCGGCTGCCCGCTTGAGCACGCTGATCATGTGCGGCATGTCGTTCGCCGTGGTGCGGGCCACGAACGTGGCGCCGGCGCCGAGCGCCAGCGAGAGCGGGTTGAAGGGCCGGTCCACGGTGCCGAGCGGCGAGCTCTTGGTCTTCTTCCCCAGCTCGCTGGTGGGCGAGGCCTGGCCTTTGGTGAGCCCGTAGATGCGGTTGTCGAAGAGGAGGATCTTGAGGTCCACGTTCCGGCGCAGCGCGTGGATCAGGTGGTTGCCGCCGATCGAGAGGCCGTCGCCGTCGCCGGTGACCACCCACACCGAGAGGTCCGAGCTGGCCATCTTCAGCCCGGTGGCGATGGCCGGCGCGCGCCCGTGGATGCTGTGGAACCCGTAGGTGTTCATGTAATACGGGAACCGCGACGCGCAGCCGATCCCGCTGACGAACACGATCTTCTCGCGGGAGATCCCCAGGTCCGGCATCAGCTTCTGCACGCCGGCGAGGATGGCGAAGTCGGCGCAGCCCGGGCACCACCTCACCTCCTGGTCGGAGACGAAATCCTTCTTGGTGAGCTTTACCAGTGGCGCGGACATCAGGCGATCTCCTTCGCGGCGGGAGGCTGGCTGCGGCGCGCGAGCGACTCGATGGCCGAGCGGACCTCGGAGACGTGGAACGGCTTGCCTTGGATCTTGTTCAGACCGATCGCCTCGATCCCCAGCTGCCCGCGCAAATGGAACCGCAGCTGGCCGGTGTTCAACTCGGGGATCAGCACGGACCGGTAGCGCGCCACCACGTCGGTGAGGTCGTTGGGCAGCGGCAGGATGTGTCTCAAGTGAACGTGGCCGACGCGGATGCCGGTCTGGCGCGCGTCGAGCACGGCCTGCGTGATCGACCCGTACGTGCCGCCCCAGGCGATCACCAGCACGTCGCCCTCCGGATCGAAGTACGGCTCGGTGGGCTCGAACAGGTCGGCGATGCGCCGCACTTTCTCGGCGCGGGTGCGCACCATCTTCTCGTGGTTGTGCGCGTCGTAGCTGATGTTGCCGGTGAGCGAGTCCTTCTCCAGGCCGCCGATGCGGTGCTCGAGGCCCGGCGTGCCCGGGACCACCCAGGGCCGGGCCATCTTCTCGTCGCGCTTGTAGGGCATGAACCCCGCCGGATCGGTGGTGAAGGCGGGATCGATCTTCGGCAGGCTGTTCACGTCCGGGAGCAACCACGGCTCGCTGCCGTTCGCCAAGGCGCCGTCGGAGAGGAGGATCACCGGGGTGCGGTAGTCGATGGCGAGCCGGCAGGCCTCGTAGGCGGTCTCGAAGCAGTCCGCGGGCGAGCGGGCCGCGAGCACCGGCATGGGGCATTCGCCGTTGCGCCCGTAGACCGCCTGGAAGAGGTCCGACTGCTCGGTCTTGGTGGGCAAGCCGGTGGACGGCCCGCCTCGCTGCACGTTGACGATCACCAGCGGCAGCTCGGTCATGACCGCGAGGCCCATCGCCTCGGTCTTCAGCGCGATCCCCGGGCCGCTCGATCCGGTGACCCCGAGGGCGCCGCCGAAGGACGCTCCGATCGCCGCGGAGATGGCCGCGATCTCGTCCTCGGCCTGGAAGGTGGTGACCCGGAAGCGCCGGTTCTTCGACAGCTCGTGGAGGATGTCGCTGGCCGGCGTGATCGGGTAGCTGCCGTAGAACATGCGCAGGCCGGCCTTCTGGGCCGCGGCGATCAGCCCGAGGGCGAGCGCGCTGTTGCCGGTGACGTTGCGGTACTTGCCGGGCTTGAGCCGGGCGGGCTGGATGGAGTAGGGCGCCAGCGCCTCGATGGTCTCGCCGTAGTTGTAGCCGGCCTTGAACGCGCGCAGGTTCGCTTCCGCCAGCGGGCCGTTCTTCTTGAACCGCTCGCGGATGGCCTGCACCTCGCGGTCGGTGTCGCGGGAGTAGATCCAGAAGACCAGCCCCAGCGCGTAGAAGTTCTTGCTCCGGCTGGCGTCCTTGGCCGATACGCCGGTGCCTTCCACGGCCTTGCCGACCAGGTGCTCGAAGTCGACCTTGATCACCCGGTAGTTGTCCAAGGAGCCGTCGGTCAGCGGATTGGAGTCCCACCCCGCGCGGTCCAGGTCGCCCTGCTTGAAGGCGGCCTCGTTCAGGATCAGCATGCCGCCCCGCTTCAGGTCGGGCAGGTGCACCTTGAGGGCCGCGGGATTCATGGCCACGAGCGTGTCGGGCTGATCGCCCGCCGAGTACACCTCGTGGGCGGCGAACTGGATCTGGTATCCGGAGACGCCGGCGGTCGTGCCCGCGGGGGCTCGAATCTCCGCCGGATAGTCGGGGAAGGTGGCCAGATCGTTGCCGTGCAGCGCGGCCTCACGGGTGAACTCGGTACCGGTGAGCTGCATGCCATCGCCGGAGTCGCCCGCGAAGCGCACGACCGCGTTCTTGATGTCGACGAGCGGGCGGGGGACGGCGGATTCCGTCATCGTTTCCTCCTGTGGAGCAGAACCGACAGGATTGTAACTCGCTTCCCGACGGAGCGACGCTTTCCGACCCGAAGGCCCGGAGTTCTTACGCGATGCGCAATACGCGGATCAAGACGAAAGCCAGGGCCGCCATGCAGCCGAACGCGGCCAGCCCCGCATAGAGCACGTGCAGCCCTGCCTTCCGGATCATCGCGATCTGCGTGTGCAGCCCCATCGCGGCCATGGCGCAGGTCATGAGGAAGATGCTGGCCGTGGAGAGCGCGGCCCGCGAGCCGCCCGGCAGTCCGCCCAGCGAGCCGAGGATGCCGAGGGCGAGGAAGCCGATCACGAACCAGGGAACCGGCGGGTGCCTGAGCGAGTAGCGGACGCCGCGGCCTTCGGTGACGAGGCCCAGCACGAGCAGCGCCGGGGCGAGCAGGACCACCCGCACCAGCTTCACCAGCGTGCCGAGGTCGCCGGTGGCGCTGCCCCAGGTGAAGGCAGCGGCGATCACCTGGGCCACCTCGTGCAGCGTCGAGCCACAAAGGACCGCGAGCTGGGTGACGCTCAGGGGGAGCGCCGGTCCGACGAGAACATAGAAGAGGACGCCGACGGTGCCGAGGATGCCGCAGAGGCCGACGGCCAGGGTGACGTCGTCCTCTTCGGCCTGGGTGATGGAGCCCGCGGCGACCACCGCGCTGGCGCCGCAAATCGAGGTGCCCACCGCGAGCAGGGTGGCGAGGCTGGCGGGAACCGAGAAGGCGCGGGCCAGCCAGGCGATGCCGGCGAGGCCGGCGCAGATCAGCAGGACGTCGAGCAGCAGCACGCGCGGGCCCACCTTGGCCACCAGCAGGAAGTCGAGGCGCGCGCCCATGAGCAACACGCCGACTCTGAGAATCGGGCGGGCGCAGAGCCGGGATCCGGCGTCGCTCCAGGGAAGCGGTCCGGCGGCGGCGCGCAGCGCCATGCCGAGGATCAACGCGAGCGTGAGCGGGCCCAGGACGTGGAGCGCGGGCAGCGCCGCGAGCTGCTGGGCGGCGACGGCAAGCGCTAGACAGAGGAGGATTCCGGGGAGGAGCGAACGCACCGGGCGCGGCTCATACCACGGCTCGGCCGGAATCACCCGGCGATGGACGGTCCCTTGAACCGGCCGCGCATCCACAGAAACCAGTAGAGGGTCAAGGCGAGGAGGCAGCCGGCGAAGGTGTACCCAACCAATTGATTCGGAGGCAGCACGAACAGCACCAGGCAGACGGCGATCCAGACCAGAGCGAGGAAATTGATCGCCCGCGACCAGCTGCCCAGAGTCCAGGGCCCGCGCAACCTCCCGGGCGCGCGGAGTCCGAACAGCACCGGCAGTCCGTAGGAGGCGTAGAGCGCGATGGTGGAGAGCGCTGTGATGGCCTCGTACGCGTCGGACCAGAGGGCCACGAGGAACGCCATCCCCGCCGAGACCCAGACCGCCACCTGCGGGCTGCGAAAGCGGGAAGAGACCGAGGCGATCTGCCGCGAGAAGGGCAGCCCGCCGTCGCGAGCGAACGCAAAGAGCATGCGCGAATTCGAGGTGACGCTCGAAAGCCCGCAGAACCACATCGCCGCCAACGCGACGCAGACCAGGGCGTTTCCGAGGACCGGGCCCAACCCGCCGCGGAGCACGAAGATGAAGGGGTTGTCGGCGGCCAGAGCGGCCTGGAGATCGCCGATGCCGAGCGTGACGGCCAGCAGCATCGCGTATCCGGCGACGCCGCTGACCGCCACCGCGAGAACCATGCCCCAAGGCGCGTTGCGGGACGGATCGTGCGTCTCCTCGCTGACGTGCGCGCTCGCGTCGTATCCAGTGAACGTCCAGCAGGCGAGGAGCAGGCCCACGCCGAACTCGTAGGCGCCACCGTTGCGCTTGATCAGGAATCGCGCGGGCTGGTGCGGAGCGAAGAGCGCAAGGACCCCGATCAAGACCGCAACCCCGGCGATGTGCACCCAGACCGAGAGATCGTTGAGTCGCGCCACCAGCCGGACTCCGAGGTGGTTGAGCACCCCGTGGGTCAACAAGATGGCGCTGAAGAGCCGGAGGATGGGCGTCCGCCCCTCCCAACCGAACATCTCCGCGATGAACTTCGCCAGGCCGTAGTCGATCCCGGCGGTGATGGCGAACTGCCCGATCGTGTTCAGCCAGGCCGTCAGCCATCCGGGGCCGCGCCCGCCCAGGATCGCCGACCAGTGGTAGAGAGCGCCCGCCGTCGGATAGGCCGACGCCAGCTCGGCGAGGGATGCCGCGATCGCCAGCGTCAACAGGGTCACCAGCGGCCAGCCCACCAGCATCTGCAGCGGACCGCCGTACTTGAGGCCGTGCCCGTAGAGCGTCACCGCCCCGGTGAGGACCGAGATGATCGAGAAGCTGAGCGCGAAGTTGGCGAAGCCGCCCATGTCGCGCAGCAGCTGCTGCGCGTAGCCCATCCGCCTCAGTTGCTCGGCGTCCCGATCCATCGCGGCAGTTTCGCACGGAGAGCGGGCGGTTCGCCGAGCACGGCGTGGCCGGGGCGCATCCTCCGGCGAGAAGATGGGTCCAAAGTCGAGTTGCAGCCGCCGGCGCACTGATTCGATTTCGCGGGCGGCGCCTTTCCGTTACTCTGACGCCGTGGACGCGCCCAGGGTCCCGGTGCAGATGGTGGAGCGGTCCGAGCGCGTGGAGGCCGCGCTCCGGTTCGCGGCGGGCGCGTCCGCGGCCAGCTCGCTGTCGGCGGGCCTCTGCTACCTGTGCGAGCAGCTCGCGGGGATGACGGGGTCGCCGGTAGCCTCGGTCTACGTGCTCGAGCCCGACCACGAGCTGGTGTTGCGCGGGAACCACGGGTTCACCCGGGAGGCGATCGGGGAAGTGCGCATGAAGGTCGGGCAGGGCATCACCGGGACCTGCGTGGAGACGCTGAGCCCGATGACCGTGAACGACGCGCGCCTCTCGGAACAGTTCGAGTACTTCCCTCAGCTCGCCGAGGAGCGCTACCCGGCGTTCCTTGCCATTCCGCTGCTCTCGGGATCGCGTCCGCGCGGCGCCCTGGTGCTGCAGCGGGAGGCGGGGCCGTTCTCCGAGGCGGATCTGCTGATCGCGATCGGGGCCACGCGCGCTCTCACGACTCTGGTGGACGCACAAGTGCCGACAGGGGCGCACCTGATCCTGCGCGGCGACGGCAACCAGCGCGGGCGGGCCCTGGGGGTCGCCACGCTGCTCTCGCGCGCGCTGCCGCGGCGGGATCCGCGCAAGGCGTTGCCCGAGCAGCTCACCGCCGCCTTTGCCGCCGAGCGCGAGGAGGTGCTGCAGCTCGCCGATCGGGCGCGGGCGGCGCTGACCGTACCGTGTCGCGAGCTGGAGGAGATCAGCACCACGCTCACCGACGTCCGTCTTGAGGAGCGCGCGCAGGAGCACGTGGCCAAATACGTGCCGCCCTCGCTCGCGCTGGAGCGGATCGCCGCGGAGGTTGCGCGGTCGCTGGCGCAGCACGGGCCCGCAGCGCGGCGGGGCGTGGACATCGAGGCCTTCCTCGGAGGCGTGGCCCGGCGGCTGGCGGGCATCGAGCTGCAGCGGGTGCGCCGGGGCGAGATGGTGATCTCGGTGCACCTGCCGGGGATCGCGGCGCTGCGTAGCTGGGCGGCGGGATCCACCGGGGCCATCTGCGCCACGCCGCGCGAGGACTCGACCGGAGGCGCGCTGCTCACCGCGCTGAAGATGCCGGTGGTGTGGGGGTTGCGCGACATCTTCGAGTCGGTGTCGCAGGGCGACCGCATCGCCCTGGACAGCGACACCGGAGAGGTGATCGTGAACCCCAGCGCCGCCCAGGCAGCGGCGTGGCGGCGTTGACCGATGCCCGGCGGGCTGTACGCGCAGCCGCTCTCGCTCCTCACGGACCTGTACCAGATCACCATGGCCGCCGCGGCTTGGAAGGCGGGCGTGGACGAGCGCGAGGCGGTCTTCCATCTGGTGTTCCGGAAGGCGCCGTTCCACTCGGGGTTCACGGTGGCCGCGGGGCTGGGCCCGGCGCTGGAGCTTCTGCGCGAGTTGAAGCTGGGCGAGGACGACCTGCGCTACCTGGCGGAGTTGCGCGCGGAGTCGGGAGAGCCGCTGTTCGAGCGCGGGTTCCTCGAACACTTGCTAGCGCTGGAGCCGCGGGTGGACATCGACGCCGTCCCGGAAGGGACGGTGGTGTTCCCGCAGGAGCCGCTGCTGCGCGTCTCTGGGCCGGTGGTGGCGTGCATGCTGCTGGAGACGGCGCTCCTGAACGTAATCAACTTCCAGACGCTGATCGCGACCAAGGCGGCCCGGGTGTGGCTGGCGGCGCAGGGCGACCCGGTGCTGGAGTTCGGGCTGCGGCGGGCGCAGGGGCCCGATGGGGGAGTGAGCGCGGCGCGGGCGGCGTACATCGGGGGGTGCGCCGCGACGTCCAACGTGCTGGCAGGGAAGCTGCTGGGCATTCCGGTGCGGGGGACGCACGCGCACTCGTGGGTGATGCTGTTCGATTCGGAGCGCGAGGCGTTCGACGCGTACGCGGGTGCGATGCCGCACAACGTGGTGCTGCTCGTCGATACGTACGACACGCTGCAGGGAATACGCAGGGCGATCGAGACGGGGAAGAGGCTGCGGGGACAGGGGAGGGAGCTGGCGGGGATCCGCCTCGACTCGGGGGACCTGGCGTGGTTGTCGATCGAGGCGCGGAAGATGCTGGATGCGGCGGGGTTCACGAAGACGGTGATCTATGCGTCGAACGAGCTGGATGAGGATGTGATCGCGAGCCTGAAGCAGCAGGGCGCGCGGATTGGGGCGTGGGGGGTGGGGACGCGGCTCGTGACGGGGGCCGAGGATGGGGCGCTGAGCGGGGTGTTCAAGTTGACTGCGGTACGCGCGGGGGGCGGGGAGTGGAAGCCGCGGATCAAGCTGTCGGACCAGAGCGCGAAGACGTCCATTCCTGGGGTGTTGCAGGTGCGGAGGTTCGTGGTTGGGGCAGAGATGGCGGGGGATCTCATCTACGACCCTGGGGACGGCGCGCCGGGGCGGACGTTGGTGGACATGCTCGACGTGACGCGGCGGAAGACGATTCCCGACGGGGCGGAGGTTGACGACCTGCTCGTACCGGCAGCGCGCGACGGGAAGGTCGTGTATGCGAGTCCCGGGTTGCCGGAAATGCGGACGCGGACGCAGGCGCAGCTCGCGAGGCTGCATCCCGGGATCAAGAGGTTTGTGAATCCGCACCAGTATCCGGTGGGGTTGGAGACGCGGCTGCACGAGAGAAGGACGAGGATGATGATGGAGGCGCGGGGCGCGTAGT
>Ga0137397_10002868_pt1 | contig 12001 bp, 10 predicted proteins | sample czorhiz116metaG_FD_106658 | JGI IMG/M metagenome (GOLD analysis project Ga0137397, IMG submission 106658) | Vadose zone soil microbial communities from Angelo Coast Range Reserve, California, USA - czorhiz1.16 metaG | ecosystem: Environmental > Terrestrial > Soil > Vadose zone | place: USA... | reverse complement strand
CGCGTTATTTGCTAATTACCGAGCTTCGCTTGGTTACATGTCAACATTTTGTGAAATGTGGTTATCTAGGTGGTTATTTTGTTCTATAGCAATGAGTCTGTGTAGCCGGGCCCTTATTCTCGTCTGGACGATTCTCTCTTTGCGGTGCCGAAGATTAAGTAAGCATTTGGGTGGAGGTCCACCCGAATAGTGGTAGGAGACGTGCCATGGCCGAGACAAGTCAGAAGAGTCCGATGTTAGAAACGCCTGAGCTATTTGCGGGTCTTCCAAGTTCTGCCTGTAGTGAGATCCTATCCGCGGCTCGCCCAAGAGACTACATGTGCCGCCAGGTGATATTTTTCGCGGGCGATCCGGTAACGGAAACACTCTTGTTGATTGACGGTCGTGCGAAGTTAACGCAGCTTGGTGAGAGTGGCACGGAAGTTATTCTTCGACTCATCGCTCCTGGTGACGTGATTGGCGAGCTTGGTTTGGCGCCTGGGAGTAGGCACTCCTCAACAGCGCAAGCGCTCCAGGATTGCAAGGTACTTGTCTGGGGCGCATCGGCCTTCGAGGCGACTTTAGAACGCTTTCGTATCCTTCAACGCAATGCAAAGCGCATCCTTGTACGGCAACTGGATCAGTTAGAACGCCGCTTTTGTGAAATAGCTACTGAAATGGCCTCCCCGCGCCTGGCTCATGCACTGGTTCGTTTACTGGATCAAATTGGTCACAAAGTGAACAGCCATGTCGAAATCAACGTCTCGCAGGAGGCGCTGGCGCAGATGACAGCGATGACTTCGTATACCGTGAGCCGACTGCTCACCAACTGGGAAAGTCAGGGATTGTTGAGAGTGCGAAGGGAAGTAATTGAGATTCACAGCGTTCTGCATCTCTTGGGTTTATGTAAAGTTGCATAATGCCTCAGTTCCTGACCAAGCCCAGTCTCGGATCTTCCCTCGCCGGGGCGCCTCGGCAATTCCCATACTTCCCCATCTCCAGACCTCATAGACGGCCGGGTGGTTTGCAGTAGTAATCAGCCCTGCAAACATCAAGATGCGTAGCTTAGATGGCAGAGCGTTCAGCGGGCAGTTTCGGAATTCCCTGGCTGGCCCGTGTCGCGTGGCCGCTACGACGAGCAAATCTGCGGGCTATCCCGTTCGGCACGGAATTACTTCAGAGATTCAAGAAAGGCAATCAGCGCAGTAAGGTCTTCGTCCTTTACGTCGACAGGCTGCATTCCTTCGTCGATCATCGCTTCCGTGGGTTGTCTCAAAATGCTGCGCAGCCTTCCGGAGTCGTATTTCTGTCCAACGCCGAACAGAGCCGGTGCCGACGGCGTTCCGCTTAGATCCTCGCCGTGGCATTCGGCGCAGCCCTCTGTGTCGAACACTTTCTTCCCGCTGCTAACAGTGGGGCTGAGCGAAGCCACGGCGGCAAACGGTGAAATACCCGCCACCTCGGGCTCGAACGGTCTTTTCATGAAAGCGTCGACGTCCGCACGCTGCTTTGCGAGTTGCGGCGCTACGACCGGATCGCGCAGATCATTTCGATGACTGATGCCACCCAAAGCCCCTAGTCCGATGAAAATGAAGCCGTAAATCGATACGGAGACGGGGCGCTTCCACGGGCGACGCTCGGGCCGCCGGTCAAGAAACGGCAGCGCTACAAAAAGAAGAGCAACAAATGCCGGGATCACCAGAATACCTACAATGGCGAAACCGCTCTCCCAATACTTCAGCCACTGAAAAACGGGAATGTAATACCACTCCGGACGCGGCACGTATTGCGTGTCAGCAGGGCTTGCTTTCGGTCCAAGCGAGACGGGGGCGTAATGGGCCAGCAGGCCCAGACAGCCAATAATGACCAAAGCAAAGCAGGCATCGAACAAAACTTGTTTTGGGTAAAACGGCTCCGTCGATTGTTTCAGTGCTTTGGGCTCTCCTTGGATCGGTCCCGCGGGTCCAGCTCTGCGGAACAAGAAAACGTGGACGGAGATAAAAGCAAGTATGAGACCCGGTATGAGGAACACGTGAAGAACGAAGAAGCGAGAAAGGGTCAACGTGCCCATTTCCGTCCCGCCGCGCAGCAAGCTTTTGAGGGGACCTCCAATCACCGGAATATAGCTCAAGATGTTCGTGCCCACGGTGGTCGCAAAATAGGCCTTCTGATCCCACGGCAACAGGTAGCCCGTGAAGGACATCCCCAGCATCAAGGCAAATAACACGCACCCAGCGAGCCAGAGCAATTTGCGTCGTCCCTTGTACGCACCGTAGAGAAAAGTTTGGCTGACGTGCAGCAGCAAGACGATGACAATCGCGCTTGAACCATACGCATGAATGCTGCGGATAAACGAACCCGATGTCACTTCTTTCGTGAGGTAAGCGACGGTCGTGTGCGCATGATCGGCGGAGGGAACGTAATAGAGCGCCAGAAACATCCCGGTGACGACTTGCGACAAAAAGAGATAGAGCAATCCAGATCCAAACACGTAGGCAAGACTGGCGCCGCCGGGGATCGGTTCGTTAAGCACAGCACCAAGAGGCGAAGACTCGAGGTGCTTTCGCCGGTCTCTAGCGCCGGCCCGGCGATCGATCCAGGGATTGAATGTTCCAGGTTCTAATGGTTGGGTGGCCATGGCTAAGTTCGTCCTGTAGTACTCTTTTCTTTTTGATGTTCAGGCAATTACTTCTTTATTCGGAACCAGCTGCCGGAAATTCTGGTAGTGCACTACAAGCTTGCCATCTTCGACCTTGCTTTCCAGTCGATCCATACCTCTCGGCGGTGGCCCTCCGAAGAGCTTCCCCTCTGCTGTGAATTGTCCGTTGTGACACGGACACACGAACTTGTTTTTGTCGTCGTGCCAAGCGATCGTGCATCCCAGGTGCGGGCAAACCGAGGACAATGCGCAGAAGTCTCCCTTCGCATCCCTGCATATGTACACAGCCTTCTGCGAGACGATCTTGCGCCAGCCATCCCGCTGCTCGACCTTCACCAGCTTCTTAACTGGCGAGGTCACGGAAGCCAGATCTTCGACATTGCCGATTTCCTTCCACGACGGTTGAGTCGTAGCCTGGACTAGTGGATGAAGCAAGAAGCGAAGGAGCGGCACAGCTAGCAATGCACCAAGTCCCGCGGCTCCAGCGCTGAGCATGAGCCCGAGAAACGTTCGCCGGCTGGAGGAAATGCTCCGCACCCCGCAGTAGTCGTTTTGAAAGACATCGGCGGTGTTGCCAATACGGATTTCTTCTGTATGATCCATTGCTTGCTCCCAGCTTTGTCTACTTTTATCCGCTTTAGCTCTCTGTCCCTTCGGCTTACTGGCGAACTCCAAAGCGAAATAGAGCCCGGTCTATGACTTTTTGGAGAAGCCTCGAATGTAAGCAACAAGCTCTTTAATTTCCTTTGACTTCAATTTCTCTTCAAACTTAGGCATCTTTTTCCTGCCTTTCGTGATGACCTGGACCAATGCAGCGTCGGTTTCCTTGTCGGTATCGGGTAGACGGAAGTCGTGGGCCCCGGTATTTCTGCCCGCCTTGGTATTCGCGCTTCCATCAGCGGCATGGCAGCCTGCACACTTGGCCTTATAGATTTGCTCAGCCTCGCTCTGTGCGCGAGTCGTCGATCCGAAAACGGCCACGACTGCCGCGCAGACAACGGCCTCGGCGAGAATGTTTCCAATCCGTTTTTTCACAAGGATTCTCCAATCAGGTCGTTCCAAACCGAGAACGATCCCTGCCATTTCAAAACGTATAACGCGCGCCGAACGTAGCGGTACTGCCGTTGAAGTCCTCTGGCCCGATTGGCTGAAGCCCCGGCACATCCGTAGGTGTCTTGAGATTGTATCCGTAGTAGTTCCACGTGGTCTTGTAGCTCAGACCTTTGAACAGATCGATCTTGAGCCCAATGAAGGGTTTCTGATAATTGAACGCCAGGGTGCCGCCCAGCATTCGCGGATTCAGAAACAGTGTGTCGCCTCCGGTAAAGGTTCCGGAATAACCTAGGCCGACTGTAACTCGATTAGCAGGCTTCCACATGACGTCAGCATAGGCGAAATGCTGCTTGTTGCTATAAAACGACATTGCGCCCAAGGTTATCGCATTGGTTCCGCTGAAAAATGGGCATGGTGCATAGGGCGGGATGCCAAATCCAGTGTCCCTGATGCAAATATAGGACTGCATGTAGAGGTCTGTGTAGTTGTATCCGAGAGAGAACGCAAAATTGGAATTCGGCACCAGAGTAGTCCCGAAACTGTAAGTTCGCCCATGCTCCAGAGCATTGATGTTACTAACGTTGTCGCGGTTTTCGCGAATGTCAATTGCTCCGTCGATGGTCGCCCAGAGCTTCGGTTTATAGGTCGCGTGGATCTTATAGCTTTGGAATTGCCGCGGGAAAATTTGCGTGTAGGCCCGGCTGTTATATCCAAATTGGAAATCAGTACTGATTCGCAGTGAATCTATCGGGCGCAGCGTAAGCCCCGCGAGACCCACGTGTTCGGCGATGGGCAGGTCCACGCGACCCCGGCTGGTGGGGGCAGGGTTGACATACGAAATCGTGCTGTCCGCATTCAAGGTGCAGCCAGCGGGAAGCGTGCTCGATCCGGATGGAATTGCGCATAATCCGCGCGCTGCCAGGAAATAGTTCGCCGCCGTGCCTCCCGCTCCACCCGGATAGTAAGTTGCGTTCGCGTACGGGGGGATATGGTTGGTGGCTTCGTAATAATCCACCGTCCCTCCAAAATATCCAGTATCGGTTATCACGCGGTCTTCATACATGTATCCGATTCGACCGCTGATACGCTTGGTGATATCGGCCTGGAGCTGGACCGTGTTCGATAGCATCTTTTGGCCGAGATAGGTCGATATCAATGTGTGCGCGAAGTCAGGGAGAGCTGCCGCAGTATGCTGTGGGCAGGTCGAAGCGTTGTATCGTGGTCCCGGGCAGATGCTTGCGAACGTCGGCCCTCCAGGCACGAAAGGCGAGAACTGAGCCTGGGGCAGCTGGATGCCTACCTGGCCCGCCACCTGTGGCTGCGTGGCGAAGAGAGTGGCGCTCCGCAGATCAGACAATCCAGGATTACGCCAGTTGTCGTAACGGACCAGATTAGTAATCCGCGCTTTTCTGGTCAATGAATAAACTCCAGACCAATTCGCGTGTACGGCAACCATCTTGGATTCTGCCGGACCAGAATTAAGAATGCCCCGAGTTTTTACGGCTGCGGTGGCGGTCCATTCGTTGATGCTTTCATTGTATATATTGAGGACGTTGTCTGCGGTGCTATAGCTTGCCGAACCGGACATCTCCAGATTCTTGATGGACCTGGATTGGAAGCTGAGCCGCTCCGTGGGCATGAAATTTCGCGGATTGCTATACCGGGAATAGCCAAGGAAGACCCTACAATCCGGGTTGGCGAAACCGGTGGGAAGGAACACCGGCGTGCACGGGCGGGTTCCTCCTTGCGGGGGGTAAAACCACTCTATTCCATAGTCAACTGGTCCCGGTACCGTACCTGGGGCCATTGGCAATACGTTGTGGAATGCGAGTGCATCGGTGGTGTCATCCTTGTCATACTCAAGAATCTGGTCGTAAGAAATCGTGGTCTTTGGGAGAAACCGGAAGTCCATCCCAAACCGGTATCCATTCATCGTTATCCTGTAGTTTTCAGCGAGCAGATAACGGGCGGCAGGGCCATTGAACGTGCTGAATGCAGGCCCTACGTCCACATTGTGCGAATAACCCAGCCGGAATCGCAAGCGTGATTGAGGAAGGAGTGTCAAATTGTAATCCTGCATGCGCTTAATGCGTGCAAGCGCATGTGGGGAAGAGGTGACGGCGAACGAAGGATTCGTTGCAGGATTTGTTGGAGATATGACCGTCGGGTTGAATGGATTCGAGAAATGGTTGTAATTCCAGAAATTCTGGTCGCGGCGGAACATCACCTGGAGGTCATACGACTCGTTCTTATCGATCCGCAGGCGCGAGACGTTGTTCGGATCGCCGCCGTAACCGAAGTTGCTGAAGTAAAGGCCATCGAAGAGAGTTCCATGGTGGTTAAGCGACCTCGTACTCAGCGTGTAGTCGAACAATCGCAGCCCGGAATTGAGATTTACGAAGGTTCCATAATTACCCTGGTTTCCGTCAATCCACGTTGCCCGATAGCCTGTCTCCGCGCTTTGCTGCGTATTATAATTGCCGGAATCGACGCCCTTGGTTTCTTCTTCGGGAATATCCTGCGCCCGGGAAAGAGGCGAGAAAAGAAACAAAGCGGCCACCAACAGCAAACCGAACGGTCTGATTCCCGCACGACTATTCATGGCTGTTCTCCCTACCGTATGTGAATTGCACTTTCCGCCAGGATTTGGTGTTACTCACGATTTCTTCTTCCCCCCAAAATGCGACTCCATCAAGTCATCTATTCAGCAAACCATTGAAGTTCGATCCGTGGATTTTCACGTGGCAATTGACGCACGCTTGTTCATAGTGAGATTGGTTCGCATCCATTACCGTCGCGTGAATGCCAGGCGAATTGGTATGGCATTGCAGACACAGGAGATTGACGTTGCTGTATTTCAGCATGTGGGCATTTGCCCCCCCGTGTGCGATATGGCATGAGCCGCATCCCTCTAACCTCGTCGCCGCGTGCTCAAACACGAAGGGTCCCTGCTTGTCCGTGTGGCACTTAAAGCAAACCAGGTCTCCACTGGCAGAGGTTCGCACCTGGCGGACCAGATGGTCCCCTTCCAGGACACCGCCCGTTCCATGCTGGTTGTGGCAATCGGTGCACGAAATCAGCCCTTCGTTTACGCGATGACGAAACGGCATATTGAACTGAGCCTTCTGTTGTAGGTGGCACGAATAGCAAAGCCCGGGCTCCGATTTGATCAGCATGTGTTCTTTTGTCTTGGCATGGTGCATCGAGTGGCAAGAGGTGCAGGCGACGTCGTTTTGTCGGTGGAATGAATTCGATGCACTTATGTGCTCCGACCCTGAGGCATGACAGGTCAGGCACTTATCCGTAATGTTTTCTGGTGTCGCCTTCTTGAAATCGAACACGGGCTTGCTTGGATCATCCGAGTGATCCCCACCTGGACCGTGACATGCCTCGCAACCTTGCAGCGAATGCCCGCCGCGCGCGTCATTCATGGTTTTCCAGTGCGGTGTCTTCTCAAAGCTGGCGGTGATGTCGCCGTGACACGATTGGCAGGGTTGTCCGCCAGTCGATGCGGGGGAATCCGTCGTCGGTTCGACCTGCTTTGTCTTATCTGACGCGGCAGAACTGGGCGCTTCTTGAGGCTGTTGCCCGCCAAATACTGCTTGGGAACCGATAATCAATCCTGAACAAAGCAATAGGACGCCCCCGATGCACAGCCTGAGAGTTCTGTCTATTCGTTTCATATCCCCTTCCGGATAATTCTGCGTAGGCTATCGCACAGGGCGGCGAGTTGATCCGGGACCTGCGACCGGGATGTTCTAGCGGCAAATTTACAGTGCCTAATGCTCGATGTTCTTTGCGTTGCCTCAAACATAAGCCGCTTGGTGGCGCGTCTTTACAATATCTTTACAGCAAGCCGTGCATATCGGAGCCAGGGGATGAAGCGAGCACGCACGCGACGAAAACTTTCTTCGCGCCGTCTCAATCCTGAACGGCGTTTGTATTTGCTTTGCCAAATCTTTGCGGCAAGCAGTGCTGATCCGAGCAAGTGGATTAAACAAGGAATGCGCGCGACGAAATCCTTGTGTTGCCTCAAATACGAGCGGCCTTGTGGTGTGTTTTTCCGTCGGCTTTTCGCACACTGATACTGAGAGGCTTGATTCGCAGCGAATCGTATTGGGCAGGATCAGATTCCAAGGGCAGTAAGCAAGCGCCCCGCTGCCCACGATAGTCAGATCTTCGATTCGGATTGACTCCATCCTAGGCATGACGGTCTGATGATGAGGAATGGACGCTATTCGTGAAATTTCCCTACAATGATAATGGCCCAGTCCCCGCAGTCGGCTCTCAAGTAACCCCGATCGATGCGCGAGCTTTTACAAGCCAAGAAGCAGACCTGCAGCGCGGTTTCCCTCTGAGAACCCGTGACATGCAGCACGATGACGAGTACATTTCGCCTGAGACGTGAGGAGAAAGATGTCTGCGATAGTGTTCGGATTGGAGTCCCACGCGTAAAGAGCAGAGCACCCCGTCTCAAGGCAACAGTCAAAAGCCCGTTCCAGCAGACCGGAACGGGCTTTCTGTTTGCCGCAGTGCTGGCGAATTGGCCTCAGCTGAATGGGTGTCCCTGCTCCATTCCTTTCAACTTCTCACTGTGAACTGTCAACCTCTTTCTCCTCAAGGGACGCTCGCCGTCACTAACGCCTCGCTTTCTGCCGGAGGTGGATTCGTCGTGCCGATCTCCGGCAACATTATGCTTGTACCCGGGCTTCCAAAAGTTTCGCGAGCCCCTCCATCAACGTGGACGACCGCGGCGCCATCATCGGCGTCTGAAGTGCCGTCCAGCTGCTGTGGTCCGAACGTGCTGTCCTTTGGGGCAGCCTGCATCGCGCTGTACGTCTGTACTATGGTCAGCGGGCTCGCTGATTGCAAAAATAGAGAGCTCTTTGGGCTGTCGCGTGGACGGCTCTCCGCAGCCTGAGCTTATTCTGGGGATGCATCGCCCCGCGGCACGCGAGGGACAATCCTACTGTGGCTTCCGCAATGGACACCCGTCATTCGACCGCGTCGTCGCCGGTGAGCCCTTCGACAACGCTTAGGGCAAGCGCTCAGAGCTCTCCAATGAAAAATCCGATAGCTCACGAAGTGCAGGTAATCGCTACGGGCGCGCGCCCAGGAGAAAGTGGCGGCCAGCGGAAGCTGTTTACGGAAGAGGCGAGCACGGTTCTGGCCTTTGAGAATGGCGCGATGATTCGGCTCTCCGCAGCGGTGGCCGTCGGACAGTTGCTGATTCTTACAAACAAGGGAACCAATCGCGAAGTCGTGGTGCAAGTGACGCGCAAGCTCGACTTCCGGCCGACGAGTTGTTACGTCGAAGTGGAATTTAGCGAGCCCTCGCCCGGATTCTGGGGAATCGAGTTTCCCGAAATGCCAGAACCCGCCCCAGCAAGCGCCCGGCGAAGAGAAGCGGCCGGGTTCGTGCATGAAATGGGAGCCATCGCTGACGGACCAAAAGCGCCGGCGCGCGCTCCCAGCGCACACGAAGTCATGGCGTTGAAGCGGGAAGTCGAGGCGCTGCGGGAGCAACTGAGATTGTTGCAAACGCAGATTAAGGCAGAGAATCCGTCCATCCCGGTGACTCCCGATGCTGTTCCCGCAAGCGTCGCCGTTACTGCTTGTCGTGAGTCCGCCGCCCTGCCAATAGGCCGCGCTGAGGCCTCATTTTCCGAAGAAGATCTGCTGTCGAAGTCGGCGCTCGACTTCGAAGAGGGAAAGGCATCAGCCCAGCGTCGGCCGAAACTCAAGCAGAAAGATTCCACGAGCGGGCAATCAGGAGCGCGGCGCATCGGTCTACTTTCCGCAGCGCTATTGCTCGTTGCAGCGGGCGCAACGTGGTACCAGCATCGGCTATCGTGGCAGCCGAAGCCGAAGAAATCTGCTGCCAACGCGGCCTCAAGCATTGCCGCTTACCCTAGTCCTGCTGTGAGCTCGGCGCCTCAGAAAGCGATGGACCCAAATTCCAATTCCAGCACTACAATACGCGCCATCGCCGGCGTTGCGCTTCAGCCGAACGCCGCTTCATACGACAGGGCGCAACCCCCGCCTGCGGGAGGGGCAGGGCATTCCGCACCCTCCGTGCCCGCACCCGGCGACCTGGGGGCCGATGCGGCTGTGGTCCGGGAAAAATCAGCGGTAGGCGTCCCCGCCGCAAAGCGCGCCGTGCGGCGTCAATCGAGCGAAGCCACTTCAGAATCGGCGGCGCCTTCTGTAGATGACGCACCTATCGTCCCCGCGAAACTGATCAAGTCGGTCCGTGCGGTTGCGCCGCCGGATGCTCTGCGGGACTTTGTTACCGGAAACGTGACGCTGGACGCCGTCGTGGATCCCGCAGGACACGTGAAATCGATGAATGTGCTTTCAGGACCGGCTTCTTTTCACACGGCCGCCATGGACACCCTCAAGCAGTACCGCTACGAGCCTGCCACGCAGCGTGGCAAGCCCGTAGCGACACACATTACCGTCACCATCAAATTCTGGTTCGAGCCATAACCCGCCAGAGGATGTCGAGTGCATCCACTCACATACCGACGACCGGCATTTATCAACCGCAGTCTACTCGGGTCGAGGGTGGCAACATTGTAATGCGATCGCGCATCGACTAGCGCGGCACGATCACTAGCTCGTCTCTCGGTATTGCGTCCAGCGTCGCCCGGTCGATATTGAGATGGGCCATCACTAGCTCGGGTGGGGTGTGGGCCAACCACTCCGAAAGCGACAGGTCTTGATAGAAGCTGCTTTTGAACATCTCTAGGAAGATCAGGTCTGTATCCCCTGTATTCTCGATGTAGTGCAACAGGGTTTTTTCCACGTACGCGACGTCGCCCATCTGAAAGTCCATGGTGCGAGCGCGGTTACCTGTCGACACCACAGTCATTCTCCCCTTGCCCGCGATGTAATACTGCCATTCGTCGGCGTTGGGGTGCCAGTGCAGTTCCCGCATCCCTCCCGGGTGAACCGTGACCAATGCCATCGCAACGTTAGTTGAGGCCTTGAACGTACTTGAATCAACGATGCGTACCTCTCCGCCTTTCGTGCGCTTCGTCGGCGGCATTTCCATCGTACGAAAAGCGAAATCGCTCGTCGATTTCCCAAGTGCTCCCGCGGCTGCTCTCTGGTCCGCCTCCAGTGCTCCGGGAACAGCAGTCTGGAAAATGAATAGCTCCTGCTTGGGGACATTTTTTAAAGCCGCTTCGGCAACCCCGAAGTTCTTTGACAGGACCGCGGACGGCAGGTGCGCCATCGAGTCGCTCAACAGAACCGTCTCTGACTCTGAAAAATTTCCATCGTCGAATACCAGCATGAATTCCGTACCGTCCGGCTCGAGGCCTTGAATCGAATGTGGAATCCCGCTGGGGAAATACCACAGATCGTTCTTCTTCACATCGGCAACAAAGCTTTTGCCATCCCGGTCAATGGCCGTGATCCGCGCTGTCCCATAGAGCACGATCGCCCATTCGTCCGCCGTATGCCAGTGCAGTTCGCGAACGCCTCCGGCTGTAAGTCTCATGTTTACGCCTGCCAGGGTCTTCGAGACGGCTAGTTCCCGAACGGTCACCTCCCGTGACCATCCGCCTTTGTAAGTCCGCTTGTTCGCAAAAGAGAACGGATATTTGAACGTTTGAACTAGGCTCTTGGAATCGGTGGCGGGTGGCCACCCGGAATCCGGGTTCTGCGCGTCCAGGGGATTATTTGCAGGACCGGGATCGGTCGCGCTCCGGTCAGTCCGAGCATTGCCAGCCTGTTGACCTTCCTGCGCCAAGGCGCTGCTTACCGACAAACCGCCAGCCACAGCGGCCAGGGCAGCTGATCCGACCCCAAGAAATCCGCGACGCGAAAGTTGGTTATTGTTGCTGTCATTTTCCATTTTGCGTAACTCCTCCATCTAAATTCCCAGCAGCAAGACCTCACGAACATCCATACCAGCGTACCCGTCAAGCAAACGCCAGCCGCCATGGCCGGAGGCACCCGAGTGGCGAACATATTTACTTCCGGGGAGCGTTCGTCGTGTTGGCACACACGACAAACGTATTCGGGAGCACAAGCGTTTGATTCACGATTCCCCTAAATTGATGCAGATTTAGCCGGGAAAAAATCATGAACGCGGACCCAGCAGGTTCGGGCGCATAGCCGTGCATCATGCCCTCGACACCTTCGCCACCAGCCTAGGTACTAGCCTTCCGGGAATGCGCGTTGTGCGAAAACGCCGAACTTATTGAGAGTTCCGCGAACCCCCAGGCCGCCGCAGTTGGCGGGCACTCGCAATGCTTCCTCGACGACGGTCGCTTGCCGAAAGGCTTCGGACGGACTTCG
>Ga0137397_10002867_pt1 | contig 12002 bp, 11 predicted proteins | sample czorhiz116metaG_FD_106658 | JGI IMG/M metagenome (GOLD analysis project Ga0137397, IMG submission 106658) | Vadose zone soil microbial communities from Angelo Coast Range Reserve, California, USA - czorhiz1.16 metaG | ecosystem: Environmental > Terrestrial > Soil > Vadose zone | place: USA... | reverse complement strand
CCGCAGAAGATGACGACCTTCATCGGTTTCCTCCAGCACCGACCAGGGTCCGAGCGGCGTCCCGCCCCTGGACGATTTCTTCAAGCCACGTCTCGCCGCGGAAATGCCGGTACTGCTCCGCGCGCAGCCGATCCGCGAGTCGGCCCGCGGGGAGCGCGACGTCGTCGTACGTGAGGACCTGGTCCTTCGCGACAGAACGCTGAAGCACGCATCCCTGGACGAGACCCTCGGGGAGATACCGCATCGCGCTCATCTCGTCCACGTTCGCGGCCTCTCCGTAGGTCATGTACATCCCGTACTCGTCCAGCACCTCGCCTGCCCTCAGGTCGCGCTTCGCGACGGCACAGACTTCGACGACCGGCCCGCCGAGCGGCGGGGCCACCTCGTCGCCGAACAGGACGACCCGCGCGATGGCGTTGGGAACCTCGAGGTGCACGAGGTGGTACGGCGTCCAGAATGGGTAGAGCGGCCCCTCGCCCATCTTGTAGAGATTCAGGTAGTGGCGCTGCTTGGGATCGGGGTGCTCCGCCAGGATGAAGATCTTGGTAAGCGGCGGGCCGACGGTGTAGTCGACGATCCCGCCGAGCGCGCGAAGCTCGTCGATGTCGTAGAGCTTCTGGATATCCATGATCGAACCGTCGTACTTGAGGCCTCGCGACATGCCGCGGGTCCTGACACCGAACCCGGTCGCATTGGCGACGATCGACTGCTCGAAGCTGATCTTCGAGCCGTCGGCGAACGAGGTCACCATCGCCGGGTTCTGGCCCCACCGTTCGGCCCACCCCTGCTGGGTCGTCGGGTTGCGATACGGATCCTGCAGGCCTTTGACGTTGCCGATGACACGTGGGATGAGCCCCAGGCCGACCACCCACCGGTAGAGATTCAGCTCGAGCCCGGGCTCGTCGCCCTCGCACGCCGAGAGGATCGCGCCGTGCTCGCGTGCGTATACGCGCAGGATGGGACCGATGGTGGAGTCGACCTCCGCGTTCATGAGCACGGCGGACTTGCCGTGCCGGAATGCCTCGAGCAGCACCTGCGCCCCGAACTCGACCGATCCGGTGACGTCCACGAGCACGTCGATCTCAGGCGAGCGGCTGATCCCGAGCGGATCCTCGGCGACGACCGGCACGCCGGCGCGGACCGCGTCGTCCAGCTCCGCCTGCGTTCCCGCGGTCACAACGTTCTCGCACCCCGCGTAGCGGTAAACGCCGAGCGCCCGCTCGGGCGTCCGGTTGTAGATCGCGGCCATGCGCATTCCCGGGACGCTGTTGACGATTTGGTTCGTCAATCCCTGGCCCATGAAACCGGCGCCGACCATGCCGACGCGAATGGGCCTGCCCTGCGCTTCGCGCGCCTTCAGCGCGGTGTCGACGATGATCACGACGCCGACCCGGCCATGGCCACGACGGCCATCCTCGTGCGGATCAGTGGCTCGACCTCTCGCAACGGTCGCCACGCCGCGTCTTTTGGCGAGATCTCCGTCACCTCGAGCGGCCACTCAAGTCCAAGCTCCGGATCGCTGTACAAGAGGCCACCTTCCGTCGTGGGCGCATAGAACTCGCCAACCTGATAGCTGGTCTCGGTCCGATCCTCGAGGACCTGATAACCGTGGGCGAACCGCTCGGGAACGTAGAGCGCCCGGTGGTTGTCCGCCGTGAGCTCCGCGGCGATGTGCTCGAGATACGTCGCGCTCTCCGGGCGAAGGTCCACGATGATGTCGAGGATCGCCCCGCGCGTCGCCCGCACGAGCTTCGTCTCGGCCGCCGGCGGGAACTGGAAATGCATCCCGCGCATCGTGCCCTTGCGATTGTTAAAGGCCACGTTGGCCTGCGCGATCAGCGGCTTCAGACCGTGATCGGTGAACTCATGCTGACAAAAGGACCGCGCGAAGAACCCTCGGCTGTCCTCCCGCGCCTCGATGTCGATGATGAACGCGCCCGCGAGCTTCGTTTCCTTGAAGATCATTGTTTCTCCCCCGTCACGCCGCGACCGGATCCTGGATCCACCGCAAATCCGATCCAAGGTGGCCCGAGCCGAGCAAGGCCTTGAGCTGATCGATGCGGCGGTAGCGAGATCCCTCGAAGTCTTCGACCTTGAGCCCGACGCTCTGGTACGCCTCGTAGAGCTGCCGCGCGCCCTTGCGCGCATCCCACTCGGGTCGAAACTCTGGCAGGACGCGCGCGATCTTGGTGAAGTCCGCGCGGTAATTGCGTAGGTCCGGACCCGCGCCCTCAGCGAAGGCGATGTCGCAGCCGGGCACGGTCTCCTTCACGATCTCGGCTATCTCGCGGATGCGGTAGTTCTGGTCGTTTCGGCCGACGTTGAATGCTTCCGCGTGCACGAGGTCTCTGGGCGCCGCCAGCACCGCGAGGAACGCGCGCGAGATGTCTTCGATGTGCACGATGGGGCGCCATGGCGTGCCGTCGCTCTTCAGAAGCACCTTCCCGGCTGTGTATGCCCAGGCGACCAGGTTGTTGAGCACGACATCGAACCGGAGCCGAGGCGAGGCGCCATACGCCGTCGCGCAGCGCAGGAAGGTGGGCGAGAACGACTCGTCGGCGAGTTTCACGATGTCGCGTTCGGAACGGACCTTCGACTCGCCATACGCCGTGACCGGCTTCAACTCCGACTCTTCGTTCACGGGAGCATCACCCGCGGCGCCGTAGTTGCTGCACGACGACGCGAAGACGAACCGCTCGACCCCGGAACGCTTCGCAAGGGTCGCCAAGCGGACCGAGGCCAGATGGTTGATGTCATAGGTGAGCTCGGGGTTGAGGTCGCCGAGCGGGTCGTTCGAGAGGGCGGCGAGATGGACCACGGCATCGAAGCCGCGCAGGTCGTCAGCTTCGACCTCACGCGTGTCCTTCTCGATGGTGCCGATGGACTCGCGCCACGCGCCGAACGTCGACCGGCGATAGAGGTCGGTGTCGAGCCCGACCACGTCGTGACCGGCGTTGAGCAGCATCGGCGCCATCACCGTCCCGATGTACCCGCGGCTTCCCGTCAGCAGGATCCTCACGGCGTCACTCCCAGCTGGAATATCGAGGCGTAGCGCATTTTCCAATCGCGTCTCGTCTTGTCGAACGGCTCCAGCCCCCAGTACCTCCAGGGCCACGAGCGGCGCAGCGATCGATCCCCGTCGTGGATCTCTTCGATCCCATCGCTGACCGGCTTCCACGAAAGCGCGTTCGCGACCCTCGTTCGCACCTGCAGGTCGATCCCAGAGACGACGAGGTAGCCACCGGGCTCGACAAGCCGCGCGATGTTGCGAAGGGCTCTCTCCGCTTCCGCCGGCTCCATATGGCAGAGAAAGTCGTTGGCGACCACGATGTCCTGTTGACCGAGCGCTTCGACGATGCGCGGATCGCGGGCGTCTGCGATCCGCCAGTCGACGGCCTCTCTCATCCACGGCTTGACCCTCAAGAGCGCCCCTTCCCCATCGAACATCTCGCGCAGCTCGCCTTCGGTCATGCGTTCGCAGACCGGCTCCTTCACCAGGTCCGAAACGCCGGTGGCATAGACGCCTTCGCGCGCGACGGCGATGACTTCGTCGGAGATGTCGACCGCGGTCGTGCGCAGCCTCAGGTCCGGGCGCGTCGAGTGACTCGTCCACAGGATGGAATAGACCTCGGCGCCGATGCTGCATCCCAGGACCGCCACGCTCACTTCACCGTTCTTCGCTCTCAGACCCGCGAGACGGCAGATCAGCTCGAGCTGCGGGCGGTTCCTGAGGAAGAAGGTGCCCAGGTACTGCCGCCGATCGCCGTGCGATCGAACGAGGGTATGCATCGCTCGGCCGTACGCGGCCAGAGGACGCGGTGCGGTCATCGATCCGGGCAGGCGCTGCCAGATCCACTCGTTGAGACGCAGGTAGGCCCGGACTGGCGACCTGCCGAGGATCCTCGTCGTGCTCATGCGACGCGTCCGCGGATATCGCCGGAAGCTGACGCCATGGCCGCATAGCGGTCGTCGACCGCCGCGGATGTTGCTCCAAGAAGATCGCCAAAGATGAGCGCGTACTGTTCGTCGAGAGATCTCCGGTACTCGGCCGTCTTCTGTGTCATCGAGGATGTGAAGACCTCGGCATATCGGGAGATGTTGTCGAATCGCTCGATCAGTCCCGCGACATCGAGATTGTCGGCGTCCACGCAGTATTCCGCCGCTCCGACTCCGGCCATCAGAGAACGGAGCTTCTCGTGGTAACCGAGTGCGATGACCGGCTTGCCCAACATCAGGGCAAGAAGGACGTTGTGAAATCGGGTGGCGACGACCACGTCCGTCCGGGCAAGCTGTTCGCAAAGATCGTCCGGGGAGGTCATCGGCTCGTCGATGATCCGACCTGTATCGAGCGGCGCGCCGGTCTGCTCGAGCAGCCGGAGGAGGTCGCCTTTCACGCGCTTGTCATAGGCGAGGTCTCCGACGAGAAGCCGGACCGAATGCCCTTGTGCGAGAAGCCACGCCGCGAAACGCGCCAACCTTTCGATGTACCGCTGGTAGACGCGCTCGCCATCCTCACGGCTGAGGTGCTGGCCGTAGTACTCCATCAAGCCGAGGCCGATCACGCGGCCCTTGCGATCGCCGTTCCGGCCCGGCGTGACCGTGGCCCCGGAGCTCAGGAGGCTGAAGGCCAGGTCGGGATAGACGTGATCCTTCGACACATCGAAACCGATGCCTTCGAGGAATTCGTACGAGAACTGGTCGCGGTACGAGCGATAGTGCGCCAACGAGAGTGCGGCCTTCACGATCCAACGGCTGAGCGGATGCCGGATCGGGCCTGCGCCCACGCTGACAAATAGGAGTTTACATCCGCGTAGCCTGGCGACGACGGACCATTTGAGTATCTCGTAGTGCAGGTCGAGTGGGCCGATGCCGAAGTCGCCGAGCATCCCGGTGCCGGTCATGACAAGCATGTCCGTGCCCTTCAACGTCCGGAAGGCCCGGAGCCACTCCCCTACCTCGCGGGGAATTCGGATCGCGAGTCGTCTGATCAGTTTTTTCACCGCGTTGTCCGAGGCACGCGGCGTCGAAGCTCCCGCGAAGCGGTAGGAGATCAGGACCGCCGGGATGCGGTGCGCTTCGGCGGTCGCTCGGGGCCCGGGGCAGACACAAGTGACCATCGCCTCCGGCAGCTGCTTGCGGGTGTTCTCGATGATCGCCCGCAAGGTGAATTCGTTGCCGAGGTTTTGCGTGCCAAAGTTGCCGAAGAACGTGATTGTCGGGGGCTCTGCCATGGTGCGATTCCATGGCTACGGGATTGAGTTCCCGTTGACGCGACGTGGAGCCCTGATACCGGCGGACCGGCGGGCTGCCGCGCGCGGACAAGACCGTCATGCGAAGCCGTCAGATTTCCTCAATCCGAATGGGCTTCCATCGTGGCGTGACAGCGGAGCCGATGGTCTGCAGGACGCCGGACTGGCAACCTGGCCCGAAGGCGTACCGCGACATCACCGTCTTCGTGGACCGTGACGGCGTCCTCGTGCGTGACCGACCCGACTACGTGAAAGGCTGGGCCGAAGTGGAGATCGTTCCCGGGGCGTTCGCGGCCCTCGCCAGGCTTCGATCGGCGGGCGCGCACGTCCTGGTTGCGACGAACCAGTCCGCCGTGGGCCGCGGCATCATCGGCCGCGAGGCCGTCGATGACATCCACGACCGACTGGCGCGCCTCGCCATCGCCCACGGCGCTTTGATCGACGACTTTCTGGTGTGCCCTCACCGGCCGAACGAGGGCTGCGAATGCCGAAAGCCAAAGCCCGGCTTGCTCCTGCAAGCGCAGCACGAACGAGGTCTCGATCTCTCGACCGCCTACATGGTGGGCGACCAGGCCTCCGATGCGCTCACCGCTATCGCGGCGGGTTGTACCCCGATCCTGGTGGGAGAGGCGCCGCCGAAGGTCGACGGGTCCCTGCGGGTTCGCACCCTGGACGACGCGGTTGATCTGATCCTCGACGCGAGCCGTTCGGACTCATGAGAGCGCTCCTCTTGTGCGGCGGCCAGGGAACGCGGCTGCGTAGCGTGTTGGGCGATCGTCCGAAGGCCCTCGCGCCGGTTCTCGGACGTCCGTTCCTCGAGTGGATCCTCCTCGGCCTGAAGTCCGAGGGCCTCGATGAGGTCACCCTCTGCACCGGTTACGGCCACGATGCGATCGCCCGCAGCATCGGCGATGGTCGTTCCCTGGGTATGAGCGTGCGCTACTCGCAGGAGACCTCGGCGCGCGGAACCGCGGGAGCGATCCGGAACGCGCTCGACGGGAACGTCCACGAGCCGGTGCTCGTCGTGAACGGTGACTCCTATTGCCACGTCGACCTTGCGGAGCTCGAGCGCGTTCACAGCGCGAGGAATTCGTGTGTCACGCTTTGGGCGGTTCCCGCCGAGGATCGCGCGCGCTTTGGGAGCCTCACGCTCGGCAGCGAGGGGCAGGTCGAGATCCTCGCCGAAAAGGCCGAGCGCATCGGGCCCGGGCTCGTCAACGCAGGCGTCTACGTGCTGTCCCCGGAAGTGGTGGCCCGGATACCCGGGGCGGCCGAAGCATCGCTCGAACGAGACGTCCTGCCCGACTACATCGGACGCGGCATGTATGCGGTGGTCGGAGACGGGCCGTTCCTCGACATCGGAACGCCGGAGTCCTACAAGGATGCCGAGGCCACGCTCGGTCCCGAGTTCGCGGCGCTGGCCGGCGCGCCTGCCAGCCTTCGCGCGCGGCTCGACTCGCACCTCGAAGAAAGCAGATCCGTCCAGCTGCGCGCGGCGGCGGCGTGCGGCGATGCCGTCCTCGCGGCGGCTCGCATGATCGCCGCGACCTTCGCCGCTCGAGGAAAGATCCTGCTCTGCGGCAACGGAGGCAGCGCTGCCGACTGCCAGCACTTCGCTGCCGAGTTCGTGAGTCAGCTGACCAAGGAGCACTCGAGGCCGGGTCTTCCGGCGATCGCGCTCACAACCGACACCTCCATCCTGACGGCTTACGCCAATGACTTCGGCTTCGAGGGCGTTTTCGAGAGGCAGGTTCGCGCACTCGGCCGACCCGGTGATGTCCTTGTCGCTCTCAGCACGAGCGGAAACTCCGAGAACGTCCGTCGCGCGGTGCGAGCGGCCCGCGAGATCGGTCTTCGGACCGTCGGCCTGCTCGGCGAGGGTGGACACCTCGCGAACGAGGTCGACTGCGCCGTCGTGGTGCCGAGCCGGAACACGCAACACGTCCAGGAGAGCCTCCTGCCGATGGAGCACGCGATCGCCGATCTGGTCGAGCAACTCCTGCTCGCCCGGAGCGTTGCGTGTTGATCCGCGGTCGTGCGCCTCTGCGGATCAGTTTCGCCGGCGGGGGGACGGATCTTTCGCCCTATCTCGAGGAAAAAGGCGGCGTCGTACTCAACGCGACGATCGACCGCTACGCCTACGCGACCCTGCGATTTCCGTTGGAGCGCGAGATCCGCGTTCAGTCGCTCGACTACAAGGCGGAGGCGCACTTCGGCTTCGACGAGCCACTTGCCTATGACGGCAACTTCGATCTGATCAAGGCGTGCCTCACCCGGCTGCGCGCCTGCTCCGACCATCCGGAAGGCGGCCTCGAGCTCTACCTCGAGACGGAGGCGCCCCCCGGCTCAGGCCTCGGAGCATCGTCGGCGCTCGTCGTCGCCGTGATCGGCGCGCTCAAGACCTGGCGTCGGCTCTCGCTCGACAAGTACGAGCTCGCGAGGACCGCTTGGGAGGTCGAGCGCATCGATGTCGGCGTGCCGGGCGGTATGCAGGATCAGTACGCCGCGGCATTCGGCGGATTCAATCTCATCGAGTTCCACACCAACTCGAACGTGATCGTGAACCCCCTTCGGATCGAGCCGCGCATCGTCCAGGAGCTTCAATACAACATGCTGCTTGTCTTCACCGGAAGTACCCGTGTGTCGTCCACCATCATCGAGGCACAGGTCGCCGGGTACGTGGACCGAAAGCCCGGCGTCACCGAGGCCATGGACCGCATGAAGGCGCTCGCGTTCGACGCGAAGGACGCGCTCCTCACGGGCCGCCTGAACGACCTCGGAGAGATCTTGCACGAGGAGTTCCTTGCAAAGAAGCGGACCGCCGCCTCGGTGGCCCCGCCGCATATTGAAGAGATGTACGAAGAGGCGCGGCGGCGAGGGGTGATCGGCGGAAAGATCAGCGGCGCGGGAGGTGGAGGATTCATGTTCCTCTACTGCCCCTACGATCGGAAAACCGCCGTCAGCGAGCGACTCGTGGAGATGGGCGCGCAGGTCCTCCCGGTCGCGTTTGAGCCGGAGGGAGTCCAGTCATGGATCGTCGAGGACAACCGGGCGCCAGCGCGCCCGACCGCGACACGGGGATCCGGCCGCTGGGCCGAGGTCCTCGTACCTGAGACGGCGCCCGCGTTCGACGCCGGCGCGCCGAGCTAGCACGGCGGAGGCGTCAGCCGCGGGACTGACCACGTACGCCGCTCGGCTACTCCCCGACCAGCCGACCAGACCGTCTGAGCGTGCCAAGCCAGGACACCCGTAGGACTAGGCGCCTCCGCGTTAAGGCCCGATTGAAGCGCGCGCTCTGCGTGCCAAACGCAGCGAGAACGTCATGTGCCGACCGAGACTTCCTCAATCCGCATGCGGTTGGATAAGCCTCGTGGCTGCGATCCCGATGTCCATCCCGGCCAAGAAAGCAAGCGGCGCCGACCTACGGACCCTCGTCGCCGGTGGCCGCGATCGCGCGCCGCTCTGCGGGATCCTCCTCGACCGCGTCGGGGTCGCCGAGGCCGCAAGCCGACTCGCAACCTACGTGGCCTCGCCACGGATGCACCAGGTCGTGGCGGTCAACCTCGATTGCCTGCGCATCGCGCAGGTCGACGACACATTCCGGCAGACGATCAACGAAGCAGACCTCGCGGTTGCCGACGGAATGCCATTGGTCTGGGCATCGCGACTCGGGGGTCGACCACTCCCCGAGCGCGTAACCGGGAACTCGCTTGTCGAGAAGTCCTGCGAGCTGTCGGCTACCACAGGCGCGGGGATCTTCCTTCTCGGCGCACGACCTGGCATCGCCGAGGCGGCGGCCCGGACGATCGCGACGCGCTACCCAGGCGCAATGGTCGCGGGAGCGTATTCGCCATCGTTCGGACCGCTTTCCCCGCGCGACGACCGCGAGATGGTCGACCGCGTGAACCGGAGCGGCGCGCGCATCTTGCTCGTCGCCCTCGGCGCACCGCGTCAGGACAACTGGATTCGCGCGCACCGTCACGAGCTGAAGGTCGGGGTCGCCTTCGGCGTCGGCTGCGGGCTCGACCTCCTCGCCGGTGTAGTCCCGCGGGCTCCCCTCTGGATGCAGCGAGCGGGATTGGAGTGGCTGCACAGATTCCGGTGCGAGCCGCACCGACTCTGGCAGCGCTATTTCATCAACGACACGCCGATGTTCGCCCGCCTCATCGCCGAGAGCCTGCGCGCGGCACGCGCGTGAGAGCTGACGTCGCACTGACCGACATCCCCGCCGCCGCGACGGAGGGGCCGTGGTTGGGCGCCCGCCCATTCGAGGAGGCTCATTTCCCCCGGCTACTCCCTGCGGTCTTCGTGGGCATCGCCGTGGCTGTCGACGCGCTTCTGGTGATCGACGCGTTCGCGCTCGCCTTCTTCCTGCGAGCGGCACCTCGCGACGCCGCGGCTTCGGCACTGGTCGCCGAATCTCCGTTCTGGCTCGCGGTGATGGTCGCGGCTGTCGCGATCACGCTTCTCGCTTCACGCGGGCTTTACGACCTCGAGCATCCACTCCCCTGGCCGTCGCAGCTCTATGCGATCGTCTCCTCCGTCTCCGTCGCGCTCGTGGGCGTCGTCGTTCTGTCGCTCTTCGTCGACGAGCCCCCCGCGAAATCGTGGTCCGCGGCCGGCTCGGCGATCGCCATCGCAGCGCTCGCGGTCTGGCATGTTGCCGCCGCGCGCGGCTACACGGCCCTCAGCAGAAGGATCTTCCCCGGGCGGCGCGCGATCGTCGTCGGTGCGAACGTCGCCGGACGCGAATCGGCCCGGGAGCTCACGGAGAAGGGCTACCAGGTCGTGGGCTACGCCGACAACGGGACCGACCTCCTCGACGACATCGATCGTCCTCTCCTCGGGCCGATCGCACGATTGGATGAGCTCGTTCAGGCCTTCGGAGTCGATGAGCTCGTCATCGCGCTACCGCCCGACCGCCGCGCGCAGCTGAGTCGGGTGCTCACTCGGGGCTTCGGGCGTCGCGTGCGCGTGAAGTACGCGGCGGACTTCGGCGAGCTGCTGCCTCGCCGCTTCCACGTCCGCTTGATCGGCGCCCGGCAGTACATCGACTTCGCTCCCGTCGCGCCGGTGAGCTGCGTGAAACGGATCTCTGACCTCGGCCTCGCCGTCATCGGCCTCGCCGCGCTCGCTCCCCTCTTCCTCGCGATCGCCATCGCGATCAAGATCGATTCCCCCGGTCCGACTTTCTACCGCCAGATACGCGTCGGCAAAGATGGCCGCCGCTTCGAGATGCTGAAGTTCCGTTCGATGCAGCGGGACGCCGACGGGCTGGTCCTCGGCCTCTTGGAGCGCAACGAGGTCACAGGCCCGATGTTCAAGATCCGCCGCGACCCGCGGGTCACCCGCGTCGGCCGTTTCCTCCGCCGTCACAGCCTCGACGAGCTTCCGCAGCTCATCAACGTCGCGCTCGGCGAGATGAGCCTCGTTGGACCGCGGCCGCCGACGGCCGCCGAGATCGAGAAATACGAGGACTGGGAGCTCGGCCGGCTGCGTGCGCGCCCCGGGATCACGGGACTCTGGCAGGTGAGCGGTCGGAGCGAAGTGCCGTTCCACGACATGGTCCGCCTGGATCTCCACTACATCCGGAACTGGTCCTTCGCACTCGACGTCGAGATCTTGCTGCGCACGATTCCCGCCGTCCTGACGACGAAGGGTGCTTACTGATGGCCGTCTCGCCGCATCACGGTCAGCCGACGCTGCGGGTGGTCATGACCGGCGGCGGCGACTTCGTCGGACCCCACCTGCTCGCGCGGATGGTCGGCCTTGGGATGTCGGTCACGTTGATCGACCCGGGCCCAGGCGACTCTCGCTACACGGCTTCAGTGATCAACGCGGGCAAGGTGCGGTTCGTCCGATCCGACGCTCGATTTGAGGGCGACGAGGTGCTCGCTGCACTCGATGACGCCGATGCCCTCATCGTCTCGATGCCGAGCGTCGACGAGACCAGCTGCGGGTCCCCCGCTGAGCTCGATCGGGGGGCGATCGATCGCGCCGTCGTGCCTCTGGCCCGCCTCGTCGCGGTCTTCGCGGATCGCGGGAAGCACATCGTCCTCGCGAGCTCTGACGCGGTGTACGGAACGCCCGCACTCAACCCGGTACGCGAATCCGACCCGAGCCGCCCGGGCACCGGGGTCGGCATGGTGGATGTCGCACGCGAGCAAACCGTTCGCGTCTGCTCCGAGGTCGGAGCGACGGCGAGCATCCTCCGGTACGCGACGATCTACGGCCCCGGCGAGACGGCGTCGCGCGCTATACCGAACCTCATACGCGCGGCGCTGGCCGGTCGCGGACCGGTCCTCGAGGCCGACCGACTGAACGAGGAGCACGACTACGTTCACATCGCAGACGCGGTGGACGCGACGATCTCGGCTCTGCGGCGGCGTGCCGATGGCGTCTATAACGTCGGCACCGGGATCGGGACGACGACGCTCGAGCTCGCGAACCTCATCGTGTGGCTCACCGATTGTTCCGAGGCGCCCACCCAGAACGGCCGCGATGGCCACATCAACCGCACCAGTCTCGTCCTCGACACGAGCCGTGCCCGCTCGGATCTGGGCTTTGAGCCGCGACACCCGCTTCCGGAAGGGCTGAAGGAAGAGGTGGGCTGGTTCAGAGCGGTCTTCAGGAGTGACCTAAGAAGCGCGGCGTGACTCTGAGCGGCGACGGGGTGCTGATGGATGCGTTCAAGACCAGTCGAGACCGGCCGATCCAACCGATCGGGAATCTCCGCATCTTGCCCGGAGTGGT
>Ga0137397_10002866_pt1 | contig 12004 bp, 9 predicted proteins | sample czorhiz116metaG_FD_106658 | JGI IMG/M metagenome (GOLD analysis project Ga0137397, IMG submission 106658) | Vadose zone soil microbial communities from Angelo Coast Range Reserve, California, USA - czorhiz1.16 metaG | ecosystem: Environmental > Terrestrial > Soil > Vadose zone | place: USA... | reverse complement strand
GTGTGCAGATAGTGCAGGACGTCGGCGGCCTGGATGCCCCACTCAGTCACGGTCGGTTCGTCGATGCGTCCGCCGGGCGCATTTCGCAGCTTGGAGGACAAATCGCTGCCGGGAATGAACTTCATTACCAGATAGAAACGTTCCGACGCGTCATCATAAAAATAGTCGTAAACGGTGGGAATCGACGGATGTTCAAGTTCCGTGAGCAGCAGCGACTCGCGTTTGAAGTCAGCGATCGCCTTTTCGTGCTGGGCGTCGTCGATGTGCGACTCGATCATTTCCTTGACGGCGCGCAGCGCCTCGCCGAGGTTGCGGTCCTTCGCCAAATAGACAGCGCCCATGCCGCCGCCGCCGATCCGGCGCACAATCTCGTAACGGCCGTTCAGGATTTTTCCGCCGGCCAGCGCCTTGGGCTTTGGTCGTTTGTCCGGGACAGAATCGGTGCGGGAAGTCTTCGACGAAAACTCGGCGCTCTCGACAATCTCGCCGGTGCCCCGGTTCCGGTCAGCAGGCTGCAACGGCGTGATCACTTCCGGTTCTGTCCAGGTGCTGTCGCCAGCCTCCGGCTTCAATGAATGTTCCAGGGCGACAACCTTCGAATTTTCCCCGGCTTCATTACTCACACTTCCACTATTCGACACCGCCGACGTGTCGTCGCGCTGTTGGGGCGCGCCGCATTTGCCGCAAAAGTTTTCGTTGGGCTCCAAACTGGCGCCACATTCGCAACAAGGCTTCATTTGCTAATTTCTGGAGGAGTCACAAAACCGTGCCAGGGTCCCGGCCCGTTGGCTCGCGAGCCACTTACCTGGCAACACGAAAACGCAAAAAAGTCTTACCGACGATTATCTCATCACCGTCCTTCAAGGGTTGACGGTCACCGGGGGCCAAACGACGCCCGCGATTTACAAAAGTCCCATTCGTAGATCCCAAATCCTCGATGACGTATTGGCCGTCACGCAGCGAAATGCGGGCGTGACGCCGGGACACCTTGGCTTCGGGGTCGTCAGAATCCAAATCGACATCAGGGAAGACGCCGCCGTCCGCATCCCAGCGGCCAATATTGGCGTCCTGATTGCTCAAAGGAAATTGCTTGCCCGCGGAGTTGCCACGTTCTATTACGAGCGTGGCATGCACACGGTTGCCTGACTGAACCAGAGGCACTGAAGTTTGTTGCTCTGATATCAAGGGCGAACTGGCCTTCCCGCTTGATTGTGCGACCGTGGCTGCCGCGTCTTTGCTGCCATTGCCATCGGATCCGTTGTTTTTCGACCCGGGCAACGAAAGTCCGCCGGATTTTCCTGCCAGCCACAAAGCGGCTCCGCACTCATCGCAATAGCGCGATCCATTCAGATTCTCTGTTCCGCATCGCTCACAGATGATCATCAGGTTACGGGCGCAGATTGTGTCGGATAAATCAACCTGCGTGGCTAGACATCTTAACGCGAAACTGTTGACCGCGCCAACGGCGTTGAATCCGCTCCTGTGGGGGCCAAAAGAATGCCTGCGAACCGCTCGGAACCCAAAGGGCCAAAGCGGACTCCAATGGGTTCGGCAGTATCGCCGCCATCGTCTATAATTCATTGTCGCGTCGAGATTTCTTTGAAACCAGCCGCCGGATTTCATCGTAAAAACAACTCAACGTGAACTATTCACGGTGCGCGCATCTAATCTGAAAAGAGCAAAATCCCGGCTAAATCAAGTTAATTAAGGATTCGAAACTAATGGCCCTCAGTAGAAAGAAGAAAATCATCATCGCGGTATCAGCAGTCGTCGTGCTGGCGCTGATCGTCATCATCAGTGTCGTTGCCAGTCGAAAAGACGAACCTGAAGTCACTACGGTAAAGCTGGACGTGCGGCCCGAACTGCGGTCTACCGTAACTGCGTCGGGCGAGGTGCGGCCGATTCGCTATATCAAGCTGACCAGCGAAATAGCCGGCCGCATTCTGGAGATTTACGTCAATCCCGGTGACCAGGTGACCAAGAACCAGCCCCTGGTGCGGATCGATCCGACGCAATTGCAGTCCAGCCAGGAAGCGCAATTTGCCTCCACTCAGGCTTTTATCAGCGATGTCCAGAGCGCAAGAAATGGAGTCGCGTCGGCTCAGCAGGGGCTGGCCGTCACGGAAGCCTCCATTGCTTCCACGCGTCAGCAGGTGATTGCGCAACAGACGGCCGTCGATCGGGCAATGATCGATGTGACTACCGCCCAGCGCGAGCTGAAGCGGACGACCGAACTGATCGAAAAGGGCGTTTCGTCTCGTTTTGAGTACGACGCCGCGCGCGATCGCTATGATCAGGCAAAGATTGCGCTGGAAACCGCAAAATCTAATCTGGAATCGCAAAAGCTCGCCGTCAAAGAAGCCCAGGAACGGGCGACCCAGCAGCGAGTGGCTATCAAAGAAGCGCAGACCAATGTGAAGACTAGCGAAGCGCGAGTCAACCAGCAGCAGGCAATTCTGCGCGGCCAATCGAGCCAGCGCGAAAAAGCGACCCAGTACTCGCCGCTCAACGGCGTCATTGCTGATATTCCCACTCGGGTCGGGGAATATGCCGTGTCAGCTTTATCTTCGACGCCTTTGATGACCATCGCGGACATGTCGACCATCAATATCGAAGTCAACGTGGACGAAACCGAAATCTCCAACGTCGACGTCGGACAACTGGCGAAGGTGAAGGTTGACGCGCTGGGGGACAAGGAAATCAACGCCGTCGTGACGATGAAAAACCCGCTGGCCGTCGCCAAATCCGACACCACCGGCGGTCTTAACAATCGCGTGAATGTGCAGGAGGCCAAAGAGTTCAAGGTAACCCTCGAACTCAAGGACATGAAGGATGATGAGCGCGCCAAGCTGCGTCCGGGCATGAGCTCAACCGCGACGATCACTACCAAGACCAAGACGAACGTCATCGCAGTTCCACTGCAGGCGATTGTTGAGAAAGCGCCCCCGGCCTCTTCCCCCGGGCCCTCGATTGCCAGTAGCGCTCCAACTCCGGTAGGTGAAAAACCGAAAGAACAAAAGGGCGTCTACGTTCTGGACAAGAACAACAAGGTGAAATTCGTGGAAGTCACGACGGGTATTACCGGCGAGTCGGACATCGAAATCACCAGCGGCCTGCAAGCCGGGGCCGAAGTCGTCACCGGGCCCAGTCGCGTGCTGAAGACTTTGAAGGAAGGCGCCAGTGTGAAACGCCAATCAAAGGCTGCGGGCGCCAACGCTAACGCCGGAGGAAGCTAAATGACCGAAGCTACGATCGCGACATCGGAAACTTCTGCCGCCGTAATCGCCAAGCCCGGCTTGCCTTCGCAGAACGGCAAGGTGGACGTGCTGATCTCTATGCGCAACCTCTGGAAGACCTACGACATGGGCGCAGAGAAAGTGCACGCTCTGCACGGCGTTTCTTTCGAAGTAAAGCGCGGCGAGTATCTGGCCATTACCGGGCCATCGGGATCGGGAAAATCGACTCTGATGAACCTGATCGGCTGTCTCGACACGCCTTCACAGGGCGAGTATTGGCTCAACGGCAAGAACGTTTCTGAGATGGACGACGACGAGCTGGCGCGAATTCGCAACCAGGAAGTTGGGTTTGTGTTCCAGACTTTCAACCTCCTCGCTCGGGCCACGGCCCTGCACAACGTTGAGTTGCCGTTGATCTACGGCGGCATCCCCGGAGCCAAGCGGCACGAGATGGCTAAACAAGCGCTCTCCGCTGTCGATCTCACGGATCGCATGACCCACCGGCCCAACGAGCTTTCCGGCGGCCAGCGCCAGCGCGTGGCCATCGCGCGCGCCCTCGTGAATCATCCGTCAATTCTGCTCGCCGACGAGCCGACGGGCGCGCTCGATACCGCCACCAGCTACGATATTATGAACCTCTTCGAAAAACTCTACGAAGACGGCAACACCATCATCCTGGTCACGCACGAGCACGACATCGCTGCGCGCGCGCGCCGGATCATCTCGATCCGCGACGGACTGATCGAAAAAGACGAGACCGTTAGATAGGAGGCGCTGCGATGTCCCTCCGCAGCGACGCAAAACCGGAGGCCACTGGCTTCGGCCGTCGCCTTTCTCTTCCGGGCAGAATCGGTTCGTTTCCCTCTCTCAGGATCGCCGCGCTTTGGGAATCATTCCTGGTTGCGGCCGCCAGTCTCCGCCAAAATAAGCTACGCACGGGGCTGACCCTGGTGGGCATTATCGTCGGGGTCACTGCCGTAATTGCCGTCGTTACGATCATCAAGGGTCTTGATCAGACCGTGGCTTCGACCTTCTCTTCACAGGGCTCGACCGTGTTCACGATCTCGAAGCGACCGCAGGTTATTACTTCGCGGGAAGACTTCATCAAATTCAACAAGCGGAAGGACGTCGTTCGCGAAGACGCCGAAGCCATTTTCAGATCCTGCACGGCATGTTGGCGCACCGGCATTGCAGCTAATAGCTTTGAAATTGCCAAGCACGGCGATCAAAAGTTTGAAGGCGTTCGCCTGCGCGCGATTACACCCGCGGCGATGTTTGACATCGACGGCGTGACCATCGACGTGGGCCGTCTTTGGACTGAGAGTGAAAGCGCGGCCGCGCGCGAGGTCTGCGTTGTGGGTCCGGACATCGTGACCAATCTGTTTCCCGATCTGCCAATTGATCGGGCTATCGGCCAGGACATCTGGACCGGCGGCCATCGGTACACGATCATTGGCGTGCTGCAACCGCTGGGTAAAATTTTTGGGGCCTCGCGCGATAATCAAATCTACATTCCGTACGCGAATTTCGAAAAGAACTTTGGTGCGCACAATTCGCTGGTGGTGTTCGTGCAGACTGAGACGGCCCAGCAACTCGAGCACGCTGAGGACCAGGCCCGGGCCATCATGCGCAACCGGCGCGGCAAGACTTTTCATGATGAAGACGACGGCTTTGCGCTTGAGACTCAGGATGTGTTTTTGAATCTTTATAACAGCGCGACTTCGAATATCTACATCGTGACGATCGGAGTTTCGGCCATTTCCCTGGTCGTGGGCGGCATTGTGGTAATGAACATCATGCTGGTGTCGGTGACCGAGCGCACGAAAGAGATTGGCATCCGCAAAGCCGTCGGTGCGCGCCGGAAAGACATCCTGACTCAGTTCTTAATCGAGGCCGTTACGGTGACCGCGATCGGAGGTGTGCTGGGCGTCTTAAGCGGCTTTGGGGTGGCCTGGTTGATTGCTTTGCTGATAGGCTTTCCGTTGCTGTTCAGTGTCTGGTCGGCCGTGCTCGGCGTCAGCATGTCGTCGATCGTCGGCCTGGTTAGTGGCCTATGGCCGGCGTGGCGCGCAGCGAAACTGGATCCGATTGAAGCGTTGAGATCTGAGTAAACGATGAACTTTATCGACATCAAAGAATCCGCTTTTATGGCGTTCGACACCGTGCGCACGAACAAGCTGCGCTCGATGCTGACGATTCTGGGCGTCAGTGTGGGCGTGGTTACTGTCATTTTTATGGTCTCGATCATTCAGGGATTGAACAAGGCCTTCGCCGAACAGATCGAAGCGCTCGGTTCGAACTCGATCTGGGCCACGAAATTCGATCCCAGCTTTGGCCATCAACCCAACTCGGAGGAACTGCATCGCAAAGAACTGACCCTGGACGATGCCGACGCGATTCGACGTGAAGCGCCCTCGGCCCTGAGTGTTTCGCCGCTCTATCGCAAAATTGCCGAAACGGTTCGCTATGAAGAGAAGCAGAGCGACACGCCCATCCTGCTCGGCGTCACGCCCTATTACGAGTTCACGCAGTCGAGTTACGTGGGTCGCGGCCGCTTCATCAGTGATCTCGATGTCGAAGAGCGCTCCAACGTCTGCGTGGTGGGCCAGGACCTGGTGCGGGCGCTGTTTCCGTTTGTCGATCCGTTGGATAAACAAGTGAAGATCGCCGGCCGGCCTTTTAAGGTGATCGGGGTGATGGAGCCGTTGGGGAACTTCCTCGGCCAATCACGCGACAATTCGATTTTTATTCCGATCAAGACGTTCGAAAAGTATTATCCCGAATTGCATTTTCCCGAGAGCATCTACGTCATTATCGTGCGGCCGGTGTCGCGCGCCTACGTGAAATCGGCGGTTGATGAAATGACCGACATCCTGCGTCGCCGCCGCCGCGTGCCCACGGGGTTGCCCAACACCTTCGGCATCTCGTCGCAGGACGCATTGCTGGATGTGTATAACCAATTGACCGGGGCGACGTATCTGGTATTGACCGCGATCTCGTTTGTCGCGCTGATGATTGGCGGCATTGGCGTGATGAACATCATGCTGGTATCAGTGACAGAGAGAACGAAAGAAATCGGGTTGCGCAAAGCAGTCGGCGCGACGCGCAGCAATATTCTTTCGCAGTTCTTAATTGAAGCCGTGGTGCTGACCGGAATCGGCGGGCTGCTCGGACTAATTGTAGGAGAGCTGGCCAGCGTTCTAATGAACAAGTACTCGCCGCTGCCCGCATTCGTTCCCGCCTGGGCGATCGGCGTAGGCGTCGGCATCTCAGCCGCGGTGGGGATCGTTTTCGGGCTGTGGCCGGCCTGGAAGGCCGCCCGGCTGGATCCTATTGAATCGCTGAGATACGAATGAGTAATGGCGGGGCAGTAGCCCGACCGTCAGGGAGGGCTCTTCGTTGTGACTATCGAAAGGGAGCCCTCCCTGACGGTCGGGCTACTGCCCCGCTACATGGAAGCAGCCGGGTTTTGGTAACCAAACGCCCTCGTCGTCCGTAGTAGAACAAGTGAATCTCTTAGAAGTATTGAAAGTTGCAGTGGCGGCAATCTGGGCGCACAAGTTGCGCTCGGCGCTGACTTTGCTTGGCATGATCGTCGGGGTCACGGCCTTTGTCACCGTAGTGTCCCTGATTCAGGGGTTCAACGTTTACATCGACGAAAAGATCGCCGGCATCGGCGCCAAGTCGTTTTCAGTCCAGCGCTTCAACCCATTCGAAGATTTCAAAGACACCGACACTATCGCCGCCGCCCAACGACGCAACAAAGATCTGACTCTCGACGATTACCAGTACCTGAAGGATCATGCGACCCTGATCGGCAAGATCGGAGCCAAAGCGCGCGGCACGCCGTCACTGGTAAAGCGCAACGATCAGATTCTCGAGGATGTAATCGTAATTGGCGCCACAGCGAACACCGCCGACATCGACAATCGCACTATCGCCAACGGTCGTTTCTTTACCGATACCGAAGCTGATGGCGCAGCGCGCGTCGCTTACGTCGGCGCGGACATCGCTACTAAATTGTTCCCGGCCGGTAACGTCATCGGCGGTGAGATCGACATTCGCGGGCTGCCTTACCGCGTGATCGGAGTGGAAGAAGTGAAAGGGACCGTGTTCGGCATTCCGCAGGACACCTTTATTGTGATCCCCTTGAAAACCTATAGCCTTGACTACGGTCCGTTGATCCGGCAGCGGTCACTTTATTTCACCGCGACTTCGAAAACTGACGACACTTTTAACGACGCGGTAGAGGAAGCGAGATACACGATGCGCGCGCGCCGTCGTCTGGGCCCCAACGAAAAAGATAACTTCGGCATTGTTACGCCCGATGCCATTACGGGCTTGCGCGATCGGCTGTTCGGCACGATCTTTCTGGTGGCCATCTTCGTTCCCGGAATTGCGCTCATCGTCGGCGCGATCGTGATTATGAATATTATGCTGGTTTCGGTGACCGAGCGGACCAAGGAAATCGGATTGCGAAAATCGTTGGGCGCACGCAGGGCGGACATCCTCAAACAATTCCTGCTGGAAGCCGTAACCCTGGCCACGATTGGCGGAGCGGTGGGTATATTTCTGGCGTGGGTAGTGGGCAAGATTGTGACCGCGACTTTCTTTCCTACTTATCTTTCGATACTGGCGGTGCTCGGGGCCCTGGCGGCGTCGGGAGGCGTGGGGATTCTTTCCGGAATCGTACCGGCGTGGAAGGCCGCGCGGCTGGATCCAATTGAGGCTTTGCGCGCTGACGGTTAGCGGGCGACGGACAAGACAATGAAAATATTCAGAAACGACATCCTCGAAAATCTCTGGTTGGCCCTGGCCACGCTGCGCGACAATAAGCTGCGTTCCTTCCTGACGGTTATCGGGGTGATCATCGGCGTCGTCACGGTGATGCTGATCGCCTCGATTATCAGCGGCATCGACACGGCCTTTACCAAAGAGGTCGAATCATTCGGCACGCGCTCGATGTATATCAGCAAATACAATCCGGGTATTCACGTCGGCCGGATGTCACGCGAAGAGCGCATGCGCAAGCCGTTGACCTATGACGATGCCATCTATCTTTCCAAACTGCCGACGATCGAAGTGGCCGTTCCTTTCCTTGAAATCACCAACAACTTCTTCGGCCAAAAGATTCTGGTCAGCGGCGGCGGCAAGACTTCCGCTTCGGTGGGGCTGCAGGGGACGCTTCCGGATTTTGAAAAGGCGGGCACCCAAACCGTTTCTGAAGGCCGCTTCTTTTCACAGTTCGAAAACGATCAGAACCAAAACGTCTGCGTGATCGGGTCGAAGGTAGCAGACGATTTCTTTCCGTTTGGGTCGCCCGTCGGCAGTACGCTCAAGATCGGTTCCGAGGAGTATCGCGTGGTGGGTCTGCTCCAGAAGCGCGAGCAGTTCTTGTTCAGCGGCGGCAGCGACGATCAGAACAACGTTATCTATTTGCCCTACAATGTCGCGCGCAAACTCAAACCCAATTCGCAAGACGTTTATCTGCTGGCAGTGGCCAAACCGGGCATGATGCAGGAGGCCATGGATCAGGTTACCGACGCGCTGCGCGTGCGCCGGCAGGTTCCTTTCGGCAATCCGGATAACTTCGGCATCGAAACCACCGCCTCACTCATCAGTACCTTTCATTCAATTACGGGCGGCATCGCCATCGCCATGGTGGTTATTTCTTCAGTCGGGTTGATGGTGGGCGGCATTGGGGTGATGAACATCATGCTGGTGTCGGTGACTGAGCGCACGCGCGAAATCGGCGTCCGCAAAGCCATCGGCGCGCGCCGCAAGGACATCCTCTGGCAATTCCTGATCGAAGCGATGACCTTGACCGGCTTTGGCGGGTTCGTGGGCCTGGCTATTGGCTGGCTGCTGACCCTGCTGGTGAAACTGATCATGCCGTCTTACGTGCCCCTGTGGGCGCCGGTGGCTGGCTTTGTCGCCAGCGTGGGCATCGGCATGATCTTTGGATTGTGGCCGGCGTGGAAGGCCGCGCGGCTGGATCCAATTGAATCGCTGCGCTACGAATGAAGAAAGAGGCGCTGTGCAAATGTCCGACAAACTTCAGTTTGTCGCAAACCTGCGACAAGCTAAAGCTCGTCGGACATTTTTGTTCTGTCTTACGACAGGAAGCTCGGAAAGATCGACGCGATCGCGATGCCGAACAAGAGCGCCAGCACCCATAGGGTGATCGCCACGCCCCAGCCTGCCGAAGAACTAACCTTATAACCGCCCTCGCGCAGACCCGTTGCGGTCAACCAAAGTCTGTAAAACGAGAGAATCCCGATCGCGCTGGCGGTGACGTAAAGCACTGGATGTTCCGCGGCCTTGAACAGTATCCCCAGGTTGTCGGTAACCAGCGTCTCCTGTCCGATTAGCGGGTGGATATCATCCGGTGATTTTATGTAGAGGATAATGAAGCTAATCACCTTCTGAACCACCGTCACCGGGAAGGCCGAATAAATTGCCACCGAATAAGCCTGCCAGAAATGCATGCGACCGCCGAACGCCAGAATTCCCAGAAGGAAGAGACAGGCAAGAAACGCATAGCCGAAAAAGGCGTTCACTATGATCTTCACGGCATTGCCTGCTTGAAAGGCCGGTGACTTGGCCTGCTCAACGCCCTCTGTTCTCATCTTTGCCAGGACTTCCGGCGGCGGTTTGATCGGACTCTCCTCGAGCTTGTCTACCGTGAAGTTAATGATTCGCTCGGGAGTTATGCGGCGAGTGAAAGCGGTAATATAAGCGGCATTAAGCACGCCGATGATTAGGATCGCCGCCAGCCACCGCGGGTGCGCGCGCAAATTCCGAAACACGCTGGTAGGTTCGTAGAAGATTCCCGCCAATCTTTCAAATGTGGACATCGGTGGGGGCGCATCCGGCACTACCGGAAGGCGGGCAAAGCTCAAAGCGCCCAGCAAAATTCCCAGCGCGCATAGCGACAGTCCGGTGCCAATGCCGCCGGGAATGAAACTGGCGATGCCGCCAATCACAATCATGATTCCCAGAACGATCAGGGCAATGCCGGCCCAAAGCAGCTTAACGGGTCGTGGGCGCTCGGGTTCGACGGCAACGACTGGTGGCGGCGGCGGTTGAAACTCCTGATTCGGATCGCTCATAAGACTATCCTCCTGTTGAAAGCCGAAGGACGGGGAGACTGCTTTCCGTCCGGGATTTTATTTAGGCGTGGCTAGACTTGTTGTTACGCTGGCAACGCCATGCATGTTTCACCGTGTCCCTGAACTTGGAGTGCGGTAACCTGTTACCGCTTTCAAGGGCCGCGACTTGTCGCGGCCGCCCAGGCTGCGCGGCGACAAGTCGCCGCTTACTAAAGCGCTGACAAGTCAGCGCACTGCTATGTGAATGTCCAGTCGGTGGACCAAACATCATGTTAGCTGCTTTAACCTCAAGAGAGACTGACTGCTATTCGTGGCACGACTCTATGGTACGTCACACTCTCGTGGATACGGCCCGCTCAAAGGCAAAACCATCTGCCTTGGGATCTCTGTCTCCAGAAACGAAGCTGCCAGTCAACTTACGACTGATCGTTCTGTGCGCTGTCGAGTCTTTCCCTGGGGCCGACGGTCTCCTCTGCGGTCAAAGGAGCTATCGAACTATCCGGCCGGATCACGTACGGCCGTTGCTCTTTCAAAACTACATAAATCCGATTTGTCAGTTTGCGCGCCACGGCGACGATCGCTTTGCGCGCGGCTACCTTCTTTGGGTGTCGTTGATAAATACGGCGATAGAAAGCCCGCAGCTCCGGATCTTTACCAATGGCGATCCAAGCGCTCTGAATCAGTTTGTTGCGCAAGCGGCTGTCGCCGGAGCGGGTAATCTCACCGCGATTTTCTTTATCGCCGGTGGAGTGCTCGCTCGAGACTATGCCCAGAAAGCCGGCTATCTGTCGCCCGTTTTTTATCTCCCGGGGATTGCCCAGCCGCGCTACCAGATGCGAAGCCACGATCCAGCCGATACCCGGCAAACTCAGCAACACCTCAATAGACTGCTGCAGTTCCGGCTCCTGCAGACAGTGTTGACGAATCTGTTTGGTCGCCCGCGCGGCCGCCTGAAAATGAAAGTGCAACGTGTCCAGCAGATCGTCGAGCTTAAAGCGCACCGGGTCAGAGCACGGCAGCGTTTGCAGCTCGCGCATGGCCCGCGCCGTCCACTTCTCATGCTCCTCGGGAAACGCAATCCCTTCATAGAGCAGCAGCGACTTAATCCGGAGCTTGCTGGAGGTCAGTTGCCGGACGTGTGTGTCTCGCATTTGCACCAGATGGCGCAGGTTGCGATACACGGCACTCGGCACATGAATGCTGTGCAGTTGTCCACCCCGCAAACTCTCCGCCAGTTTGCGGCTGTCGAGTCGATTGGTCTTCACGCGTTCGCCCGGCGCCCGCGGTACTTTCGAGGGCGCCACCACCACGCAAGTATAAGCTCGTCGCACAAGCTCGTCGTGCAAACCAAAACCAGTCGGGCCAGCTTCGTAGGCAAAGGCCACCCGTTGCCCGGCAAAATGCTTGCGCACGTAGTTCACCAGCGGCGTGACTTGGTGGGCCATGCGCAACGCTCGCTGCGAACCCGCGTGATCAGTGAAAACTACCGACATGCTCTTTTTGTCAACATCGAGTCCCCCAAACACGTCGTAATCCCGGGGAATAAACCTAGGCGCCTGAATCTGATTTGTCATCGTCGTTGCTCCGAGTTGCGGCTGCTAAAGCAACCTTATCTTAAACAACCGACCTGACATTCAGCATACGTGTCTCCAAATC
>Ga0137397_10002865_pt1 | contig 12005 bp, 12 predicted proteins | sample czorhiz116metaG_FD_106658 | JGI IMG/M metagenome (GOLD analysis project Ga0137397, IMG submission 106658) | Vadose zone soil microbial communities from Angelo Coast Range Reserve, California, USA - czorhiz1.16 metaG | ecosystem: Environmental > Terrestrial > Soil > Vadose zone | place: USA... | reverse complement strand
ACCGCCCCCAGGTCCGTGTAGGCGAGGACGCTCCGGCGATCGAGGCCGATGGCCCGGTGCAGGAACTCGCGCGCCTCGTCCCGCCGGTCGAGAGCCGCCAGACTGTGGGCCAGGTTCACCAGGTACTGCACGTTGCCGGGCTGCTGGCGCAGCGCCTCCCGGTAATGATCGATCGCCGCCGGCAGCATCTTCCGCCGCGCCAGGACGCCGGCGAGGTTGTAATGCGCGTCGGCGTAGTCGGGCCAGACCGCGATCGCCTTCTCGTAGGCGTCGATGGCCGATCCGTCGTCCCCCCGCTCTTCGCAGGCCGCCCCGAAATTGAACAGGACCCTGACGCTTTCGGGCGCGACCCGGAGCGCCGCCTTGAAGATCGTGTAGTCGTCGCGCCAGTCCCGCAAGCGCACGACGCTTTGGACCGAGAGCGCCACGACGACGAGCCCCGCCGCGCACGACGCGGCGACGGCAAGTGCCTTGACCGGCGCGCGCCGCGCGGCGGCCAGCGCGGACGCCAGCGCGATGCAGACGCCGGCGGACGGAAGGTAGAGGAGACGCTCCGCCATGATCGTGCCGATCGGGACCACGAGATTCGCGACCGGTGCGAATGCCACACCCGCGAAGGCCAGCGCGAAGGCCGAGCCGGGCGCGCCCTTGCGCGTCCGGGCAAGGAGAACGGCCCAGGCGAGAATGCACGCGGCGCCGACGAGAGCCCCGGGGTCGAGCGGACCCGTGGCGGGCGGGATCGTGCGGAACGAATAGTCGATCGACAGCCGCGCGGGCCACGCGAGGAGTGAGGCGTAGCGCGCCAGGACCGCGAGCGCGGTCGATTTCGCCTGCAGGAACGGCAGGTGCGCGATCGGATTATCGACGAAATGGATGGGACCGGGATTGAGCCCCCCCAGGACGGCGAAACGCAGAGCGAAGAGGGACGCCAGGACGGCGCACGAAACGGCGTGGAACCCCCAGGCGGGCCGTCTCCGCACGACCCACAGGTCGGCCAGCAGCAGGAGCGCGGGCGCGACCACCCCGTTCTCCTTCGACAGGAAGGCGAGAACGAACAGCGCCAGCGACATCGCGGCCAGGCCGGGGCGGACCACGGCCCCGCCTCCCGCTACCTCCGTCTCCCGGGCGCGCAGGAACACGAGAACCGAGCCGAGGAGGAAGACCGCCGCCAGGAGCTCCGCCCGTCCGACGATCTCGCCAAGGACCTCCGTGTGCACCGGGTGGACGGAAAACAGGAGCGCCGCGAACACGGGACCGTCCAGGACCGCTCCAGGCGCCGGGCCCGTCTGCGGCAGCACCCGCCGGGCCAGGATGAGGACCAGGATGGCATTGAGCGTGTGCAGGAGAAGGTCGACCAGGCGGAAGCCGAGCGGTCGCAGGCCGTGCACGGTCCGCCCGATCGCGAACGACAGGATGGTGACCGGCCTGTACAGGTTCGGCACCTGCACGTCGCCGGTGCTCCAGTAGCCGCTCCTGAAGATCTCCGGCACGTGCCTCAGGTCGGAGGTCAGGCCGTTCTGCTCGATGATCCGATGATCGTCGTGGATGAAGCCGGGACGGAGAGCCCCCAGGTTCACCAGGACGCAGACAACCGCGATGAGAAGGACCTGGCGCGAGCGGACGCTCACGGCTTCTTGCCGCCCACGTAACCCAGGGACCGGAGGTCGTCCTCAAGTCCGGGCGGCACGGGCGGCTCGTCCCGATCGTCCTTCGAGGGGTCGCCCGCCACGAGATCGAGCAGGGCGCGGCGGAGGGCCTGCTCCTCCACGGGGAACTTGCCGAGGACATTCGCCGTCTCGCCGGGATCCGACTGGAGATCGTAGAACTCCCAGATCGGACCGGAGGATTTCGCGGGGATCATGATGAGCTTGAAGCGGTCGCTCCTCATCATGCGCCACTTCCCGGCAATACCGTCGACGTACTGCCGCGGGTTCTCCCGGTAGAAGTTCCGGCCCGATTCCGAGTACGCCGGCGGCGCCGGTCCCGTGGTCCTCCCGAGCATCCTCGGCAGGAGACTCGCGCCCTGCAGTCCGGCCGGGATCGGGATACCCGCGATGTCCAGGACGGTCGGGACGATGTCGATCGTGCGGGCCTGCGCCGCGACCACCTCGCCCGCCGGCAGGGACGGCGGGTAGCTGAGGATGAGCGGCACGCGCACGGTCGCCTCGTAGAGATAGGCCCCGTGCTCGAAGAAATAGTCGTGCTCCCCGAGACTCTCGCCGTGGTCGGCGGTGAGGACCACGAGTGTTGTCGACAGGAGGCCCATCGATTCCAGATCGCTCAGGAGCTCCCCGGTCGCCTGGTCCGCGCAGGCCACCTCGCCGTCGTAGTGGGCCACGGCATGCGCGACCTCGCGCTCCGGCAGGCGCTTCTTGCCGAAGATGATGTCACCGCGCTCCACCCCGGGCCCCGCCTCCTCGTTGAACGTGTGCGCCCCCTTGTACTGCGGGTCGAACATCTCGGTGTAGGGGGCGGGGGCGATGTACGGCCAGTGCGGCGCGTTGTAGCGCAGCCACAGGAAGAAGGGGGCGTCCTTGCGCTTGCGGTTCCGCAGCCATTGCGCCGCCTTGCGCGTGGCGTCGCTGTCGCTCTTCGTCGGCAGGTAGACTTTTTTCCCGTTCGGATCGATGTAGATGTCCGGATCGTACATGTCGAAGTCGCGGTGCAATCCCACGTTGAGACCCTGCGTCACGGCGAACGACTCGTAGCCGTGATCCTTGAGCACGCGGGTCAGCGTGAGGCGATCCCCCAGGACTTCGTAGCTCTGCCCCTCGTAGCGCAGACCGTGCGTCATCGGATAGACCCCCGTCAGGATCGACGGGAACGACTGCACGGTCCGGCCCGCGGCCGTGATGGCGGTCCTGAACACGACTCCGCGCCGGGCCAGGGTGTCGATGGACCGGCTCGTCGGTCGCGTGTAGCCGTAGCAGCCGAGGTGGTCGGGGCGCAGGGTGTCGACGGTGATCAGAAGGACGTTCGGCCTGCCGCCGGGCGCGGGCGCGGCCGGCGCGCGGCCGCAGCCGGCGAGCGAGAGGAGGAGAGTCGCCGCGACGACGAGCCGATCGATGGAGCGGCGTGCCGCGCTTTCTTTGTCAGGCATGCCGAGCGGGGACGCCGGCGGAACCGGGCACGACGCCCGCCTTGTCCCGGGGTCCGCCGTAGCGTTCGTCGAACAACCGGCCCCATTCCGTCCCGCGGAAGCGGGCGATCTTGGCCCGCCCGATGGTCGGGTACCACAGGAGATCGTGATAGAAGTTGGACGCCGCCGGCGCCCAGACGACGAGCGGAGAGTGCAGGGCGATCTTCTCCAGGAAGCGCAGCGGCCCCTTCCGGAGCATCTGGTCTCCCCAGATCACGAGCGAGCGCGACACCTTGAAATGCAGGTTCAGCCCGCTGATGTCGTCTCCGACCAGATCGATCTCGCGCGGGTCGGCCACGCCGAGCCGCTTGTCGTGGCACATCCGGAGATACGGGATCGACATCGGATCGAACCCCATGATGCGGGCCGCCACGGAATCGATCGCCACCGAATCGGCGCCGGCCAGGATGACGTTGCCGACCACCGGGTCCATGGTGCGCGGCCCCGCGCCGTTGCCGCAGACCGTGCCGTCCATCGCCGTGAAGATCCCCGGGTGCAGCTCCTTCTGCATCGACACCAGGTCGACCAGCACCTCGTGCATGTGCTTGTGGGCGTAGTGCCGGACCTCCTTCAGGAGACCGCCGAAGGAGTTCTTGATCGACCCCGTGGTGATCGCGTGTCCGTGGGTCTTCACCGTGGGCAGGTGGACGATGTTCTTGCCCGGGTACATCGCCGGGATCTGGATCCCTTCCGGGAAGATGTCGTTCAGCTTCAAGAGAGGCGTCTTGAACTTGAAGACGCGCCACTCGACCTCCGGGAGCGCCGTGAACCGGAGCCCGAGCGAATCGAGCACCGGGAGCCAGCGATTGTTCCGGGCTCCCTTCCACGGATCGGTGACCACGGTCTTGTTCTCGGCCGGCAGGATACGCGCCCGGTCGTAGCCGTCCTCGAGCATCGCCTTGAGCACCCCCTCGACCTGCCACGGCTGGCTGGAGCAGGCCGGGAAGTACTTCGTCCAGGAGAGATTGAGCTTGATGATCGTCGGGATGGCCGGGTCGATGACCGATCGATACGAGGCCAGCCGCATGAGACGGCCGTAGTCCTCGACGACCGTTTGCGGCCGGGTGCGCAGGACGGCGATTTTCGGACGGGGCATGACCGTTGTCCTCCCCGACATTATAGGCCGTAAGGCGCCGGCGGGCACGGCCGCGCCCTCCCGCAAGGGCCGTCGCGCGGCGCTCCTAGGCCGAGGTCCGGCCCAGGTAGAGGAGGACGATGACGGTCAGGGACCAGAGGCCGACGCACAACAGGAGAGGCCGGTCGGACAGGAGGGCCTGCGTCGGGTTCCCGCCGGCCCCCTTCTGGTGGACGAGAAACAGGTAGCGGAAGATTCCGTACAGGACGAAAGGGACCGTCAGGTAGAGGTGGCTCGTGCCGAGCTTCTCCTGCACCTCGGGCGAGACGGAGTAGAGGATGTAGGTCACGAGCGTCGAGGGCGTCACCACGTTGATCATCTGGTCGATGAACTCCAGCGAGTAGTCCCGCAGGCTCGACCGATGGCTCGGCGCGTTCGCGAGGCTTTCCAGCTCCTGGCGTCTCTTGCACAGTGCCAGGAAGAGTGACAGCAGGATCGTGCACATGATGAGCCAGTGGGAGATCGGCACGTCGATGATCAGGGCGCCGCCGACGGCGCGCAGGACGAACCCGGAGGCGATGACCATGACGTCGATGATCACGACCTCCTTCAGCCAGAACGAATACACCAGGTTGACCACGACGTAGGCCAGGAGCACCGCTCCGAACGGCGGGGACAGGGCGAACGCCGCCATGAGCGCACCCGTGATGAGGAGGATGGCGGCGGTGACGGCGGGCAGCGTGCCGAGCGCCTTCGAGGCGATCGGTCGCCGGGCCTTGACCGGATGCTTGCGGTCGCGATCGGCGTCGAACAGATCGTTGACGATGTACACCGCGCCGCTGGCGCAGCAGAACAGCCCGAACGCGGCCGCCGCGCGCTCCAGGGACGGCAGGAACATCAGCTTCTTGGCGAAGATGAGGGGCGCGAACACGACGAGGTTCTTGATCCACTGGCGCGGGCGCATCGACACGACGATGCCGGCCAGGACGGACGCGCGGGACGTCCAGAAATCCACGGCTCTTTTCGGCACGACTCCGTCCTCCCCGGGGGGACTGCGCGACGGCGTGAAGGGCGGAAATCTTAGCACAGGGGGCAAGATGGTAGAGTCGGCGGCATGCAAGTCGCCGTCGTCATCCCCGCCCGCAACGAAGCCGCGTCGCTTCCGCTGGTTCTCGACGCGATCCCGAGGCACCTCGTGGACGAGGTCGTGGTGGTGGACAACGCCAGCACGGACGGCACGGCGGAGGCCGCGCTGGGGCGCGGGGCGATCCTGCTGCGCGAGCCGCGGCGGGGTTACGGCTCCGCCTGTCTGCGCGGTCTCGAGCACCTACGGGCGAGGCGGCCGGACGTCGTCGTGTTCCTGGACGCAGATTACAGCGATCACCCGGAGGAGATGGCGCTCCTCCTCGAGCCGATCGAGCGCGGCCAGGCCGACCTGGTGATCGGATCGCGCGTCCTCGGAACCAGGGAACGCGGGGCGCTTCTTCCCCAGGCCCGCGTCGGGAACTGGGTGGCGACGCGCCTGATACGCGCTTTCTACGGCGGACGCTTCACCGACCTCGGCCCGTTCCGGGCGGTCCGCTTCGAGGCGCTCGAGCGTCTCGGGATGGCCGACCGCGATTTCGGCTGGACGGCGGAGATGCAGGTGAAGGCGCTTCTGGCCGGGCTGCGCGTGCGCGAGGTGCCGGTCTCCTACAGGCGCCGCGTCGGCACCTCGAAAATCACCGGGACCCTGTGGGGAACGCTGCGGGCGGGGGCCAAGATTCTGTGGACCATCGGCAGGAACCTGTTCCCGCGACAGGCCAGGCCCGGAAGCCCCGTCTAGGAGGAGGGGCGCGCCCGGCGGCCGAACGGTTCCGCCAAAACCGGGAGCTCAAGCGCCCGGACCTCGTGGGCGCTCCGCCTGGGGGCGCGGGCGGCCTCGGCCGCCGGCGACGCGTGACGCACGGCGATCATCTCGGCGGCGATGCTCACGGCGATCTCCTCGGGCGATTCCGCGCCGATCGGCAGGCCGATGGGCCCGCGGACTTCCCGCAGGTCCTGGGGGGACGCCCCCATCTGCCCGGCCCGCTCGAGGACCGTCCTGACCTTGCGACGGCTGCCGATGAGACCGACGTACGCGGCGCCCCGGCCGACGGCGTGGCGCACCGCCGCGAGGTCCGTCTTGTGGCAGCGCGTCACGACCGCCACGTACACCCCGGGAGGTATCTCGGGAAGCCCGGCCGAGAAGTCGTGCCCGGCGCGCAGGAGACGCACCCCGCCCGGGTAGCGCTCCTCTTCCAGATACGACGGTCGATCGTCGACCACCGTCACCTCGAACCCCAGACGCGCTGTCAGGTGGGCCAGCTCGCGGCCGACGTGCCCCCCGCCGAAGATGAAGAGCGGCAGAGGCGGAGTCACCAGCTCGAACAGCACTCGCGCCAGCCCGCCGCACACCATGCCGGTGGCCTCGTCCCCCTGCTCCGTGAACCGGTACTCCTTTTCGAAGCCGCGCCCGGTCTTCATCACCTCTTTGGCATCCTCGATCACCAGCGCCTCGAAGGCGCCGCCGCCGATGCTGAAGAAGGTCTCCCCCGAGTCGCACACGATCATCTTCGCTCCGGTGCGGCGCGGCGTGGATCCGTGGCTCGAGCTCAGCGTAGCGACGACGAGCACGCGTCCGGCGCGCAGGAGCCTGGCCACCTCGTCGTAGAACGCGAGCGTCACGTCAGTGTCTCGCGGCGGACGACTTCTGGCTGGTCTGCCACCAGCGCGACCATTCCTCGGGGCGCGGTCCGTACGGCTGGCCGCTCACCTGGCGCAGCGCGTCGAGCGCCACCTGCCGATTCCCCTCGTCCTTGGTCTTGAGCTGTTCGATGAGGAAGGGGACCGGCGAGGGGTTCTTGAACCGGCTGAGCTGGCCCAGCGCCGCGCTGCGGAGATCCTTGGACGGATCGGACGAGGCCATGGTCTCGATGAGCCCCTCCACGGAGGGGTCGTCCTGAAGCTGCAGCGCCGAGAGGACCTCGCTGCGTACCTCCTCGGAGGGGTGGGTCAGGAGCGCTTTCAGACCGTCGAGGGACTCGCGGGTGCGGAACATCCCGAGCGCCTGCGTGGCGGCGCGCGCCACGTCGATCTCCTGGCTCGCCGACGCCGTCTTCAGGAACGGGATCCCTTTCGGGTCGCGCAGCGCTCCCAGCGCGTAGCAGGTGGCGGCGCGGACATCGGGCGGCTGTCCATCCATCCCCTTGACGAGCAGGTCGAGGCCCTCCGGGTCGCCTCCATTGAGTGCTATCAGGTGGGCCACCAGGATGCGGCTGTCGCTCTCCTCGCTCGTGGCCTTCATCCGGATGGGGTTGTACGGGATCATGCTCCTCTTCTCGATGCGGAGGAGATCGCGCAGCGCGGCCTTGGCCTCCGGCTGCGTCATGCGCGCCAGGTAGAGGATCGACGGCGCGCGGTGGGTCTTCACCGGGCTCTCGACCCCGCGCAGGAAGACGTCGTACCTCCCCTCGTGGATGATCTTCTCGATCTTCTCCTCGGCGTCCTGGCGCTCTTCACTGTCGTTGCTCTGGAGTTTGCTGTACAGGTCCTGGACGTCGTAGGCGGGGGCGCAGGACAGACATGCGGCCGCGAGGCCCGCCAGCGTCCACGCGACGAACGCCGCCCGCGTCTTCATGTGCGCTCTTTCTCGTGCACGGTCGACAGGCCGACGATCTCGTACTCCCTGGTCCCGGCCGGGGTCTTGATCACCACGTCGTCCCCGACCCTGTGCCCCACCAGCGCCTTGCCGATCGGCGAGGTGACCGAGACGAGTCCCTTGGAGAAATCGGCCATGTCGGGGATGACCAGCTCATAGGTCATCTTCTTGCCGGAGTCGGCATCGACCAGCGACACGGTCGACCCGAGGGCGATGCGGTCCTTGGGGAGCGAGCTCAGATCGACGAGCGACAGGTCCTTGAGCTGTTTCTGCAGCTGTCCGATGCGCGCCTTCACGAACTGCTGCCGGTCCAGGGCCGAGTGGTACTCCGAGTTCTCGCGCAGGTCGCCCATCTGGAGCGCGCGCTGGATCTCCTTGGGAAGATCGACGCGGTATTCCTTCTCCAGCCCCTTCAGCTCCTTCTCCAGCTTTTGGATCGCCTCGTCGAGCACCGGCACGCTCCTGGTCGGGATCTCGTGAAAGTGGCGTGAAGAGAGTAGCATCCGAATTCTCGCAAAGTCAAAAAGCGGCGTGTTGCGGGGAAGGCGGGTGGGGGGCCTTTCGGCCCCCGCGTCTGGGGCTCATCTGGGCGCATCGGAGGCGCATCAGGAGCGCCAGTGCCCACCACGGCTCCACCGGCCAGGAGCTCCCGATCCAGGGTGGACACCGCTGGCCGGAGATGCTCCGGGAGCACATCAGCGTAGACCTGGGCCGTGAGGGTCGGCGATGAGTGCCCGAGGATCTTCTGCACCTCGTAGATCGGCACTCGGGCTTGGATCATCCACGATCCCGCGCACTTACGCAGGGTCTTGAACGAGACTGCCCTGACCCCGGCCTTCCGCATCGCCCGACGAGTAGCCTCGCTGATGCTCTTCCGGGCGGCATCGGTGCCGAGGGGGCGATCGGATGCCAGCACCGCCCGGAGCGCGTCCTCGGCGACCCTTGAGAGCGGCAGGACCCGATAGCCGGTCTTGGTGTCCTCGGGGACGTGGAGGATCCTCGCATCCCAGTCGATGTCTTCCGATCGCAGGAGGGAGATCTCCTTCAACCTCATCCCGGTCGTGACCGCCAGTCGTAGCACGGTACGTAGCCAGATCGGCGCGGCGATCTCGACCTGGCGGTACTCCTCGGGCCTGAGGAATCTCGTTCGGTGCCGCACCGAGGGGGGCATCTCCAGTCCTGCCGCTGGTGACGACTCGATCAGGCCCCACCGAACTGCAATCCGGAACATCCGTGAGAGGGCGCGGAGGGTCATCCTTGCGGTGGATGGGCTCACCTTCTTGAGCAGTGCGAGCCGCAGGCGATCGAGGTCGGAGCGGGTGATCTCACCGATCGGGATCGTCTCCAGGTGCGGGAGCAATCGGGCGATGCACTTGGGGTAGTGGTTCGAGCGCCGGGAGCCTGGGTGATCCGCGAGGAACCTCTCCCCAGGGCTCCGAACGTGACCGGACCAGGTGGGGGCTTCAGGATCGGGAATTGCTGTCGTTGCCGCTCGACGACCTTCTGCGCCAGGACGATCTCGGCCTCGGATTTGGTGCCGACGAGAAAGCGGACCCGACGTCCATGGCGCGTGGGGGGAACTCGGAGATCGACGCCCCACCTTCCGGAGCGCCGATCCTGGTAGAGCCCCATGGGGGTCGACCTACTTCTTGCTCGCCTTCTCGACGGCCGCCATCACCGCGTCATGCACGAACCGTTGGAGCCCTCCCCACCCGGCAGCCGCACGGATCTGATCGCGTTCGGTGACGGTGATGCGCGTGGTGAGGACCACCATCTCGGGCTGGGACTTGCCGGTCACCTGCTTCGGGGTCTTCTTCTCGCTCACGTTCTCCTCCTCCTCTCGGCCGCCCGCAGCCGCGCCAGGGCCACGATAAGATGCTGCGCGACGAGGACCGGGTCCTCTTCGGGGCTCAGGTCGAATTCCCCCTCGACCGGATGTTCATCGTCGTCGAAGGCCAGGGTGACCCGGACCTTGCGGATCCGGTCGACCGGGGTCGGGGCGGACTTCCCCTTCGTCGGCTTGCCCATCGTGCCTCCTCGCGCCCGAGGGTCGGGCGGTCACGTGTTCATGGGCTGGGGTGGGGGGGAAGTCCAGGGGAATCTTCGAGCGGTCATCGGGTGGCACCATACGGATCGGATAAGATGGCTGAGATCACTGGACGATCGCTTGATTCGGGATGGGCTAGAGGAGATTGAGGCAGCTCACTGATGAGATGTTACGTAGTGACGTTTGAAGTCGCCTCTCCAGCGATTCGTCAGAAACTCCACGATCGCCTGAAAACATACCGTACGCGCTGTCCGATCCACAAACATTGCTGGGCAATCGTGACAGACCAAACTGCCAGGGAGATCCGAGACTACCTCAAGCAAGTTCTTCTTCCACGGGACCGTCTCTTCGTCGTTAGATCCGGAACGGAAGCGGCTTGGCGAGGTAGTTATGGGCCGACACATGACGACTGGCTCAAGAAGTACCTCTAGCCATGACTACTGAGGCTAAAGATCCCGCCGAAGACCAGACGTTGCTTAAGGTACGCCGAGGACGAGTGGACTCCGTGGATCTGTACGAAATCAAAGACAGCGAACTGGACTTGCTGGAAAAGGGATCTCCGGCAGGCTTGCAGCTGAATTTCGCTATCTTCCTCTTGTCGTTGGCCTTCTCGGCGATCTGTGCATTAACTACGGCGACCTTCGCGAGTTCGAAGATCGAGACTGTGTTCATACTTGTTAGCGTGGTTGGGATCATCGGGGGGTGCTACCTCTTGATTTCGTGGTGCCTGACACGACGGTCGGTTAATGACCTGTGCAAGAGAATCCGGGATCGGATTCCACCTGAGGCAATTCCGCCCGACTCTGAGGAGACCCCTCACGACGCAGGCGATGACGGTGGAGAACCAGCAGGCTAACACATAGGCAAGTTAAGGCGGGAGTGAAGGACGCAGCGTGTGTGCTTGGCAAAACAGAGGATGCTCCTGTGAAGGAACAGATCGACCAAGCGCTCGATGGCTTCGCCGCAAACGTTGAGACCCACCTCAACAAAATCCGTAGGGTAAGACATGAGATGGAGAAGGCAGGCGATCAGGATCTCGTGGCCGTCGCCAACCTAGTTCAATTCATGGAGCTGTTTATTCTCGATTTCACATTTATCTGCATGGACCATTCCGACGGGAGGCACAAGTGGCGCCAGGGTCTGTACGGCCGGATCATCAGCTTGATGATCGTCGAATGCTTCGAGGACTTCGGTGAGCTGTTGGCCGGAAAGTTGCGAACGACTATCAACTCGCTCGACTATGCTCCCAGCGTCCTCACTAACCTGGGGACGTTACACGGGGACCTTCATCAGCTACGCACGAGGCACGAGAGTACCCTCCGCGAGATCAGGAACAACGTCTTCGGACACCGCGATCACAACGCTGCTCACCAGATCGAGATGATGGAATCGCTCGATAGAACGCGGCTCGTGCGGGTGCAGCGGGATCTGATGAAATGGCTTCTTCAGCTTCAGGACTTCTTGTACACCCTGGTCAAACCGCTGCCCGGTTTCGTGAAGTCCCGGCGATCACAACGGACATGATCATGGTCATGTTGGCAGCTTCCCGCTGCCCGAGCCGGCGAAGAAGGACACACGATGCCGAAGTTCGAATGGTATTGCCAGAAGTGCAAGAAGTTCCGGCCAGGATCCTTCGCGCCCGCGACTAAGCCCATCGTCCCTGGAGAGGATCCACCTCGACCCGCGAATCTGCTGTGTCCGGTCTGTCGGACGATGATGATGCCGAGGATCGCCCCCCCGCCGCCACCGACGTAGTCCTCCCCGTCGATGCGGATGCTCCGGCGGCAACACTCAATAGGCTTCTGCTGATCGCCCGCGAGGTTGAAGCCACCGGGTGATCGGGACTGCGATCAATCCTCCCCGGTCTCGAACTCCTCTTGGCGTAGCCGGATGATCTCCTGCTTCGCGAGAGAGACATCCTCCTCGGGGAGGTTCTGAGTCCTAGCAGGGCGCGGAAAAAGTCACGACTTCACGGTTCGTGACTGGATCGAGTGACGTACGATGCGTCTCAACACATCGGAGGAGCGCGCGATGCGTGGAGACGACCGACAGCAAAGCTCGATGT
>Ga0137397_10002864_pt1 | contig 12007 bp, 11 predicted proteins | sample czorhiz116metaG_FD_106658 | JGI IMG/M metagenome (GOLD analysis project Ga0137397, IMG submission 106658) | Vadose zone soil microbial communities from Angelo Coast Range Reserve, California, USA - czorhiz1.16 metaG | ecosystem: Environmental > Terrestrial > Soil > Vadose zone | place: USA... | reverse complement strand
GCAATACATGGGCTACACCGCGACCCAGGCCGGATGGGCGCTCGCCCCGGTGGGTCTGCTGGCGCTGTTTCTCACGCCGCTCGTCGGCAGGGCTTCGGGCAAGGTCGACCCGCGCATCTTCGCCACGGCCGCGCTGGCGATCTTTGCGGTCGTCGCGGCGATGCGCGGTAGATTCAACGCCCAGATCGACCTCGAGACCCTGATCATACCGACCCTGATCCAGGGCGCGGCGGTGTCGTGCTTCTTCATTCCGCTCATCACACTGGCGCTCTCGGGCTTGCGGCACGACCAGATCGCAGGAGCGTCCGGGCTCAACAATTTCGCGCGCATCACCGCGGGCGCATTCGCCACCTCGATCGCGACCACGCTCTGGGAAAACCGCGCAAGCCTGCATCACGCGCAGCTGGCCGGGCACATCTCGGGCTCCAGCCCCGCCGTCGCCGACGCGCTGGGAAAGCTGGGCTCGGCCGGATTGAGCGCGGAGCAGTCCTACGGCTTCCTCAACCAACTCGTCAACCAGCAGGCCTTCACCATGGCCGCGGTGGACCTGTTCAACGCGTCGGCGGTGATGCTGGTCCTCCTGATCCCCCTGGTGTGGCTCACGCGGCCGGCCAAGAGCGGCGCGAGCGCCGAAGCGTCCAGCGCCGCTCACTGAGGCGCGAGCCGCCGGTAGCTCTCTGCGACGTCGGTTAGACTTGGTGCCTTTGCCCGAAAGTCGGATTCGCGATGCGGGACCCCACGCCTCAGATCACCCTTCTCAAGGATTACGCGCCGCCCGCGTTCCTGATCGACACCGTCGATCTCGACGTCGAACTGTTCGAGGATCACACGCGCGTTCGCTCGCGCCTGTCCCTGTCCCGCAACCCGCAAGCGGTCGATGCGCGCGCGCCGCTGGTCCTCGACGCGGAGGAGCTCGAGTTCGAGTCGGCGGCGCTCGACGGCAGGAAGCTCGCCGCGGGCGACTACGCGCTGGACGACGCGCATCTCACCATCGCCGAGGTGCCGCAGCGTTTCGTGCTGGAAACGACGTGCAGAATCCAGCCGCGCAAGAACACCACCCTCATGGGCCTGTACGCCGCCGAGAGCGGCTTCTTCACGCAGTGCGAGGCCGAAGGCTTCCGGCGGATCACCTACTTCGTCGATCGTCCGGACGTGATGGCGAAATACACCGTGACGATTCATGCCGACCGCGGCAAATACCCGGTGCTGCTGTCGAACGGCAATCTCGTCGCGAGCGGAGACGATGCCGGCGGGCGACATTGGGCGACATGGCGGGACCCGTTCCCCAAGCCGTGCTATCTCTTCGCCATGGTAGCGGCGAAGCTCGACAAGCTCGAGGACGGCTTCGTCACGTGCTCCGGGCGGCGCGTGAGGCTTGCGATCTACGTCGATCCCGGAAAGCTCGACCAGTGCGGCTTCGCCATGGAGGCGCTCAAGCGCGCCATGAAGTGGGACGAGGACGTCTTTGGGCTCGAAGTCGACCTCGACAACTACTCCATCGTCGCGGTCGGGGATTTCAACATGGGCGCGATGGAGAACAAGGGACTCAACATCTTCAACACGAAGTACGTGCTCGCGCGCCCGGACATCGCGACCGACGCCGACTATATCGCGATCGACCGGGTGATCGCGCACGAGTACTTTCACAACTGGACCGGCAACCGCGTGACTTGCCGCGACTGGTTCCAGCTGTCGCTGAAGGAAGGGCTCACGGTGTTCCGCGACCAGGAATTCGGCGCCGACATGCATTCGCGCCCGGTCGAGCGCATCCGGGAAGTGCGCGGCCTGCGCAGCGGACAGTTCGCCGAGGACGCGGGGCCGATGGCCCACCCGGTGCGGCCGGCGTCGTACATGGAGATCAACAATTTCTACACCAGCACGGTGTACGAGAAGGGCGCCGAGGTGGTGCGGATGATCCGCACCTTGATCGGCGCGAGCGCGTTCCGCAAGGGGATGGACCTGTATTTCGCACGCCACGACGGGCAGGCGGTGACCTGCGACGATTTCGTGCGCGCGATGGCCGATGCCTCGGGCGCCGATTTGTCGCAGTTCGGGCTCTGGTACGACCAGGCGGGAACGCCCGTCCTCGACATCGAGACCGAACACGACGCGGCGCGCGGACGCTACGCGCTCACGGCGAGGCAGTCGTGCCCGCCGACCCCGGGCCAGGACAAGAAGCTCCCGTTCCACATCCCGCTGGCGGTGGGTCTGGTCGCGCCGGACGGCCGTGACATGCTCGCCGAAGGAACGAGGGTCCTGTCGCTGCGGCGACCCGAAGAGCGCCTGGTCTTCGATGGCATCCCAGCGCTCCGCGACGCGAAACCCGTGCCCTCGCTTGCGCGCGATTTTTCGGCGCCCGTGATCATCCGATACGACTACTCCGAGGCCGAGCTCGCGCTGCTCGCGGCGCACGATACGGACCCCTTCAACCGCTGGGAGGCCGGCCAGCGCCTTGCGCTTCGCATCATCCTGCGCGGGGTCGAGGCGGTGCAGTCGGGGCGCGGGGTCGAGCTCGACGGGACCTTCGTCGCGGCAATCGCGCGCGTGCTCGAGGACGCACCGCGAGACCCGGCGTTCGCCGCGGAAATGCTCGCCCTGCCCCCGGAGAGCTACATCGCCGAGCAGACGGCGACGGTCGACCCGGACGCGATTCACGCCGTGCGCGACGAGGTCAGGCGGCGCCTGGCTCTCGCGCTCAAAAACGAGCTGCTCGGAGTCCATCGCGAGTACGCCACCCTCGGCCCCTACTTGCCCGACGCGCCTTCCGCGGGCAGGCGAGCCCTGCGCAACGCGGCGCTCGGGTTTCTGATGGAGCTCGACGAGCCCGGCGTGCGCGCGCTGTGCGTGAAGCAGTTCGAGACCGCGGACAACATGACCGATTCGCTCGCGGCGCTCGCGAAGCTCGCCAACTGCGACTGCCCGGAGCGCGTGCCGGCCCTCGAGGCCTTTCACGGCAGGTGGAAGGACGAGCCCCTCGTGGTCGACAAGTGGCTCGCGGTCCAATCGGGGAGCCGCCTGCCCACCGCGCTCGCCGACACCAGACGCCTGATGGCGCATCCGGCGTTCAACATCCGGAACCCCAACAAGGTCTACGCGCTGATCGGCGCGTTCCGCGGCAACCAGGTCCGCTTTCACGCGGCCGACGGTTCGGGCTACGCCTTCATCGCCGACCAGGTCGTCGCGCTCGACGCGATCAACCCGCAGGTGGCGGCGCGCATGGCGCGCGCCTTCGACCGCTGGAAGAAATTCGATGCGGGCAGGCAGGCCTGCGCGCGCGCCGCGCTGGAGCGCATTCGCGACGCCAAGGGCGTCTCCAAGGGCGTCCTCGAGATCGCCAGCCGGGCGCTCGCCTGAGCTCGCCGGCTACTTGCGGCGCTGCATCTCGGCGAACTTGGACAGCTCCCAGGGTCGGATCGCGACCAGCATATGCATGGCGGTGCACTCGTCGAACGGCCGCCGCGTGTCGTCGCTGTGCAGGTCGGCGAACTCGTTCGCGACCCGCCGCAGGCGCACCAGCATCGCTTCCCGGGAGGCTTTCGAGAGCCGACCGGTCACGAACAGCATCAGCTCGTCGGGGCCGTCGAAGCGCGTGCGGAAGTATTCGTTTTGCGCCTGCCCCTTGAAGAATTCCTGAAACGGCCCGTCGGGGATCCAGGAAAAGGTGCGGGAGAGCAGGAGCCGGTAGCGGTTCCCGGGAAGGAGCCGGATGATGCCCAGCTTGTCGAGGCGCACGAGGTGGCGCACGCACTCTGCCTCGGACATCGCATAGGTGCGGATGATCTTCTCCGCGGGCCACTGGTGCAGCACGCGCAGCGCCACCAGGACCAGCCGTTTGTCGGCGACGATGGTTTTTTCCGCCTGCGGTGTGAGGCGAGAGACCAGGCGATCGCGGCGCTCGAGCGATCGCGTCAGCTCGGCGAGCTCGATCCCCGCGAAATCGAGCACCTGATCGAGCCGTTTCAAAGTGAAGTCCTTGCGCGAGAACATGCGCTTCACGCTCGCTTCGCTCATGCCTACGGCCCGCGCGACCGCGGCGTAGGTCACGCCCAGCGCCTTGAGCTCCTTCTTGAGTGTGTCGATCAGGGCTGCGCTTTCACTCATGGCTTTTCCCTCCTGTTCCGCAAAAAGTATCACCTGGCGATACCCCGGGTCAAAGCCTAAGCCACTTTGCACGCCGGGCTTTCCTCCGGCGGCGAGTGTTCCGATCATGGGTTGCGCTGCGGGCGTCTCCGTGACGGAGGAACGACCGGGTCCGAAACGGGTGGGAGGGATACGCCCGCAGCACTTTTCCAAGGGAGGATCTCGTGAACCAAGGCCCTGCGCTGCTCGACCTGTTGATCAACCTGCTTCAGTCCCTGGTCGTCCTGCTCCTGGCCTCCGGCGTCTACGTCGCCCTCGCCGTGCGCAAAGAGGACGGCTCCTCCGCCAAAGGAGAGCCCGCAATATCGCCCGGCGGCCCTCGGAGGGTCGGTTAGCCTCGAGCGGCCTCAGGCTCTCCCGCGCACCATCGCAACCTTGTCCTGAACGCGAACGTCGAAACGCGAGACGTTCACGACCATGCGTTCGTGCGTTCCGTCGCCGATCGGCTCCTTCTCGTCCGAGACCGAAACGCGAAACATCACCGCTCGGCCTTCGACCCGTTCGACCTCGACCTCGGCGCGCACGCGCATTCCCACCGGGGTCGCCGCGAAATGGCGGATGTCCAGGCGCGTTCCCAGGGACTGATAGCCCGGCGGTAGCAGGTGCTCGATCGCCGCGAGCGCGGCCGCCTCGATCACGTTGATCATCACCGGCGTCGCGAGCACGTGCACGCGGCCGCTCCCCACGCGCGGTGCAGTGTGCTCCTCGGCGACCACCAGCTCCGAGGCGCCCTTCAGGCCGGGCTTGAGATTCTCTGTCGAGCTCATCGTTTTCTCCAGCATGCATAATAGCGCGCAATGCCAAGGGATCTCGGAACCTGGGACTATGTGATCGTCGGCGCGGGCACCGCGGGATGCGTGCTCGCCAACCGACTCTCCGCGGACCCGGAGGTGAAAGTGCTCCTGCTGGAGGCGGGCGGGAAGGACGACTGGATCTGGATCCATATCCCGGTCGGCTATCTCTTCTGCATCGGCAATCCCCGCACCGACTGGTGCTACCGCACCGAGCCCGAGCCCGGTCTCAACGGACGCTCGATACTCTACGCACGCGGGAAGGTGCTCGGCGGCTGCTCCTCGATCAACGCCATGGTCTACATGCGCGGCCAGGCGCGCGATTACGACGAATGGAGATCCCTCGGCAATCCCGGCTGGGGCTGGGACGATGTCCTTCCGGTCTTCAAGCGCTCGGAGGACTATCACCTCGGCGCGGACGCATCGCACGGCGAGGGCGGCGAGTGGCGTGTCGAGCGCCAGCGCCTGTCCTGGGAGATTCTCGACGCCTTCCGCGACGCCATGGACGAAGCAGGCATTCCCAAGACAGGGGACTTCAACCGAGGCGACAACGAGGGCTCGGGCCTGTTCGAGGTCAACCAGAGACGCGGCGTGCGCTGGAACGCCTCGAAGGCGTTCCTGCGGCCCGCGATGCGGCGCGCCAATCTCACCGTGCTTACGAATTCGCAGGCGCTGCGGCTGAGGCTCGCGGGGAGGCGCGTCGCGGGCGTCGAGTTCTCGCGAGAAAACGAGGAAATGTTCGCCGCGGCGCGCATCGAAACGGTGCTCGCCTCGGGCTCGATCGGATCGCCGCAGATCCTGCAGCTTTCAGGCATTGGACCTGCGGCCCTGCTTCGCGAGCGCGGCTTACCGGTGGTGCAGGAGTCGCCCGGCGTCGGCGAGAACCTTCAGGACCATCTCCAGCTGCGCACAGCCTTCAAGGTGAAGAACGTGCGCACCTTGAACGAATGGGCGAACACCCTCACCGGAAAGATCTCGATGGGACTGGAGTACCTGATCTTTCGCACCGGTCCGCTCACCATGGCGCCTTCCCAGCTGGGCGCATTTACTCGCTCCGACCCGAGACAACCGAGCGCCAACCTCGAATACCACGTCCAGCCGCTGTCTCTGGACAAGTTCGGAGATCCGCTGCATGCCTTCCCCGCGTTCACCGCCTCGGTCGCCAATCTGCGCCCGACGAGCCGCGGCAGCGTGCGGATAAAGTCTCCCGACCCGCGCGCCGTGCCCGCGATCCGGCCGAGCTATCTTTCCACCGACGTCGACCGCGGGATCGCCGCGGAATCGCTCAAGCTCACGCGCAAGATCGCCCGCCAGCCCGCGCTCGCGAAGTACCAGCCGGAGGAGTTCCTCCCGGGCCCGAAATTTCAGTCGGACGAGGAGCTCGCCCGCGCCGCCGGCGACATCGGCACCACCATCTTCCATCCGGTCGGCACCTGCAGGATGGGACCGGGCTCCGACCCCGGCGCCGTGGTCGATTCGCGGCTGCGCGTGCGCGGCGTCGAGGCCCTGCGCGTGGTCGACGCGTCGATCATGCCGACGATCACCTCGGGAAACACCAACTCCCCCACCCTGATGATCGCCGAGCGCGGCTCGGATATGATCCGCAAGGACCGCAGGCGCTCAGCCTAGGAGAACCATGAAGCCCACCCTGAAGCCCGGACTCGACCACACGAAGAGCATCACCGTCGACGATTCGCGGGTGATCAATTTCATGGGCGAGGATTGCCGCGTCTACGCGACCCCGCGCATCATCAGCGACGTCGAGTACACCTGCAGGGATTTCCTGCTGGCGCATCTCGACCCGGGCGAGGATTCAGTCGGCACCAAGGTCGACTGGGAGCATGTCGGGCCGGCTCTGCTCGGCGAAGCGGTGACCGTATCGGTGAGGCTGATCCAGGTCGAAGGCCGGCGCGTCACTTTCGAGGCGGCGGTCGCCGCGGGCGCCGACGCGGTCGCTCGCGGCACGCACGAGCGCTTCATCGTCGACGTGCAGAAAGTGCGCGAGCGGCTGCTGAAGAGAAAAGCGCGGATGAGCTGACGTGCGGGTCGGGATACTCGGCGGCGGCGTCATCGCGAGGCTGTTTCTCGAGCAGGTCCGCGCCGGCCGGTTGGTCGAGGCGACCGTGGTCGCGGTGGCCGGCCGGGGCGAGTCCTCCCGCGGCAAGGCGCTCGCGCGCGAGTTCGGCGTGCCGTTCGTGGTGGGTGTCCAGAAGCTGATCGCCGCCGGCCCGGAGATCGTGATCGAGGCGGCCTCGCACGAAGCCGTGCGCGAGCACGCCGAGAGCTTGCTGTCTTCCGGCATCGCGGTGATCGTTCTGTCCGGCGGCGCGCTCTGCGACGACTCGCTGCGCGAGCGCCTCGAGCGCGCTTCGAAAGAGCATCGCGCGCCGCTCTACGTTCCCTCCGGAGGGATCGGCGGGCTCGACGCCCTCAAGGCCGCGTGCGAGGCGGGCGTGGACGAAGTGAGCATCGCCGTCACCAAGCCGCCGGCGGCGTGGAAGGGCATTCCCTACGTCGAGCGCATGCAGATCGATCTTGACCGCCTCTCCGGACCGGTGACACTCTTCGAAGGCACGGCGCGCGAGGGCGTGCCGCACTTCCCGGCGAACGTCAACATCGCCGCGATCCTGTCCCTAGCGGGAATCGGTTTCGACCGCACGCGCCTGAAAGTGGTCGCCGACCCGGCGCTAAGATTCAACACCCACTTCATCACCATCAAGGGCAAGACCGGCACGATCGACTTGCGATTCGAGAGCGTGCCCTCGCCCGACAACCCCAAGACGGCGCTGCTCGCCTGTTACAGCGCGCTTGCCGCGTTCAGGCAGTTCAGCTCGCCGGTGCGCTACGGGACGTAGACCGCTAGGAGCGCTCGGGCTCGCCGGTGATCGAGGTCGCTTGTGCGCGTTGCGACGCGCCAGCGGACATTTCACTGATCACGACCCGATCGCGCCCGGCGCCCTTTGCCTGGTACAAGGCCTCGTCGGCCTTGGCGAGGAGAGCCTCGGCCTCGCTCGCGTGCTGAGGAAACAGCGCGACGCCGATCGACACCGACAGCGTCCCCAAGGGCTTGCCGTGAAAGCTCAGCCCCATGCTTTTGACCGCATTCCGTATGTCCTCGGCCTTGCTCCGGGCGCCATCGAGCGCGGCTTCGGGCAAAAGGAGCACGAACTCCTCGCCCCCGTACCGGCAGGCGGTATCGCTGCCGCGTATGCAGCGTTTGAACAGCGCGCTCAGCTCCTTCAGCACCATGTCGCCGGCTTCGTGGCCGAGAGCATCGTTGATGCGCTTGAAGTGATCCACATCGACCATGAGCGCGGCGAGCGGGCTGTTCGTGCGCTTCGCGCGCATGATCTCGCGCGACAGGACGTCGCGGAGGTGGCGCCGGTTGTACAGGCCGGTGAGCGGATCGGTGACCGCCTGCTCCTTGAGCTCGTGCACGGCTTTCCTCAGGTCGGCGTCGCGCTGCTGGAGGGTTTCGGCCATCTCGTCGAACGCCCGCCCGACCTGGCTCAGCTCGTCGTTTACCTGGCGCAGGCGGGTACGCGCGCCGAGGTCGCCGGAGCGCACGCGCCTCGCGGCGTCGAGGAGGGCGCGGATGCTGCGCAGGACGAAAAGCTCGGTGCCGTACCACGCACCGAGCACCAGCAGCAGCGTGGCCAGCGCAATGCCCACGAGATTGCGCGTGAGAGCCCGGTTTGCGTCGGCGAAAATCACCGACAGCGGCAGGCTGACGAGAATACGCATCGGGACCGTGCCGTCGGGGTTCTCAGCCACGGCGTCGTGCACGTACAGCCGCTCGATGCCGTCCAGCAGCCTGGTCGTTTCGAACACGCCGCTCTTCGTGGCGAACAGGTGCTTGAGGACGCGCGGGTTCTCGAGCTTGCGGCCGACCCGGACCCTGTCGGTGACGGGATGCCGGGCAATCACCGTGGCGTTGCGGTCGACGACCGTGATGATCCCCTCCGGCGGCAGGGGCGTGCTGGTCGCGACGCGGTTGAAGCTCTCCAGGTCGAACCCGATGAACGCGATCCCGGTGACCTTGCCCTCGGCGTCCTTGACCGGATACCCGAAATTCACCCCCTGCAGACCCGTGACGCGGCCGACCTGATAGGTCCCGATCGTGAACTCGCCCGTCGACTTGGCGAGCTGGAAGTAGTCGCGGTCGCCGGAGTAGGTACCCGGCTTCCACGGAACTGCATTGCAGAACAGGTAGCCGTCGAGGTCGAACAGTCCCATCGAGTGGTAGCGCCCGCGGTTTTGCGCGAGCAGCCGGGCGAAGTAGCGGTTGCATGTGCCGCGATCGCCTTGCAGCGCCGTCAGGACCTGGGACGAAGCGACCATGGTCTGCCTGACGCTCTCGATGATCTGCTCCTGCTCCCGCGTCGCCAGACGGGTCAGGCGCACCAGGTCGGCGCGCGCGTTGGCTTTCGCCGCGTCGCGCTCTTCCAGGGTGCTGTACAGGGTGAGCGCCAGCGCAGGCAGCGCCGAGGCGACGACCAGGAGGATCAGCTTGCTGCGCGTGCTGAAATTTCTCATTTCCTCGCCCTGCGGCCTATACTGGCCGCCCAGCCGGATTCGTTGTGGAGCCGCGCCGGGGCCAACCACGTCGAACATGATAGCTCGCCGTTCCCGAGAATGAAAAACAAGGTTCCGGCTGCCGCCCGCCGCAAACGGCTCCTGCGGGCGCGCTACCTCGGGGTGGACACGGCGACGGTCGCCGACGTGCTCGACATGCTCGGCCTTGCGGACCAGGGGCTCGCGCCCGAGCTCGTCCCGTACCCCTCCACGGCCGGCAGCATGGCCGGCTGGGCCTACACCATCCGCGGAAAGATGGCGCGCTACGCCGGCAGCGGCGATCCCCGGAAAATGAAAGCGGTGGACGCCGTGGGTCCGGACGACGTCACGGTCTGGTCGGGCGAAGGCCGGGGTATCTGTTTCTTCGGCGAGCTGATCGCGCTCGGCATGCAGCGGCGCGGGTGCTCGGGGGCGCTGGTCGACGGCGGCATCCGCGACATCGAATGGATCGCGAGGCAGCGGTTTCCCGTCTACGCGCGCTACCGCTCGCCGGTGCAATCGATCGGCCGCTGGAAGGTCACGGCGTGGCAGGAGCCGGTCGACATGCCGGGCGCAACGAAGAGGCGGGTGAGAGTCGATCCCGGCGACTTCGTGCTTGCGGACACGGACGGCGTGATCGTGATCCCCGCGCGGGCCGCCGAGCAGGTGCTGGTCGAGGCCGAGCGCCTGACGAAGAAGGAACTCCGCATTCGCCGCGAGCTCGGCCGCGGCGCGAGCCTCGAGGACGTGCTCGAAAAATATGGCCACGTGTGAGGCGTTGTAGAATCGCGAAAAACGAATTCGCAGGGAGCATTTCCATTCCTAGGAGGAAGTCATGAAGCAGTTCTCAGGCATCGCCGTCGTCGCGTTAGCGCTCCTCGCGGGCGAGGCCATGGCGCAGGGCAAGACGGAAGTGCTGTGGCTGGGCCAGTCGGCCATGCGCATCACCTCCCCCGGAGGCAAGGTCATCATGGTCGACCCGTGGATCCTCGGCAATCCGAAGACGCCGGAAGCGTGGAAGAATCTCGACGCGGTGGGCAAGCTCGACCTGATCCTGGTCACGCACGGCCACGGCGACCACTACGCCGACGCGCCGGCGCTCGCGCAGAAGAACAACGTTCCGTTCTGGGGCCCGGCGGGCCTGAACCAGTCGGTGATCACTCTCGGCATCCTTCCCGCGAACCTTTCGATGCGCTTCGGCAAGGGCGGGACCATCGAGCCGTTCGGTTCGAACAGCGTGAAGATAACCGCCACGCACGCCGAGCACTCATCGGAGCTGCTCTACAAGAATCCCGCGAGCGGCAAGGAGGAGACCTGGCCGGGCGGCGAGCCGGTCGGCTTCATCATCCAGCTCGAGAACGGGTTCAAGATCTACCACATGGGCGACACGGGCCTGTTCGGCGACATGAAGTTCATCGGCGAGTACTACAAGCCCGACGTGGTGCTGATCCCGATCGGCGGGCATTTCGTGATGAGCCCGCAGGACGCGGCGTTCGCGGTGCGCGAATGGCTCAAGCCCAGGTTTGCGATCCCGATGCACTACGGCACGATCCCGCAGCTGAAAGGCACACCCAAGGAATTCACCGACGCCCTCGGCAGCGGGCCGACCAAGGTCATCGTGATGAACCCGGGCGAGAAGATCGACTTCTAGGCGCGCCCAACCAGGGTCGTCCCTTCGGACCCGGCCGCGACGCGGCCGGGCTTTTTCGTTCAGGACGCCGATGCGGTGGTCATCACCGGCTTGTCGCGGTACTGCGCCGGGAACAAGCGCTTCAGATTCGCGATCTTGGGGAGGTCGTTGATCACGATATAGGGGTAGCGCGGGTTCAGGAGCAGAAAGTCCTGGTGATAGGCCTCCGCGGGATAGAACCCCTTCAACGGATCGACGCGCGTCACGATCGGCCGCCGGAACGCGCGCGCCTTGTCCAGCTGCGCGATATAGGCCTCCGCGATGCGCTGCTGCTGGGCGTCCGCATAGAAGATCGCCGAGCGGTATTGCATCCCGACGTCGGGCCCTTGCCGGTTGAGCTCGGTCGGGTCATGCGCCACCGAGAAGTAGATGCGCAGGATCTCGCCGTAGGAGATTTCCTTCGGGTCGAAGACGATCTGCACCGACTCGGCGTGGCCGGTCCTGCCGGTGCCGACCTTTTCGTACTCCGCCGTGCTCTTGTCTCCGCCGGAGTACCCCGACAGCACCTGCTTCACACCCCTGGTGTACTGGTACACGCCCTGCACACCCCAGAAGCAGCCGCCGGCGAGGACCGCCGTCTGCACGGGACCCGCGGCCTTGGGATTGTCGAGCGCGGGCGCGGGCAGCATCACCGCCGCTTCGCCCGAGCGCCCCGGAGTGTTCCAGAACGTGCCGACCGCCACCAGGACCAGCAAGGCGATCCACACGCCGCGGGTGAAGCGCAGACCCTCGCCGAACCATCCCTTCTTCGCAGTATTGGACATCTCGGACTCCTCTTCGATGATCATGCGACTTGGTCGGTAGACAGGTCCCGAACCTTACGGGTTCCGCT
>Ga0137397_10002862_pt1 | contig 12009 bp, 9 predicted proteins | sample czorhiz116metaG_FD_106658 | JGI IMG/M metagenome (GOLD analysis project Ga0137397, IMG submission 106658) | Vadose zone soil microbial communities from Angelo Coast Range Reserve, California, USA - czorhiz1.16 metaG | ecosystem: Environmental > Terrestrial > Soil > Vadose zone | place: USA... | reverse complement strand
TCCCTTCAACGCCGGCGCCGCCACCGACACGCCGCCGGCGATCAACCGGCTCGACTCGTGGGCGCACGCGAACCTGTTCCTGAGCGGCCCGATCGTGCCCCGGCGGCTCGGCGCGCTGCTGTCGGCCACCTGGAACCGCTCGATGTACTTCGAGCGCGACGCCACGAGCGCGCTCGATGCGAGCCTCGCGTCGGCGTTCGTCAATCTGGTCGCCACACCGGACGATCGCAATGAGATCCGGCTGATCGGCTGGGGGCAGCGGACGCGCGACGCGGCACCGCATCACGACGTGTGGAACAAGCAGCCGCATGCCGGCCTGCAGCAGACCGGCCTGCACCTGCAGGCCGCCTGGCAGCACCGGCTCGCCGACGCGGGCGGTGGATTCCGCGCGTTCGGCGCGTACACACAGGGCCGGCGCGCGACCGATCTCGTCGCGCCGCCGGTGGTCGTCGCCGATCGGCTGCGCGAGGGGCCGGTGCCCACGCTGCTCGAGCCCGGGATCGGGACCGATCGCACCTGGTCGGTCGGCGCCCGCGTCACCCGATCGTCAGGCGCACATGCGCTGCTCGCGGGCCTCGATCTGTCCGGCGGCAGCGCGAACGTGCAGTCGACGTTCGCCGGACGCGTCGGCGAAACCCTCAACGGAGTGCCTGCGCGCGTCTGGGATTTCACCGATCCCGCGGCGGAGTCGGAATGGCGAGACCGGTCGTTCGCCGCGTTCGTCGGGGACACCATCGCCGCCGGCGCCCGCCTGACGCTCAACGGCGGACTGCGGTTCGAGACAATCAACGGATCGGCCGCCGCCGGATCGACCGGTGTCAGCTGGGCCAACCTGCTGCCGCGCGCCGGCTTCCACGTGGCGGTGCTGAACTACTGGCAGGTGGCGGCCTTCGGGCAGTACGGCCGCTACGCGCATGGCCTGCCGCTCGCCGATCTGGCTTACGGCGATCCGACCGCGCCGACAGCGAGTATTTACCGTTGGAATGCGACGACCGCCGCCACGCCGGAGCCGCGCGCCATCGGCCCGCTGGTGCAGCGCCTCGGTCCCGGCACCGGCGGCAACCCGAGCTTTTCATCGATCGATCCCGCGCTGAAGCAGCCCCTGATGGACGAAGTGATGCTCGGCTTCGAGGCGCGGCCGCATCCGTCGGCGTTCGTCCGGCTGGCCGCGATCGGACGGCGCGAGCACGACCTGATCGGCGTGGTCGACACCGGCGTGCCGGACTCCGCCTACACGACCATCACCGTGCCGGACACCGGGATCGACGTCGCCGGATCCGCGGACGATCGACCGCTGGTCTTCTACAACCGATCGCCCGCCTCTTTCGGCGCGGACCGGTATCTGCTGACGAACCCGTCGGGGCACGACACGTCGTTTGTCGGCGCCGAGCTCGTCGGCCAAGTCCACGCGCGCCGCTTCTTCTTCGTCATGGGCGCGACGGCGGGACGATCGGAAGGGATCGCGGCCAACCTGGGCTTCGGGCCACTTGAAAACGACGCGTCGGTACTCGGCGAGGTGTTCATCGACCCCAACGCGCGCACCTACGTGCAGGGCCGCCTGTTCACCGAGCGCGGCTACACGATCAAACTGGCGGGAAGCTACCAGTATGCGCACGACGTGACGCTGGGGATCACGGCGCGCTATCAGGACGGCCAGCACTTCGCGCGGCTCGTGATCCTGCCGGGGCTCAATCAGGGCGCCGAAGCCGTGCGGGCGTTCCGCAACGGCAGGACGCGCTTCACGTTCACATCGAACCTCGATCTGCGGCTGCAGAAACGATTCACGATCGGCCCGAGCCAGGTGACGGCAATTTTCGACGCCTACAATCTGTTCAACGAGCACTTCGAGTACGAGGAGATCTCGGTCACCGGCGCCACGTCGCGCCTCAAGTCGGCCAAGCAACCGCCGTTCGCGGCGCACGTCGGCATACGTTTCACCTTCTAGGGCCGACCCACGTGTCGGCCCGTACGACAGGCGGTCCGCCGCTCCTCACCGCGTGAGTGCCAGGACCGCGTAGGCCGTCGCCGCGTCGCTCATGAATTTCCCCGGGTCCGACGCCGGATCGCGCTGCTTGTTCAACGACGCCGCAAACCAGAAGCCGCCCGACGCATCCTGATTACCGGCGAGCCATGAGAGGCCGCGCCGGAGCTGCGGCTGATCCCGCGGCACGCCTGCCGCCTGCAGCGCGAGCGCCACCAGGCCCGTTCCGTAGCCGTCGCTGCGCGTGTCGAGCGGCGTGCCGTCGCCCCGCTTCCATGTGCCGAGCGTGGCGACGCTCCAGCCGCCGTCGGCCTGCTGGCCGCGCAGCGCGGCGTCGATGATCGCGTGCTGCTGTTCGTGCGTCAGCAGCCCGGGCGACACGGCCGACGCCCACAGGAGCATGACGCGATTGAAGAGGTGCTGCGACTCGTTGCCGCGCTGCAGAAACTCACGAAGGAGCTTCAGGCGATCCTGAATGTCGGCGCCGGCCGCGTAGCCGTTCGGCGCCATGCCGACCGCGATCGCCGCGAGCGTGGCCCCGTAGTACGGCGAGCGCTCCGCTTCCCAGGGCTCGTAATGGAAATTCAGCCACGCCCACGCGCCCGCGAGCTCGCCGGTCTTCAGCTGCAGCGCCCACAGGTTCTCGAACGCGCGGCGCCCATCGTCGCTGAGCGCGCCGCCGCGCGCGTCGCGGCTCGACACGATCAGCGCGTTGAGAATCGCCTCGGTGCCGCGTGACTCGCTGGTCTTCGGCAGGCCGCGCGTCTGATCGGGGTAGAAGGGCTCGACCTCCTTCCACATCCGCACGCGCTTGATCACGTTGTCCAGCAGCTTGATCTCGGTCGGCGATGGACCGGCCTCGGCGAGCGCCTGCCGAAGCGCGGGGCGCGCGATCGCATAAGTCGCGATCGTGTGGCACGACACGCAGAATGTGTCGTGGTCGCGGGACGCGCCGGGCCATTTCATCCACCAGTCCGCGCGCTGATCCAGATATGCCGCCGCCGCCTTGCGATTCCAGGCGGCCGGATCGGTATCCGCCGCTCTTGTGGCCGGCCGGAATCCCGTCATGAGGCACGCCGCCAGCCCGTACGCCCCGACTGCGAAGATCGTCTTCATAGCTGCCTATTGTGCCGCGAAAAGCCTGTCCAGGATCGCCTGAGCACGCTGTTGAAATGCCTGCATCCGACCGCCGTCGGGTTCGCAGGTCGCCGCCCGGACCGTCAGCCCGGCCCGCCCGCCGCCGGATCGGTGGACAGGCGAAACACTCCGTCCCCGAGCTCTTGAGCGTCGCCGAAGAACTCTCGCTGCGAAATCGCCAGCTCGATCGCTCCGCTGCGGCAATCAACGTTTCCTGCGTGGACGCCAAGGGGGTGAAGCGGCCAGCTGGCACGACCCCGCGGCGGCGCCGACGTTGCCGGACGCGAACGGATGAGCCACGCGCCGCGATCCGATCGGCAACGCCATCGTTAGCGTGCACATGGCGAAATTCCTTCACGCTAGAATGATGGTCTTGTGGTAGACGGGGAGCGTCCTCATGTTTCGATCATCATTCCGGTGTTCAATCAGGGCCAGGAGCTTCTGCGGTGCCTTCACGCTCTTGCACGACAGACATATCGGGACGGAGGATTCGAAGTCATCGTCGTCGACAACGGCTCACAGCCTCCCATCTGCGACGTGACCGGGGCCTTTTCGTTCGTGCGCTGTGTGAGCGAACCGAAGCCGGGCTCGTATGCAGCGCGGAACCGCGGCGTGCAGGCATCGAGCGGTGTGATTCTCGGCTTCACCGATGCCGACTGCGTGCCCGCAGATACCTGGATCGAACGCGGTGTCGGCGCGGTTCACGATCTGCACGGAGATGGAATGGTGGGTGGCAGGATCGAGCCGACATTCCATGATCCCGGGAAGCCCACCGCCGCCGAGCTCTACGACACCGTGTGCGGATATCTCCAGGCAAGCTTCCTCAAATGGGGATTCGCCGCGACCGCGAATCTCTTCACGACCAGAGCGACGGTCGATGCCGTAGGGCCGTTCGACGAACGGCTCATGTCCGGGGGCGACATGGAGTGGGGACAGCGTCTTCGCTCCCGCGGCCTCGCGCAGCAATACGCAGACGACGTGCAGATCTTCCATCCGGCCCGGCGAACGCTCGGCGAGCTGTTCAGAAAAGTCGTGCGCGTGGCCGGCGGCAACCAGCAACTTGCCGATCGACGGGGCGAAGGCACCGCGGAACTGTCGTCTTATGCGTGGCAGCAGCTGGTCCGTTTCAGACGCATCCGGGCCAACCTGGCCGACCCGCGCCTGGAGAGCCTCGGCCGGAAGATCCGATTCGCGGCCGTCGTCTGGATCGTCGACCTGTTGCGGACCGTCGAGCGGTATCGCGTCCACTGCGGTGGCAGGCCATGGCGCACCTGATGTGGGCGACCGCTCGGTGCGCGGCCAGCTCGATGTCAACCGCCTTCACGGCATCCACCAGGATGAAGGGGCGATAAGACGTGCCTCGGCAAGTCAGCGTGGTGATTCCGACTCACAACCGCGCGGATCTCCTCAGGGGGGCCATCGCGAGCGTCCTCGATCAGACGAGACCCGCCCACGAGATCATCGTCGTCGACGACGGAAGCACGGACTCGACCTGTGATGTCGTGCGCAGCTATGGTCCTCCGATCGTCCTCCTGACACAGGACCATCTTCGAGCGGCTGCCGCCCGTAACCATGGGGTCGCGCACGCGTCCGGAGAATGGGTCGCATTCCTGGATTCAGATGACGTCTGGAAGCCGACCAAGCTCGAGCGACAGCTCGAGTACCTGGATCGGCACCCGCAGTGCGGTCTCGTCCACACCGGACGCTTCGAATTCGGCGGGCGCGAGAGGGTCATACCCGCAGCGCCGCATTTCATCGCGGGAGACTACCGGCTCGAATACCTGCTGTTTGCGGAGGACTGGATCTGCACGTCATCAGCGCTCGTCCGCAGAAATACTCCCGTCAGGTTTCGAGAATGGTGTCGTTGGAGCCAGGATATCGTCTACTTCGCCGATCTCCAGAGGTCGGGAGTCCAGTTCGGCTATGTTGACGAAGCGCTCGTCGGGTATCGTGTCCACGCTCAATCAGTCAATTACGAGGCCGGATCTCAAGTTGGGGGGGTCTCGATGCAGTGGCGCTGGATCCTCGAAGCATTCGAGTCTGAACCTGAGGAGCAGCTCCGGTTGCAGCGCAACCTGCTGACCAAGGTCCTCCGTGCCCTGAACCTCGCGAAGTGGTCGCGCGACTGGCACGCCTACTGGCAGTGGCGCGGCTGGTTGATGGAGCACTGGCCCCCGGACCTGCCGCCCGACAGGATCCTCAACGAGCCGATCTATCCTCCGCTGTTCTACGCACTGAAGGACAGGCTCGAGAAGCTCGTGCTGCAACCCGGCCCCAAAAGGTGAAGGCCCTCAGCCATGTCGCGTCCTGCCGGTCCTCTGCGCCCTCGTCGGTGTCCTCGGTAAGGTGAACGGCATGGCGCTGCCGAATCTGAGTAATTCCATGACGATGGGACGGATGCGCTTCGTCCAATCTGTTCGGGAATCCGGCGAGCGCCGCAATCCCGACACATTGGCTCGGTACTTCCTGCCCATGCGGGAGCGGTGGCGTTATGCATGGCTTGGCCGGAAAGCGCTCGCCGCGCTGCGCGCGAACCCCTTCTACTACTACCTGGTCGCACGAACGAAGCACTACGACTCGTTATTCGTGGGGGCCGTTGCGGACGGCGTGCAGCAGATCATCAACGTCGGCTGCGGCAGCGACACCCGCGCGTATCGATTCGAGGGCGTTTTGAGGCGCGAGCGTGTCAGCGTGCTCGAGTGCGACCAGCCGGAGGCCATTTACGCCAAACACGAAGCAGTCAAGCGGTGGGGGCCTTTCGAATACGTGGAATATCTGCCCGTCGACCTGAACCACGATACATGGCCGGAGTTCGAGCGGTGGCTGAGCGTGAACACCAGGGCGAAGGTCCTCTTGCTGATGGAGGGCGTCAGCCCTTACATCGACGAGAACGCTTTCCGTGGGTTCTTGTCGCTCCTTTCGAATCACCTGCCGGCCGGCAGTCAGGTCGCCTACGATTTCAAGCTTCGCGGCGCCGACGACGGGTTCGGGCGTGCTGGCCGAACCCGGATACCATTCCGACTGTCAGCAGTGAGAGAAGAGGTCGCGGCCTTTCACGAGGAGCTTGGGCTTCGGCTCGAGCACATGGAGCTGAGCTCGGAGCTTTCCGAGCGACTGCTCCCCTGCCTGACACAATCGACCGCCTGTGTGTTCAGGGAAGACGGCCTCGTCCGACTTCGGGTGCGGATGCCACCGAGCAGCAGCTGATGCTCCCGACGGATCCGGCACTGGGTGGGCCGGATCGCTCCGATCGCGACGCGAGCGTGAACCTCCACGGCATGGAAAGGCGAGGTCTCTGAGCGCGGGACGCGAGGCGGCATCAAATCCGCAAGCGGACCGTTCCATGACCTCGATCGACATCTGGCCCGGCGAGCCTTTTCCGCTCGGCGCCCACTGGGACGGCGACGGCACCAACTTCTCGGTCTTCTCGGAAGTCGCCTCGCGCGTCGAGCTCTGCCTGTTCGACGAACAGGGACGCCAGCAATGCGTCGACCTCCCCGAGGTTACCGCCTTCTGCTGGCACGGCTACCTGCCCCGCGTCGGCCCGGGACAGCGGTATGGCTACCGCGTCCATGGACCCTGGGCGCCCGATGATGGCCATCGCTGCAATCCGAGCAAGCTGCTCCTCGATCCATATGCGCTCGCCATCAGCGGAGCCATTCAGTGCGGACCGGCTGTGCTGCCCTATGCGCCGGGCTCGGACGGCAGCGACAAGAGCGAGGAAGACAGCGAGGCGTTCATGCCGCGCTCGGTCGTCGTCGATCCGGCGTTCAACTGGAAGGGCGATCGGCCGATCCGGCGGCCGCTGCACGAAACGGTCATCTATGAAGTGCACGTGAAGGGATTCACCGCGCGCCGCAAGGAGATTCCGAAGAAGCTGCGCGGCACCTACGCCGGGCTCGCGCATCCAGCCTCGATCGATTACCTGACGGGGCTCGGCGTCACGGCGGTCGAGCTGCTGCCGGTGCACCAGTTCGTGCACGACGCGCATCTCGTCGATCGCGGCCTGCGCAATTACTGGGGCTACAACTCCATCGGCTTCTTTGCGCCGCACGGCGAGTACTCGAGCGGCGGCGACGCGGGCGCGCAGGTGCGCGAGTTCAAGACGATGGTCAAGGCGTTGCACGCCGCCGGCCTCGAAGTCATCCTCGACGTCGTCTACAACCACACGGCCGAGGGAAATCACCTCGGCCCCGCCCTGTCGTTCAAGGGCTTCGACAACGCCGCGTACTACCGCACTGTCGAGAACGATCGCCGCCACTACATGGACTACACCGGCACGGGCAACAGCCTGAACATGCGGCATCCGCAGACGCTGCAGCTCGTGATGGACTCGCTGCGCTATTGGGCGACGGAGATGCGCGTCGACGGCTTCCGGTTCGACCTCGCGGCCGCGCTCGCGCGCGAGCTGTACGACGTCGATCGGCTGTCGGCGTTCTTCGACATCATCCACCAGGATCCGATCCTCAACCGGCTGAAGCTGATCGCCGAGCCGTGGGACGTCGGGACCGGCGGATATCAGGTCGGCAACTTCCCCGTTCTCTGGTGCGAGTGGAACGGGAAGTATCGCGACGCGGTGCGCGACTACTGGCGCAGCCAGGAAGCCACGCTCGGCGAGTTCGCCGCCCGACTCACCGGCAGCTCAGACCTCTATCAGAACGATGGGCGGAAGCCGTACGCGAGCGTGAACTTCGTGACCGCGCACGACGGCTTCACGCTGAACGATCTCGTCTCGTACAACGAGAAACACAACGAGGCCAACGGTGAGGAGAACCGCGACGGCGAGAGTCACAATCGTTCGTGGAACCTCTACGCGGAAGGGCCGACCGACGATGCGGCGATCAACGCGATGCGCGCGCGCCAGCGGAAGAACTTCCTGGCGACGCTGCTGCTCTCGCAGGGCGTCCCGATGATTGTCGCCGGCGACGAGATCGGGCGCACCCAGGGCGGCAACAACAACGCATACTGCCAGGACAACGAGATCTCATGGTTCGACTGGGATCGCGCGGATCAGGATCTCCTCGCGTTCACAAAAAGGGCAATCGCCTTCCGCCGAGAGCACCCGGCGTTCCGCCGCCGGCACTGGTTCAAGGGACGGCCCATTCGCGGTAAGGGCGCGGAGGACATCGCGTGGTTCAAGCCCGACGCGACGGCAATGTCCGACACCGACTGGTGCGAGTGCTTCGCGAAGAGCTTCACGATGTTCCTCAATGGCGACGGCCTCGCACCCGACGAGCGTGGATGCCGCGTCACCGGCGCGAGCTTCCTGCTGCTGTTCAACGCCCACGTCGATCCGGTCACGTTCACGCTGGTTGGCACGCCGTGCGGCAGGCATTGGCGGCCGGTCCTCGACACCGCGTGCGACGGCGCGTGTCGACCCGGGGCGCTCCAGGCGGACACGCGGCTCGAGCGGCCGGGCTTGTCGCTGATCGTGTTGCAGCGCGAGGGGTAATCGGCCTCCAGTTCAGGGCGTTCTGGAGGCCGGGTACGCCTCGGCCTCATCGTCCTGGTCGCCGGCGGCGGCGGCGTCGGCTGAGCTGCCGTCCACGCCGATGCCGGTTTCGGGGGTGTTGGCCGGAGGGTCGCTGGCGGGAAACGTTTCCTCGAGCGTTTCGTCGAGATCGTCAGCCATAATCTCTCGATTATGACCGACCCAAGCCGCTGGCCGCCTCTCCCGCTCGACGCATGGCGCGACACCTACGCGACGCTCCACATGTGGACGCAAGTCGCCGGCAAGATCTGCCTCGCGCTGACCCCCCCGACCAACCACTACTGGAACATCGCGTTTCAGATCACCTCGCGCGGGCTGACGACGCCGACGCTGCACGAAGGCGACCGCGCGTTCACGATGACGTTCGATCTCGTCGCGCACCGCTTCCTCATCCAATGCTCCGACGGCCGGACCGAATCGATCGCCCTGGAGCCGCGCACCGTCGCCGAGTTCTACCGTCAGGTCATGGACGCGCTGCGCCGCATGGGCATCGACGTCCGCATCTGGACGATGCCGGTCGAGGTGCCGAATCCGATCCGCTTCGAGGCCGACGAGACGCACCGTTCCTACGATCCGCGCGCCGCGCACGCGTTCTGGCTGGTGCTCGTGGCCATCAAGCCGGTCCTCGAACGATTCCGCTCGGCGTTCGTCGGCAAGAGCAGCCCCGTGCATTTCTTCTGGGGCAGCTTCGATCTCGCGGTCACGCGATTTTCCGGCCGCCCCGCGCCGGCCCGGCCGGGCGCCGACGCCATGACACGCGAGGCGTACTCGCACGAAGTGATCAGCCATGGATTCTGGCCTGGCAGCGGCCCGATCCAGGAGGCGGCCTTCTACGCGTATGCGGCGCCGGAACCGGCAGGCCTCAAAACGGCGGCGGTAGAACCGCGCGCCGCCGCCTACAACATGGAGCTGTCGGAGTTCATCCTGCCTTACGACGCCGTGCGGACCGCGAAGTCGCCGGAAAACGACCTGACCGCATTCCTCGAGAGCACCTACACCGCCGCGGCGGACCGGGCGCAGTGGAATCGCGCGGAGCTCGAACGAAAGGGTATGGCTGTATGAGTGAAGCCGCCTGCGCGCACATCGAGGCGATCGCGAGCGTCACTCTCGCAAAAACGCATGCGTGCGAGGAGTGCGTGAAGATCGGATCGAGGTGGGTTCATCTGCGCACCTGCCAGACCTGCGGCGTCACCCTGTGCTGTGACTCGTCGCCGAACCTCCACGCGAGCAAACATGCGCGTGCGAGCTCCCACCCGGTGATCGCCTCGGCAGAGCCGGGCGAGCGGTGGCTCTATTGCTACCCGGACGAATCCTTCGCGGAATATTGAGGGACGCCTGAAGGGCGTCGCCTGCAAAGCGCCATGAAGACCTGTCTGTGCGCCACCCTGACATTGATGCTCGCCGCGGCGGGCGCCGCGCGCGCCCAAACTTCGGGGCAGGCCGGCCATCTCGGCGAGCATCACGAGTTCGTCATCGAGAACTTCCGGACCGAGAGCGGCGTCACGCTGCCGAAGGCGCGGGTCGTGTACGGCACCTACGGTCATCTCAACGCAACGCGCGACAACGTGGTGCTGTTGCCGTCGCACTACATGGCGACGCACCACGGCTACGAATGGCTGATCGGGCCGGGGCGCGCGCTCGATGTCTCGACGCTGTTTCTCGTAGCGACCGAGCTGTTCGGCAACGGCTATTCGTCGTCGCCCAGCAATACGCCCGAGCCATTTCACGGGCCGCGCTTTCCCGTCATGACGATTCGCGACAACGTCGAGGCGGTGCATCGACTGCTGCTCGACGATCTGAAGGTCACGCACGTGCGCGCCGTCATCGGGTTCTCGATGGGCGCGCAGCAGGCCTTTCAGTGGGCCGTCAGCTATCCCGGCTTCGCCGACCGCATCGTCGCCACGTCGGGGACCGCAAAGACGTGGCCGCACGGCATCGTGCGGCTCGAAGGACAGATCGCCGCGCTCACCGCGGACGCGGGGTTCAACGGCGGCGACTACACGTCGCCGCCGCGCAAGGGGCTCGAGGCGTACGGAATGGTCTGGCTTGGCTGGCTCTATTCCCAGGAGTGGTGGCGTCGCGAGATGTGGAAGACCAGCGCGCCGGAGCGCACGCTCGAGCAGGAGATCGCAAACCGGCGCCGGACGTTCTTCGCGAGCAACGATGCCAACGATCTCATCCTGCAGGCGCGCACCTGGCAGCGACACGACGTCGGGACGACGCCCGGGTTCAACGGCGACATGGAGCGCGCGCTGCGCTCGATCGCGGTGCCCGTCCTGTACATGCCGTCGGAAACCGATCTCTATTTTCCGATCGGCGACGCCCGCTTCGAGTCGCAGTTCATCCCGCGCGTGTCCTTCGTCCCGATTCCGTCGCTGTGGGGTCATCCGGCCGGCGCCGGCGGCAACCCGGACGATCGCGCGTTCCTCAACGAGACGATCGGGCGATTTCTGGGTGCGAAGTAGTACGGTCGTTTCGGGGCCGCCAGGCCATAGTTGACAACGAGGCGTGAACGGCGGAGATTGTCCCAATGCACAATCGAACGCTCGCCATCGCCGGCTCGCTCGTCGTCGCCCTGGCAGCCGTCTGGCTCACACCGGGACCGCTCTCGGCTCAAGCCCCCAGGGCCGCGGCCAGGCCGTGGACGCCGCCGCGTCTGGCGGACGGCCATCCTGACCTGCAGGGGTTCTACGACGTCGCGACGATGACGCCCGTCGAGCGGCCCGCCGGCGTGTCGAACCTGGTGCTCACGGACAAGGAAGCGGCGGCGATGGAGAAGTACGAGTTCGAGCGCCAGGTGAAAAACGATGCGCCCATCGCCGGGGACCGGAAGGCCCCGCCGGTCGGCGGCGAGACGACGGCCCCCAAGTCGTACCTCGAGTTTCTCGAGCAGGCGGGCGGCGGCGTGGTCGGCGGCTACAACAACTTCTGGCTCGCCGGCGGCATGCGGGTGATTACGGTCGATGGACAGAAGCGGAGCTCGCTCGTCATCGATCCGCCGGATGGAAAAGTGCCGGCGATGAAGCCCGAGGCGCAGAAAAGAAACGCCGCGTTCCTCGCCGGCGCCGTCGCTCCGGACGCCGCCGAGTCAGCGGCCGCGGGCCCTCCCGGCGCATTCGACGGCCCGGAGCTTCGGCCGCTCGCGGAGCGGTGTCTTCTGGGGTTCCTGTCAACGTCGGGTCCGCCGACGCTGCCGAATTATTTCTATAACAACCTCAAGCAGATCGTGCAGACGACGGGCACCATTCTCATACTCAACGAGATGGTGCACGACGCGCGCGTCATCCGCATGAACGCCGAGCACCTGCCGCAGACCATCCGCAGGTGGATGGGCGATTCGGTGGGCCGCTGGGAGGGCGACACGCTCGTCGTCGACACGACGAACTTCACGGGCAAGACG
>Ga0137397_10002860_pt1 | contig 12011 bp, 8 predicted proteins | sample czorhiz116metaG_FD_106658 | JGI IMG/M metagenome (GOLD analysis project Ga0137397, IMG submission 106658) | Vadose zone soil microbial communities from Angelo Coast Range Reserve, California, USA - czorhiz1.16 metaG | ecosystem: Environmental > Terrestrial > Soil > Vadose zone | place: USA... | reverse complement strand
TCGATTACGCCTTGAGCGAGCAGAAATCCGACTGGATGGATGTCTTTCTCACGGCAAATTGCCGGTTCCTCATCGCGACCAATTCGGCGCTGTTCCAGGTTGCAATGTCGCTCGCCGTGCCGATCGTCGCCACCAATTGGATGCCGCTCAGCAGCTTTCCGATGCAAGCCGGCGACATCGTCGTGCCGAAGCTGCTGCGCGCACGTAGCGGCGAGCAGCTCACATTCGACGAAATGCTGGCGCTGCCACGCGACGTGTGGTCGGGGTACTACCTCCAGCGCAGACGGCTGGACGTCATCGACAACTCGCCGCGGGACATCCTGGCGGCGGTCGAAGAAATGCTCGCCCGGCTGGACCAAACCTGGAAAAGCGGGGGTGAGGCCAAGGCACGGGCCGACGCTTTTGGCCGCGTCGCCCTCGACAGGCGGGTAATCGTCAACGCCGCCGTGTCCGAGCAGTTTCTCGAGCGCAACGCTTCGCTGCTGCGTACGGTGTAGTTATCTTTGCTACCGCATGGGACGGGTATTCTCCTGGGGCGCAATAGCCCCTACAATTCCCCCCCGAGCGCCAAGGGGAAGGGACGCGTGCGGTTACTGGATCAAATCAAGGAAAGTCCAGGTTTCGCGACGGGGTTGCGCCTTTCCGCCGGCGATCTGGGGAAGGTCAAGGGCGTGGTCAAGCGCCATCTGGCCGACCAGCTGAACCGCACGGCGCCGGATCAAGTCGGTCGATTCGTCGCAACGCCGCTCGAGCAGTATCACAGCATCGCGCACCAGCTTCCGCACAGCGACATGCTCACACGGACGGCGCGCATTCTTCCAAAGTGGGCGGTCGATGAAATCCGGGCTACATCGTTGACCCGTCTGCTGGAGTCGGAGTTCGGACCCTTTGAAATCTCCGATGAGGAAAGAATCGGCAGGGAAAGCATCTCCATCCGGGTGGTGAGGCCGGACATGGAGACCGACGTCGGGTCGCTGCACGCGGACGAATGGTTCTGGGAGCTGTACAAGTTCGATTTGCCAAAGGGCAAGCAGCGCATCAAGGTCTGGGTCGCGATCTGCTGCGAGCCGGGCAAGAGCGGCCTCCTGCTGTCACCCGAGTCGCACAAACGGCAATGGAAGTACAACACTTTCACCCGCGCCGGAATGCTCAAGCCGTTGTTGGATAGCGAGCAGTCGCCCAAGCTCGAGCTGTTCAACAGCGAGCCCGGCGACGCGGTGGCATTCAACTACAAGCTGCTGCACGGGGGCGCGGTGACGCGCGGCAGCATAACCCGTGTGAGCATGGAGTTCACCATTCTGGTACCCGACAGGGTCTACTTCGCAAAGCGCGCCGAGCGCGTGAATTAGCGGAACCGCTGTTGTCGCAGGTCCAGCACTGGGTCTTTGATGGCCGCCCAATTTGACTGTCAGGTGTGCGGGCACGCGGGATTGCGGCCCATCGCAAGCTTCTCCAACCTGAAGCGCGTCACGTCGGACTGCAAGCCCTTTGCGCAAGGGGGCGTGCTCAGTGAATGTCCGGCTTGTGGCGCGACGCAGAAATGGCCGACGCCGGACTGGCTGGCGGAAATCGCGAGCATCTATGCCGATTACACGCCTTACTACCAAGCCGAAGGCGTGGAGCAGATCGTCATGGACAGCGCGACCGGTACGTTACAGCGCCGCAGCGATGTCATCGTTTCGCGGCTAAAGGCAAGCAAGGCGCTTGCGCCATCAGCAAGAGTGCTCGATGTCGGCTGTGGCAGCGGAGCTACTCTGAAGGCCTTTGCCAAGGAATACCCGTCCGCCCAACTCTTCGGTAACGAGCTCGATAGCCGTGACCACAGCCATCTTTACGCGATACCAGGCTTCAGGAAGCTCTACACGGGTGCGGCGTCCGAAATCGATCAGCAGTTCGACCTCATTACGTCGATCCATTCTCTGGAGCACTTTGCTTCGCCTTTCGCGGTACTCCGGCAGCTGCGCGAGAAAGTGGCACCCGGTGGGCGGCTGTTCATTCAACTCTACAACTCGGCAGAAAATCCGTTTGATCTGCTGATCGCGGATCACCTCATGCACTTCACCCCTCGAACGCTCGCCCAAATAGTCGAGCGTGCCGGGTTCTGCGTGGAGAGTCTCGAAACCGGCTGGGTGCCAAAGGAGATGTCATTGCTGGCGCGCGCCAGTGCCGGCAGGGGCGGCTACGAGACCTACCCGGAATTACGCGGACGGGAGAAGACCGTAAAATGGCTGATATCCGTCGCCGACGATGCCGCGGGCTTCGCGGCGCAGACTGACGCATTCGGCATCTTCGGCACGTCGATCGCTGCTACTTGGCTTGCCGGGTCACTGGAGGGGAGGGTGAATTTCTTCGTTGACGAAGATCCGCTGCGGCAGAGCAGGCTCTATATGGGCAAGCCGGTGCTAAGCCCCCAACGGGTGCCTGCCGGAAACACCGTCTTTCTCGCCCTCGTGCCGAATATCGCGGCGAATGTGCGCCGGCGGCTGGAGCCGCTTGGTATAAGGTTCGCCGCGCCTAAACCGATTGGATGACGACCGAGCATGCGGCCACGCAACGTGGGAGCGTCAGCGGAGCAAGACCCGATCATCACGGAGATTGCACGGCGCGCGCGAGGGTCCAAGTCCATCGTCTTTGTCTCCGGCAATTTCAATGTGGTCCATCCGGGGCACCTTCGCCTGCTGCAGTTCGCCGCTGATTGCGGCGACATTCTCGTCGTCGGCGTAAACGGACATCACTCGCGCGGCGCCGACCTGCCGGAGGCAATGCGCCTCGAAGGCGTGCAAGCGATCTCGCTGGTGGATTTCGCCTTCCTGCTGCATGAGCCGCCCGAGACCTTCATCGCCCGCCTGCGACCCGCTGTCGTGGTCAAGGGCAAAGAGTTCGAGGAGCGAGACAATCCCGAGAAAGCCGCGGTCGACGCTTATGGGGGCAAGCTGCTGTTCGGCTCAGGCGAAGTTCGTTTCGCATCCCTGGACTTGCTGCGCCGGGAATATTCGGAAGCGAATTTCTCGACAATCCAGAAGCCGAGGGAATTCCCCGAGCGCCACGGGTTCTCAATAGCGGAGCTGAAAGGCGCGCTCTCGAAGCTGACCGGCCTAAGGGTGCTGGTCATGGGCGACCTAATCGTCGATGAGTACATCACTTGCGATCCGCTCGGCATGTCGCAGGAAGATCCCACGATCGTCGTTACCCCCATTGAACAGCGCCGTTTCGTCGGGGGTGCCGGTATCGTGGCCGCGCATGCGCGGGGGCTCGGCGCCGACGTGCAATACGTGAGCGTGTGCGGAAACGACGAGACCGCCGCCTACGCGCGCGAATCCCTGCAGAAATACGGCGTCGCGGCCGAGCTTATTAGTGATTCAAGCCGGCCGACCACGCTCAAGCAGCGCTATCGCGCGGCCGGCAAGACGCTGCTGCGGGTGAGCCATCTCCGCCAACAGGACATCGGCCGCGAGATCATCGACGCCATCCTCGAGCGCGCGCTCGACAGCATTGGCAGCGTCGACCTGCTCGTGTTCGCGGACTTCAACTACGGGTGTCTGCCGCAGGAGCTCGTCCAGCGCGTGGTGGAAGAAGGTTCGCGCCGGAACATCATGATGGTGGCGGACAGCCAGGCTTCGTCGCAGATCAGCGATGTGTCGCGGTTCAAGAATATGGCCTTGGTCACGCCGACGGAGCGGGAGGCGCGCCTCGCACTACGCGACTTCAATTCCGGTCTGGTCGTGATCGCCGAATCGCTCGCAAAGGCTGCGAATGCGCGCAACGTGGTCGTGACTCTCGGCCAGGAGGGACTGCTCGTAAGCGCGCGCGAGAACGGCGAGCCGGTCACGGACCGCTTGCCCGCCTTCAATATGGCGCCGCGTGATCCGGCCGGCGCCGGAGATTCGTTGCTAGCCTGCGCGTCGATGGCGCTTTGTGCGGGCCTCGACATCTGGAAGGCAGTCTATTTGGGGGCGCTCGCCGCTGCATGCCAAGTATCGCGAGTCGGCAATACGCCGCTCTCCCAGCGGGACTTGATCACGGAGATCGAGCTCCCATAGCCGCATAAGCCTTGCGCGCCTTATTACTCGCGGCAGGACTCGGCACGCGCCTCCGGCCGCTTACCGAGCGTGTACCGAAGTGTCTGGTGCCCATCCGGGGTAAACCTCTACTCGCGTACTGGCTCGATTTGCTGGTCCCGGCAGGCATCGAGTCCGTCGTCATTAACACGCATCATCTCGAGCCGAAGGTGCGCGCCTTCGTCGAGCATTCGCCGTGGCGAGATCGCATCACCCTGTCACACGAGAAGCATTTGCTCGGGACCGGCGGCACGGTCCTCGCGAATCGCAGATTTTTCGAGGGCCAGGCGTTCCTGGTAGCGCACGCCGACAATCTCACGCGTTTTGATGTGCAAGCTTTCATGCGGCGTCATGCTGCAAGGCCTGCGGGAGCCGTCATCACCATGATGACGTTCGAGACTGATTCACCGACGCAGTGCGGCATCGTCGAGCAGGATGCACGTGGCATTGTCGTGGCCTTCCACGAAAAGGTTCCAAACCCGCCGAGCAATGACGCAAATGCGGCGGTGTATATCTTCGAGCCGGAAGTGATCGATTTTCTGGCCGGCCTACGGAAGAAGGTCATTGACCTCAGCACGGAAGTCATACCGCACTTCCTCGGCCGGATTTGCACCTTCCGAAATACCGGATATCACCGAGACATCGGCAGTCTGCAGAGCCTGCAAAAGGCGGAAGCAGATTTTATTGATAAGTGATGCGGCTGGCGGCCTGCGACCGCGACCCTATACGCTGGCATCGGGCGCGAGCTACGCGTGCGGTGGTGGGAGCCCGGAGCCAGTATTTTGATTAAGCGTAGGGTGCCACATCCCTAGGCGATCCCCCGATCGAGTTTCTGAAGTCCGAGAGCACGATCGGCCAGCATACGTATTTTCTGTCGAGCTGGGAGTTCCACCATGCGATAGATGCCGGTCGCGAGCGCGACAGCAAGAAGAAACGACATTCCAAAGTTAAGTAAATAATAGTAGGACCCAGCGCCCTCGAACGCGGAAAATGTATCGGCTACGACTACGCCGGGCGTTATGAAGTGAAATAGGTAGAGAGAATACGAAATCGTTCCTAAGAACACCATGGCATCAGACGCGAGGAATTTGTTGACTGCGCCGCCTCCAGCAACGCCCACCATGGCGCAGGCAACCACTGTGGCCGATAGAAGAGCGAAAATGAATGAGTCCTCGTCTAGAACTTTGGCGACGACCAGAAGATAAAGCGTCACGAATGCGGCAACACCGAATATGCTGAGGCTGCGCGGTAGAGTACCGATTCTAAATGCCGGTGACTTCGATAGACGAAAAGCCAAGACGCCCAGCCAGAACTCAGCAGCTATCGAGATAGGAAACAGGTGGAAGAGCCACCTATGCCACTCGGCCGCAGACCATCCGGCCGGCATGAAATAAGACCGTCCCTTCCAAAGAACATAGAGAATGGAAAACATAATCCCGGCCGTGCAGGCTAAAAGTAAGGTAGCTCTGTGTCTCCCGGAGGGCAGCCTGGCCGCGAAAATAGCCACGACCGCGAACAAGATATATAGCCCACATTCCGTGCTGAGGCTCCACGAGACATGAAAATAGTCATCAATCGCGAGCACTTCGTGATACTTGACGGGGAGCCAGCTCTGCCACAGCAACAGGTGGATTCCAATTTCTTCGAGCGTTGTGCTATCAAACGGAGCGTGAAGAGCCCTCGTGCGAAGAAGAATGACACATGCAAAGAGAAAGAATGCCGGATAGAGTCTGGCGAAACGATAAAGGAAGAAGCGCGTTAAACATAGTAGGGGTCGTCTACCCCATTCCCACGAGCTGTAGTTGAGCGCGATAACGTAGCCGCTGAGGGTAAAGAACATGACCATTCCCAGCGTGGCAAGGCCACTTGAGTACCGTGTGATGATCTCTGGCAGTTTTGCGATCGGGAATGGCGCTGTCCAAACGACGTAATGGCTCATGAGAACGAGTAGCGCCGCAAGACCCCGCAGACCCGTCAATGGTTTTATCTCCGAAGACATTGAGCCGCCCGTTCGATAATGCAAGTCGTCGCCTCGTAGAGTCCCAGTTTGAAAGCTTAGTACTCCTGACTTTGCGCTGTAGAGCGCCGCGAGCAATGCAGCAATGCGTATTCGGTATCCTCCGATGCTGAAGCGATTTTTGCGTTGCCCACCACGACTATAGTCGGTCCTTTACACGCCTACCGGGGGGCGTCTAGGCGGTTCCGACGCGATGCGGATGCGTTCCCTCCAAAGCCGCCTACGATGCGCTGGCGGGCCTATGAACGCCTCCGCGACCGGTGCGATGCGTACGAATCGGCGGGCCCTCCGCCGATATTGGCGGGAACGCTGGCCAAGCCGTAGACCAGGTTGTCACGCCGAGTATGTTCAGTCCGGACACCGTTGCGCGGGCGCGTCCGATTCTCGATGACGGTGGCGCATAAATTGTTGTGCGAGCCGCATGAGCAAGCGCTCGAGCCAGCTATCGAATGACGTACCGAGGCGGTGAGAAGGAATCATCGCCACAACCCTGGGCGAATAGCGACGGCCTCACAAGTAGCTTTTCATCCTGTGCAATCCTAGCAGGCCCATGAGCCCACCGGATCCTGAGGGTCACACATTGGCTGCGTGCTAGGATCTTTTGGCTTGGTCTAAGCGAATATGCAATTCTGATCGACGGGGAAGGTAAGGAGTAGCACACCGAAGTGAGCTTTCGCGGCTTACAGATAGTGTCCTGGGAAACGATTGCTCGTCGCTGTTATGAAGCAGCGGTGGAAGTGGCGAGCCGCCTGCCACTCAGCGCGCGATACCTACTTACACGCGCCCGGTCTTTCGAAAAGGCGGAGAAGCTGACGCTGGCAATCTGTATGTACCGCGCCGCGGTGCGCGCTGATACGACTTCAGCAGATGCGTGGCTCGGCCTTGCCAACGCACTCTCCCGTCAGGCTCGGACAACGCACGATCTACAGGCGTTTACCGCAGCAATCGCGGCGTTCGAAGGGGTGCTCGCTATCAAGGCGGATTGGGCACCCGCGCTTTGCGGGCTGGGGATATTAGCGAGCTATGCTGGATACTCGAAGCACGCGGTCGATCTGTATGAGCGTGCGGCCAAAATCAAGCCGCTATCGACCTTTTGTGCTCTTGAACAGGCGCAATGCCTGGAAAAGCTCTCGCGAATGCGCGAGGCAAGCGAGGTGTTGCGAGCCGCGCTGCATCAGTCTGATGGGTGTGAAGAAATTCGATTGGCGCTGGCTCGCGTCTTGTCGAGGATGGGAGACAACGAGGGCGCCGACAGCATGCTGAACGAGCTCTCAGGGACTCGATTGGCTTCGTCTCCGGCCATGTTTAATGAGACCGTAGCCGCAGCCGCAAGGGCGGGTAACTTGTGGCGTGCCAAACAATTGCTCGAGGATCAGTGTGGGTTCCGGATATCGGTCGATCCTCAGCCGTCCAACTCGCAAGTCTTCGAGCAGGACGTAGTTACCGTGGTTTGGGGGCACGCGTTTCTTGAGGACTTCCTGAGGGTTACGCTGCCGAATCTGCTCGCCAACGGAAACCTCCGCGATCTCAAGCGCGCTAGATATAGGCTTTACACGTTGGAAACCGATCTCTGGAGACTCGTAAAGCACCCGACATTCGGTGCCTTGCAAGCTGCACTTCCGGTGACCGTTATTACGTTTGCCGAGCGTTGGTTCAGTCAGATCCAGGAAAAGTATTGGGTAAGCAATTGCTGTCACCAGCACGCGGTGATAGGGGCCAACATCCGCGGAACTGGCTTGATCTTCATCAATCCCGACTCGGTTTATTCGCAAGGAAGCTTTGCTGCAATGGAGGCCTATGCTGCGAAAGGATATCGGGCAATTCTGATCAGCGGACCGCGTATGACCAAAGAAACTGCGCTTAAGGACCTGCTGAAATACCTGCAGCTGTCAGAGGAGATTCGCCATCCCACAATCTCGATTCCGCCTCGTGCGTTGGTTGCGATCCTTCTGGAGCATCTGCACCCTTTAATGGTAGATGGCTTCACTGATTCCGGGGTAGTCAGCGATCATTGGTCTTCTATTTACGAGCGGGTGCCTGGCGAGGGACTCATTGCGAGGCAGCTGCATCTGCATCCACTGATGGTGAAGCCGGAAAATGCGCGAGCGCTGCCTGAAGGGACCCTTGACACGACTTTCGTCAGCGAAGCTTGTCCCGATCCTGGAACACACGTGATCATTCGCGACTCAGATGAAATAATGGGTGTCTCATGGAGTGACGCCCATGACAACGCAGGCATCAAGAGATATCGTGCGACTGACATTGGTCGCAAGGCGGCCATGATTGCCCATCTCGGGCGCCGGCAGATCAATTCATTCAACACTTCTCTCTTGGCCATTCCGATCAACCTCCACCTTCGCCCCATTGGGCCTACGTGGACACTCCATGATGAGCGGCTAAGAAATGTAGAGCAACGCATTGCTGCCGCCATAAGCTCGGAATTTGCCGCACGGGCCGAGGATTATTGAATCCCCCACCTTTTCATTTGCTCACACCGGTTTGGGGCGATCGTTTTACCCAACGCTACATAGAGTTCTTTCTGCCTGCGCAGCTCGCAGATCTTCGAAGTTGTTCCGGAGATTTGTACAAGATCGTAACGACACGACGCGACGCAGAAGCCATCAGATCGTCTGCTGCATTCCGACAGCTTTCCTCGCTTCTGCAGACCGAGTTTGTCTACTTTCGAGACGAGGAATTGGCTATCGGCAGCTATCCGCTAATGACTCGCGGCTACGAACGCTGCCTGCAAGCACCCTTGGGGACCTCGTTCGTCTTCCTTACGCCCGACTCGATTTGGTCTCCCGGATGCTTTCGGCGCCTGAGAGAGCTAGTTGTTGATGGCTATCGCGCAGTATTGATTGGCGGTATCCGAGTCAAACGCGAAACGTTTGTCCCAGAGTTTCTTCGCTCGCAGCGGGACGCTCGAACGTTATCGACTCTCGCAGTTAAGCATGTCCAAAAGATTACCGAGTCATTTATGTTCGACATGGATTTCCACAACCGTGACCCGGCTGCCCTATATTGGAGAGTAGGTGATGGTTTGCTTGCGTATCACTTCGTCTGTCACCCATTGTTAATTAGGCCCCGCATAGCAATCGACAGAATTACTGACACGATTGACTATCGCGTTGTCCCGAGAACAGTCCACTTGAGTGAGGTCTACGTCGTCCAGGACTCGGAGGATTTACTTGGCGTAGACGTAGCCGACGCCGACTATGATCAGAAATCTATCGATCCTGGTCCTTTGACCCGAGAGCACGTAATTAAGTGGCTCGACTCCGGGTGGCCGACCGCTTTTCATCGGTGGGTCGGGTTGTTTCCGATCGTGACAAATATCCAGGATTCCGTGGCGCTTGCTAAAGCCAAGCGAGCGGCGGAGGACTTGATTCTAGGGATGTATCGAGAGCTTAGAGACGGCGCTCGCTTAGAGGTGCGCAATGTTTTACGGTGCCAATTTTGGATCCGCATAAGCCTGGCTACCTATTTAACTCGTATGCGTTGGTCTGCCTTCAACAACCTGCGCTGGTCTGCCTTCTACGGCCGCATGGGCGGCCTCCTTCAAATCGTCCGTTACAGGTTAAGGATTAGGACTCGTTTGCGCCAGGCGCTGAGTCGAGTTCGCAGATTGCGTATCTAGTCAGATTGAAACCCGTAACTTCGTACAGCGAAACATTGATTTGCCGGATAAGCATCGCAATTTGCAGGTTATTGCTTCGTAGCAGAGTTGAGGGTCGGGATTCGGAATGCTCAGGGTCAGCGCCAATTAGCCTTAGGCGGGTGCATTGTTGCGGGGCAGGTGCGGCGCTATTGCATGTACGGGTTTGTCCAGCCGGCCGTCGCAAGATCATTCCAAAGCGACCAGAACTCTCGTTCCAGCGTGTCTACGCTGTACTCGCCGTACCGCCTTCTTTGAACCGGCGTTAGGAACCGCAAGCCGGTACCGTGCTCATCGTTCATGCGTTGATGGGGAAATGGGTGTCTTTGCTTGCCAAGGAAGATGGTTGGCAGGCCATAAAACCACGGCAAGGTGACGAAGCCCGCATCCGGAAACATCGAGAAATGGGATATCAGGATTAGGGCGAGGTCATTCATTACGCTGCTGGCATGGTCCTTCGAATAGACGACATTCTTTAGCTGCCGCAACTCCGGAAGAATCTCCTCGCGCCTGGAGATGACGACGAATTTGAACTCCGGCCGGTCCTCCATGCGTTGCAGGAACAAGGTCCATGCCTCGGCATCGGTATTGCGGCTCGGCGAGTCCGGGTTGAACCGGAGTTGCACGACGACAGGCAATGCAGGCGAGACGTGTTTATGGATGAAGTCGCGTGCCCATTCGAGCAAGGCGGGCGGACAAGTCAGCGTCGGCAGCTCACCGCGAGCCGCGAAATAATCGTCGAGCGGCGTAAATACGTTCGGAAACGGGTAGCCGCGATCCGATATGTGCATGTAGTTGTGAGCAGTCGGCCACGTATGAAGATAGCCGTAGCGCGGCCAGCACACGTAGCGGCCGAAATTGCTGCGGAAAAAGCGCTCGAACTCGGCGTCGGAGTCGAAGTGATGCACCGCCCCGACACACGGCAGCAGCACGCGCAGGTGCAACATCATTTCCTTGTATTCCTGCGACGCGTCCAGACGCTTTCGGCTGACTGGCTGGTTCGGGTTGGACGCGTCATCGATGTAGCAGAGATCGATCTTGCGCAGACCATGCCCGACGCGCAGCACGTTGAGAATCTCGAGGAAATCGACCATGTCCCCGAGGTGTCCCGCGTGCTCCTGCAAGTGATATATGCCGAGCACTCGCCGCTCGGGCTTGACGCGGACAATGGCGTGCGGAAGGACATGCAGAGCACCCAGGACAGCCGGCTCGATCCGGGTCCAACCGCGCCACGCGGCTCGAAGCGGCTCCCGAAGCCAAGCGGGCCCTCGTTTGACGCGATTTAGAACTTCGGCGCGAAGGCTCAACGTGAGCGCAAAATGCTTACGCTACTTCAACTGTTTCGAATTTGAGCGTTTGCTGGCCGTCCTCGGGCAGCCAGAACAATCCGACTTCGTACGTCCGGCGGTAAATGGTCCGCTCCGCAGCCGCGGCCTCGAAGGCCAGATCTACGGGAATCTCGACGGCGGAGCGCGCGTCTCGCGCATGGAGGTCCATTTGTTGAGTGGCGCGCACTTCCAGCGGCATCCCCTCGCCAAATGCGCGCAGCCATGCCTCGACGAACAGCTTTCCTTTGACCGGGCCGCGGAGATTGGAGATACGAACGCACCGCGCGAGCGCACGCTGCGTCAGGCGCTGGCCGGTGGCGTAAAACGCGCTCGGAGCGACGCTGACGAAGGACGGCGCAACGATCAGGACAAATTTGGTTCCCGGCACGTCGCTCCGGTTGGTCCAGTCGAAGGGATTGCGGGCATCGAACGCGGTGACCGCGCTGCCAATCTCACGAAAATCAGGATTGAGGCGCATGAACTCCAGGCATGCCTTGATGACACCGGGTTGCTCGCTGTTGTCGAAAATCATGAGACCAGCAGGGGACATCAGCGTCCCCATCGCCAAGGCATCGAACAGCGCGAATTCGAAGTCGTGACAACCATCGATGAAGGCAAGGTCTATCGCTTTGCGGCTGTCGCGCAACTCTTCCGCCAACGCCATGGAGTTCTTGGGAATGAATGTGACGCGCTCCCGTAACGGCGCCGGCCAGCGCTGGATTATCGCCGGGCAGCGCTCGGCGCCGTAAGGATCGGCGGTACAGAGGTGCCCGTGTTCGTTGTCGGTCAGCGCTTGCGCGATGATGCGCGCGGAGCCGGCGGCATAAGTTCCGATTTCCACTACCGTCGCCGGCTTCATGGCGCGAATGCAGTGATAAAGAAAGGCTCTGCTCTTCCAACTCTGGAGAGAGTCTTCGTTCTCCGAAAAAGTCGCTTCCTCTCGCGCCGCGATC
>Ga0137397_10002859_pt1 | contig 12014 bp, 10 predicted proteins | sample czorhiz116metaG_FD_106658 | JGI IMG/M metagenome (GOLD analysis project Ga0137397, IMG submission 106658) | Vadose zone soil microbial communities from Angelo Coast Range Reserve, California, USA - czorhiz1.16 metaG | ecosystem: Environmental > Terrestrial > Soil > Vadose zone | place: USA... | reverse complement strand
GGTGGCAATCTCCTCCTCTACACTAATATCTCCTCGCTCGCTGATTATCCAATTATGAATACAGCCCATACAACTATCAGAATATGTGCTCAAGAAAGTGGGATAGAAAAATCCGTTCAAACTCGTCTAGACCACACCCCAGATTAAGTCCGTGATGAGAAGAGGGAAAAGACAAAAAAATAGGCAAATAGAGATTGTCCTGAAATCTAATCACGAAAAAGATCCATGCTGCCGGTTCCCACCCCACCGCCGCTGCCGGCGCGGGTCATGCGAGGGCGCAATGAACGATTCCCCGCTCATGACGGTCGATGTGTTGATGGGATCCTGGGGCTTTGCCAGTCGTATTGAGACTAATTCAAGGCGCTGCAATGCGCAAGACGCTCACCTCAAACACGTTGACATAACTAGACCCGGGCGTCGCCGGCCGAGAAGGGTCTCTCTGCGCTCCGCCGTACCTCCGATGGCCTTGTTCCGACACCGTCCCGTACCCATACGCACAGTTATGGGCGCCCCCTCTTCCCGAAGGTCCCTGTGTGCCTTGACTGTACGGGCCATATCGTGGACTTGGCGTTTGCAGAGTACGCGATCCTAGCGTCAGAAGGTCGTTGTCAACAATCACCGTCACTTCTTCCCACCGTGGTAGAATCGGTAACTCACCCAGTCCTATGCGCGCCCCACTAGCATCTACTCCTGCTGGGTCTCTGCACTCCACGACGCCAGGTGGCAAGGTGAAAGGCGGTGAAAGTTCGGTAGGAAGTTGATAGCTCCAAGCCGAACCGTCTGTTGTCCCTGGGGTCTCAACCAGTCGCCTATTTCCGAGCTCCGACGGATGGCGCGCTCTCCCCATCCAATCATCACCCGGCGACGTCGTCCGTGATTCAGGAAGCGTGCTTGTTGAGCGGACCGGGGGTGATGACGGAGGTGGTGTGTCACCAAGACGTAGTTGGAATTCGAATAAACGCCCTTCTTCTTCGAGAGGGCCTGCCTCCTCGACCGTTGGGGCGCTCCCTTGGACAGCAAACGGGTTCAAGCGGAAGACGCTCATCATTTTTCTCATTGCTTTGGTGGCTTGCGTCGCCCGCAACGGGACCTGCGTTTCTCTTGGCCCCTCGTTCGATGGACCGGGCGTTGACGGGGAAGATTCGAAAACGAACGCGGCGGTCACCGATCCGTCCTCTTGCTCTTCCTTCACGACCGGCGCGCTTTTGTGTGTCATCAAAGCAGCCTGCTCCACATCGAGACCATCGTCCATGGTGTACAACAAGTCGCTGCCGGTGGGAGGGAATCGGAACATGGAATCGAGACCTCGTAAACCTGGTGAGTGCGGGGATAAATGGCCAAGCTCAAGGCGCGATGTCAGTGAAGGATCGCATCGCGGCGACTCGGGAAGAGGGTGCTGCAATGGATGCGCCCCAGATGCGGTCTGCGATGATGAGGGTTCGCTGGGCTGGACGGCGGACTGGAGGGTCGAATAAGACGAGTCAATTGTCCATGACGTCTGCGGCGCATCCCAGGGTTCAAGGCCAGAAGGGGACTTGTTCCAGGAGTAAGGATTCGACATCGGCAAAGGCTGCTTCGGAGTAACGCCCAATAAGTAGGGATGCTTGCTTTGAATGGGAAGTGGTCGATCAAGAAAGGGCGGATAGTGGGCGAGAGCCATGCTCTAGTAGCGCCTTTTTAGAGAGTGTTGATTCTGGTTTCGTTGTGAGAGGAGAAGCGTGAGGAGAGGACTAGAGGGCGGGGCGGGATGGGAGAGAGTTTTGAATAAAGATAAATGAAGAAATCTCGGAATGGGGGCTTGGTCCGTGAGGGATGACAGACGGAGGGCGAGTATTAAAATACGCGTTCATCAAGAGGAAGAAGGCGCCATCGGTCAGACTGGCACGAGTTCCGCGTGCACGAGGAGGAGTGAGAATCACCCTGGCTTGGAGTTGGACATCGTAATGGATCTCTGATCTCTAATCTGGCCGCGGTGACTTGGTGCCGCGTTTGTAGCACGCCTCTGAACAGCAGATGAACTTCTCCAAGCGATCCACATCCTATGCCTGCGCGTCTCGTTCGGATGTCGTCCTTCGTGCCCTTGCGTCCCTTCTTATTCGTTTTCGGTGACCGGTCAATGGCGAAGCCATCCCCACCGACTGCTCTCTCCGGCGGGGTCTCTACCACCACCACATTCCGTTTAAAAACAAAAATAATTTTTAAAAATAAAGACGATTGCTCGCTCGAGCGTTCGACCTGCTGCCAGCGACAGTGTGCGGTGCGACCCCCAGTCGGTGCGAGTTTGCCCGAACATTTGGATCGATTTACCCACTCCGCGGCGCGATTCGAGGTTTGATGCATGGCCATGACACCAGTGCGCGGGTGTACAATCTGAGACCGATCACACCGTATCTTGACGAAAATCTGACGTCTCACTTGATCAAAATCTCCCGACTTAAAGAATTCATTCGACTTACCAAAGCGAGGAATGCCGAATTTCGCACCTAGAGCGCCTTGGGCGCAGAACACAAAGTTAACATTCTCTCTCCGATAAAGGGCAGTCCCAACTCCATTTGCCATCAACCGTTTCCAGGAACTTGCTTACGTTTACGTCTTATCCCCTCATGGGCGCTTCATCTTCAGGTGCTCGACGAGTGCTCGGCTCGCACCACCCGTTGATGGTTTATGCCCTCGAAAGATCATGCAATCATGCAGCAAACTCTACATCTCTCGATCGAGCAGACGTGCTCTTCCGCAGCAGCGCCCCCTGTGTGTCTCCAGAAATAATTTTGATCTGGGCATGCTGTTTCCTGCCCGGTCTCAAACGCCATACAGGTTATGTCTGCCTCAATCCCGGCCTTTTCCCACTCTCTTTAAAAGGAGGATAGCAACGATGATCCATGAACAATCGTCCCGGAAGCGACCAGGAGGAGGACACACCCACCATCGAGTCCTCGTCGTTGGGGTCTTGAATCTTTCATCTGACGTCCTCCGACGATTCATAGGCCACTCATGTTCTACTTTTATCCAGGACCAACGCCGAGGCGGGAGCACTGCAAGCAGAGATAAGCTTCCACGCTTCGTCGGCCGACAATATGAAGTGGGTTTCCCGAGCATCAGTTCTTGTAGCGAACGCTTCTATCGCGCAACACCGCGCAAAAGCTCGCACGGTAACTTCCCTCCGAATACCAAGACGATGGTAACTCCGGGGACGACCCGAAGGAGCCCTTTCTCTCTCTCTCACACACAGCTTAATGGGACGCGTGCCGGCGGATCTACGTAGCCAAACCTCACAAATTGTCGGCGCCCTCGTGATTTCCCGTCGGACAAGCCGCACACACCCCTCTGACACTCGTGGCACCCTTCTCCTGGCTGGCTCGTGACAGCTTCAGGCAGTCCACCTCACGGTTCTTTCGCCGCCGACGTTTCAATCAATACTATTGACAGCATGTATCTGTCATGTGCTCACGTCGGTCTCTGTCCCGCGGTTCGTCAACGCGGATGCCCTCCCTCCACCCACCGGTCACTCGAACCCAACACACGCTGCAGTAGTGTCGATAATGTGCGCACCTGGTCCATCAAACCATGACTTGAACCATCATGGTCCATCCCCCCTCTGCACAGTATTCACGGTATATGCTAGCCCCGATCGGCACTAGTCGAGGTATGCCCTCGGCGTGGTCCTTGCTACTCCGTCTCACTCACCCGTATCCCATCCGCTCATCTTTCATCGTTTCTTCAGCCTGCTCATCGCCGATTTATCCAAAACAGTTGTTCCTGTGGCGCTCGAGCTGAAATGAACCTCACTTCTCTTGCGTTCCCCCTACACGACCCACGCGCGTGCCGTTGACGGGAACTATCACTTTCCTGTGCTTCTTCGCCCTCCCTGCCAATTCACTGTCGTCGGGCGGAGGGAAATAACAGGGAAAGGATGCCGCATCGACTTCTCTCCGTGCTGGAAGGCAGTCTCTTGACGTCTGAACATGGCCCTTATTAGTTTGCTGACTCTGCGGTCCCAGAGCGCCTTGCCTCTCAATGGGGACCCATTGATTCTTGGACGAATAGCGCTTCCATGTACGTGTTCAGGGACTAGACCCTGGCTCCACGGGCCTGCGGTTCCAGTGGGCGCCGGGTCACCGAGCCCCGAAAGAATAAATGGTCAGGAGCGGAGCTTCACTGAGATAAGCATCGCCTCACCACGGGCCTTCCTTCGAGACAGCGTCGCTCAGATCACAACCCGTTATTTCGTTGGATTTCGGCCCTGCACGCGGACGTGTCGCCCAAAACAGCGAGGTAACTGCGTGCCCACCTCACCGTCTACAGCCTTGTAATAGCAGATTGCAAAATCTGTGCTGCGGATCGAGGGATTCGAGGGCGAGTGGCGCGGCTTCTTTCCAAGTGTGTCTAGCAGCGGGCGCGATCTTTTGCCGGGCGGTGCATTAGAACATCGCGACAGCGAGCGCCTATGTTTGCATATGCAATACGATCAAATACATGCTGCACACGAGGACAAGTTTCGTCACGAATATTTCCACCATTAGCACTCTGTCGTCGCCACAGTCACGGTCCAGCCCTGATGGTGGGATCTAGCCCCCGGATTTTTAAAATCGTCGTTCGCTTATGTATGACGCAAAGTACGTGGACGTAGTGGGCGTAACCGCACGGATAGCCAGAGGGGACAAATACTCGCCGTCCAGGAGAACCCGTAATTTCAACGACGGCTATAGATCGCGACTTGTTCGGGCTGAAAATATGGGATTGGTATTGTTGTGTGATATGCGGGGAAGGCTGTCACCTAACGCCCCCACCCGATCTGCGCAAGGGCCCGCTTCAGGGTGCACGACCATTTGTCGACAAACTAACGGCAATTTCGTCCTCTATTGCCGTCGAGGCCTAAGCACACACCTTTTTGTATCTCTTTCCTTCTCGAGGCTAAGGACGAGGCGGAGTGATTGAATTTTTTTCCCTCGCGCTGTTCATTTGTACTTCAAACCTTGGACGGAAATTGCGCGTCTGCCCTCCCTTCTCGCAATTTCCACCGACGCCGTAAATTGCCGTTCGTCCAAGGCTGGCACCCCAAAGCCCATTATATGCGACTCGTTCAGCTTCCCGCCTTGAAAGAATATCCTCGTGCTCACCTCACATTTCCGGCGGGGCCCCCAGCAACTTTGTCTCGTGAATGCCGCCACTAGAGGTTTATGTACACCGTCGGCAGGAGCTTGAGCGCTTGCAGGGGATGAACTAACGATTTCTGTTGTTTAACGAGCGGAACAGTAGGTCGGGACCGGAAATGTCATCCGGGGGATTTCTGGGGACAGTTAGGCGGAAGGAAAGGATCTTGGGGGGGGGGTTGAATAGGCGGGTGTTCCACAGCACAGATTACGTGCCTTAGTAGTAAGGTGTACATTAATGAGGATTCAAAAGAGGAACAAAAAAATTTCGTCGGTGATATCCATCTTTCTTTCACAGCTGCTCATCGGACCATCGCGCCACCCACCACCGGCACATGCCTGTGCGAGCTCTCAGCTGATCCCAGCTGATCCCAGCTTATCCCGTGCACAAGCAGCGTACTCTCCACAACCTCGTCCACTTCCCGCCCGTCTTGGCTGGCCCCTTTGTTGTCAACCCAAACAAACCCACGTCGCTCTGCCTGGCGTAGGAAGGCGGCACATACTTCGGACTTTGTATACACCCCGGCCGCAACGTATACACGCGCTTTGTCGTTGCGGGCGAGGAGCGTGCAGACAGTGTCGAGCAACTCCCCATGAGACCGATCAAAGTGCAGAAGATCCGAGAGAAATCACAAGTTCATATCCCTCAAATATCCGCTGACGTCCTTGGGACGATAGTAGCCGACTCAATCGCCCGGATGATGAAGGTTTAATCAGCGAACAGAGTGGCGAAGGTGGAAGGGGAGCGGGGAGGGTATGCCTACAGTAAGTGGCTGGGGTCTTTCCCCCACTCGTAGCCCCGACATTTTCTACTGTGCAATGGGCGAGATAGTGCCAAATTTCTGTCGACATTGCTCTGGAGGTTGTTTAGAATCAGGTCGTCGGGATGGTCTGTGACCATCACGAGGGCAGGTGGGGTGGCCAAAGAGGGACGGAAGGCCGGTGCCCGAGCCTAATTCAACGACTATGTTTGTTGAGGTGAGAATAATGAGGGGGTGAAAGGACTGCCGCAGATGGAGGGCATACCGGAAGATCCGGAGGGGTTGATGAGACCTCGTTCAATGCGCTCGGCAAGCCTGAGGAGGAAGGCAGGCGAGAAGATGTGATCCGCCAGGAGGGCGTTTGCCTTGAATGATGGAAACTAAGCCGGATCGTGTGATTCATTTATCAGCCGCAAAGCTTCCCTTCCTTGCGGCAGAGACGTAAAGGTAAGCTTGACTTGTGATCGGGCGCGGCAACCCTAAACGCGCGTACGTACGGTACTTTGGGGCTGCAGCCAGTCTCAACGGGCCGAAGACCAATTCACCATCGTCAGCAGTCTCAGAGAGGTCTTGACCAACAAGAAGTTCAAGTGAGTCGCTAAAAAATATTCTCTACGCTTTCTTCCTGTTGGTTCATAGTTAACGCTCGCCTGAGAACGGTAAGTCCGACATCAATCAGCTGTCACGTGATGCGATAGCTGCAGTTAGTTAGGGCCACCTGTCCAAACGTGGTATTAGGGTCTTTCAAGGTAGCCATTATTTGTCCCATTGAATTTCCCATTAAGTTATTTTCTGGGCCAAAATTGACTTAATGGGATGATGAATAGGATAAAATATTTGAACTTTGAAAGACCCAATTATTCACTGGCCAAGTTATAGATGTGTGCATACCGTGATTAGTAATATATAAGGGGTTTTATCTGGCTTATTCCGGCTTATCTTGGAGATGACAACTGTTATCGGGACATAGATGATCGATATGAAGTAGCGTGAGAAAGGTACGAGAAGAGTGGGAACGCGCGTGGGAGCCACGAGGCAGACTTGACTTGACGTTGACAGGCCGTCCTTAACTACTGTACTCCCGTACCTTAACCGTTCCTATCCCTCACTCATCCACTTACGTTCGCCCTCCACCCACCCAGTCTCGAAACCCTTTCGCCTTCTTTCTTCTTTCTCTCTCTTTCCTCTCTTTTTCTCATCATTTTCTCCTTCTCCTTCCTCGTATTCGTGTCTTCATCTGTATCTTGTTCTCCACTTTGTCACCTATCTTGTCATCTTGTCACTCGTCATGGATATGCTTCAGGCCCCTACGCTCTCACACTCAAGGCGGCGGAGTGTTGACGTCGGCGGTCTCTCTCTAGCTCTCGGTTCTCAGGGTTTAGGTCAGGGTTGGGTTGGATGGGACGAATCTGAGATGGATACAGAGGAACAGCAGCTTCTGTGCGTTACACTTCTCAATCATTCGTTCCAACTCATCTTCCCCCGGTCAGTTTCGCAGAACTTCTTAGTGATATGTACAATCATACCCACTCTGTCATCAATGCTCACGAACAATCGTACGTCTATTCACGCCCATTGTCATGCTCTTCTTGACACTCTATTGTCAGAGGGCCTATCGACGTTTCGCTGGAGCGTCGTGCCGAGCTTATCCGGGCTATGGATAATTGGCACTTCGAGCCTCACAAACTTCCCGAACACGAGGTACTTTACTGTTCTCTCGTCATCTTTGAGGCGCTTTTTCGCCTCGAGGGCCTCTTAGACATGGTCCCTGTATCCATCGGTGTGTAGCAGCTAATCATACACACTTTCTTCTCCCCTAACTCCTTCCTGAACCACAGATCAGGTCAGGGACATGCTCTTCAACATGCGACATGTCTATCGTCATCAAAATTCGTATCACAACTTCGAACATGCCCTTGATGTACTCCAAGCGATTCACATGTTCCTCCGCTCTTCTGGCCGAATTCCCCCTGCGTCTATCCTTCTCGAATCCGATACTCGCACATGGACACCCAAACAGTCCGCGGGAAAGCCGGCTTTAGTGGATTATTTAACGCCGGCCGATTTGTTTTGCTTGTACGTTGCCTCGATTGGACATGACGTCGGTCATCCCGGTGTCACAAACAACTTCATGGTGAGTTACTCCTCTTTCTTTATAGACTGCCCTCTCACTGTTCCAATCAACCAAAGAAAAATGCCCAGGCGCCATTATCATCGCTTTATGACCATAATTCTCCCCTGGAGCAGCTTCACTACACCCTTCTTTTGCACATCCTTCGACGTCAGGGCTTCGGCTTTCTACTCGACAATTCCCATTCGACGCCCCATTTCCGAAAATTGCTCGCGGAGACGGTTTTAGCGACTGATATGCGCGTGCACGCTCAGTTTATGAAACGCTTCCAACAGGTCGTTGACGGCGCCGAGGTGGACCATTGGACAAAGAAGATTCTGGTCTGTCAAGCGCTCATCAAGGCCGCGGACATCAGCAACCCGGTAATTGAACTTGTTCTGTCCCGATTATTTGCCTCGTCTGAGAGATCATTCAGTGTCGCCCGATCAACGTCTCGCAACACTGGGCATCCGCCCTCCAGGAAGAATGGACGTCTCAGGCCACCCTTGAACGACACCTCCATTTGGCCCCATCCGTAAAGGAAGAAGTCGACCCATTGTCAGAGGCCAAATCCCAAGTCTGGTTTATCGAAACCTTTGCAAAACCTCTGTTCGATCTCACTGCCTCTGGCATCCCGGGTCAGATTTTATTATGCTCTCACACCGTCTCATACCATCTGACCTTTATTGCTTTGGCCACAGAGACGGCAGAATACGCGGGGCACTGTACCGAGAACCTTGCTACGTGGAAAGCAAGAGTATTATCGCTTTCCTCCTCCGATGCTGCCCCGAGTCCTGTCCAAGATACTCAAAGCTGCCCGTTTCACGAACGTGAACGCCCCCTATCTCCACCCCAGGCCCCGGAGGATTTTGTGTCTGCGTTCCCCATGGCTCTCCCTACCTCCTTCCGTCTCGGCGTTGATCAAAGCGACAGATCGTCTGTCCACGATTGGGCCTCTTTCTCCGTATCGTCTACTCATGTTCTGACCGATACGGATTCGTCTCGTTCACCGTCGCCCACCCATGTCGCCGAAGCACCGGACAACACCAGTCCTCCATCGCTGTCCATCACGAATGTCAGCACGATCAGTAGCATCAGCCCACCATCTCCAAGTACCTCGACATCTCACTCCGCTGTACTCTCAGACACTCCCGCAACATCGCATGATGGTACGCTTGGGCTTATGGTAAGCGTGGGCGCGGATAGTAGCGGGAGTAGCGCGGCGGCAATCCGCGCCGCGTACAAAGTGAGCGTACGCAAAAAGCCCAGCTTCCACCGCTATTCGTGGGGCCCCGAGCTGCGCGCCATGTCAGCCCGACGAGAAATGGCTATCGCCGCTGGTCAAGGCCTCGATAGCTAGCTGGTTGTTACTCCATCAGGCTGACTCGATGACAAAAATTGTATGTATAGCTGTATCATCCCATCTGCGATCACAATGTACACGACTGTCCGACGATCTTGACGAACGAGGAACATCACATACCTACATTCGCATTCAAAGTATCCATCCACCTTGTCTCCCTCGCTTCTGGCCTTTGTTTTGTTTTTTGTTTTTGTTAGCGACATCAATCCCTTTTGTTCAATCGCAGTCATCTGTCGTCCTTCGCCTTCGATGAGGTTCTTTTGACGCGGAAGATTCCGTAGATACCTCGCACGCTTTCTGCTGTAGCTAGTGACCTTCGTATGTGTTTTACGCGTTACGCGAATATCATCGGTTTAACAAGCCAATGAAACGTCCGGTCAGCCCCATTAATCCATTTTATTAATGACGTGACGGTCACGGTCAACTACAGGTATCGTGAGTGCGCCCGTGAAACCCCATAGACCCGCCACCGATGATTGTATTCTTTCCCCGGAAAAGAGTCGGAAACACAAAAAACTGTGCACTTACAAGGATGCTCGAACAATGACTGTTCGTCTTGCAGCCACAAGAAAATATGGATACTCAATGCAACCTTTGAGGCCCCGATGGTGAGAAATGGCGTTATTTGTGTTGCAGCACAATGATTTTGACGTTCTTACACCGGCGTTAATAAGGTCGCCAAAGAGGATTGCGGTGGAGCACGGTCTCATTTGTGCGGGTCAGATAAGGATGCAAACACGCACGATTAAGCGAGATCAGCCCCTCACAAGAATAACACACAATCAGCGAAAAAAAGTTGGCACCAGCAATTGAGGCCATACTCAGCCATACTCAATGAGCAATGATACAAAAGTTAATGTTCAAGCCGAAGGAACTTGAATACTGGCATATGGCCGTCCAGTTCTACGTGAAGGGGCCCATAGACCTGCCAGGTTCATATATAAACCCCAACTTTGATCGACTGTTGCGGGGGAGACTCGGATTTGACAGTGTCAGCAACGTCGACTCGACAAGATTGTGACGAGCTAAGGGTGTTGAAGGGAAAATATATAAAATGCCATGGGCTTATGAGCAGAAGTGAGTCAGATTGACGTCATGGTCGAGCTGGTCCAAACGTCAAATCGACGGAGGATTTATCAGCTGAGTTATTTTTCCCCAAGTGTTGCTTTGCGACTTACTCTTGCAGGCCATAGGAGTTTCTTCGTTCCAATCATATGAAATGTCACATCGCACCCACTGCCATAGTTTTCCCCAACAAGATACGGTGTCGTGTTGCCCGTCTAGGGAATCATTCTTTGAGAGGGAGAGCCGCCGCGATGCCCATCTTAGTGCCATGATAATGACGCTAATCTCGATCAGATGATAGAATACAAGGTCAGACGCTGCCTCGTTTTTGTCCTCGGCTGTCAACTTTTGTCGACCATTGGAACACTTGCATTAGAAGCCGTCGGACCCCAGGCTGCGCGTGACAACCTCAGGATTCAAGTTTGTTGCAACAAAGCCAAAACAAAAAGGATAGTGAGTCAGTTGCACACCAACGTGAGTCGAATAACGTTGGATCCATTACCACGGTCATTGACGCTAACTCCAGGATCCTGATCCTCAGTCCAGGTAAGCCTGCACTACGCAGTACTCAGCAATGAGCATCATCGACCACCGCCGACTCGGAGTCAGATCAGCCGAGGCGACAAACCCATCTCGCCAGCAAGCACCGTGAGAGCTCCTACTCCGCCAGTGTTCTCACAAGCCCAGAAGAAAAAAGTCTTGCTCGGGTGTCCACAGTGTCTTACAGGAAGATTTCCGACGTAGTTAACTGCCAAGGGGAAAAGGCCCTAGCTCATGAGGTAAACCGTTTCGACCAGTCCTTTGGATGACATTCTGGTATGTGGATGGTATGAGAGACCTCACATTTTTTTCCATGAAGGGTCAAATTCGACCCCAAACGTCATAGTGGAAATGTCTGGGAAGCGCCTGGGAAGCTCTCCTGGGAATAGCATAAGCGCGGAGGGAACGGATCTAGCGAACAGGCCAGAACCAGGGTTAGTCGTGCTACCGAGAAGGGTTGGCAGCAACAGCTATCTCGACACTGCTCGATGGGGTTTCCGTGGCCGAAGAACTTGGAGAGGCCGTTGCACTTCGGACGGACGACGGTTCGGCGGAAGTTCGAAGCGGGTCATTGCGACGGCCGCTACTACGTGAACATATTGGCAGGAAAAGGGTCGATGAGCAAATATTATCGAGCGAGAAAGGGACAACGACAACAACTTGAATGAACTCAACTCAGCGCTTGGCAACGGTGCGGACTTGATTACGAGACCAAGAAGAGAATTTCTACAGAACTTCGAGAGCTTGGAGAAGACCCGCAGGATGACATCGTAGAAGGACAGATTGCTCAGCATCGAGCTCAGCGCCTCGTAGAGGAAAGACTGGAAGCTCAACGCGACCGTTTTGGCACTGTCACCCCATCGGAAGAGACGACTACACGCGCTCGGTCACAGAGTCTAACATGCAGGACGAACCACGTCGAAGCGCGTGGGACGGGGGTGGTCTGTTTTTTTTGTGCAAGGACGGGTACGTGTCCTGCTCCTCTCCTCAGATTATCGTTTCCAGCATGCATGCGTTCTAATGAT
>Ga0137397_10002858_pt1 | contig 12020 bp, 10 predicted proteins | sample czorhiz116metaG_FD_106658 | JGI IMG/M metagenome (GOLD analysis project Ga0137397, IMG submission 106658) | Vadose zone soil microbial communities from Angelo Coast Range Reserve, California, USA - czorhiz1.16 metaG | ecosystem: Environmental > Terrestrial > Soil > Vadose zone | place: USA... | reverse complement strand
GTGTAGTCAAGCCCATCGTGGCAAAGACGTTCCCGCTGCCAGAAGCGGCGAATGCTCTCCGTTACCTGGTTGAGAGCCGCCCCTTCGGCAGGGTCGTCCTCACAATCTGATAGCCCTTAATGGAGAAGATGGGAATGCATGAACAAGTCGCGGCTGGGGTTATATGAGTTTCGTGAAATGCAGTCTTGGGTTAGTCACACTTTCGGCAACAATGCTAGTCGTAAACGAAACGAATCGGCGAGACGCAGCTCATGCGCAGGTGCCTGATCACAGTTCGGCGACAGACGCTGCCGAGACGACACAAGCCCAGATCGCACGGGCGCTGTCAGCGGGCCCGCCAGAAGCCGCGAAGTCGGCGCGCGTCGTTGACACGGATGCCCAAGGCAAGATGATCGTTCTCCGCGAAGGAAGCAACGGTTTCACCTGTATGCCCGGCAATCCAAAAGTGATTGGAGACCCGCCAATGTGCGCGGATGTGGCGTCGATGCAATGGGCGGCAGACTTTAAAGCTCGCAAACCAAAGCCGACCAACACCGTCCCTGGTATTACCTACATGTTGGCGGGAGCCACACAGCGCAGTGATACTGACCCCTTCGACACGACGAGCCCACCTATTCAGGTAGGGCCGCACTGGATGATCATATGGCCCTTCGATCCGAAAGCCACCGGACTACCGGTTACACACAGGGAGAAGGGCGCTTACATCATGTGGGCTGGCTCCCCCTATGCCCACGTGCATGTCATGGGGCGTCCGTAGAGAAAAGAAATCCAGCATGAAAGCCATCCAGATCAAGGCGTTAGCGCCGTGGCACGGTGTTGTTCACGCCGAAACGTGATTCGCCTGCAGGGCAATCTCATTCCGTTAGCCGAAGGAGAAATACATGGCCAAGCTTGATGGAAAAATCGCGCTCATTACTGGTGGCAATAGTGGCATCGGTCTGGCGACGGCGAACGAGTTTGTGAGTGAAGGCGCGTACGTCTTCATAACTTGGCGCCGCGATGCGGAGTTGGCTGCGGCGGTAAGGAAGATCAGCAGAAATGTCACGGGCGTACAAGGAGACATGTCGAACCTTGGCGATCTGGATCGGTTGTTTGCGCAAATCAAGCGGGATAAGGGCAAACTCGACATTGTCTTCGCGAATGGGGGGTGGCCAGGTATGCCCCCCTGGGCGCGATAACCGAGGAGTTCTACAACTCGATATTTGACATCAATGTGAAAGGACTGCTCTTCACAGTACAGAAGGCACTTCCGCTGCTCCCGGATGGTGCGTCGATCATACTGAACTCGTCTATCGTCGCCAGCAAAGGATTGTCGATGAACAGTGTTTATAGCGCCACAAAGGCCGCCGTGCGCTCGTTCGCGCGGGCGTGGACAACGGACCTAAAGAGTCGTCGCATTCGCGTGAACGCCGTCAGCCCAGGCTCAATCGACACGCCCGGACTGGACGACCTGCTGGCTTCCGCAGAGGCGGGCAAGCAACGCCGGAAGCTGATTACAAGCATTGTTCCGATGGGCAGGTTCGGTAAGCCCGAGGAGATCGCAAGGGCCGTGGTGTTTCTCGCATCCGACGATAGCAGCTACATCACTGGAACGGAACTGTTTGTGGATGGCGGCTTCGCACAGGTTTAGGAGACACCCGCTCGGCACCGAGCAAGGAAACGGTCCGTGAAGTAGCAAGCCGCGTACCGAAAGTTAACTTCTGAGTACAATTAGAAACAACGAGCGAGCGTAGTTCAGTGGCAGAACAGAAGCTTCCCAAGCTTCCTCCAGCAACCCTAACACGCTGAGCTGGCGGCACTTAACTAAAACAAGAATCCTGGTAATTGGAAAATACTGAAAAACAGAGCGCGCCATAGCCTACCCGATTGACGGGGGCACGGTTCGATTGCCGGCAAAGGCCTCGAAAATTGGCAGTCGCGTTTCGTTGGCTAACGTCTTGGAAGTTCTTTCGAGTTTAGTGCTGTGACGGGACAATGCATAAACTCGGAGTCTCGCGCCGTTAGCTCGGTACTCCCAAACCTTGTAAGGGCGAGCACCGCGACAAAGACATCCTTTTCGCGTTCGGCGATGTGTATCAACTGTGCCTCGCCGGGCATCAGATGGAGTGGAATCCTCGCAATCCGGTGGTGCACGGCTGTGAACAACGACTTGGAAGTCCTCGCAGCGCCGACCCTTGCCATGCGGTACGAAACGCTTGTCCGCGTGTCCCAAGCCATCGGAGCGCACAGCGACCCTAAGGAACTTTTTGGCATCCTGATAGACGAGCTGCGCGGCGTAGTGCAGTTTGACTTAATCGGGGTATCTCTCCGTGACCAAGACTCCGATACGTTTCAGAATTATTTCATCGACATGACGAGTCGATCAGAGCTGGTTCCCGAAGAGAAGCTAACGCCCGAGGAGACGCTTACGTTATGGGTTTACGAGCGGCAAGAACCTCTGCTGATGTCGACGGACGAATTGGAGCCGCGCTATGGCCGGCTGCAGGCGATCTTGAAAAGGCTCTCTATTCGCTCGATCTGCGCGCTCCCATTGAGGACAGCGCACCGCAAACTGGGGGCAATCACTTTCGGTAGCAAGCAGGTCGATGCCTACTCGCCAAACGAGATCCGGTTCGTGTCCCAAGTGGCGGATTACATTGCGCTAGCGTTCGACGACGCGTTTAATTTTGCGGCGTTGCGGGGGGCGTCTGAGGAACTGCAGAGCAAGAACGACCGTCTCCGGCTGCTCCTCGACGTCACGAATCAGGTTGTCTCAAATTTGGAGCTCCGCGATCTCCTGCGCGCCATCTCGCACGACGTCCGGCGCGTAATGAAGTGCGATTACGCCGGCTTGTCCCTCCCGGATGCGGAAAACAAGCAGCTGCGACTTTACGCGCTTGACTTTCCGGAGGGCAAAGGGTTCCTCCAGGAAGAGTTGGTCTATTCGATCGAGGGGTCGCCTTCCGGTACGGCATTTCGAACCATGAAGCCTCTGGCGCTCCGGAGCCCATTCACCGGTTGGCTCAATTACCCGATTGTTCAGACAGCGGTTCGTGAAGGTTTGAAGTCCTTCTGTTTTTTGCCGTTGATCAGCCGGAATCGCGCGATCGGCACCTTGGTTCTCGCCCGACTCCGAGACGATGCGTTCAGTCAGGCGGATATCAGTTTCCTTGCCCAGGTCGCAAAGCAGATTGCTCTCGCCGTCGAGAATGCGCTTGCCTACCGCGAGATTCGTGAACTGAAAGAGCAGCTCTCGAAGGAAAAACTCTATTTGGAAGATGAAATCCGTACGGAAATGAATTTTGCCCAGATCATAGGGAATAGCGCTTCTCTGCGCAGAGTTCTCAAACACGTGGAAACTGTTGCGCCGACGGATTCGACGGTGCTGATTTATGGTGAGACGGGCACGGGAAAAGAACTGATCGCGCGCGGCATTCATGATTTGAGTCCGCGACGCTCAAAGCCCTTCGTCAAGCTCAACTGCGCGGCAATTCCGACAGGCTTGCTCGAAAGCGAGCTGTTCGGACACGAGAAAGGCGCGTTCACGGGAGCGATCGCGCAACGGATTGGGCGATTCGAGGTGGCTGATGGCGGCACGATTTTTCTGGACGAAATAGGAGAAATTCCTCTCGAATTGCAGACCAAACTGCTCCGTGTGCTGCAAGAGAGGGAGTTCGAGCGGCTGGGAAGCTCGCGCACGCTTCGGACAGACGCGCGTTTGATTGCCGCGACGAACCGTGATTTAGAAGCGATGGTGGCCGAGCAGAAGTTCCGGTCCGATCTCTTCTTTCGCTTGAATGTTTTTCCCGTACACGTTCCGCCGTTGCGGGAACGCCAGGGAGATATTCCGCTGCTTGTGCGGCACTTCACGCAGCAGTTTTCCAGGCGTATGAATAAGGTCATCGAGACAATTCCATCAGCGACGATGGATGCCCTGTGCCGATATCATTGGCCAGGAAACATTCGAGAACTCCAGAATGTGATCGAGCGCGCGGTAATTATCTCGGCTGGCCCGGCCCTGAGTGTCGATGTGGCTGATCTGAAATTTCCCAAAGTCAGTCATCCGGAAGAAAGAGCCGCTGCTCCGAATCCCACAACAAACGGCGCACGGCACAATCTCTTGGCGGAAACCGAACGTCAGCAGATTCTCCAAACGCTCAAGCACTGTAACTGGGTTGTTGCAGGTCCCCATGGTGCGGCGGCACGACTTGGAATGAATCGATCGACCCTCCAAGTAAGAATACGCAAACTCGGAATCTCACGCGATTCTGCATAATCCCACGGCTTCATCTCTTACTTCAGTGTCTTTTCGGAAGGGCTGCCACTCCTAACACCGCTGTTTTCGTGTGCGAGGAATTAGCAGTGTGCTAAACGGTTGGCAGTAGCACGCCGGCACTCTGATCTCACGAACCTCTCGCATTGCGGTTAACTCAAGATAAATCAAGGAGTTCCGTCGTCGCTGAAACAAGTTACGGCCTGGCATTCGTGTTGCCTTTCCCAGTGTCGCCCGAATGGAACGCAGATAAGCGGAGGGCGCCGTGTCAATGATTCTGATTTTCACCGGCAAGTGGAACAGGTGGTACCGCGTCCTGCGCTGCCGCAAAGGATTTGGGCTGTTTGAGTCCGTGCGCTACGGGCGGTGGCTGGCACGGAGCTGAGTGTGAGGTCTCGTTTTGGCAGGCCTGAGAGGTGGATGTGCTCAAGATCACTATCACGGAGACCGCAACAGACAGGAGATGGACCGTGCAGGGGCGCTTGGTTGGGCCGTGGGTCAGCGAGCTGAGAACAACCTGGAAGAGGACGCATAGGAGCCAGGACAAGCGAGCCTGCATCATCGACCTCAACGACGTCACGTTCATCGACAAAAGCGGGGAACGACTGCTGCGGGCCATGTCCAAGAAAGGCGCACAGCTCTTAGCCAAGGGTCTGTACGTCAAGCACGTGCTTGAGCAAATGAAGACCGGTGGCAAAAGCGGCCTGATCACCCTGATTGTCTGTTTGTTCGCGGGACTCCAGACGAACGCAATTGTCCCGGTAACACACGGGCCAGTGCCATCGGCACGTATAGAGGTGAAAGTGAAGGACGGCTCAGGGTTGCAGTTCAATTCAGCCAATCCGTGGAGCCGGTCAACCGAGAGAAGTTTGAGTCCAAGCAAAGTAGGAGCGCCAGCAGAACTGATAAAGGCGATCGGCGGAGTAAATGCGACGAGCCTTTCCGCCGATCGAGCGGCAAGAACGGGGGACCAATGACTACTCAACCTATGCGTCTTTTCGATCCGAGACTAAAGGGCCTCGTAGGGAAGCCCGCGCGACCTGTTCGTCTGGCTGCAATAACAGGGAACGATGTCTTTCTGAACGCTTTACTCGAGGCCGGCACCACAATGACTGCACGAAGAAGCCCACTCGAGTGGGCCGTTGCGACCGGATTGCACTTTGTGATTCTCGCGACGTTGATCATCGTGCCGCTGTACACAACTGAGACGATCCAACTGCGCGATTACGGACAGACTCCCTTGGTAACGCTTCCCGCACCGCCACCCCCGCCTCCACCAGCGGCCGTGCGTGCGGTGGCTCCCCACGCTACAACTATGCGCCCAAATCTCACCTATACGCTAGGAAAAGTAACTGCGCCGGCCTCCATTCCGAGGACGGTCTGGCTGGATAGCGCAGCAGCCGCGCCAGACCTGGGAGGTGTCGTGGGCGGCGTCCCTGGCGGCGTGGCCGGGGGACAACTCGACGGTTCACTCGGCGGAGTTATTGGTGGCACGGGGACTTCCACACCGATTCCGCCTCCGCAGCAGCCCGCAGTGAAGCGAATTGTTCGCGTTGGCTCCAGCCTCAAAGCACCGCGGCAGACCTTTTCGGTCCAACCCGAATATCCGGTACTCGCAAGGCAAACGCACGTCTCGGGCACCGTGGTAGTCAACGCGGTGATCGATGAGCACGGAAATGTGGTGGGAGCGCGTGCTTTGAATGGCCACCCATTGTTGATACCCGCGGCATTGAAGGCCGTGTTGCAGTGGAAGTATGAGCCGACGCTACTTAATGGAACGCCGGTGGCTGTCGAAATGGAAGTCACTGTTCATTTCAATCTGGGAAGCTAGTTCCAAGCGCGTGGCTAGACGAATGTGAAAAATGGACTCTCCGGGTTGCGATTCAATTTAGCCAATCCGAAGAGCCGGTAAACCGGGAGCAGTTTGAATGCGAGCTGAGAAGGGGAGGCACTATGCCAGTAGAACTCATGGACGCGATTGGCGAAGCTAACGCCGCGAGCTCTTCCCCCGATCCTTTGGTTGGCCAGGAAGATGCAGCGCTGGTTGCCGGCGCGAAAACCGGGGACGCTCGCGCATTCGAGCTACTGGTCCAACGGCACAAGGGGAAGATTTTTTTAGTGGTTCAGCGCATGACACGCAATCGAGAGGACTCCGAAGATGTTGTGCAGCAGAGCTTCCAGAAAGCGTTCGTTCATTTGAAGGATTTTCAGGGCGAATCTTTGTTCTCCACCTGGTTAACACGGATCGCCATCAACGAGGCGCTTATGTTGTTGCGCAGAAAGCGTGGATCGCGTGAGGTGCCGATCGCGGAATCGACTACGGAGGACGAAACTGCGCTGCCGATGGATGTCCCGGACTCGGGCCCGAACCCTGAGGATAGTTGCCTGCGGCGAGAGCAGGAGCGAATTCTCTCCGCGGCTGTAAATGAGCTAACACCAGGAATGCGGGAAGCAATCGAACTGCGGGAACTTGGCGAGCTATCCACAGGAGAGACCGCTCAAGTCATGGGTTTGTCGGTGGGGGCAGTGAAGGCACGAATATTCCACGGGCGGAGGAAGTTGCGCAAGACGTTGAAACGTTATGTCGAGTCCACGCGGAAGTACGGGAACCAGGCGTTACGAACGCAGAGATCAGTTCGTGATCGTTCACAGGCGATTCTCGAGCTTCGGCCAGCCTGTTAAGGGAACGCACGACGAGAAGGAGGAATGGCTATGGCAAATGAGCAATCGACGTGGTCTTCGCCTGAGCCTGCCCCCTTGAGCATTGGCAAGGGCGCCGCTAAGTTGGGGGAAATCGTGGTCTTCATCGATGGGCGCACCGAGACTGCGAGCATTTTGGAGTTCGCCGGCATACTCGCCCAGGAGCACGGCGCGCGCCTCATCAGCGTATTCATGCAGCCGGAGCCCACAATTACCCCGGCCGAGACGTTCGCCCGCGGCAAAGGCATGCTCAACTTGATTGAGGTGCACCGAGCAGAACTTGAGGGGATCGAGACGCACCACCGGGCCCTGTTCGAGGACATGGTCCGTCGTCACGGAATCCGGTCAGAGTCGGAGTGGAGATCGTTGCCCTACTTGAGCAGCGAGGTGGGCGTGCATGCGTACTACGCGGACCTGGTGGTGATCGCCCGCCCGGAATCTGCGAGCCAAACGGCTGGCCCTCCTGGCCTTGCGGAGTCCCTTGTCTTGAGCTCCGGCCGGCCGATCATCGTGTTCCCACCACGCGGCACGGTATCCCAAGTCCGCCGCATCCTGGTGGCGTGGAATGCCATGCGCGAGTCCATCCGTGCCGTGGCGGACGCCCTGCCATTGCTTGCGAAGGCCGAGGCGGTTGAAGTCTTAGTCGTCGACCATCGGCGCCACCCGGCGGGTCACGGCCAGGAGCCGGGAGCGGACATCGCGCGCCACCTGGCGCGTCACGGTGCGCACGTGGAGGTACGACGCCTGTCGTCCGGCGGAAAAGACGTGGGCCGCCTGCTGCTTTCGCAGGCTGACGCTTTCGGTGCGGATCTGCTTGTCATGGGCGCCTATGGCCACTCCCAATTGAGAGAGTGGATGTTCGGTGGCGTCACGCGGACGGTCCTGTACGAGGCGGACCTCCCGGTCCTGATGTCCCGATGAACGTTGGTTCCAGGCCCTCTAACGGGCCATGCGACCGCCTGGAAGTCCCCAAAACAGACTTTACGGTCGCGCCGCAACACGAAAATTTGTTGTAGCAAGAGACCGTTCGGTCTCATCTTATGCTTGTACTTCACGCGATCAGGTCGCGATTGGAGCGTAAGGAGTTCTACTTATGTGGATTGTTCATGTCGCGCTGGACCGGCCGTACACCTTCATCGTTCTGGCCGTACTCATTTTGGTTCTGAGCCCGGTCATGATCTTGCGCACGCCGACCGATATTTTCCCAAACATAGATATCCCCGTGATCGCGGTTGCATGGCAGTTCACCGGCATGAATCCCGAGGAATTAGAAGGCCGGCTCACGAGCGGGTATGAACGAGTGTTGACCACCACGGTCGACAACATCGAACACATCGAATCGACTACGGTAAGCGGTCAAGCCATCGTCAAGATTTACCTGCAACACGGTGCGAGTCTGGACACCGCGAATGCCCAGGTGACGGCCATATCCCAAACCGCCCTTCGGCAATTGCCGCCGGGGACCTTACCTCCCCTGATCATCAACTATAGCGCTTCGAGCGTGCCCATTCTGCAGCTGGGCCTGTCCGGAAACGGACTCACGGAGCAACAGTTGAACGACCTCGGACAGAATTTCCTGAGGCCCCAACTGGTCACAGTGCCTGGGGCCGTAATCCCTTTCCTTTATGGCGGGAAGCAACGCCAAGTCATGATCGATTTGAATCCAGGGTTGGTGCAGTCGAAAGGGCTGGCGCCACAAGACGTTCTCACCGCAGTCCAGCAGCAAAATCTGATTTTGCCATCCGGGACGGCCAAGATGGGCCCTTTCGAGTACGACGTTCGATTGAACGCCAGTCCGAGAACAGTCCCTGAGCTAAACGACCTCCCGGTCAAGGTCGTTGGGAATTCCACAATCTATCTTCGTGATGTAGCAAATGTGCGCGACGGCTTTGCGCCGCAGACCAACATCGTGCGCCAGGACGGCCGTCGCGGCGCTCTGGTGTCCGTCCTCAAGGCCGGCAATGCTTCCACTCTTGACGTCGTGAAGGGCATCCGCGCCCTTCTTCCGCGCGTCGCGCAGACGCTGCCCCCGGAACTGAAGATTCGGCCTCTGTCCGATCAGTCCATCTTCGTCCGAGGCTCCGTAAACGGCGTCATCCGTGAGGCGGTCATCGCCGCGTGTCTCACGGGGTTGATGATTTTGCTGTTCCTGGGAAGCTGGCGCAGTACGTTGATCATCGCCATCTCCATTCCGCTATCCATCTTGACGTCCGTCATGACCCTCAGCTTTCTTGGAGAGACCATCAACATCATGACGCTCGGGGGATTGGCACTCGCCGTCGGGATTCTTGTGGACGACGCGACCGTTACGATCGAAAACATCGAGCGATATTTCGAAGAAGGGCATGCCCAGCGCGCCGCCATCCTGGAAGGCGCGGCGCAAATCGCGGTTCCCGCCCTGGTATCCACGCTCTGCATCTGCATCGTGTTCTTGCCGATGTTCCTGCTGAGCGGTGTGGCCCGCTACCTCTTTGTTCCTCTCGCCGAAGCTGTTGTGTTCGCCATGCTCGCATCGTACATCTTGTCACGGACGCTCGTGCCTACGCTGGCCATATACCTGCTGAAAGCAAAGCAGGCTGACGTTGCTGGTTCACGGAATCCTCTCGTGCGGTTCCAGCGAGCATTCGAACGCGTGTTCGAACGGCTTCGGAATGCCTACCAGGCCCTCCTCGCAGCGCTTGTCCATCGTCGTGTCCTCTTCGTCCCCATCTTTCTTCTGACCTGCGTTGCGGCGTTTCTCCTTGTGCCGTGGCTCGGTCAGGACTTTTTTCCGAACTCGGACAGCGGTCAATTCATCCTCCATCTGCGCGCCAGGAGCGGCACGCGAATCGAAGAGACCGCGAAGTTGTGCGACCTCGTCGAGGGCTCGATACGCCGTGAGATACCCGAGCGCGAGGTGGACAACATCCTGGACAACATCGGCCTGCCATACAGCGCCATCAATTTTATGCACAGCACATCGGGTCTCATAGGAGCGGGCGACGCCGATATTCTGGTGTCTCTCAAAGAAGATCACCACACCACGGCAGACTATGTTCAGCGCCTGCGAGAGAAGCTGCCCCGGGAATACCCGGGGACCACGTTTTACTTCCTACCCTCGGACATCGTCACTCAAGTTCTAAACTTTGGTCTGCCGGCGCCTATCGACGTCCAAATCGAGGGAACCGATGTCGAGGGCAATCGCGAAGTCGCAGCCCGCATGCTGCATGAAATCGAGCAGGTTCCGGGTATTGCCGATGCGCGCATTCAGCAAGCGTTTGATTACCCTGAGTTCGATGTAGCCGTGGATCGTACCAAGGCGGCCCAAGGCGGCTACACTCAGCGCGATGTAGCCAATAGCCTGTTGAACTCACTCAGCGGCAGCTTCCAAATCACCCCGATGTTTTTCCTGAATTTCAAGAACGGCGTCAGCTACAACCTGGTGACTCAGACTCCGCAATATTCGATCCAATCCCTGGGAGACCTTCAGAACACTCCTCTCAATGCCGCGGCTGCCGCGCGCCCTGAAATTCTCGCGGATGTCGCTTCTATCCAGCGAACGAACGAGATGCAAGTAATCTCGCACTACAACATCAGGCGCGTTGTCGATATTTACGCCGCCGTCCAGGGCCGAGACTTGGGTGCGGTGGGCCGCGAGGTCACGCGCATTGTGGATGCCAACCGCAAGTCCTTGCCGCGCGGCAGCTTCATCACCGTTCGGGGCCAACTGCAAACGATGCGCAGCTCTTACCTCGGTTTGCTGGGTGGACTCGTCTTTTCCATCGTTCTCGTCTACCTCTTGATCGTCGTGAACTTTCAGTCTTGGCTTGATCCCTTCATCATCATCACCGCGCTTCCTGCCGCCCTCGCCGGCATCGTTGGATTCTTGTTCCTCACGCACACAACACTCAGCGTTCCCGCCTTGATGGGAGCCATTATGTGCATGGGCGTCGGAACGGCGAACAGTATTCTCGTGATTTCTTTTGCCAAAGAATTGCTGCTGCAGCACGGAGATCCCGTCAGAGCTGCCATCGAAGCAGGCTTCACACGTTTTCGCCCCGTTCTCATGACTGCTTTGGCCATGATCATCGGCATGATTCCCATGGCGCTCGGGCTGGGCGAGGGCGGCGAGCAGAATGCGCCGCTCGGGCGCGCCGTCATTGGTGGCCTGTTGTGTGCCACCGTGGCCACTCTGATTTTCGTCCCTGCGGTCTTCAGTTTGCTTCACCGCCGGCGCGATACCTCCGTCGCCCAAGAACGCTCCAACGGCGACCCTGAACCAATTTCAGCATGATTTAAAGTTAAACCAATGGCATCGAACGAGGAAAATGTGACGACCACTCCCGAATCAAAAGCGATCGAAGCGCAGCCCGTGCAACCGAGTCCCGATGGATTTCACCCTGGCATGGGAGCCCGGCGCCGAACCGCAATCCTTGTGGCCGCGGCCGCGTTCGCTGCACTTGCCCTCCTGATTTATTCCGGCATCCATTCGCGAGCAGCAGCCGAATCCCGGCTCAAGCAACGAACGGAAGAAGCCGCGATTCCCACCGTCGCTGTGGTTTTTCCTCGAGAAGGCGCACCCACACAGGAAATTGTCCTGCCCGGTAATACCCAGGCATTCAGCGACGCACCAATCTATGCGCGAACCAGTGGCTATCTCAAGCGCTGGTATTTCGACATTGGCGCGCATGTCCAGAAGGGCCAATTGCTCGCGGAGATTGAAACTCCCGAAGTCGACCAGCAGTTGCAGCAGGCTCGAGCGGACTTGCATACCGCGCAGGCCAACCTGAACATTGCCAAGATCACCGCGGCCCGCTGGCAAGACCTGGTGAGCACAGGCTCCGTGTCCCAGCAGGAAACCGACCAGGCGGTCAGCAATCTCAGCGCGGTGACCGCTGCGGCCGAATCCAGTGCCGCGAATGTGCGACGACTGGAGCAGTTGCAAGCGTTTGAGAAAGTCTATGCACCCTTCGACGGCATCATCACCGCCCGCAATACGGACATCGGGGCACTCATCGATGCGGGGGCCAGCACACAGCCGAGGGAACTCTTTCACATCGCCGCCATTCGTAAGCTGCGCCTTTACGTC
>Ga0137397_10002856_pt1 | contig 12022 bp, 9 predicted proteins | sample czorhiz116metaG_FD_106658 | JGI IMG/M metagenome (GOLD analysis project Ga0137397, IMG submission 106658) | Vadose zone soil microbial communities from Angelo Coast Range Reserve, California, USA - czorhiz1.16 metaG | ecosystem: Environmental > Terrestrial > Soil > Vadose zone | place: USA... | reverse complement strand
CGCGGGGAATGGTCCCATCCGGGCTGCTGTGGGGTCAAGGGCTGGAGGCCCGAAAAACGGCTCATTTGGCCAGATGCGTCCGGACCGACAGGCTTGCGCCGCCCGCTCCGACCAGGAGCGCGACGCCGAAGACGCTGCCGACGAGCTGGGCGACGAAGTTGGGGCCGAAGCTCACCGGGAGGATGTCGAGGAAGTCGAGCATCACGCTCGTGACCGGGCCGGCTGCCGCGAAGAGCACCGCGAGCGAGATGATCGCGCCGAGCGTGCCAACGAGCATGCCCTCGAGGATGAACGGCCAGCGGACGAACCAGTCCGATGCGCCGACGAGCTTCATGATCTCGATCTCATCGCGCCGCGCGTGCACGGCGATGCGGATCGTATTCACGATCACGAAGAGGGCGACGAACAGCATCATCGCGAGCACCGCGATGCCGCCGACGGAGAGCACGCGCGTGATGGTGAGCAGCTGGTCGACGACCTGGGGGTTGTCGACGACGTCGTAGACGATGCCCTTGCCGATCTCGTTGCGGAGATCCTGCGCGAGCCGCTTTGCCTCGCGCGCGTCGGCCATCTTGATCTCGAGCGACGCCGGGAGCGGGTTCGTGGAGATGTCGGTGAACGCGAAATCCGGGCGGCTCGCCGCGATGTCTTTGAGGCGCTGGAGCGCCTGGTCCTTGGTGACGTAGTCGACGCGCGCGACCGCCGGGTCGCGCTCGATGCGGCCCTTGAGCGCGAGCACGTCGGAGACCTTGGCGTTGTCGTCGAGGAAGAGCGCCACCTCGACCTTGCCCTCGAGAACCGTCACCGCGGCCTGCAGGCCCCGGTCGGTGGTGAGGAAGAAGGCGAAGAGCGTGAGCATCAGCGTCACCGTGAGCGTCGACGCGATGCTCATCGCCGGGTTTCGCGTGAAGCCCTGCCCGGCCGCCGTGAGGATGTAGGCGAGCCACCTCATGCCGCGTACGCCCCCTCGCGCTCGTCCCGCACCACGCGGCCATGATCGAGATGCACGACCCGGCGGCGGAGCGCGTTCACGATCTCGGCGTTGTGCGTGGCCATGACCATCGTCGTGCCGAGCTCGTTGACGCGCGTGAGCAGCTTGATGATCTCCCAGCTCGTCACCGGGTCGAGGTTCCCGGTCGGCTCGTCGGCGATGAGGATGCGCGGCCGGTTCACGAGCGCGCGCGCGATCGCGGTGCGCTGCTGCTCGCCACCCGAGAGCTGATTCGGGAAGTGATCGCGGCGCTGGGCGAGCCCGACGAGCGAGAGCACGCGCTCGGTCTCCTCACGCACGACCCCACCGCTGTGCCCGGTGACGATGAGCGCGAACGCGACATTCTCGGCGACGGTCTTCGCCGGGAGCAGCTTGAAGTCCTGGAACACGACGCCGACCTTGCGGCGCAGCTTCGGCACGCGACCGCGTGACATGCGACCAACGTCTTCGCCGTCGACGGCCACGCGACCGGTCGAGGCGAGCTCCTCGCGGATAAGGAGGCGGATGAGCGTCGACTTCCCGGCGCCGGACGACCCCACCAGGAAAACGAAATCGCCCGCCTCGATGTGAAGATCCACATCGCGGAGGGCGAACGTCCCGTTGGGGTACCTCTTACTGACGTCGTCGAGCGTGATCAATCCGGCTGCCCTTCCCTATGTGTGACTCGATCCCGCCGCCCGTCCGATGCTTCGAACAAGCGAACCACCGCACTTTGTCTTTGCGGCCGACCATACGTGCACCACGCGACGAAAACAACGGTTTGGGATGACGAAGTGGTACTAGACGCGCCAATCCGAGACGAAAACGTACGGTCGGCGGACGGGGACACCATGTAACAGCCGCGCTGGCGAACGCTCCGGTTGCCCGGCGCGGTCCGCCGGCTACTTCACCGGGAGCTGCGTCTGCGTCGGCCGCGTGGAGGTGAACGTGGCGATCGACGCGATCTTCGCGTCGCCCACGGTCATGACCTTCACGCCCATCGTCGGACGACCAAGGACGCGGATCTGGTCGAGCGGCGTGCGGATCACAACGCCGTTGCTCGAGATCAGGAGGATCTCCTGCGAGCCCTCGTCGACCATGCCTACCGCCGCGACGTCGCCGGTCTTCGCTCCGAGTGACGCCAGGATGACGCCCTGGCCGCCGCGGCCCTGGGTCGGGAACTCGTCGACGCCCGTGCGCTTGCCGTAGCCGTTCGCGGTCACCGAGAGGACCTCGGTGCGCGGCCGGACGATGCCCATGCCCACGACCTCGTCGCCCTTCGCGAGACGGATGCCGGTGACGCCCTGCGTCGACCGGCCCATCGGACGCGCGTCGCTCTCCTTGAACGTGATGCCCTTGCCTTTGCGCGTGGCGAGCAGAATGCGGTCGCCCTTGTGCGCGGGCGTCACCCATGCGAGCACGTCGCCCTTGCGCAGCGCGATCGCGATGAGGCCGGCGCGGCGCACGCTCGCGTACTCGGACAGGTTGGTCTTCTTGATGAAGCCCTTGCGCGTGGCCATGACCAGGAATTCGGCCGAGGTCGTGTCGCGGAGCGCGACGAGCGCTGACACGCGCTCGCCGGGCTGCATCGCCTCGAGAATGTTCTGGATCGGCGTGCCCTTCGAAATGCGGCTCGCGTCGGGGAGCTCGTACGCCTTCAGCGCGAACACGCGACCGCGGTCGGTGAAGACGTAGAGCTTGTCGTGGTTTCGGGCCACGACCAGGTGCTCGACGTCGTCCTCGTCGCGCGTCTGCATGCCGATGACGCCGCGCCCGCCGCGGTGCTGCTGGCGGTAGGTGGACAGCGGCATGCGCTTGGCGTAGTTGCGGGTGGAGAGCGTGATGACCACGTCCTCGTCCGCGACGAGCTGCTCGTCGGTGAACTGGCCCGGGAGGTCGTTCACGATCTCGGTCCGGCGTTCGTCGCCGAACTTTTCGGCCAGCGTGTCGAGGTCGGTCTTGATGAGACCGAGGATCTTGCGCGGCGAAGCGAGGATCGACTCGAGCTCGGCGATGGTCTTGATCACCGCCTCGTACTCCTCGTCGAGCTTCTCGCGCTCGAGGGCGGACAGGCGGCGCAGCTGCATATCGAGGATCGCCTTGGCCTGCAGCTCGGAGAGGGCGAACTGCTCGCGCATCTTGCCGATGAGCACGAGCTCCTGACCCTTGTGCGCGCGGATGAGCTTGATGATCGCGTCGAGGTTGGCGTGCGCGATCTTCAGGCCCTCGAGGATGTGCGCGCGCTCCTTCGCCTTCTTGAGGTCGAACTCGGTGCGGCGCTTGATGACCTCGCGGCGGTAGTCGATGTGGTGCTGGAGCACGTCCTTGAGCGACAGCACCTTCGGCTCCTGGTTGACCAGCGCGAGCATGTTCAGGTTGAAGGAGGACTGCATCGCGGTGTGCTTGTACAGGTTGTTCAGCACGCGGTCGAAGGAGTCGTCGCGCTTGACCTCGATGACGATTCGCATGCCCTCGCGATCGCTTTCGTCGCGCAGGTCGCTGATCCCGCCGAGGCGCTTGTTCTGCACCAGGTCGGCGATCTTTTCGATGAGCGTGGCCTTGTTCACCGCGTAGGGCAGCTCGCTGACTACGATGGCCTCGCGGCCGCCGCGCATCTCTTCCTTGTGCGCCTTGGCGCGCATGACGATGCGCCCGCGTCCGTTGGCGTAGGCGCGCCGGATGCCGTCCACGCGCTCGGCCTTGCCGGTCTCGACGTTCTTCTCCTCCTCGAAGCGGTAGACGAGGCCACCGCCGGGGAAGTCGGGGCCGAGGACCGTCTCGCAGAGGTCGTCGTTGGTCAGCTCGGGGTCGTCGATGAGCCGTTTGGTCGCGGCGACGATCTCGCGCAGGTTGTGCGGCGGGATGTTCGTGGCCATGCCCACGGCGATGCCGGCGGAGCCGTTCACCAGGAGGTTCGGGATGCGCGCCGGGAGGACGGTCGGCTGGAGGTGGCGGTTGTCGTAGTTCGGGACCCAGTCGACGGTCTCCTTGTCGATGTCCGCGAGCATCTCGTTGCTGATCGCAGCCGGCCGTGCCTCGGTGTAACGCGGCGCGCCCGGCGGGTCGTCGTCGATCGAGTTGTGGACGAAGACGCCCGCGGCGAGCGCGAAGTTCTGCGTCACGTCCACGGTCAGGTCGTACACGTCAGCCTTGCCCGCGGGCTCCACCTTCGCGACCTTCTGCGTGAGCGAGGCGGGGATCGGGAAGGCGCCGGTGCGGTGCAGCCGCTCGGGGATGGACGAGCGCGAGAACGGCATGAGCTGGTCCTTTGGCTTCAGCTCCTGCGCCTCGCGGTACGTCCCGTCGCGCAGCATGAAGCGGTGGTCGGGCGTGCAGACGATCTCCGCGCCCGACTCGAGCGTGACCTTCACCACCGGGTCGTTGCGGCGGACAAGACGCGGCGCGCGCATCGGCTTGATGCGCACATTCCGATGGCTGTCCACCGTGAACACCTCCGCCCGGAGGCCGCGGTGCGCCATATCGACAAGCTCGGCCAGCGTCTTCTGCTCGCCGCTGTAGAGCTCGACCTTCGTGTCGCCCGAGAAGCAGCCGAAGTTCCCCTGCCCCTGCACCAGCGGATAGCGCGCCGCGAAGTCCTGCGCCAGACGCACCAGCGCGTCGTAGATCGGCACATCGCCGTGCGGGTGGTACTTGCCCATGACCTCACCGACGATGCCCGCGGACTTTCGGAACGGACGATCGTTGCGCAGGCCCATCTCGTGCATCGCGTAGAGGATCCGGCGCTGCACCGGCTTGAGGCCGTCGCGGACGTCGGGGAGCGCGCGCGCGACGATGACGCTCATCGAGTAGTCGAGGTACGCCTTGCGCATCTCGCCCTCGAGCTCTGAGTTGATCACGCGATCGTCACCGGGCTGCTGGATCACGTACGCATGTGCTCCTTCTCTTCGCGCTCGGCTCGGCCAGCCTTCGGCGGCCTGCGCCTCGCCGCCTCGACGCCGCTCGTCGAGCTCGCTCCTCGCGATTCGATCGCTCGTCGCTCGCGCTCTTCTGCCGCGACCGCGTCGCGCACGCGCGCGAAGGCCTCATCCACCCGCGAGTAACGCTGCTCGAGCTCGCGCCGACGCTCCTCCGGCATGACCAGGAAGAGCGCGTCGCCCTCCGCGAGCACCGTTCCATCCGCCGATGCGACGGTGCCCTGCGTCTCGATGGCGCGATGCGTGCGCTTCGTGACCGTCGCGCTGACCCGGAGCTCCTCGCCCACCGGGACCGGCCGGCGGAAGGCCACGCTAATACGGCCGGTCACGCCCCACACGCCTTCGTGGAAGATCGCCCAGCCCATCGTCTCGTCGAGCAAGGCGGTCACGATCCCGCCGTGCACCGTGCCGTCGTAGCCGGTGTGCTCGCGTGTCGCGGTGAAGGTCGTCATCGCGCGGTCGCGCGCGACCTCGAAGTCGAGGTGCAGGCCGTGCGGATTGGCGCGGCCGCAGGCGAAGCACCAGTGCTCGAAGTCGACGCCCAACTCACTCAAACGCGCCACCTAAATGTCGAGCTCAGCCTTCTGGGCGTTGGCCATGATCCACTTCTTGCGGCCCTCGACCTCGCTGCCCATGAGCTCTTCGAAGGCGAGGTCCGCGTGCTCCGCGTCCTCGAGCGTCACGCGCTTGAGCGTGCGCGTAAGGGGATTGAGCGTGGTGTCCCAGAGCTGCTCGGCGTTCATCTCCGCGAGGCCCTTGTAGCGGGCGACGGCCGGCTCGCGGCCACCCTTGCCGTCGTCGGTGCCCTCGTCGGTGTTGATCGCGCCGCCCTCGCCGTCTGACGCCTCCGCGTCCGCTGCTGCGGCAGCCTCAGCCGCGGCGGCGCGACGACGTCCCTTGGCGCCAGCCGCGGGCTTCTCATCGCCGCCACCCTCGGATGCCTTCGCCTTGCTGCGATCGTCGCGCTTCTTCTTCGCCTCGGACTTGAGCTCCTTGATCGCCTTGTCGCGCTGCTGATCGGAGTACGCCCAGCGCACATCCTTGCCCAGCTGCAGGCGGTAGAGCGGCGGCTGGCCGATGAACACGCGCCCCTCGTCCACCAGCGGGCGAAAGTGGCGGTACAGCAACGTGAGCAGCAGCGTGCGGATGTGCGCGCCGTCCACGTCGGCGTCGGCGAGCAGGATCGTCTTTCCGTAGCGCAGCTTCTTGACGTCGAAGTAGTCGCCGATGCCCGTCCCAAGCGCGGTGATGAGCGCGCGGATCTCCTCGTTGCCGAGCATCTTGTCGGCGCGCGCCTTCTCGACGTTCAGGATCTTGCCCTTGAGCGGCAGGATCGCCTGGAAGCGACGGTCGCGTCCGGACTTGGCGTTGCCGCCGGCGGACACGCCCTCGACGATGATGAGCTCGCACTTCTCGGGGTCCCGCTCGGAGCAGTCGGCGAGCTTGCCCGGGAGCGAGAAGCCGTCGAGCGCGCCCTTGCGCAGGACCAGGTCGCGCGCCTTGCGCGCCGCCTCGCGCGCGCGGAACGCGGTGAGACACTTCTCGACGATCCGGCGCGCATCCTGCGGGTTCTCCTCGAGGTACTGCCCGAGCGCGTCGTTCACCGCGGCAGCGACCTGGCCGGCGACCTCGGCGTTGCCCAGGCGCGTCTTCGTCTGACCCTCGAACTGCGGCTCGCGGATCTTCACGCTGATGACCGCGGTGAGACCCTCGCGAACGTCGTCCGACGTGAGGTTCGGGTCCGCGTCCTTCAGCTGGCCGTTCTTGCGCGCGTAGGCGTTGATCGTGCGCGTGAGCGCCGTGCGGAAGCCCGTCAGGTGGGCGCCGCCATCGGTGGTGCTGATGTTGTTCGCGAACGTGTAGACCTTCTCGACGAAGCCGTCGTTGTACTGGAGCGAGACCTCGACCACGGTGCCGTTCTCGTGCGACTTCTCGACGTAGACGGGCTTGTCGTGCAGCACCTGGTGCGACCGATTCAGGTGGCGGACGAACGACACGATGCCGCCGTCGAAGTAGTAGTTCGCCTCGTTCCCGTTGCGCTCGTCGTGGAGCGAGAGGAAGAGACCCTTGTTCAGGTATGCGGTCTCACGCAGCCACTGCTCGGGGATCGACGCGTCCCATTCGATGATCGGGAACACCTCGGGATCCGGCCAGAAGCGCGTGACCGTGCCGGTGAACTTCTCGCGCTCCTTCCAGGGGAGCACAGGCGGGAGCGGGAGCGTCGGCTTCGGGACCTGGCGCACCGCGCTGGTCGGCTTGCCGCGTGCGTACGACTGCGTCCACACCTTGCCGTCGCGGTGGACCTCCACCAGGAGCTGCGTCGAGAGCGCGTTCACGACGGACACGCCCACGCCGTGCAGACCACCGGAGACCTTGTAGCCCGCGCCGCCGAACTTTCCGCCGGCGTGAAGGATCGTGTGCACGACCTCGAGCGCGGACTTACCGGTCTGCTGTTGCTTATCGGTCGGGATGCCCCGGCCGTTGTCGGCGACGGTGATCGAGTTGTCCTGTCCGATCCACACGTCGATGCGGTCGCACGTGCCGTTCATCGCCTCGTCGATCGAGTTGTCGAGCACCTCGCGGATGAGGTGATGCAGGCCGCGCAGATCCGTCGTCCCGATGTACATGCCGGGACGGCGACGCACGGCCTCGAGACCCTCGAGGACCTGGATGTCCTTCGCGCTGTATGACGCGGGCACCTTCGTGCCGTTGCCATCGCCGCGCGCGGTCTTCACTTCCTCTTTCTTGACGGCCACGTGCTCTCCCCTATGCCTTTCCGGCGCGGATGAACATCTCGTAGAGACGCTCGAAATCTTCGTCGTTGTAGAACTCGACCTGGATCCGACCGCCGCGACGGCGGCGAAGGATCTCCACCTTCGTGCCGAGCGCGGCACGAAGCTCGTTCGTCACCTGCGCAAGGTCCGGATCACCGCGGAGCACCCGCGCGCGCGTGCGAGCGCGCCGTCCGGTCGGGTGGACCATCTTGCGGACCAGCGCCTCCGCGTCGCGGACCGAGAGCTCGCGCGCCAGGATCTCCCCGAGCGCGGTGATCGCATCCGAAAGAGGTAGCGGGAGCAGTGCGCGGAGATGGCCTTCGCTGATCTTGCCCTCGAGGACGGCGTCCTGGAGGGCCTGCGGCGCGGTGAGCGCGCGGAGCATGTTGGCGACCTGCGAGCGGCTCTTTCCCACCCGCTCGGCGAGCTTCTCCTGGGTCAGGCCGTACGTCTCCATCAGCAGCTTGTAGGCGCGAGCCGTCTCGATCGCGTTCAGATCGGTGCGCTGGAGGTTCTCGACCAGCGCGAGCTCGAGGCGGTCCGTCACGTCCTCGCGGATGACGGCGGGGATCGTCGTCTTGCCGGCGGCGCGCGCCGCGAGGACACGGCGGTGTCCGGCGACGAGTTCGTACCCGTCGCCCTTGCGAGATACCACTATCGGTTGCAGAACGCCGTGCCGGCTGATCGACGACGCGAGCTCGTCGATCCCCGCCCGATCGAACTGGGTTCGCGGCTGCTGCGGGTTGGGAACCACCTTTTCCAGCGGGATCTCGCTGGTTCCCACGAGCGGCGCGGTGGCGACCGCCGCGGTGGCCGGCTGGCCACCCAGCAGCACGTCGAGTCCACGGCCGAGTCCGGTGCGCGCCATTACGCCGATCCCGCGAGCGCGATCGGCTCGCGCAGACGCAGACGCTGCTCGACCTCGCGCGCCAGATCGTCATAGGCCTTCGCGGCGCGCGAGCTCGGGTCGTAGAGCGAGATCGGCTTGCCGAAGCTGGGCGCCTCCGCCAGGCGGACGGTCCGCGGGATTCGGGTACGGGCGACGAGCTTCGGGAAGTGCGAGCGCACCTCCTCGATGACCTGCATCGAAAGGCGGTTCCGGCGGTCCTCCATGGTGAGGACGATCGCGAGCACCTCGAGCCGGTCGTTGAGCCGCTGGCGCACCGCCTCGATCGTGTCGAGGAGCTGCGCCAGGCCCTCGAGTGCGTAGTACTCGCACTGGACCGGGATGACCACGCCATCGCCAGCCGCGAGCGCGTTCACCGTCAGCAGCCCAAGCGAAGGCGGGCAGTCGACAATGACGGTGTCGTACAGATTGGTCGCAGCACGCAGCGCCGACCGAAGCCGGAACTCCCGCGCCATGACGGGAACCAGCTCGACCTCGGCGCCAGCCATGTCCGGTCCGGATGGGATCAGGTCAAGGCCCTCCAACTCGGTATGTGCGACAGATTCGGAGATCGGCTGCTCCTTGAGCAGAACGCTGTGGATCACGCCGGTTTTCGCTACGCCAAGCCCGCTGGTGGCGTTTGCCTGGGGGTCGAGATCGATGATCAGGACGCGCTGCCCGCGACCGACGAGAGCCGCGCCGAGGCTAATTGCGGTGGTCGTCTTCCCCACTCCGCCCTTCTGGTTACTGATCACCAGGACCCTCATTCAACCCCTCTGTCACACGGGAAACATCGCTTTGAAAACTGGGGAAAACTAGGAACGAAAACGGACGTGTTCGTGCCTCATATTGTACCCGAACCCACCTTTGGGCGCCTCCTGGGTCATCCTGCACAGACTGCTATAAGCCATTGTTACTGCGATACGAGCGCATCCTTGTCGCAATGCGCTACCGCTTGTGAGGCGATGCGCGCACATTGGCCAGCGCCTACCGGATAATCGCAGGTGGGATGAGATCACGCTGGAGTCCGGTCACCAAACGCCTCGTCGTAGCTGCCCTGGTGGTGGCTCTGGTGCTGTTCCTCTGGCGCGCCGGCGACATCGTTCAGCCGTTCCTCTGGGCCATGATCGTCTCGTACATCCTGCTACCAGTTGTGGGTGCTCTCGAGCGCCGGTTCGCCTTCCCGAGGACGCTGGCCGCGCTTGTCGTCTTCCTCGGCGTCCTCGCAGTCATTTTCGGTGGCGGGCGCTTGGTCATTCCACGCCTCGTCGACAACGCCCGCGACCTGGGGAACAACTGGCCAGCGCTCGTCGGCAACGCCGAGACCACGATCTCGGACACGCTGACCAGCCTCGGGCTCGGCGATCTCAACGACATCGTCGTCGGCCCGAACCTCCAGGACCTCGAGCGTCAGCTCGCGGGCATGGCCTCGCGGAGCGCGTTGCCGTTCGTCGTGGGGGCTGGGCACTTCCTGCTCGAGTTTCTGATCTTCCTCATCGCGACGTTCCTCACGCTGCGTGATGCACCGCGCCTGCTCTCATTCATCCAGCGCAACGTCCCGAGCGATCACCGCGCCGACATCCTTCACGTCCTGCGCGACACGAACGTGATGCTCGGCCGCTACATCCGCGGTCAGCTGATCCTCGTGACGCTGATGTCCTCGGTGACGACCATCGGTCTCACCGTGCTCGGCGTCCCGTACAGCGTGCTGCTCGGCGTCACGACCGGTGTCCTCGAGACGATCCCGTTCGTCGGTCCGATCACTGCCGGCGCGATCGCGTGTCTCGTCGCGCTCGGTCATCCGAATCCGTTCGGCTGGTCGCAGATCGCCTACGTGGCGGTGGTCGCGGTGATGTACACGATCCTGCGGCACGCCGAGGACTACCTCGTCATCCCGACGGTCATCGGGCGCGCCGTGAAGCTGCACCCGGCGATCGTCATCTTCGCGCTGCTGTCCGGCGGTGCGGCCTTCGGTCTGCTCGGCATCGTCCTCGCGGTGCCGGTCGCGGCGACCCTGCGCCTCGTCCTGATCTACGTCCGCGCCAAGCTGCGCGACGAGGATCCGTTCGCACCGCTCACCGAGGATCTCGCGGCCACGACCGAGTCCACCGAACACGCCGAGGCCACCGGCGTCCGCTCGGGAGCGCACGCCTAGCATCGCGACCGGTCCGCGTAGCGCCGTGGCGGGAACCGCGTTCCGCCACAGAGGAGGGAAGCCGTGCGGGTGGCCCTGGCCATCGTCGTCCCGCTCGCAGCGGCACTCCTGCAGGGGTCGGTTGTGCCATTCATCGCCATCGGCGGTGCGCGTCCAAATTTGGTCGTCCTGTTCGCCGCGTCCTGGGCGGTGGCCGCGGGCGCGCGCGAGGCCGTCTGGTGGGCCTTTTTGGGCGGGATCACGGTCGATCTGCTCTCCGGCGGGCCGCTCGGCGCGACGGCGCTCAGCGCGCTGATCCCCGTCGCCGTCATCGGCATGCTCGACGATCAGTCCCGGCCGCGCTCGATCCTGGGCGGCGCGGTGCTGGTGGGCCTTGCCAGCCTTGCGGCCGGTCTCCTGTACCTCGGGAGCCTCGCGGTCGCGGGAACGGCGGTGGGGGACGTCCCGCTGCTCATCGCGACCGTGGTCTCGACCGCCGTCTACAACGGCGCCCTCGCGATCGCTACCTATCCGCTCTTCCGGACACTACGCCGAAGCACCGAGAAGCAGGCATCCTTCGGTCTGTGAGAGACCGTTGAGATCTGAGGATCGTGCGTTCGTGCGGCCGCGTCGCTTCGTCGCGATGGGCCTCGCGATCGTCGTCGTGTTCGCCTCGCTCACCGTGCGCCTGTACGACCTGCAGGTCGTGAACGGCGGCCACTACCGCACGCTCGCCGAACAGAATCGCGTGTTGCGCCTGCCGGTCGAGGCGGAGCGGGGGGGCATCACCGACCGCAACGGCTACGTCCTCGCGCGCAACATCCCCGGCTTCGCGGTGACCGTGCTGCCGATCGACCTGCCGCGTGCGAAGCAGGACACGCTCGCGTCGCAACTCGGCGCGGTGCTCGGTCGCGATCCGGCGGACGTCGCGAAGCTCATCGATCAGCAGCGCACGCGCAACCCGTACGAGCCCGTGAAGGTCTCGGGCAAACCCATCGCGCGCGATCTCGCACTGCTCCTCGCGGAACGGCCCGAGCTCTTCCCCGGTGTGCGGGTGGAGGCGGAGTCGATCCGTTCATACGTCGACCCGCTGCTCTATTCGCCGGTGATGGGCTACGTCGGCGCGATCACCGAAGAGGAGCTCGCCGATCTGAAGGACAAGGGCTACCTGCCGACGGACATCATCGGCCGCACCGGCCTCGAATATCAGTACGAGCAGTACCTACGCGGCACGTACGGCTGGCGCGAGATCGAGCGCGACGCCGCGCAGCGCGAGATCAAGACGCTCGCGTTCTCACCCCCCGTCACCGGCAACAGCGTCGT
>Ga0137397_10002852_pt1 | contig 12028 bp, 9 predicted proteins | sample czorhiz116metaG_FD_106658 | JGI IMG/M metagenome (GOLD analysis project Ga0137397, IMG submission 106658) | Vadose zone soil microbial communities from Angelo Coast Range Reserve, California, USA - czorhiz1.16 metaG | ecosystem: Environmental > Terrestrial > Soil > Vadose zone | place: USA... | reverse complement strand
GCCGGCAAGTTCCTCTGCGGCCTCGTCGCCGACCGCGTCGGCGTGATTCGAACCGTGATCCTCACCGAGGCCGCGACGGCGCTGGGGATCGTCGTCATCATCGCTGCGCCGCTCCCGGTGGCGCTGGTGGCCCTGCTCCCGATGGGCGTGGCGCTCAACGGGACGTCGTCGGTGCTCTACGGCACCGTCGCCGATCTCGTGCTGGCCGAGCGCCGATCGCGCGCCTACGGCCTCTACTACACCCTCAGCGTGGGCGCTTCGGCGCTGGCGCCGACGATCTACGGCCTCGTCGGTGACATGATCGGGGTCTCGGCCACGCTCGGGATCGTCAGCACGGTCGTGCTCGTCACGATCCCGCTCTGCCTCGTGCTCCGCCCCGCCGTCAGCGCTCCAGCTCGCGCCTAACCCTTCAGCGCTCCGGCCGACAGGCCGCGGATGAGGTGGCGCTGGAGATAGGTGAAGAGGATCGCCACGGGCACGGTCGAGATCATCACGCCCGCCGACAGCTGGCCCCACTGGATCTCGTACTGGCCGACCATGAAGAGCAGCCCGGCGGAGAGCGTCCGCATCTCGGTCTGGCTCGTGAAGGTGATGGCGAAGAGCAGCTCGCTCCACGACGTCACGAACGCGAAGATCGCGGTGGCCGCGATGCCGGGTGCGGCCAGAGGCAGCACCACGCGGAGGAGCGCGGCGAACCGCCCGCAGCCGTCGATGAGCGCGCTCTCCTCCAGCTCGCGCGGGATGGAATCGAAGTAGCCGACCAGCATCCAGACCGTGAACGGGACCGTGAAGGAAAAGTTCGAATAGATGAGCGCCTGGTAGGTGTCGATCAGCCCGAGCGCGTACCACTGGGAGAGCAAGGGCGCGATGAGCAGCACGGCCGGAAACATCTGGGTGGCCAGGAACACGAGCAGGATCACCTGGCGACCACCGAAGCGGAAGCGCGCCAGGGCGTAGCCGGCCAGGATGGAGATCGCGGTGGTGGCGACCATCGTCACCGACGACACCCACAGGCTGTTGGCGAAGAACCGGCTGAACGGCGTGAGCTTCGACGTCCACGCGTCGACGTAGTTGGTCACGGTGGCCGTGCGCGGCAGGTACTGGAGTGGCGTGGCGTAGAGCTCGGTGCGCGTCTTGAGCGAAGTCAGGAAGACCCACACGAACGGCGCCAGCGCAAAGGCGGTGAGCAGCGCCAGCCCCAGCCACAGCACGGAGCCGCCGAGGACGCGCTCGCCCACGCAGCCCCCGCGGCCCACGTCGGGCCCTCGATCCCCCGCGTCGCCCGCAAATAGAGCGTGGTGAACACCATCATGATCACCAGCAGCACGACCGACAGCGTGGCTGCGTAGCCGAAGTCGAGGTTCGAGTACGCCATCAGCAGCGTGTAGGTCGACGTGATCTGGGTGGCGTTGGCCGGCCCGCCGCTCGTCATCACGAAGATCAGGTCGGCGTAGTTGAAGGTCCAGATGATCCGCGTGGCCGTCGCCACCACGATGATGGGGCGCACGAGCGGCAACGTGATGTGCCAGAAGCGCTCGGTCACGCTAGCGCCGTCGACGCGCGCGGCCTCGTAGAGCTCGTCGGGAATCGCCTGGAGCCCGGCCAGCAGCATGATCGCGAAGAACGGCACGCCTCGCCACACGTTGGTGGTGACGACCGCAGCCATGGCCAGCGCGGGATCGGACAGCCACGCCACGCGATCGCTGAGCCAACCCAGCCGCAGCAGGAGATCGTTGATGACGCCGTAGTTCGGCTGGTAGAGCCACTCCCAGACCAGCGCGACCACCACACCCGGCACGATCCACGGCAGCAAGGTGACCGTCCGGACGAACGCGCGGCCGCGAAAACTCTGGTGGAGCAGCAACGCCGCCGCGAAGCCGCCGAGGAACTGGAAGATGACCGAGCCGAACACCCACACCATGGAGTTCCACAGCGTCAGCCAGAACGTCTCGTCGTGCAGCAGTCGCGCGTAGTTGCCGAGCCCGATGAACCGGTACTCGTGCGGCTTGATCAGCACGTGGTTGTACAGGCTCATGTGCATGGCCTTCAGGATGGGGAACACGATCGTGCCGCCGAGGCAGATGGCGACGGGAAGCAGGTAGAGGTAACCGGTCACCAGCTCCCGCGCTCGCCGCGAGAGCAGCGGGCGCGGAAGCGCAACGGCAACGGTCGCCGGCGACGATGCCATCAGCCCATGTTCTTGGTGAGCATGTCGGCAAACTTTTCGAGGAACTCCCGAGGGGTCAGCTTGCCGACCAGCGCTTGCTGGAACAGAGGCACGCCTTCGGAATCGAGCTTGCCGCCCCATCCTGCGTATGCCAGATACGGACTGACGATCGAGAACGGGAACGACTTGATGAAGCCCTGGTAGGCGGGATCCTTCGCGAACTCCGGCCGCTCGGCGAGCGTCTTGCGCGCGGGCAGCAGCCCGAGCGTCTTGCAGTACATGAACTTGGGCTCGTCGTCCATGAGCCAGCTCATGAAGCGCCAGGCGCCCTCACGGTTCTTGGCGTTCTTGAACCCGGTCAGCGTCTCCGAGAAGTAGAACGATACCCGCTTCTTGGCCGGGCCGACCGGCAGCGGCACGGTGGCGAAGTTCTTCACGCCCACGAAGTCCTTCTGTTCCTCGGACGAACCGGAGTTGTGGATGTACATGTTGGTGACGCCGCGCCCGAAGCCTTCCACGATGCCCCGCCACCCGTCGGTGGGCACGCTGGGCGGGCAGACCTTGTACTTGCGGAACAGATCGATGTACCAGTCGAGGCCCTCGGCCGCCTCCTTGGAGTTGATCGCGACCTTTCCGTCCTTCAGGACCTGGGCACCGTTGGCGTACATGAACTCGGTGGCGTAGAGCACGGCCCACGTGCCCTGGCCGCGCATGCCGAAGCCGTACTGGTTACGATCGCCTTTCGTGAACGTCCTGGCCGTGGCGAGGAATTCGTCCCAGGTCCAATCGTCCCTGGGCGGCTTGACGCCGTACTCCGTCGCCCGGTCGGTGCGCCAGTACACGCCGTCGTTGGTGACGACCCAGGGGAACGACAGGATCTTGCCCTTGACCGTCACGGTCTGCCAGGCGATCGGCGTCACGTCGCTGTAGTACTTCCAGTCCTTCACGCGCGCGGTCAGGTCCTCGACGGCGCCCATTCCCTCGAACTCACCCACCCAGTTGTCCCAGACCTGGCAGCAATCCGGCGGGTTGTTGGCCGCGATGCCGGTGATGAGCTTCTGCCGGGCTTGCGCCTGCGGCACGAACTCCACCTTCACCTCGAAGTCCTTCTGGGACTGATTGAAGCGCTGGGCGAGCGATTCGACGAGCGCGGTGCGCTTCGGCTCGGGGACGCTGAACTGGAAGCGGACGGGCGTGGCGCCCCACGCGCGTCGCGGCGAGACGAGCGGCTCCTCCCACCACGCGAGGTCGGCGGCGGCCAGAGCACCCGAGGCCGCCATGGTCTTGAGGAGTTGACGACGGGTCAGGATCCATCGGGTATCCATCTCGGATGCCTCCTTTTCGCTCCTCAAGGAATCCGCGAGTGGCACGCGTCATGATATCCGCGAGCGGCTGGCGAGCGTGTAGCACGCGGCTCGAAGCAGTGTCAAGACGACGGACGACTCAGGTCAGATAGAACGGCCTGATGGCGGCGCCGCTCAGAGGAAAGCGCCGCACGACCTCGAGATCGGGGTCGGCCCCGAGTCCCGGAGCCTCCGAGGGGCGAACGAATCCACGGTCGCAGCGGATCGGCTCGGTGAGCAGCGGCGCCTGGAGGGAGCCGGGCGGCATCTCGATGTATGGCACGCCTGGTGTGGCCGCGCAGAGATGGACCGTCGCCGCCAGGCCCGGCCCGAAGTAGAACGAGTGGGGCTGGAAGGTGACGTTCGAGGCCGCGGCCAGCACCGCGATCTTGCGCATCTCGCCCAACCCTCCGACCTTCGTAACGCTCGGCTGCACGATGTCCGCGCCGCCGGCGGCGATCAGCTCGCGCGCGCCGAACATCGTGGCGTCGTTCTCACCGGATGCGATGGGGATGCGCAGAGCCCGACGCACTCTGGCGAGGCCGGCGTAGTCCTCCGGCGGCCAGACCGGCTCCTCGAGCCAGCGCAGGTCATAGCGCTCCAGCAATCGTCCGATCCTGATCGCCTCTTCGACGGACCACGGGCAGTTCGTGTCGAGCATGAGATCGACACCATCGCCGACGGCCTCGCGAGCGGCGGCGACGGACTCGACATCCACCTGGTGAAGCTTGATCGCCGTGTAGCCCTGGCCGACCATCGCCCGGCACATGCGGCCGACGTCCGAGGCGGTGTCGTAGCGCAGCAGGCTTGCGTAGGCCCGCACGCGAGGCTGGCCGAGGCCACCGAGCAGGCGATGGACGGGCACGCGCTGGGACTTGCCGGCAAGATCCCACAAGGCGAGCTCGACGCCGCTCACCGCGCACATGGCGAGGCCACGCCGTCCCCAGATCATCAACGCCCGGTGCATCACCTGCGTCAAGCGCTCGATCTCGGTCGGATCCTGGCCGACGACGAGCGGCGCGAGGGCATCGTCGACCACGTTGCAGACGGCCAGGGGTGCGCCGTAGGCGAAGCATTCGCCCCAACCGATGAGATCCGAGTCCGTCGTCACGCGGACGAGGATCTGCTTGCCGATGCCGGCCGCCCACGACGACTCCGGTGTGGACGGCGCCAGCGGAATGGCGAGCGGAACTGCGCCGACGCCGGTGATCTTCATCGCGTGATCTTCATCGAATACCGCCCGTGCTACAGATCCCCGAGGCCGTATTCCTGCCAGCGTTCGCGCACCCGCGCTTCGTCCTCGGGCGCCGGCCGCACCGTCGGCGGAAAGCGCTCGTTGTCCCACTCCGGCCGCTTGGCCATCCGCCACGAGCGCGTGGCGTCGATCAGCACGCGGTTCCAGAGCCCGGTGCCGAGCTGCGCGACGTCGCGGTCCTCGAGCGGCGTCGAGGGATCGATCGGCGAACCGAAGCTGCCCGGGAAGATCACGATGCCGCCTTCACCGGCGTTCACGCGATGGGCGAAGGCCCAGTCGACCTGCTCGTACGACGACGCGTCGATGTCGTCCTCGACCACCACGACGTGCTTGTAGCGATACTGCGCGGCGCTGGCGCCCCACAGCGCGGCCGCGATCTGCTTGGGCTGACCCTGGTAGTGCTTGGTGATCTGCACGTGGATGTTCACGCCGTTGGTGATGGGCGGCACCCACACGTCTCGAATGCCGGGGATACCGGCTCCGTTGAGGATGTTCCAGGCGATGGCAGCGCGCTGCGTCGAGGACATCACGCTGTTCTCGCTGTATGAGCCGGGCAGTGTCCCCTCCAGGCAGCCCTGGAAGATCGGGTCGGTGCGATGCGTGATGCACGTGATCTGCATCGTCGGCCGTCGCGTCGGCACGTCCGAGACGTACCCGGTGAACTCGCCGAACGGGCCTTCGATCTCCCACGTCGCCGGATCGTCGTGGATCAGGCCCTCGATCACGATCTCGGCGGTCGCCGGCACTTCGAGGTCCACGGTCTCGCAGCGCACGAGCTCGGCCGGCTCGCCACGGTAGGCGCCCATCACGTCCCACTCGGAGACTCCGGCCGGGATCGGCGATCCGGCCAGGAACGGCATGATGGGGTCCCAGCCGATGACACAGGCGACGGGCATGGGCTGGCCACGCTCCGAGTACTTGACGAAGTGCTGGCCCCAGTGCTGACCGCCCTTGATCAGCAACATCGGCGTCGTGTCCTTCTTGCCGATCATCCCGCGGTAGATCCCGGCGTTCATCGCGCGCGTGTCGGGATCGCGCGTCACGATGGCCGAGAACGTGTGGATGTAGCGGCCGCCCTCCTTGAAGTGCCACTTCGGGACGGGAAACTCCGTCTGGTCGATCCGATCGCCGCGCAGGATGTGCTCCTTCACAGGACCGGTCCGCACGATCACGGGCGGCGTCTTCTCCCGGTTCTTCTGCATCACGTACTGGACGAGCTCGCGGTTCGGCACGTCCTTGGGAAAGCCGAGCGCGAGGGCCAGACGGCGGCGATCACCGAGAACGCCCGTGACGAGCTTGGTGCATCGCCCGGTCTTGTAGCCCTTGATGTTCTCGAAGAGCAGCGTCGGGCCTTTCTTCTCGAGCACACGGCGGGCGATCGCGCCGAGCTCGCGGTCCCAGTCCACCTCGGCGGTGATCCGGCGCAGCTCGCCGTCCTTGTCGAGCCGGCCGAGCCACTCACGCAGGTCCGTGAAGGCCATCGTCGTCCTCCCCTACTGATCGCCGTGCACGACGCGGCCACCGACCATCGTGAGCCGGCAGGCCAGCGAGCCGATCTCGGCCAGCGGCATGGTGAGTGGATCCTGGTCGAGGACAGCGAGATCTGCCTGACGTCCCGGCGAGAGCACGCCGCGCTCCCGATCGGCGAACGTGATGAAGGCGCCGCCAACGGTGAGCGCACGCAGCGCCGCCAGCCGGGTCAGGCGCTCGCGCGGACCCAGGACCTCACCCGACGCCATGTCTGATCGGTCCACGACAGCACGGAACGCCAGCCAGGGGTCGGCCGGCTTGTTGTCGGTGGCGAGCCCGAAGGGCAGACGCAGGCGCTCGAGACTGCGATGAGGCAGCAACGTCTCGGCTCCACCGCCGAGCTTGCGGGCCTCTTCAGCGGCCGAACGCCACAGATAGGAGATCGGATTGGTCGTCGCGACCGCGCCGAGCCGCTTGAGCCGCGCGAGCTGGTCGCCGGTCGCCGCGTTCAAATGCACGGCCACCCATCGAAGATCGGCGATCGGCGTACTCTGAGCGATCTTCTCCCACACGTCGAGAACCTGGGCGAGGCTCCGCGTGACCAGCGTGTTGATGCGCAGGCGGTGCCGGGCGGCCAGTTCGGCCTGCTCACGGTAGGCTTCCAGCGAGTTGGCGCTCTCGACGAAGCCGGCCCAGCCCGTGTAGGGCTGCGCGGCGTGGAGGATGCGTGCCACGTCGGGATCGCCGCCGTAGTGGAGACAGATGCCGGCCACGCGCAGCCGATCGTCGCCCAGCCCCCGGCCGCCGGCCCACGCCGCCACCTCGGGGATCGCTCGCCCGGCGTCGGCGGCGTCCCACGTCGGGCTCACGGTGAGGAACGCGCGGAGCCGCAACAGACCGCGCTCGTGGGCCTCCCGGTACACCGACAGCAGCTCGGGCGCCACGCCGTGGCCCTCGTAGAAGGCCGTCACTCCGCGCGCGGCGTAGCGGCGCTGGGAGTCGGCGAGCGCGGTGAGCCGATCGGCATGCGTGAAGCGCGGAGCCGTCCGCATCAGCGTGAACTCCAGCACCTGGACGAGGTTGTGCTCGACGAAGACACCGGTGGGCTCACCGGCGGCGTCCTTGAGGATCTCGACGCCCTTCGGCGGCACGGTATCGCCGGTGACGCCGGCGCGCGCCAGCGCCGCGCTGTTGGCGATGGACACCACCGGCGGCTTGTTCCAGTAGCCCCAGATCCCCCGGACGTACGCGGGATGGTCCGGAGCCGCCGTGTCGAGATCGGCCCGAGTCGGCCAGCGTTGCTCCCGGAGACCGCCAGGCGCATCCATGTAAAAGGGCGGCGTGCCCACTGGCATGGTCACGATCCACTCGCCACGCGGCCGGGCTTTCGCGAGCCGACGGATCACCGCCTGGATGTCGGCGATCGAGCGACAGCGCGCCAACGACGGATAGAGATATTTCAGGCCCTCGCGGTCGAGATGGGCGTGAGCATCGACGAGCCCGGGCACGACCGTGGCGCCCCGCAGATCCACGACGGTCGTCCGTCGATCGCGCAGCCGGCGGACCTCGCGGTCACCGCCGACAGCGACGATGCGGTCGCCCGCGATCGCGAGCGCCGCCGCGCGGGGGCGAGCCGGATCGAGCGTGACGATTCTGCCGTTGACGAGAACGCGATCGGCCGCTATGTCATCCACCCCTTCTCGCGATACGCCCGCTCGGCACGAGAGCCGAGCTAGGCAAGGGTAAGGCGGGCGCCGAGAGTCTTCGACTCGTCGAGAAGGCCCCCGCGCGCACCGGGCATCGACAGCGTTGCCGCGTAGGGCGAGGCGCCGCGCGTGGCGAGCCAGGACTTGAGCGGACTGCCGGCGGCGTCGGGCGCAACGAAGTCCAGGGTGTGAGGCCCGATGACGACGCGCTGGCCGACGCCTCCCAGCTCCTTGCTGACGATGCGCTGGCCGGGCTTGCCGAGCACCTTCGTGTACCAGCCGGCCACGCGGCCGACGTCATCGACCGCCACCGTGACCGTGCCGATGCCCGTCACCCCATTGGCGTGGCGCGTCTGGCGTGGCACGCGCTCCTCGCGGGGCGTCTCGTCCTGGATCAGAAACGGCGCGACACCGCGATAGACACCGCGTGGAATCGAGAGCACCCACTTGAGCTGATAGCCGTCGGGCCGCACCCGCGACAGCGGCGACGGATCGTCGATATCCACGCCGGCCTTGCGGAAGGCAGCGGTGTCGGCCATCAGGTCGTCGGTCTGCATGCAGAAGTCGACCAGGCCTCCGCCCTGCTGGAGCGGCTCCCACCATTTGTGCTGGGTATTCTTCTCGTAGAACGCGATCAGCTCGATGTAGGCGCCGTCGGCGAACGCGATCAGCGCGTTGTGGGTCCCGACGGGATGCCGGCCACCCGGCACCACCGTGAAACCGAGGCCCTCGTAATTGCGGCTCGCGACAGCGAGGTCGACAACGGCGATGACGATGTGATCGATGCCCTGCAGCATCCCGGCTCCTTTCTCCTCAGGCGAACGCCGGCGCCACTTCGTTCAGGAAGCGCTGGAGCTGACCGCGCTGATCCCACGAGGTCAGCCGGAGCGCCATGTGGCCGAGCCCCGCGTCGAGGTACGCGCGGAGCTGCTCGACGCATTGCTTGGGGCCGCCGGCCACCGTCCAGCCTTCGACGAAGGCGGCACTGAAATTGGAGGTGTAGTAGCTATCCAGGAACTTCTTCGACTCGACGAGCGCGGCCTGGCGGTCCTCGTTGATGTTGATGTTGTGGTAGAGGGCGCCGCCGAGGCGAGCGGGATCGCGGCCCTCCTCGCGGGCAATCGCCTTGATCCGCTCGAACTGACGGCGGAACTCGTCGGGGCTGAGCTTGTTGCTCATCCAGCCGTCCGCGTACCGGGCGACCCGCCGGAACGAGCGCTCCACGACGGCCTCGGAGGCGCTCGCCCCGCCCTTCCACGTGAGCCCGGTGGGATTGCTCGCGATCCAGATCGGACAGGGCTGCTGCACGGGCTTCGGCTCCACGGTCACGCCCTCGAAGCGGTAGAACCGGCCGGCGTGAGCGACGTTCTTCTCGGCGAAGAGCTTGCGCAGGATGACGATGCCTTCCTCGAGCCGCCCGACACGCTCGCTCGCGTTCACGTTCATCACGCTGTGCTCGAGGGCCTGCGCCTTCGACTGCTCGTCGGGCCCGCCGAGACAGACCGCGAGCCAGGCGCGTCCGTTCGAGAGCTGGTCCAGGCTCGCCCACTGCTGGGCGAAGAGCACCGGATGGCGGTGGACGAACGTGGCCAGGCACCCGACGCCGAGGCGCACGCGCGACGTCACCCCGGCCAGGGCCGAGAGCAGCGAGACCGCCTCCAGACGCGGCTTGGCGAGCAGGCTGTCGCCCACCCACACCGTGTCGAAGGCGTGCGACTGCTCCCCCGCCACGGCGATGTCGAGGAGATCGCGCGCTTTGATGACGCCGAGCACGACGGCGCGGTTGGCGAGGATCAGGCCGAAGGGCGGTGCCATCATCGCCCCCGGTACCGTGGCGGGCGCTTCTCGACGAACGACTTCACGCCCTCCTCGTAGTCGTGAGTCGAGCGCAGCCACGCGTACGCCTTGCGCTCCAGCTCGAGCGCGGTCTCCAGCGGAGCGTCGGCACCGCGGTTGAGCACGGTCTTCAGCGTACGAAGCGCCAGGGGAGGCCGCTCGGCCAGCTCGCCGGCGAGCGCATCGACCGCTCCGTCCAGCGTGTCGTCGGCCACGCACTGGGTGATCAGGCCCCACGCCTCGGCGCGCTCGGCCGGAATGCGCTGACCCGTCATCATGAAGAGCTTGCCGCGCGTCATCCCGATCAATCGAATCGCGCGCTGGGTGCCGCCGCTGCCGGGGATCATGCCGAGACGAACCTCGGGAAACGCGAACTCGGAGCGGCGTGTGGCGATCCGGAAGTCGCAGGCCAGCGCGAGCTCGAGGCCGGCGCCCATCGCGTAGCCGTCGATGGCGGCGATGACGGGCTTGCGGCACCTCTCGGCCCAGCTCAGCGTGTCGCCCCACAGCTCGAGGTCGGCCGGCGCCAGCGTGAGGAACTCGGCGACGTCGCCGCCGGCGCTGAACGCCTTGCCACCAGCGCCCCGGATCACGACCACCCGGACCGCGTCATCCCGGTCGAGGTCCATGAACAACGCGGGGAACTCGTTGCGCATGGCCACCGTCATCGTGTTCATCTTCGGCTGGCGGTCGATCCACACCGTGGCGATCGCGCCCTTCCGCTCCACTCGCAGGAACTCGCTCATCGTGCCATCTCCGTGTATCTCCCCTCGCGGAGCAGGCGGCGCAGGATCTTACCCGACGCCGTCTTCGGGATCTCGGTCACGAACACGAAGCGCCGGGGCCGCTTGAAGCTGGCTAGCCGCGAAGTCTCGCGGCAGTAGCGATCGAGCACCTCGGCGGTGAGGCCGGGCGACGCCGGCGTCACGAAGGCGACGACGCGCTCACCCCAGCGCTCGTCGGGCTCGCCGACCACGGCCACGTCCCGCACCTGGGGATGACGGGCCAGCGCCTCCTCGACCTCGATCGGATGGATGTTCTCACCGCCGCTGATGATCATGTCGTCGACGCGGCCAGCCACGTAGAGCTCGCCGTCGGCGTCGAGGTATCCCATGTCACCGGTGAAGTACCAGCCGTCACGCAGCGCGCGGGCATCGGCATCGGGACGGTTCCAGTAGCCGGTGAAGGCTTCCGGCGAATCGAGGCGGGCGATGATCTCGCCCTTCTCGCCGGCGGGGACGATTGCGTCGGGACCGACCGTCCGTTCCGTGCTCGGCGTGACGACGCGCAGCACGGAGTTGAGGCCCGGCCTTCCCGCGCACCCGGGCTTCAGGTGGACGTCAGGTCGAGTCGAGAACGTGTAGATCTCGGTCGAGCCGTAGTGATTGACGAAGACCTCGGGAGCGAAGGCCTTGACGCACGCCTCGGTCAAGGGCGCCAGCATCGGGGCGCCGGCATAGCCGAGCTTGCGGACCGACGAGACGTCGGCGCTCGCGCGCTCCGGTGCATGGACGAGGTCGTAGAAGAGCGTCGGGATCAGATAGAGCGCGCTGATGCGCTCGGCCCCGACGAGACGAAGCGCCTCGCTCGGCGACCAGTCGGGCTGGCAGACGAAGCACCCGTTGACGGCCACCATGCTGGTGAGGGCGTGGATGCCCATCGTGTGATAGAGCGGCATGACGCCGAGCGTGCGCTCCTCCCAGGTGTAGCCGCACTGGAGCGCGTGGGCCACGGCGCCCGCGACGTGATTTCTGTGGGTTCTGGGGACGCCCTTGGGGCGTCCGGTGGTGCCCGACGTGTAGAGAATCAGCGAGCGATCGGCCTCTTCCGGCCCCGAGGCTAGCGCCGACCGTCGCCCACTTGCCTCGGCACCAACAGCCAGCTCGTCGAATCTCACCGCGCCGGGTGGCTCGGCATCGCCGACGTAGACGAGGGTCACGTCGCGACCGCGCACGGCTTCGAGGACCGGCGCCGCCGTGGCCGCCTCGAAGATGACCATTCGCGCGCCGGAATCCGCGAGCAGGTAGTCGATCTCCCCCGCGGCGAGGCGGAAGTTCACCGGCGTCGCGACGGCAGCGATGCGCTGCAGCGCCCAGTAGGCGAGGACGTGCTCGACGCGATTCTTGAGGACGAGCAGCACACGGTCGCCGCGACCGACGCCAAGGTCGGCGAGCCCACCGCCGAGCGCGGCGGTCCGCGCATCGAGCTCGTCATACGTCAGCCGGGCCGCGCCGTCGACGACCGCCTCGGC
>Ga0137397_10002851_pt1 | contig 12031 bp, 10 predicted proteins | sample czorhiz116metaG_FD_106658 | JGI IMG/M metagenome (GOLD analysis project Ga0137397, IMG submission 106658) | Vadose zone soil microbial communities from Angelo Coast Range Reserve, California, USA - czorhiz1.16 metaG | ecosystem: Environmental > Terrestrial > Soil > Vadose zone | place: USA... | reverse complement strand
GTGGGAACATGGTTCTTATCGAACTCCTCGATTGCCACCTGAAGGTCGGCGCCCTTCTTCCCCTCGACGAGCAGCTGTGCGATCTTGGCGCAACGCTTCATGTCCTTGGGCCCAACCTCGCGCACCTTGCGCTTCTCGCCGGCGTTCGCGCTGGCTTTGGACTTGACGTGCGACGGGCGGAAGGCGTAGTCGGGGAACTTGCGTTTGTGCTCCGCCTGGGCGACCTTGGCCTTGCTGTGCCAGATCTGGCGCTCCTCGTGCGGCATGTTTTGCCAGGTGAGCCCGATGATCTTGGAGAGCGTGCTGTGGTTCGTCTCAACCTCGGTCGAGACGTGCCGGCTCTTGATGAACGAGGAGCGGAAGAGGATGAACGCATTCGGCGGGCGGGGTATGTGGTCGTCCGCTTTCTTCTTCCCGTGTCCGGGCTTCTTCGGGCCTGGGCCGCCCTCGGAATTCGAGGGGAAGAGCGAGGATGCGGGCTCTGCGCTCTCGATTGGCGACGGTTCCTCTGTAAACGTGACCGGTGTGACGGCAGGGGCGAAAGCGATCTGTTGAGGTGCAGTAATTGACTCGACAGGATCGGTCCACGTCAATCGGATTCCTACGAGTATGGGTCAGCCAAGAGTCGCGCGGGCAAGGACCTCGCTCACCGTCTGCATCCTCTTTTTCCTTCTTGGGTGACCGCGTACGCTCGGCAGGCATGTTTAGAGAAGTAGAGGCAGACGATAGGGAAGGAAGGTATCACGGACAGGGGACGGAGAGGTATGCCTTATTCCGGGGGATACGGAAGACGTATGCACGGGAAACTCATAGCGGCGCTGGATCACTTTATAGATAAATCTAGCTACCCCTCGAAGCTAGCTGATGAGGGGCCGCGCCTGCGTATGGGAGGGAGACACGCGCTTATTTCCAGGGGGCTCGCCACATAGGAATAACAATTTTTCTCGATTTCTTCGCTTGGAGGGACCTAAAAACCGAACTCGCGCTCTCGGCACAGTTTTCCACACGTACAATTTCCCTTTCCCCGGATCGGCCCCCACTTATCCGACCTTTATTTCCTTTCTCGGATAATGCCCCTCCGCCCTCCGGCCGTTTCCCGTTCCATCCCGACCGGTTCGCTCCCTCATGTGAGCTCGGTGAACGGCGCCCTCGACCACCTCTTCGAAGGGAATCCCTCTCACACTTGTCACCATCTCCAGTGGGGGGGCGGGACCAAGTGGCTATTGATCGACGTCCCCCAGCCCGCAGCTGCCTGCCAACCTTGAACAGACAAATTGAACTCAGGACCCACCCTGTTAAGAAAGGCCCGTTCCTATCTCATAAACACCATAAGCAATTACAAGCCCTTCCTAGTGTGCGTTGTATTCCCTTGTTTCTTTCAACCACCACCTATCCTGTGGCACTAGACGCTTGTCCCGGCGGAGACACTCTGGGCTATTGCCCCATCTAGATTGTTGAATTTTACAGGAAAACCTCCGCCGTCAAAAAGGAAGCGAGATGTCTCTCCATGGCGTCTCGGCGTGTCAGTCCCACCCTGTCCCAACCCCCCCTGCCAACGTGCCGTCTCTATGGCGGTGTGATCTAAGACTTCTGGGGTGACGTTCAGGGAAGCCGAACTATAGTATCCGCCGTATCTGCGACACCTTTGAGAAGGATTTTCTGTGTCCGGACTCATCTGACCGGTTCCTCCGAAGATTACGGCTAACCTGAATGGCCAGTGTCCAGGTCCCGAACTTTAAAATCCAAGGGCCCACTAGATTCCCTGTTTCTGAGGTGGACGGCGACGGTGAGAGATATATGTCCATTCTGGTCTACGCCATCCCGGATCGCATAATACAAAAATAACGTTTGCGTTCCTTGTAACGGTTGATGGATGCCCAAGCAAAACCACGATTGCGTAGACGAGCCGTTCTCGAACGTCTGGAGCACTCACTTGGGACACTTTTCCTTCATATCAGGTCATACAATGTCCCTCAATTTTGCGGAAATAAGACACGAGGCAGGAAGTTTCGCGTCGATAAGATATCCATATCCCGTTTGGACTTGTCGAATTACCCGATCTTAGGAAATCTCGATGAAATACTCCCGGAAGAATCAATTCCTGCGAGAAAAACGAACGTAAATTGAATATCATTACATCAGCGGTTACGTTGTATCTCGGACGCCATTATCATCATCGACTGATGAATGTTACCAGCCGGTCCTTCTAGTCCATCTCCTCCACAAGCGACGACTTGGGCGCACGCCGCTTGCTGTGGCCTTGTTCTGATCCACTGCACTTGCGTGGTAAATGATACGGAGGTTGTGTCCGTTCGTTTCCCGTTGTTCTTGAATTGAGTTAAATTGATTCTATTATCTCGACGGAGATGACCGGCCATCGTTCCATTTCCACCGTCTTTTTTCCCACATTTTTTTTGGGACCATCGACTGCAAAGCAAAGACACCCGGATTCCCGACACTGCAATATTCTTTCCACCACAACAGGACGGCTGCGCAAAATGGGTCGTTAAGACGTTTACGCCGCAAGGAACCAGGAGAAGGATTTGAAAAAAAACGCGCGTAAAAGACAGTGAAGTAAAGATGCCGTCAGCGTCTGTTCCCATTCCACGATCGCCTTGAGAGGTGAGGTAAAGCACGTTAAATAAGCAATGCCTTTGGAGGCAGTTGTTCGTGATGGCGGGGTGTTTTTAGCTCGATGAAATGGCGCTACTCTGGTCTGACAGCAGGAGTCTCATTCTGAAACGACAACGCTCGCAGCCACCACCCCCTGCGCAAGGGCGGGCCTAGTCGGACGTCCGATTCTTGCAACTGCAACCTTGCCAAAGCCAGCCTGAGAATGGCCTAACGGGCGGCGACTCCTGCTTCACTTCCAAGATCGGTCGCGCCGAAGCCAAAAAAAAGCAAAAGAGGTCGCAATAACAACTGGATATGCTTTAGTCTTGCTTCTGACCCCGCTGCCGACGAAAGGAAATTCAGAAAAAAAGAGTCTACCTCACAAGGTTGCGAGCGCATGGGACGAAGCCCGTTCTAGCAACGCGGTAACTGTAGCCATGCGTCGTGATGATGGAGATGATTGCTATGATGTTCGTCTACAGATGTTCTTCTGGTCAGGAATTCCTTGTTCTCTTTCACACATACCCCCTCTCCGGCGGCCGCAACATACGCAATGCGGTGGGCGCAGCAGCTGGCACGTGAGGTTCGAAGACCTGTTCGGCGCGCCAACGACGGATGCTTGTTGCGCCTTCTCACCCTACCCCCACAAGCCTGAATTGCAACTCGCGCGCTCCGCCAAGGAAGATCAGATCCGTATATGGGGGCCGTCAGATTGAACCCGGTCCCGGAAAAGCGGGGTGCGACATGAAACAGTGTCCAAGGGGAAATGACGCTGGAATCGTGCGTGCACTTCCCCTGAGCTTGAGACGTAGGTGCGCTCGCTCCTACGTATTCGAGACATTCAGTTTGCGTCGCGGGACCGCACTTGGGTACGTTAAACTTTTCTGGTTTCTCTCAAACCTTCGAATTTGCAACGCTCGACAAGTACGACAAACTCGTCGAGCGCGTTCTACTAACTCCGCCATTGATCTATATGTAGAATTTGGGGTTCTTTGCGCCCAGGAAAAGAGGGGATGGAAAGCCAGGGCGCCGAAGCCAAACAAACCGTAACCGCCCATAGTTCTGCTCGGCGTGGACGGACGGAGACGCATAAAAAATATAGCGGGCGGGGACTCTGTTGTCGCGAGGATACCTTGTCCTTATCGGTTGTGCGACGACGCTACAGCCTGTCAATCTCTCGCGATGATATCGCGATCCGGGAAATGGAGCCAGGAAATGGAGGTCATTTTGTGATCGAGTGCGATGCGGACAGGGCGAACCGATAACCCGGCGGCTCGCCGGGGGGGGGAGGTCCCTGGCGTCTTTTTGCATTTTGGGTCGTCGGATTGCGCCACATGCAAATTGCTGGACAGGCATCAGACGCCGATCGGCATATTGCGACAGCGACAACTAGACCGTCCATGATCTTAGGTTCGCTAGGAACCAGTGAAAGGGGGTTCTGGGTCGTGAAGAGTGGAGCTGCAGCCACAGCAAGTGATTGGCAGTCTTTGCAGGCAGGTTGCTGACGTTGGCGCCAGGCTAAAAGCCGAATTTTAGGGCCCATCAGGAAGAGCGCCCTCCCCTCGGATGCGCTGATTATGGTTATTACTCACCATGCCTTACTGCGACTGGCACCGACGTAACGACTACGACTGCAAGCCGCCAAAGTCACAACCACCGTGAAATGGACATCAGTTCACTACCCTCTTTCTAAGGATAGTCCGCGAAGTGCGTGACCCGAGGGCTAACCGGTGCCCGCTTATTGCAAAAAAAAAAAAAGAACAGTGATTAATGGTCATCTCGGTGGTGTCGTACAAGGTGATAGTCCCCAATTGCGCTTCATTCCATTTACAGGCCTTGGAGTCCAGAACGGACTGATTTTGAGCATCTCCGACTGCTCGATCGTTTTGTACCATTGAAGGGAAGAATACACGGAATCGGCATTTCCGGGATATTTTAAAATCAGTCGACAAATGGTCCACCAAGAGAAAGTCTTCACGAACGAGACCATGTGCTTCGTACTTCATGGTTGCATTGAAAATCGGTGATGTTGGGCGGAGGACTCGGGCTCAAGAGACTGCGTGGGACGTGGGATATACAGCATATGGAATGAGCGGGTCAGTATGTCGGAGAGGCAAGCACGACACGCCCTCTGAGCCTTTCCGAATGCAAGGGTAGGATGAGGGTGTCCCAAGGGCAGGCGTGATACCTTCAGGCGGCGGATCGGTCGGAGACGTCGCAAGCTGCCTTTGGGCGGGGTGGACATCTGTTCCCATGGAAGTAGCGGACAACATATAGCACCCGGAGGGGGGAAGGGGGGGTTAGCAACAGTATCGCGCGGTTGGCTGCTTGAGGGGATTATGTACTCGGCCAGGAGTCGTGCATGAGGCTGCCGCACCCCTCTACTCTCAACCCTTACCTGTCATGATGCAAGCTGTCCATGAGGAAAAAGGATGACGCACTGCCTCTTGAGTTTGATATCTTCCATACGCCGTACACGTTTCTCCAGCCAATAAAATACCAGCACTGGAATATAGCGACAATTGAGCAGTGATTCCAAGCTGCAAGGCGACCCTCAGAATAGTAGGGATTGAAGGCGGTGAAATGTTTCGGGACCAGTATGAAAAAAGGCCATACGTGTTTCTTACCCTGCGGTCGCAGACTGTCAATGAGAGGCAAACATGAACTTGATTTATGACAGGCACCACGGCAAAAGACACGCTGCAGCAAAGCACGCTGCAGGGTCGACAGGGGGACACGCACGGGAAAGGCGTGGACATGCACAGCAATCCCGTCAGAAGTTTCGCCTCGTGCCAATCTCGGGCCGCGATTGCAAAGTTTGCGCTCTTCACCGTGTCCAAACAATAAATAAAAATAGAAAATATCTCCAAAGATAACAAAAAGATATATGCCACAAGTGTCCTTTTCGGTTTTGTGTCCGCGGTGAATGAGAAATTCATTGTACATGTCCTTCGAGAAAGATGGGCTGCTAACATTAAGTCCGAGGCTGGCAAAAGGTCACGAGTGCCGCCACGTCGTGTGAGGATCCGGTGAGGTCGGCCACGAGGCAATTACGGTCATATGCAGAGAAAAAAGCCAAAGAGTCGCCGTTCCCCTGAATACTTTGGTATTGAGCCGCAAGAAACTGATTAAGGGACTGTTCATGGATTTCAGGAGATTTTCCTGGGGGTAGCGGTACTCTGGGAGATGTGAATCAATGAGTAGGGGTCTGTGGGAATGTCTCCTTGGCCGTGGCACAGGTGTCGGTAATTGACGCAGGCATACATGGAACAAGAACACTGCCAGTGGAAGGTGAAAAACAAATGACGGAAAAAACTGACACACCAGCAAAGAGGAGTTGTGAGTACTCGGTAGGCGACAGGAGGACTGGTCCCGCGGCGAGCTACGGCCCGTTCACCCGCTTCTCACATCACGTGATCTCTATCAACAGCAGAGTCATCTCTGGAATATCAAAAATTACTCCAACCACGTTCAAATAACTAGCTGAAAGCGCGGGATCTATGGGATCTCCCATTTAATAAAAATCCAGAGTCCGGGTGCGCGCCTCGGCAGAGAGAGGTACGATGCTGTACTTAGGTTGTCATGAACCTCTTCGTTCGTCTGAAACTCATTATCATTACAACAACTGCTATTTTCGGACCACCACCATCGAGCACGCTAATTCCCAACTGGGAAATTTGATAGAGGGGGGCACACGGATCGTTACATCGGCCCATGGTTCCGGAGTGGCACAGACTATCTGTCAGGGCGCAAAGTATAATCAAGTGTTTCAAAAGACAAACTCTAACCACATCAAAGACAAGGACATGTGTACAAGCGCCGTGTTGGCGCATTGAACGCAACGCGAAGCCCGTCGGTTGCAGATGCATGTGGAGTCGTTTCTGCTGGTATTTGCTCAGGTCCTGCGCAACCTATGGTACACAAGGTGCGTAGCACTTGAGCAAGGCACCTCTGAGTACAACCAGTGATAATCGTCTATTTGACGTTCCTTTCCCACACAACTCCCGCCTCTTTGTCACTTGAACGGACGCACCTCCGTGTCAGGACGGGCGATGGGTGTAGCTCGTACTGATGCCGAGCACGCACGGGCGCGCCGACCTCCTGAGTGCTACTGATATTGATATTGCAGTTTTCTCCATGATCGGTGGGCGCTGCCAGGCTAGCAGCAAAAGCAGCCCCGTTCTAGTACTAGTACAGCACCCGTACAGCAGAGCGTGTCCATTTGGCGTTGGGTTGCCGACGCGAGCAGATCTGGGATTCAATTGGTTGGTTCGTCATTCGTCTGCCGCTTGCAATCCGTACCATCGAGCTAGTGTCATGCTGTGCGACGTGGTCGAGCTCCACTTCGTGCCTGTCATAGGTGGTGACCGATCTGCGTTGACATCGTAACAAGCAAGGAAAACAAGGAAGGCCACAATCGTCGCATTTGCGTGGTATCTTACCCTGTCAACTAATGCCGTACGATGCCCTTCCTTTCGTTGCGGATTTGACGCTCAGGCCTCAGGGGCAGATACAGTTCTTTGCGCTTTCCTCTTCCTCTATCCTGTTGCTTGTATAACGCAGGATGAACTCTCCGACTAGCTCGCAAGATAATTTTAGCTCGCACTGTTGTCATCGCTATTCAGGTCCCCAATGAGTCATGACATTACATGTTGGGCTGTGCGACTAGAGTAGAACAAGTGCCCAATTATACCGAAAAAAGGCGATGATACTGTACATACAAAATCAGGGTTCTACGAGTCCACTTTGGTGGTGCTGTCGTCTGATCCAGGACTTCCATCAACACGGTTCGGAGCCCGCAGTGTACTCTGAGGTAATGCACCGTGCTGGGGCTGTGCCGGAGTGTGCATCGTAGAAGATTGTTGCTGAGATTGAAAATCTTTACGCTGGGAGCGGGCAGAGGGGTTGAAATGCCCGCACTTGGGACACACGTATTCTATCATCCTCATTAGCGTCGTTTAGTATGAGGAGTAGAGTCCATGCGTACGTGCGTCCTCCCACATATCTTCTTTCACTAGTCCATTATGACTGAGACACTTCTGACAGATAAGAGCGTAGCGTGACGCTGCGGCGTTCATCGGCGACTCATCTTCTCCGAGAAGCGCATCAGCAAGCTTATCATACCAGAGCTTTTGCGGGGGTGGGAGGGGCTGCTGCGGGGTCTCTGCGTGGGGAGAGTGGGTGCATTAGATGCATCATACGAATAAGAAGCCACGCGGAAGACCTACGTGTGAGTTGACTCTGAAGAGCAGGAGAGATCGATGTGCGGATGTTCGCAGGTGTATTTGGGGGTACTGCGGGAACCGCGCGTTGTGGTGTAACTGGAAGTTGTTGGGGTTGAAGTCGAGACGATGAGCCATCGATAGGCCGAGCCACGAGCCCAGCGGAGTCACGTTGGCCATCCTCATAGCGTTCGAGAAGTTCACGCGTTTCGTAGTAGTTTGTCTTTCTCTTGAAATCTTCGACCTTATTCCGCCGCTCGAGCTTCAGCGCTGCCAAACTTTTCTCTGAAAAGTATTTGAGACTGGTGAGAACGAGGCCACCGCGTGGCTGCTGGCGGTGTCGCATACCTTCTGCGTTCCCTTTGCGATTGAACCATAACTGCACGATCCGGCGGGTGAAAAGAATTCTGGAAACCAAGTTAGTCATGTAAGCAGACAGGAGGGGGGGGGGAATTATGACGTACATGATAGGTCCGAGGATAGCTGGGAAACCTTTGACTGCCTTCTCTACCCGGCTGTTAGGCCTATGCCCGCTCATCTGCGGAAGCAGCTGAGTATACCATAAGCCAAGATAGGCGCCCCATCCTGCAAAGGTATACAAGGTGACGAGAAGAGTAGCACGTCTCTCGCGTAGGCGGAGCTCGTTCAGCCGCAACTCCCGCTTTTGAATGTCCCGAGCAAGAGCCGCGATAACTTGGCCAAAGTCTTCAGGCTCTTTCTGCATACACAGTCAAGTTCTGGTCTGCATCTATCAGATAATGGCTACGCACCTTTTTGAACCAGGAGAGGAGGCCCATGTTGATAGTGATTTGAGGAGAGTGAACACGTCGAGAGAAAGAGAACCGAGCCGAGTTGGCTGACGTAGTTCCGGCCCGCTGCGGCCCGCAACTCCTCGACCCGAACCCGACTGTCAACTTGGACGACTTATTTGAGGTGTACAGTATCGCCAGTAGATGCGAATGTCTACGAGAACCGGATGTTCAGACATGTCCAGTTCTCCGTCAAACACTCACGAACGCGTACTCTCAGTTCATCATCCTCATATTGTACCCCACTACCGCAGCAGCTTCCAACCACCTTTCCGATAGACGGGCCAAGACGCAGAGTTCTTGACGGCCTACCTTCTACAGAGAAAAAGAGCAAAAAAAGGAGAGATACGGAAGATTCCAGTATGTCTGATCGTTTTTCTGAAGCTGTCTGCTCTGGAATGACCATTCGCCGCTCTCCGCAAAGTCAAACGTAATGAGGTTGGCGTGCAACTCCTGTCCCGTCGTCTACACCGCCAGATATTCAAAAATGACTCTTTCCCTCCCCCGAAACCCAGTTTTGTCCGCATAGCCCAGGAGCATTTAGAGATGCACGGCCTCGATCCTAAGAGCGGTTCTGTGCTCCCCAATATAGCTTTCACTCTACCACCTCTCCAAGGCTGTACCATCGACCAACATTTTCATCGTATTGGGGTGCGCGCGGCACAGCCGTGGTCTGGTCTCGCCATCGACCTGGTGGCAGCGCAACTCCCACCTTTTCCAGATCATTGGCAGATCCAAGCCGGTTGGACCAAATACTACTACCGCCCCGATGGTTCCAGTTTCAGCGAGTACGTCGGATTTCCCTGCCACAATGGAAAACCAGAGACTATGCTTGTCTTTGACGTTGAGACAATGCCGGGATATCATCCCTATGCTGTCCTTGCCTGCGCGGCATCTCCCAATGGCTGGTACTCCTGGATCTCCCCTTGGCTGTTCGACCAAAGTGCGGATCCTGAGCAGCTCATTCCTCTCGGTGACCCGAATGTGGCGCGTATCGTCGTCGGACATAATGTCTCATACGACCGCGCCCGCCTACGCGAAGAATACAACTTGACGGGGACTCGCACACGGTTCCTCGACACGATGGCGCTGCACGTCGCCGTTAAAGGCATCTCGTCCCATCAGCGCCCCGGGTGGATGAAGCATCGCAAGTCTAAAGCCAAGGAGCGTGAGCTTGCCGCTGAGGCCGAAGAGGCTGTCGTTGCCCTCTTGCACGAGACCAAGTCGCGTCAAGCTGTTGAACAGGATGGAACGAAGAGGGCGGAGCTCCATGCCATGCGTGCAGCGATCGAAGAGAGCCTGTCGCCCAACACCGCTTCAAGTGAAGACGCGCGTGAGGAAGCGGAAAACAAGACCTGGGAGGACATCACATCCGCGAATTCCCTCGCGGACGTGGCGCGTCTCCACTGTGGTATCGAAATGGACAAGGAAGCTCGCAACGATTTTATGAAGTCCAGACCAGCAGAGATCCTCGAAAATGTGCAGGAGTACCTCAATTATTGCGCGAATGATGTATCCGTAACGCACCGAGTTTATGCAAAGGTCCTGCTTGAATATCTCGAGTCGTGTCCTAACCCAGTGTCATTTTCTGGCATGCTGACAATGGGCTCGAGCTTCCTCACCGTGAACGAGGGGTGGGAGAAATACTTGGAGGATGCGGAACGGACTTATCGCAGCTTGGAAGAAGGCGTGAAAAAGCGACTCGTGAACCTCGCGATCGAGGCCAGAGACATGATGGAGAATGAAAGATGGAAGAATGACGTCTGGCTACGGCAGCTGGATTGGACACCAAAGGTCGCAGGGAAGTCCAGGGGTATCGACATCTCTGAAACCGTGAGTTCCTTGTTTTTCTCTCCGTTGTCATGTGCTGACTGAGGTCAAAGGTTGCGAACAACGACAAGATGCTAGCCCCTGCGTGGTACAAGGAGCTGTTGTCCTTGGGCCCCCTCAGCGCACGAATTGTCAATCGTACTCTTCCCCTTCTCTTCAAGCTCTCCTTCGACGGTCATTGTCCCAAGTACAGCACTGCCGAGAAATGGCACCTCGTGATTGACGGTCAATTAGTGCGCCCGCCCGCGCCCGGGAAATTGAAGGTTCAGAATCTTCTCGGAAAGACAAACGGTCTTCCTATGCTCCAATCTGGCCAGATGATTACCGAGAATCACGCGCTAGCTTTGGCCGTGGCCAGTGGAGATCAGTCGGAGAAGGTGATCCGAAAGATTCTCTGCCTCGCAGAAGAGCTTTCACGCACCACCTCCTCATCTGCCGCCTTGGGTGATCCTTGGCTTGAACAGCTCGATTGGACGCCGGTGGAAAACATGGCGACGGGTTCGCCCAAGCCGAAGCTCTCCAAAGCGCCACAGGTGCTCTGGCCCAAATGGTATTGGGAACTCGCCAGGCCGAAGAAGGATCTCCCTCCCGGAACTATTGAAGTCACTCCTCGTACTCGCATCTCACCTCTCATCCTTCGTCTGTCTTGGCAAAGCTGGCCTCTCTTTCACTCCCGCGAACACGGGTGGACGTATCGCGTGTCGCCAGGAGTTGTGTACACAACGCGCCAGGCGCCATTAGACTTTCACCATCCAGCAGACGAGGCGCTGCAGGCTATGGCCCTCCATGAGGGCTTCGTATTTTACAAGCTACCACACAAGGACGGCGATGCAGCGAATGTCGGTAGCCCTCTCGCCAAGACGTTCGTCAAATACGCGCAGGATGGTACGCTGACGAGCCCTGGAGACGAAGCGCGCAGTGCCCTCGACATGAACGCACAGTGCAGCTACTGGATTAGCGCACGCGACCGCGTGCTAAACCAGATGGTTGTGTGGCAGCAGGAAGGGCTCGATATGGGTCTGAGTGCCAGCGCTGACCCGAATGGCAAGGCAGGCATCATCCTCCCACAAGTGATTACGATGGGCACGGTGACGCGCCGTGCAATCGAGCGCACGTGGCTGACAGCAAGCAATGCGAAGGAGAACCGCGTTGGCTCGGAGCTGAAGGCGATGGTACGCGCACCACCGGGGTATGCCATCGTTGGTGCGGACGTCGATTCCGAGGAGCTCTGGATCTCGAGCGCAAATGGGAGACGCACAGTTTGGATTACATGGCGCGACCGCACTTGGGTGGATGACACTCGAGGGGACAAAGGCGGCGGGAACGGACTTACATTCCAAGACAGCGAGCATCCTTGGGCTCTCGCGCGATCAGGCCAAGGTGTTCAACTATTCCCGGATATACGGCGCAGGCATGCGCCACGCTGTGCAGCTCCTGCTCCAGGCAAATGCGGACATGCTCCCCGAGGATGCGCAACGGCTCGCGGAGCAATTGTATGCCTCGACCAAGGGAAAGAACACGCACAGGACGGACGTGTTTGGGCGCAAGTTCTGGTTC
>Ga0137397_10002847_pt1 | contig 12036 bp, 14 predicted proteins | sample czorhiz116metaG_FD_106658 | JGI IMG/M metagenome (GOLD analysis project Ga0137397, IMG submission 106658) | Vadose zone soil microbial communities from Angelo Coast Range Reserve, California, USA - czorhiz1.16 metaG | ecosystem: Environmental > Terrestrial > Soil > Vadose zone | place: USA... | reverse complement strand
GGGTGTGAGGCATAGCGGGTACTCTCGTGCCGAGCTAAAGCTGAGGTTGCAGCCTAGTGGCAACCGCGATGTGGCCCGGAGCTCTTACCTATCGGAAGCTTACGATACAAGGGATGTCAAGGATAGTAACAGCAAACGGGCACCGTGACGCATCAAGTGGGAACCTTGTGTGCCTGGTTTCGTCGTTTCCAATTGATCTGAAGCAAAAGATATTCCTTTACTATAAATTGGTGTGCCAGATACATTACCAGTCGTGCGATCAGACGCCACGCCTCGTGTTAGATATGCGTCGGCGCTAGTGAGAACGAACACCAACGACGTCATAAAATGCTCAGGGCCTGACCATCCCTAGTAGCTGATTGGTTGTAGGCGACGTTGTGAAGAGTGATTGCAGTGGCCGCAAGGAGGCTAGTAGTCTTTACCACGACTCGAGAAATCCGCACCCCTCGTGTTCCTGTGAAATATGATTAAGTGAATGATCCTCGAATTCCAAAGGCGAGCACAGAGTGAGAAAAAAAGAATAAGCAACAAAATAAATATTGAGACCCGTAGGTCTACCCACTCTGAAACAGCGTGTCATCCTTGTGCAGGGGCCATGCTAATCTTCTCTGTATCGTTCCAATTTTTTCGTATGCATCCCCGAAGGGAGCAATAGTTAGTGGGCATGACGAGATGCTACGAACAAACTTTTGTATTTTGTTCAAGCCGCGGGTGGGCCAGATCTTTCAAGTCACGTGCATATTTTATCCATTACTACTCGCTCGCACATGCGCATACACGAGTGAAGCACTTAAAAGTAAGATAATTCATAATTCAAACGCATTTTCAATACTAGCATGTCGCACTATGTATGATCGGATACTGTAGTGACGAAGAACTATGTATCTGGCAGATCTTGAGATTGTTTTACCACAGGGCCTTCCCAGTCCTTCAACCACGCTTTGACGAACTCGATCATTTCGTCGTGGATCTGGCGAATTTCCTTGGGCTCGCGCTCACTGTCCCTGAGCCCGTTTTCGTCCCAGTGGTGGACACCACCTAAAAGATAAATTTCAGATTTTAAGAAATAAGAACTTTGAGGAGAACTCAAAACGCACCGGGTATAATCTTGAATGGCCTCAGCAACGTGTCGTCACGCTCCACTGCACCGCCATAGTTGCTATGCGGCGTATCCGGTCGCCACGGATCAACTAGGGTCCCATGCAGTCAGAATTGCTGAACAGATATGACAGAAGGAATGCCAGAAATACCTTCGCCGTCAATAAAGGCCAACCTATCGGCCGCTATATTATAATCGCCCAGCGCATTCACAGCAGTGACGTTTGGCAGCGGCGGCATTTGGTAGTATTTTCCTGGTGGGAATGCTTGGGTACATATCTTGTGCACGTAGTCGATATCCAAGAGGCGCGAGATGATGGTGGGTGTGCCAGTGGGCGGCGCAGTCTACGTCAGATCAGACCTAAACTGATTCAGAAGAGGGCGTGAGTGCGAGACGCACGGTCAGGTAGCCCCATTGCGTGCAGTATTGGAAAACCCAAAGGCGCCAGTCTTGGTCAAGGTCTGCGACCTGATATTTCAAGTCGTCGTTCGTCCCGAAGCAGTCTTCGACACTCACACCCATATCCTCCGCGCAGAGGTTGACAACGTTCTGCGCGGAGGGTTCGATGACTTAGGTTTAGAGTAACTCCACAGGCGTTCAAGTAAGGGGACATACCTCGCGGATCCACTTGGCATAATTAAGCAAAGCAACATTAACTTTCAGCCCTCCCGGAAGGAGGACCATGCGTGCTGTGTCTTCCAGAGTCGGGGTGTCACCATTCAGAATTGCACAGAATTCATCGAATGCTGTCGAGCCGACAGCGGGGTCCCAATTCCGATCCTGCCACAAGCCTGGTGGGTACTGATTCACCAACCAGCACACATCAATATTGGCCCAACACACCCCCGGAACCAGAAGTAGGAGAGAACATACCGCAAGCACCGAGACAAAATCCTGATCGGACTCCAGCCCGCCTAGGCCGAAGAGTTTTTTCAGCGGGCCGCGCAGGTAGCTGACTTTGAGCAGCCTGTCAACGGTGGCGATGGACTTGACGAGGTTGGAGGAACACTTTGGTTCCGCGGCAAGCCGAATGACGTCCATGTATTCCCAATTCGTAAGCGCAGCGTGCGTCACTGCTGAGCGACCCAGAAGAGTCCAGTTCAGTGAGAGGTTGTACGTTAAAGGACAGAGAAAATGGCAGTGCGCACCACTCGACGCAATGGCACCGAATACGAGGTCAGGATAGAGCACACGCATGTGAGCCGCCCGCGCCCCTGCGTAAGAACCCTGTGATGGATGCCACAAACAAAAAACAGTCAGCCAGGCTGACCACCGTCTCTTAGAAGAAGGCCAGCAGGAGCGCACGAACACCATAGTATATCCACGGCGCCTTGGGCGCGGTAAGGTCCTCGTCGATCCCTGAGAATTTGACGCTGCGCATAAAGTTGGCCGAGTCCTCGAGCGCTTGCTCGTTGTTTAACCACCTATAGCACCACATCAGTCAGTGGCGCAGCCACCGATATACCGATCCGGAATGAAGCAAAACGCACCTCAGTGCATCCGTGGAGAAGTTCTGAACACCAACGGATTTGCCTTGAAAATGAACCTCAGCATCGGCCAATATAAACACGCAAGCCGACTCCCAACCAGAAAGAAGCAGAACCCACGCACCATAATACCTGTGCTCAAGCACGACCCCCACACCGCCCGTCGCGCGCGCCAAAATGTCCGCGATGCCCGTGTCCAAGAACCGCAGGCGGTCCTCCCCGCTCGTTTCGCCCCCGTCAATCACGATGACCGGCGCGCCAGGACGCGGCCGGTAGTGCCGTTTGTTAACCCAGAAGCGCTGCGCGAACGTCGCGTCGGTGGAGTTGCCGAAGTGGTCGAGCGGCTGCACGAACGTCTCGGCGTGGAACTCGAACTCGGTTGATGGCGCGGCGGTGACTAGCGGGGCCTGGGACGCTTGATCGTGAGTCCCTGGGCCAGCGTACCGCTCCTCGGAGGCCGTGGCGGTGTCCGCGGCGCGGAGGTGCAGCAACTTCCAGAGGTTGATGCCCTGAGGGTTGCGAAGGCTCGGGTTGTGAGAGTTGAATGCACCGCCAACTCCCGTTGCAGCGAGCACGATGACGACGGGTAGCAAGGTATGGCCCCGGAAGAACATCGTGATGCTTGGAGATGCGCCGGATGAGGGCTTTGCTCACTTCTATAATTGGCGCGGTGCGGAGTTTCCGACTGATGATGGAGCGCCCGTCGTATTTGTCTTGTTCATGTTTCGGCCACTTCGTGGACCAGCATTTCTTCCTATTGTTAACGACAAGGTGCTCCTCAACTCCAGATCCACCCTCAGTTCAATGTGCCCAATTCGTGCCATCACATCCGTACCTGCCAGTGAGGCGGTGTTGAGAGCCTCCTTGTCAATGCCTCACTCGTTATGCTAGGCCTTGCTCTTGGTACTCCTTTGCTGCAAGCTGACTCTAGACCATCTTTGGCGTTGGAAGGCCATGAAACTGTATTCTATTTGACGCGATTACACAGAAGGTCACTTGACGTTTCAAGTTCGCAAGAGCCATGATCGTCAATGTCCCAGGCCGCCAGGCGCGACTATGGAGCGCGGACAAACGGAATAAGTCTTACTGGTCAAACATATGTCTGTAGGGGAACTGACGCGCACCTGGGGGATTGGGGTCGTCACACCTGGTTTATCGTGCCACATGGGCCACAGAGAATGCATCACATCACATCTTTCAGCAACACCGTGACCGAGATATAGTAGTTGACCACCGGATGCGCTCGAGGGACGGCCACATGACGTCCTGCCCACAGTTGTCAGTACCCTGTGTCACTGTCCAAGTTCGCTGTACAAGCGGGAAACCTTCATGGAAGAGGGACCAGGGCGAAAGCTGCGACAATGCATCTCTGAGTGTCATTTGAAAGCCGCTTTTTTTCTATTCACGGTAATAGACCGTGCCTTTACATGTTGCATGGCCCACGGGCCCCCTTTCCGCTTCCGCCTCCCTCACGAAGGGGAGTTGTTCGTTGCAAGGTCATGTCGGGCCTCAGAAGACGACCCACTCCGTAGACTCTCTAGCCGGATCTCAGGCATACACAAGACTACATGACATGCCGCAGCTCGAAAATGAGGAGGTGCCACCGGGCGACCAAAAAAGAAACGAAGGAAGGAAACACAACATACGGATGAGACGTGCTTGCCACGGACAAACCGGTGAGCTAAGACACACTTACATTACAGGCCGGCGGAATCGGGAATCGGACATTATGATAACATGGTGCGCTACATCAGGATGCATTCAAATTCAATGGTGCATTTGACAACAGTAATCCACGCCATCTGATTGTGGCGGAGGCGAGGTCACGGCGAAAGTGGGTCAGTTCCCCACATGGGGAAGCCAGTACCGTTTGGATGCGTATCTCTGGAGCCCGCAGTCAAGACTGCGATCTTGTAAATCTGAGAATGGCGTCCCCCAGCAGGCCATCACCCATACCGATTAGAATACTGTAGTCCACTGGTCGGATCCGCGACTCAAACGAGAACGAACATGTCTGTCACTCACGATTGTTACTCCATCTTTCAAGTCGGGAACCACTTTGATCTGATAGTCGAGATTGACGATGCGTCCCTCTCGTCCCTGTACTGAAGGTAGTTGCAGTGGGACTGGCGTCTAACGGCATCACCACGAAAATTGGAGTGACAAATTCCCGAGCCAGCGAACCCCATTAGGGCTGGACAGGTGGACTTATGTGACGAGACGCCCAGTTGATTTTGTCAATCCGCTCTCCCTAGCTCGTCTCCTTCTCCCGCTAAGCGTCTACGACCTTTGTGTAGCACATGATCCGGTCCTTGAGTATAGTTCTAGATCACTTACCTTTTCTGTCGGCAATCTTGGAGCCATGATGCATGTAGCATGCACAGTCGAGTCACTGCGCTACTCCCGGGCGTCCCCAGGGTGAAACTTCTCTATGTGTCAACTGGCAGTGCGCTTCTAGCCTCGGTAGGCACCTCGTTGACTGAAGTCTCAGTCTCTCCAAGGCGCCAGACTGGGAGCGACTTGTTTGCTGTTTTATGCTGGTAACTGTCATACCCGCTCTGGCAATGCGGTACTGCGCCGCGCTCTTCCCACGTTATTTGTCTAGATCCTGACGCAACGGTGGAGCGTAGACACGTGTGGATCCCACTTTTGACTTCTCCGGTTCTTATAGACGTCAGTTCTCCACGGACCAGATACGAAGACAGTTTCAAAGAAGATGCGTATCACAGGAGTGCTCCTGAACTTGAAGTGGAGACCAACTTGAACCTCTCTGTATCAAGAGTGAAATACGCGAACAGGGAGAGAAGCAGTAGGGAAGCCTATTGCATGGTCTGTGTATATGCCGCCACGTCTACTCGCGTGCAACGCCAGCCCACATAAGCATGATGAGGTTAATGGTCGACGAAGTTGATGGTACGGTGTGAAATTCGATGTGACTCCCGATGATGTTGGTCCGTGGACTACACTGTACTTGTACAGTAGTCTGGGGGTGGACTCGTCTGACTTGGCAGCAAAAATGGCAACAACCAATTTTTGGGGCGGAAGACGAGCAGATAACGAACCAAACCGAACCGAGCTGACTGATCGATCACCGTCAAGCGTGGCTACTTGACCTTCGTGGCTCCTGGTCGGCTGACTCCACACGACGTCAATCGAGTGGGTGGTTCGCCACTGGGGAAAGATACAACTCAAGATGTTGGTTGTGTTCAATGGCTTCTGTGGTGCGTTCTTATCGAGTGTGCTATCAATCTAAACAAAACAAATTGCGAACGATCGAGATTTAAGACTTGGGGCACGCGATTATGATTACGTGACGCGGCGGGAACTTCGATAAAGCCTGGTCCACGAAACCCGCGTCACCTCACCGCTTGCTCAGCAACTTATGATAGGCCCGCCCCTGATATTCTCCCGTCCTTTTTTCTTGTCTCTGGTCGCAACTATCTCTCAACATGTGCCCAACTTGCCTGATCTCTCCAACACTGCCAGTGGTCAACTCGCCAAACGTAGCAGCGAACCCAAGCAACATGGTTCTGCTTTTATCGCTGGCATCGTTCTCATGCCCATCCTTGTCATACTCTCTGGTATCTTTGCCGGCCTAACATTAGGCTATATGTCACTCGACGAAACCCAGCTCCACGTCTTGAGCATAAGTGGTACTCCGTGAGTCATCGTCTGATGGATACTCCGGAGCGACTATATGCTGACCGGCCTTTGGCGAGCAGTCAGCAACGCAAGTATGCTAACCAAATCAAGCCAATCCGCCAGAACGGCCACCTACTCCTCGTCACTCTCCTCCTCGCGAACATGATCGTCAACGAGTCGCTTCCCGTCATCTCAGACCCTATTCTCGGTGGAGGTGTACAGAGTGTCATCGTCAGCACGGTGCTTATCGTCATGTGAGCATCGCTACGTGAAGCGCCAAGAACGCTTCTTAGCCATCATGTATCTTCGTGATGAACGCACCTCAGCCTTGGCACTAACATGAGTCCTACTGAGGCCCCTTAATATGATTTTCTGTTACTATTCTCTCATACGGACTTGCTCACCTGATTCGTTCTTTTGGCAGCTTTGCGGAAATCATTCCCCAGTCGATCTGTACTCGGCATGGACTTTACGTAGGTGCCAAGATGGTTGGCTTCGTACGCGTACTTCTGTGGACACTGGTGCGTCTATTCCATTGGGTTGGAGACCTAGCACGTGTCGTTAAATACGGAATTGCAGGGGATTATTGCATGGCCTATCGCAAAGATCCTTGAATTCACGCTTGGCTCACATCATGGCATCATCTACCGCCGCGCTGGTACGATATCTCCTCTTCTCACCTCTTCCCTGCTGTGACGACGACTCTAGAGCTGAAAGAGTTGATTGCATTGCACTCGTCAGTCGGTGAGTATGGTGGCGATTTACGTTCCGACACTGTCACAATCATCGGAGCAACGCTCGATCTCCAAGAAAAGACTACAAGCCATGTGCGCCTATAGTATCTGCCAATCAATCGGGATTCTCACACTCTGGTAATTTATAGGCGATGACCAAGATAGAGAACGTTTTCATGTTGTCAATCAATGCCAGGCTTGATTATGAAACCCTTCGAGAGGTTTGTGCCACAGGACATAGTCGTGTCCCTGTCTACGAAGAGATCGAGTTACCCGCTCCCGATGGTCAGAGTGTCAAAGGCAAGAAGATCGTAGGCGTGCTTCTTGTCAAACAGGTATGCTCTATTTTGCCTCGGATCTATCGACGGCGTTCTGACAGTGGTCCTTCCAGTGCCTTCTACTCGATCCTGGTGATGCTGTCCCTGTGCGCAGTCTCCCGCTACATAAAGTACCATGCGTCGCGCAGAACGAGCCGCTCCTTGGTATTCTTGATAAATTCCAGGAAGGACGTTCGCACATGGCTATTGTGACGCGTACATCCGTAGAGAAGGCTTCGTCATTGAAGAAAGCTGTTAAGAAAAGCATCACGCAGCGCATTAAGAGTCATGTCGGGATTTCCGACTCATCCTCCGATGGCTCCGACGATGAGCCCCAAAGTTCGCGCTGTAAGCCCAGGAAGACGCTAAGAATCATGGAACGCGAGGATGCAAGCGAGGATAGCGTTACCAGAGTGAGCGATACATTGGCAAGCGAAGCAACATCAGATAAGGACGAGGGAGGGCATTCGTTCTCATTTCGAAGAAAACGAAAATGCAAGAAACGAGCACGCCTGGAGGATGTTGAAATGGGAGTTGTCAAGCCCGAGCCACGTTCAGAGTCTGAGCCCAGGTCGGAAGATGTCCAGTCACAACCAAAGAGACCAAATCTCGTCCAGTTTGCCTTAACACCTGGTCTAGAACAGAATATGCCCGCAGATGCTGTTCTTGCCAAGGAAGGTGCCAACGAAGTGAGTAACGTGATACGTGTCTGGGCTGAGTCGAGGACTCGTGCTGATTTTTTTCCCTTAGTTTCTTCTCGGGTTTGACCCAAACGTTGACCCACTTGGGATCATTACGCTTGAAGACGTCCTGGAAGGTATGTATGCTCTTACGTTCTCACTGGCCATCGCAATGACTTTTATACAGAGTTGATTGGTGAAGAAATATACGATGAGTTCGATACAGAAGGTGCACGTCATGGCGAAGTCACATCATATGTACCCCCGCAATCTAACTCCACGACCATCCACGTCGCGCCGTCGCTGATGCGCAAGGGCTCTGCTCCAGAGCTATCATCGCGCTACGAGACATCCAGCGTTACACATTCGCCTCCCCAACCCGCTCGACGCTCAGCAAGTGCTAGTGGCACCCCTGTGCTGCGTCCCATCGCTATGCCAGCGCTCAGGGGCCTTTCATTCCTCACTGGCCGCAGTCGCTCCATGCCTCCCATCCCACGTGATAATAAGCGCTCTTTGTCCGCGCGCCCTTCTGCCCCCAAAGCGGGCGACGAGAAACAGAAGCAGAGTGCCCCCACAATCGAATATATTCACGCCGATGGGAAGCCCTCGGAGCCTTTGAGCACCCCATCTGTGGACGTACCCGCAATGCCTGCACCCGCATACTTGCCACTTCCGGTCCCTGTGCAACCCACGCCAGATGTTTCAATCAACGACACTGCGCGTGTGCGCCCAGGGGCGATCGCCGTCTCCCACAGCTCGTCACCTGTGCCCTCGCTTTCTGAGGCACTTATTCGCGCTCGCCGCCCGGCTACCCCCCACACTCCCGGCGCGTCGCAGCCTAAAGGCACGCGCTTTAAGAGTAACATCACTGGCGTCGCAGACCACGTGCTGCGTCTCGGGGAACAATACCAACAGCAGCAGGCCCAATCACAGACGTCTGGAGACTCCAAGGGCGAGAACAGAGATGGGGTGACGAACAAGAATGGCAGTGGCGGCGCATGCGACGGGGATGAGACGCAAGGAGAAGCATAAGACCTCGGTTGTTGTGTGGAAGGGGGAAGAATTGGGAGTTATGTTTATAGGATTTAACTTTCTGACGACTTCGAGGGGTGGATGGAAATCGTGTCGGGGATCTCATATTTCCCTCATTTTGGTGGTCGTCTAGATTTGAGCGTTCTACAAGACATGATGCATGATGATGCATGATATATGCAGATAGTTGGCAATCGGAATAGTGGACTGATTTTATTACAATTGACCGCGCGTTGAGTTCAATTTCGCTGCGCGCGGTATTTGGGACATAAAAGAAGACCCTATCGGACTTGTGATGAATCCTCCTTGTATCGCTCCACAGATACCTGTGACTGGCTGCCCAGTCTTAATTCTACAATTCAATTCGTCGCACAAGGTCTCTCGTGATAGTACCAGCCAGTGCTTTGTCTGCAGATCTGATCACGCTCTGACCATCTGCCAGTGCTCGATTCTTAATCGGTGCACCAAAGCAACGAGCCAACGTTCATATCATGTAAACTCTCACAAACCGTTGGGTGACTGTGACGCGCCGTCGGTTACATACGAGGTGGGTGGCACCCTTGGGTGCTGCCGTTGCAGAGAGAAGAAGATTGCGGCGGCTGCGATGGAGTTGCTGCGATTACACCGACAACGCGGCCCGCGATGGCTCGAGCTCCTGTATTCGAACTGATCCCCATTCTGTGATTCACCATCTCCCAGCTGGGCCAGCTCAGGCTGGTCAAAACACCTTTGGATGCAATAGTTGTGGCCTTGCAGAAATTGCATTCCCAGCTTAATTTCTCCCCTCAGATGATAAGTTTTCAAAGTTTCAAAGTTATTTGTCCCATTATTCATGCCATTAAGTCAGCTTTGGCCTCGAAAATGACTTATGGGATATAAATGGAAAAAATCATGGCTCAAATTAAGGAATGGACCACGACCTTCCCTGCTGTGTTTTTGATCCCATTATTTTCCTCAAAATTTTATTGCTAATGGCTGCCATATAAATAATTATTAATTATGTAATAGGTCGACTCAGAAAAATATGTGAAAAGTTGGCCACCACTGCGCTTGCGGTGGACTCAGATGGCTGTCATCCAGCTTGGGGTATGCCCCAGTCAATCTGCCGTGCAGCTTCCAAGGCTATCAGGGGCCTTCGAATGCCAGGTGATACTGTCTTTGATCAAGTCATTGAAACACGAGATCCCAAGTAATAAGGCAGGAAGGGAAAGCAGATTCGGAACACGGTGGGTCCTTCTCTGTACCGTAAGGGTGCGCTTGCGGTCATGGCCTAGCGTGCCTGCACACCTTACATTATTGTCATATTAATATCCATCAAACTTTGAAAGTAGCAGACCCGGAAGAATGCTTCTCAGCGAGAAGGGTTCAAGGGTAGGAGTCTACTAGGCGCTAGGTGATTCGGAGTATAGTGGGTTAGCAGTGACTGCGCCTCTGATGAGTGTGGGAGGCGTGCCGGTGCTGTTTGGGGATTTCCCAAAACTCCGTGACTCCGAGTTCCGTAACGGGAGAAGTATTGGCGTCGCAATGGTCCCATAGGTGATCAACGCGATATATCCCCGGGCGTCATGCTGCGCGGCCACTGACATATAGACGTGTGGGAGGAACTTACCCGTCCGTGCTGGTGACCCTTGGACATTCCTCTCATGACATCTTCGTGTTCGATAACTGAACGTGATCGGTCAGATGCTCAGAGCGCTCAGACGCTTAGTCCCAAAATCTCAAATTGAGGTCTCAACGCCGCCACCTCAACTCTCACGGGAATCAGTCGGAAGGACCGTCCTGCTATCTAATTTGGTATCTCTCTCGGATACAGCGAGGCATCCCGCAGGGTAAACAATCTTGCGATCACTTTTTTTTCTAATCGGAGGCGTTTGTGTCATCATACACTAGTAAGTACGACGGCAGACATGATACAGTAGCCCTCAAGTGACGCACGACAATCACCTCGCCGACAACTCGTGGTATAGCTAGCCATAAGACATGACGTAGGTAAGTGATCGGGAAGCAAGGGACACATACGTGAAAATCTCGGAACAGCTAAGTGTCCCATGATTGTGCTGGCGCAGGCAGACAGTCTGCAACGCCGTGCATCAGTCAGCGCTAACCATTGCAAATGATCGATTATCATGGTATGGCTACGTACCACTGACACCAATAAGGCTATTTTCTGTACAATCGACCTCGCAGACATCGGTAGGACAATATTCCGCAGCCGCGATCGCCAACGAACGGTGAAGAAAGGCTCCAAGGAAGGAGGGGCCGGCGTGACCTCTCAGGCAGGGTGCACGGCCGAGGTGATCTCGTTAAGCGCGTTGACCACCAACGGCGAATTGACGATCAAGGGTAAAGTTCTGAGCTATCTCCGAATACCGTCCAGCCCGCGCTTACGCCAGTGTCGCCCATCGTCATGCGAGGAACCGGCGCCTCTCGCAAGCTTCTTCTTCGCCTCGGACTCGGTGCGAGGTAGCCTAACAAGGTCGTCCGCGTCGAACGCATAGAACACGGGACGTCTCCGGCATCTCCCTGCACCGCGGGGCGGGATCCCTCTGAGTTCGCGGCTGAAGTTCAGAATGCCGTGACTTTACGGTTTCCTCCAGCGCCAGTCTCGCGCGCGGGAATGCAATTGAAGATGCCGCTGCATCATCTTGGGCGGGACGAACATGGGGCCTATCAAGCCGTCAGTGAAGCGGGAAACGGAGGAGAGAAAGAGGCCGACAGGAGATGGGGAGAAGGTTAATGTAGGGCACGGGTGTTGTACGTCGGCCAACTGGTGGAGACAGCATATCCGAGGACCTGTTGAAACAGCAGTCCAGATACCTGTCAGCGCGAGCGGAATGACCCGCCGCCGGCCCATCACCATGGCGCCGCCATTTGCTTTGCCTTCTATGCTCGCTACGATGCCAGCCAGTGAATTCCGGCGAGGGTGACAACACGAAGCTCTTTGCCGCGCTATGACCGAGTACGAGGGACCCCGAGGCGGTGGTCGATTTGGCCGCGTTCGCGCTCGCTGCTCATTCGCAGGTCTTCTTCTGGACTTTCTTCTTC
>Ga0137397_10002846_pt1 | contig 12036 bp, 7 predicted proteins | sample czorhiz116metaG_FD_106658 | JGI IMG/M metagenome (GOLD analysis project Ga0137397, IMG submission 106658) | Vadose zone soil microbial communities from Angelo Coast Range Reserve, California, USA - czorhiz1.16 metaG | ecosystem: Environmental > Terrestrial > Soil > Vadose zone | place: USA... | reverse complement strand
TCCAGAAGCGCGTCGCCGAGGTGATCACGCACGAGCTCTCGCACCAGTGGTTCGGCAACCTCGTCACCATGGTCTGGTGGGACGACCTCTGGCTCAACGAGGCCTTCGCCACCTGGATGGCCTACAAGATCGTGGACCAGTGGCGCCCGCAGTGGCGGGTGTGGATGGACTTCGAGGTGGGCAAGGGCGCCGCCCTGCACCTCGACGCGCTCAAGTCCAGCCATCCGATCCGGGCCGAGATCCACAACGCCGAGGAAGCGGGGGAGAGCTTCGACGCCATCACCTACGAGAAGGGCGGCGCGATCCTCCGGATGATCGAGGGGTACCTGGGGCAGGAGAAGTTCCGCGAGGGCATCCGCCTCTACATGCGGCGGCACAAGGAGGCGAACGCGACTGCCGACGATCTCTGGGCGGCGCTCGCCGAGTCCTCGGGCCAGCCCATCCTCGAGCTGGCGAACGGATGGATCCGCCAGACCGGCTACCCGCTGGTCAGCATCTCGGAGGAGGGCGGCAAGCTACGCATCCGCCAGCGCCGCTTCTTCTCCGATCCGGAAGCGGCTGCCGAGCCCACGCTGTGGCTTGCGCCGCTGTTGCTGCGCATCGACGGCCGGGAGCGGCGGGTGCTGCTCCGCTCCGCCGAGGAGACCGTCGATCCGGGAGGGTCCTTCGGCTGGGTGCTGGGGAACGCCGGCGCGAGCGGGTTCTACCGGACCGCGTACGACGACGAGCTGCTCCACCGCCTGATCCGCGCGCTGCCCGAGCTGCGCCCCGAGGAGCGGATGGCGCTGGTGTCGGACCAGTGGGCGCTGGTCCGCGCGAACGCGGCGAAGCTCGAGGGCTTCGTCGATCTGCTCGCGGCACTGGAGACGGAGGAGGACCACTCGGTGCTCGACGAGGTGGTCGGGCGCCTCTCGTACCTCGAGCACCGCGTGGTCTCGGAGGCGAGCCGCGGCGCGTTGCACTCCTTCGTCGGCCGCCTCTTCCAGCGGGCCGCCACGGACCTGGGCTGGGATCCGCGCGCCGGCGAGAGCGACGAGCGGCGCCTGCGGCGCTCGGCGGTGCAGCGGGCCCTCGCGCTGGTCGCGCGCGATCCCGCCGCGATGGCAGACGCCACGGCGCGCTACCAGCGGCACGTGGCCAGGCACCCCCACGCGGTCGACCCCAACCTGCTCGACGTCGTGGTGGCGGCCGCGGCCCGGACCGCGGACGAGAAGCGATTCGACGAGCTGCGCGAGCTGGCGCGCACCGAGCTGGATCCGGCCGCCAAGCGGCGCTACCTGCACGCGCTGGCCATGGTCGAGGATCCGAAGCTGGTCCCGCGCTCGGTGGATCTCGCCCTCGATGCCTTCGTGCAGATGCAGGACTTCGCCAGCTACCTCGGGACGCTGCTCGCGAACCGCGCCGCGCGCGAGACTGCCTGGCGGCTGATCCGGTTGCGCTGGGAGGACGTCCGCAAGAAGGGCGACTCGCCGATGATCCTGCGGCGGCTGGTGGAGGCGCTGGGGAATCTCACCGAGCGCAGGCATCTGGAGGAGGTGGAGAAGTTCCTCGCCTCCCACGAGCTGACCGCGGCGCGCCAGGCGGTGGCGCAGACGCTGGAGCGGCTGCGCGCGGACGTGGCCCTGCGCGAGCGGCTGCAGCCCGAGCTGGACGCGGCTCTGCAAAAGAAGTAGCCCTTGGAGGCTGTCCGCGGAGTGGTCAAGCGTGTTCCCGCCTTCGCGGGAACGCGCAGAAAAAGCGTAGGCGCAGTGTCGCCTTCGGCGACAGCGCCTAGAAGTTGAACGTGACGGTCAGCGTGTCCGAATACGCGCCGACCGACACGTCCTGCTGCGCGAAGACGCGCGCGTAGAACGGGACGGTCACGCCGTTGCCGGCGGGAACGGCGACCGGTGTGGACGACCAGACGATCGTTCGCGCGGCATCGACGTACACTTCGTACGCGAGGAAGTCCACGCCGGCGCCGAGGGTCATGCGGCGCGTGCCGTTGAAGGCCAGGCCGGCATCGATGGTCACGTCGGGGGTCGTCGGCGGCGGGCAGCTGTAGGTGATGGTGCCGGCGGAGTCGGTCGGGGCGGCGGCGTACACGTTGTAGTTGCCGAACGCCAGCGGGGTCGCGCTGATGTTCTTGCAACTCGGCGCCGCGTGCGCGGACGAAGCGACGGCGGCCGCTAGGATCGCGGCGGCGGCAGCGAGATGCTTCACGCCCGCGATCCTGCGCCAGCGGACGTTGCGGCTCCACAAAAAAATTGCAAATGCAGTGCGCCTACCAAACGAGAGGTACGCAAACCCGTACCCGCCCCTCCAACGGGTGACCTATGTCCACGTTTTACCTGTAATTTTTGAGTGTCAAACGCTTGACGGGCCGTCTGGCTGACCTCTAATCTCGTTACCGAATCCAAAAGGGGGGCGTTACCGGTGCGCGAGCGCAGACAAATCCAACAGAGGCGCGCTCTCTGCGCCACCGTTCTCGCGGTCGCGCTCGGCGCGGTCTCTTCGGACGCGCTCGGCGCGACGGCCACCAGTTCGTTCACCGTGACCGGAACCGTCACCGCGAACTGCACCATCTCCACCGCCGGCATCAACTTCACCTACGATCCGGTGGCCGCCAACGCGGGCACCAACGCGACCGCCACCGGCACCGTCACCATCGCCTGCACCAAGGGGTCCGCTCCCAGCATCGGCCTGAACGCGGGTCTCAACGCCGGTCTCGGTCCCACCGGCCCGCGCGCGATGCGCCTGGGCGCGACCGCCAACTACCTCGGCTACGACATCTACTGGCCCGGCACCACCACCTCGTGGACCACCGCCGCGCCCTTCGTTCCGACCGCTCCCGCCAGCAAGGCGGCGCGGACCTTCAACATGGACGGCGTCGCCTTCGCAGGCCAGGACGTCGCCGTCGGAAGCTACACGGATACCGTCACCGCGACGGTGAACTTCTAAACCGGAAGGAGCCGAATCATGTCCCGCAAGACGAACCCAATGCTGGCCGCCACGGCCTTCGCCGTCCTGCTGCTCGCCGACGCTCCGGCGTTCGCAGGCACGGTGACGAAGACCTTCAACGCGACAGCCTCGGTTGCCGCCAATTGCGTGATGAGCAACATCGCGAACCTGGACTTCGGCTCCTACGACCCGGTGGTCGCCAACGCCAGCACGGCCCTGCCCGGCAACACCAGCTTCACCCTGACCTGCACGAAGGGCGCGTCGCCGGTCGTCTTGATGTCCATCGGCAACGCCAACTTCGGCGGGAACCTGGCCGGAAAGCGCTCGATGAACAACGGTACGGCCACCGCCGGCAACTACCTCTCCTATGACCTCTACACTCCCTCTGGCGTGGGCGCTTCCGGCAGCGTGAGCCCCACCGCCACCCTGTGGGGCGATGGCACTGGCGGCACCGGGACGTTCTCGCCGTCGGTGCCGAGCGTGGCCGCCCAGACCGTCACCATCTTCGGAGCGGTGACCGCCGGCCAGGACGTGCCGGTGGGCTCCTACACCGACAGCGTCACCGCGACGGTCAACTTCTAGGTGAACGCCAGAACCGCCTTGCCGGTTGCGCTCGCGCTCGGCCTCCTCTGCGGGGCCGGGCGCGTGCGCGCTTCCGGGCTCAACCTTTCGCCCGTCCAGGTCTGGCTCTCGCAGGACACCTCCAAGTCTCTGCTCACGCTGCGTAACGAAGGGCCAGAGGATGCCCGCTTCCAGGTCTCGGTGGTCGCCTGGGACGAGGACGCGAACGCAGGCATGAAACTTTCGCCCACCGAGGACATCGTCGCGTTCCCGCTCCTGCTCGAGCTGAAGGTCGGCGAGACCCGCAGCCTGCGCATCGGCACGGTGGTGCCCTTCGGGCCGGTGGAGAAGACCTACCGCCTCTTCCTCGAGGAGCTTCCGCCGCCGGAGAAGCCGCAGACGCGCTCCACGGTCCGCGTGCTGACCCGGGTGGGCATCCCCGTCTTCCTGGCCCCGGTCCGGACGCTCGAGCAACACAAGCTGTCGCCGGTCACCGTGGCGGGCGCCGGCGCCTCGGTGGACGTCCAGAACCACGGGAACGTGCACTTCCGGGTGGAGACCGTCCGGTTGGAAGGATTCGCGGACGGTGGCTCACGGCTGTTCGAGAAGGAGGCGCAAGGCTGGTACGTGCTGGCCGGCGCCCACAAGCGCTATCAGCTCGAGATCCCGAGGGAGGCGTGCCGCAAGGTCCGCAAGCTCCTGGTCTCGGTGAAGACAGAAAAGGATCAGGTGTACCAGGAGCCGCTCGAGACACCGGGCGGGGCCTGCGGGACCTGACGGCAGATGCGCGGGGGGGCCGCGACGCTGCTCTTGCTGTCGTTCTCCCCTGCGCTCTTGGCGCAGCCCGGCGACAGCCAGCGCGCGTACCTCGAGCTCTTCGTCAACGAGGCGAGCAAGGACACCGTCCTGGTGATCCTGCGCGGCGGCGACACGCCGGACGACGCGCTGATCGCGGTGGAGGATCTGGAGAAGGCCGGCCTGCACGGGCTGCGCGGGACGCGCGAGGTTTTCGAGGGGAGACCCTACCTCTCCCTGCGCTCGCTGGGGCCGGAGATCCGGTTTCGCTTCGACGCGCAAGCGCTGGCGGTGCGCATCTCGGCCCCGCCTTCGGTGCTCGACCGCACCGAGCTGGATCTCCGGGCGGTCCTGCGTCCGGAGGGGATGGTCCTGCGCCGCGACACCAGCGGCTTCCTCAACTACTCGCTGACCGCCGACGGGAACGGCACGGTCACCGGAGCCGGCGAGCTCGGCGCCAGCCTGCGCGGCAACCTCGCCTTCACCGGCTTCTCGGTCGGGCCCGACCACCGCGTGATCCGCGGCCTCTCGTACGTCGTGGTCGACGACCCGGAGCGGATGCGCCGCCTGCAGGTCGGCGATGCGATCGCCATCTCCTCCGAGCTGGGCGGGTCCGCGCAGCTCGCCGGGCTCAGCCTCACCCGGGAGTTCTCGCTCGACCCCTACTTCGTCCGGCAGCCGCTGCCGCGTCTCTCCGGCGCCGTCCTCACGCCCTCGACCCTGGAGGTCTATGTGAACGGCGCGCTGGTGCGGCACGAGCCGGTCGCGCCCGGGCCCTTCGAGGTGCGCAACCTGCCGGTCGGCAGCGGCGTGGGCCAGGTCAGCTACGTGGTTCGCGACGCGTTCGGCCGCACCGAGGAGTTTGCCTCGCCGTACTACTCCGCCGCCGGCGTGCTCGCGGACGGCCTCTCCGACTTCGGCTATCACCTCGGATTCCGGCGGCTGGACTTCGGCTCGGTCTCCAGCGAGTACGGGCCGCCGGAGCTGCTGGCGCGGCACCGCTTCGGCATCGGCGACTGGCTGACGGCAGGTTACCGATTCGAGTCGGCCATCCAGCGCGCGGGGGGGACCTCGCTGCTCGCCAGCGGCGGTCCCACCGCGGCCGTGGCGTTGCCCGTCGGCGAGCTCGATCTGAACGCGGCGGCCAGCGCGGACGGCAGCGCGGCCGGCGCGGCGGGCTCGATCTCCTACTCGGTGTTCACCCGGAGGATCTCCGCGGGCGCCTCGGTGCGCGCGACGAGCCCCAGCTACGCCACGCTTTCGCTGCCGGCCTCGGTGGATCGGCCGCTGCTGCAGCTCAGCGGCTCGGTCGGCGTGCCGCTGGTTCCCCGCCTCAACCTCACCCTGCAGGGCCAGCTCAACGCCATGCGCGACACGGGAACCGCCTCGGTGCTCACGCTGCGCAGCGACTACTACTTCTCCAACGCGCTCTCGCTCTCGTTGAGCCTCTCGCAGCAGCGTTCGGTCGCGCAGGAGCCGCAGTGGCTGGGCTTCGCCACGTTCATCTACAACTTCGGCGGTGGAACCACCGCGGACCTGGGCGGAACGGCGGGCAACGGCACGGGCTCGGCGACGGCCGGCGTGCAGAAGTCGCTGCCGCTCGGCGAGGGCTGGGGCTACCAGCTTCGCTCCACCGTCGATTCCGACCAGACGACGTCGGGCCTCGGCCAGATCCAGTACCAGGGCCCGTACGGCACGTACATGGCGTCGTATGACCGGGTGGGCGGCGAGAACGGCGGGTCCGCCACCGCGGCGGGCGCCCTGGTCCTGATCGACGGGACGGTCATGGCGAGCCGGCCGGTGCAGGAGGGCTTCGCGCTTCTGCAGGTCCCAGGCGTCGAAGGCGTGCGCGGCTTCTTGAACAACCAGGAGATCGGGCGCACCAACGGCAGCGGCAACCTCCTGATCCCATCGCTGCAGCCGTACTACGGAAACCGCCTGCGCATCGGCGACGCGGACGTCCCGCTCGACTACCAGATCGGCGCCGTCGAGCAGGTGGTGGCGACCACGCTGCGGGCAGGCGCGCTGGTGCGCTTCGACGTCCAGAAGGTCACGACGGTCAAGGGGCAGGTGCGGGTGGACCTGAACGGCCAGCCCACGGTGCCCGCGTTCGGGGAGCTCACGGTGGACGCGACGCTGCGCAGTCCGCTGGGCGCCGACGGGCAGTTCTGGTTCGGGGACCTCGCGGTCGGAAAGCATCCTGCCCGGGTGGAGTTCCGGGACGGGATCTGCCGGTTCGAGCTGGAGGTCCCGGCGAACGCGGGGGCGGTGGTGAACCTCGGGACGGTCTCCTGCGTGGGCGGGCAGGTCGCGCTGGAAGACTCCTCGCAGTAACCCGACGAACAGGTCTGCGTCGACGTGATCGTGAGCGTGGACGGCGACGGCGACGGCGACGTGGCCGTGGGCGGACCAGATCACCGACACAATCGCGTGAGCATCCCGACGATACGTTCGAGGAGTTCGTCGCCGCGCTGCTTTGTCGTGGCATCGACAACCTTCAGCACGAACAAGGCGTTCAGCACAGCCGCGCACTCCATCGCAGACCCTCGAGCGATGGCGTAGGTACGTGCGGCATCTGCCTGCCCGGTACGGCCAGCCGCTCAGCAATGTTGAGGGATATCGGACTTGCTGCGCGGCGCAACTGATCAAGCAACGCGGCGTTCCCTCTCGGAACCTCTTCGACAGCGGCAGCGGCCAGTCCAAGGAGCTCGATGGCACAGCGGTAGACGTCGAGCTTCTGAAAGCTGAGCATGGGATTCATGTAGCAGCTGCATCTGGCATGCTGAGCAGTCGTCCACGGCCACGTCGCCGTCGCCGTCGCCGTCCACGATCACGACAACGTCGAACGACAGCGTCAACGTCTGTCGCTTGACTGACCGGCATGGGGGCTAGACTAATAGACTAGCCCAGCAGATCCAGCAGGGCCCGCAGCGCCGCCAGCGCCCAGTCATTCCGCTTGCCGAGCTCCGCCCCGAGCTGCTCGAGCGCCTTCTCGATCACGTGCGTGCGCAGCAGCATGTCGAGCTCCTCCCGCGACTGCGGCAAGAACGGCGAGCCCTTCGAGCCCTCCAGCCAGGCGGAGAGGAAGGCCGCCGGCGCCCAGGTGGCCCAGAGCCTGACCCAGGGGTCCGCGGCGCCGCGGTCGCTCTCGCGGACCGTCGCCGGGTCGCGCAGCGCCATGGTGGCGCACAGGTCGAAGGAGCGCAGCATCGAGGCGATGTCGCGCAGGGCGCTCCGCTTGCGCCGGCGCTCGGAGAGGGGCTTCTCGGGTTGCTGGTCGAAGTCGACCACCACGAAGTCCTTTCCGGTCCAGAGCACGTTGGCGAGATGGTAGTCCCCGTGGATCCGCCCACGGTGTCCGGTGAGGCGCCGCCGGAGCAGCGGCTCGAAGCTCGCGTACAGGTCCTTCTCGCGCGCCAGAAGCTGCTGCGCCAGCTCTCCCGGCCGTCCTTCCAGCCGCGCCGCGCGCAGCTGCCGCAGCACCTTGCCGGTCAGGTTGCGCTTGGCCTGGTAGACGGACCGCTGGTCGAGCGCGGTGTAGGGCTCCGGGGCGAAGGCGGGATCGTCCAGCCGGATGAGCGCGTTGTGGACCTCGGCGGTCCGCTTGCCGAGGAGCGCCGTGGCCGCCAGCGAGCTGCCCAGCATCTCGCGGGCCGCCGGCGGCACCTCGGCCCCCGCGAGATCGAGCATCGATCCCGCCGGCCGCGCCGGAGGCTTGAGATCGCCCGCGGCGGTGAACGCCCGCTCGAAGTAGCGGCGCAGCTCCTCGCGGAAGAAGTGCCAGGCGGTGCCCTGGTTCGCGACGTACCCGTGCAGGGTGGCGACGGTGATCGGCTCGCCCCGGCGCGGCCGCAGCTCGATCGCGCCCCAGAGCGGAGGCACCGGCGCCCCCGGCGCGCGCTCGGTCAGCATCCGGCCGATCTCCAGCTCCGGGCTCATCCCTTCGCCCAGCGTCCGGAAGAATTTGAGCAGCAGCGCGTCTCCGTATTGCACGGAGGCGGCGTGGTGCTCCTGCCGGTAGAGGCGCGCCTCGCCTTGCGGCATTCCCGGCCGCCCGCTCGCCACCAGCATGCCGGCGGAGCCGCGGCTGCGGGTTCCGGTGCGGATGGCCTCGAGCAGCGCCGCGGCCGAGGCCGCGTCGGAGAGGGCATCGACCAGGTACCCCTGGGCCCCGTTGGAGCGGCGGACGATCGCGATCACCGCCTGGGGCGAAGCGGGCGTCTCGCCGATCTCGACCGCCAGCGGCAGCACGTACTGCTCGCCCTCGCCCTGGCTGAACTCGACCCCGATCAGCGCGAACCGCAGCGAGTCGAACGGCACCACGTCGAGGATGCGGGTGTGCGAGATCTCCCGCGCGTGCCCGTGGAACCAGCGCCGGCCTTCCAGCCAGGCGGGGAGCACCATCTCGATCGCGGAACGCTCCGCCGCGGTGAAGGCGCCGTCCCAGGCCCCGGGCGTCTCCAGCACCGGGGGATGGTACGCGGCCTCGCGCGCGTCGATGGCCGCGGTGCGGGTCTCTTGCAGCGAGAACCAGTTGAAGGCGTGCTCGCCCAGGGTGAGCAGGTAGGGCAGCTCGCCGATGGGCGGGAAGCGGGTGCGGCCGATCAGCTCGACCGGCACCCGGCCCCGGAAGTTGCGCAGGTCGAGCTCGACGTACTGGGTGAAGCGCGAGAGATTCGCCACCACCAGGACCGTCTCGTCCTCGAACTGGCGGATGAAGGCCAAAACTTTTGGATTCTCCGGGGAGAGGAACTCGATGCTGCCGCGGCCGAAGGCCTGGAAGCGCTTGCGTAGCGCGATCAGCCGCTTGGTCCACCAGAGCAGCGAGTTGGGGTTCCCTTGCTGCGCCTCCACGTTCACCGTCTCGTAGTGGTACTCGGGGTCGATGTTCACCGGGAGGATCAGCCGCTGCGGATTGGCGCGGCTGTACCCGGCGTTGCGGTCGGGGCTCCATTGCATCGGCGTGCGCACGCCGTTGCGGTCGCCGAGGAAGACGTTGTCGCCCATCCCGATCTCGTCGCCGTAGTAGAGGACGGGCGTGCCCGGCAAGGACATGAGCAGGGCGTTCATCAGCTCGATCTGGCGGCGATCGTTGCCGGTCAGCGGCCCGAGCCTGCGGCGGATGCCGAGGTTGATCCGCATGGTCGGCTCGTGGGCAAAGGCGCGGTACATGTAGTCGCGCTCCTCGTCGGTGACCATCTCCAGGGTGAGCTCGTCGTGGTTGCGCAAGAAGAGCGCCCACTGGCAGACCGGCGGGATGGCTGGAGTCTGGGCGAGGATGTCTGCGATCGGGAGCCGGTCCTCCATGTGGATGGACATGAACATCCGCGGCATGATCGGGAAATGGAAGTTCATGTGGCACTCGTCGCCGGAGCCGAAGTAGGCGGCGGCGTCCTCGGGCCACTGGTTGGCTTCCGCGAGCAGCATGCGGTTCTTGAACCGGCTGTCGACGTGGGCGCGCAGCTTCTTCAGGAAGTCGTGCGTCTCGGCCAGGTTCTCGCAGTTGGTGCCCTCGCGCTCGTACAGGTAGGGCACGGCGTCCAGCCGCAGCCCGTCGACCCCCAGCCCGAACCAGAAGTCGACCACGGAGAGGATCGCCTCGTGCACCGCGGGGTTGTCGAAGTTCAGGTCCGGCTGGTGGGAGAAGAAGCGGTGCCAGTAGTACTGCTTGGCCATCGGGTCCCAGGACCAGTTCGACGGCTCGAAGTCCTTGAAGATGATCCGCGCTTCCCGGTAGCGGTTGGGGTCCTCCGACCAGACGTAGAACTCGCGCTCCGGTGACCCGGGCGGAGCCCGGCGCGCCCGCTGGAACCAGGGGTGCTGGTCGCTGGTGTGGTTGAGCACGAGCTCGGTGATCACCCGCAGCCCGCGGCGGTGCGCCTCCTCGACGAACTGGCGGAAGTCGTCGAGGGTGCCCACGTCCGGGTGCACGTCGGTGTAGTCGGAGATGTCGTAGCCGTCGTCCTTGCCGGGGGACGGGCAGATCGGCAGGAGCCAGAGCGCGTTCACACCCAGGTCCTGGAGGTAGTCGAGCTTCGAGGTGAGGCCGGGGAAGTCGCCGATCCCGTCGCCGTTCGAGTCCATGAACGAGCGCACGCGCAGCTCGTAGACGATGGCGTCCTGGTACCAGAACGGATCGTCGCGGAGCTGGCCGCGGCGCATCTCCCAGGGCTTTCGCCTCAAAGCAAAGTCCTCCCGTACAAAGCCGTCAGCTCGCGCAGCCGCTCCTGCACCTCGGGACCGGGCAGATCGCCGATCCGCCATTCCCAATTGCCCGCCAGCGTTCCAGGCAGGTTCATCCGCGCTTCGGAGCCGAGCCCGAGCAGGTCCTGGACAGGCGCGATGGCGAGGTTCGCGACCGAGGACCAGACGCCCCGCATCATATCCCAGTGGATCTCGCGCCCCCCGTCCTTCACGCCGAGGTATCCGAGCGCGGCGTGCCGCTCCTTCTCGCACTGATCGGGCGAACGCTGCGGCGACCCTCGCTCGTGGAACCAGCCCGCCGTGGTGTCGTTGTCGTGCGTGCCGGTGTACGCGACGGAGCTGCGGTCGTAGTTGTGCGGAAGGAACGTCGGCGCCTGCGGGTCGGTGCCGAAGGCGAACTGGAGGAGCTTGATCCCGGGGAAACGGAAGCGCTCGCGCAGCGCCGTGACTTCCGGAGTCACCGCCCCCAGGTCCTCGGCGATCAGCTGGGCGGGCCCCAGCGCTTCGAACAGCCTCGCACCGGGCGCCGGCCGCCAGCGGCCGTTCTGCGCGGTGGGCTCGTCCGCGGGGATCTCCCAGTACCGGGTGAAGCCGATGAAGTGATCGAGCCGGACCGCGTCGAAGAGCGCGAAGGTGTGCGCGAAGCGCGCCAGCCACCAGCGGAAGCCGGTCCGCTCCATCTTGTCCCAGTCATAGAGGGGATTGCCCCAGCGCTGGCCGGTGGCGCTGAAGTAGTCGGGCGGGACGCCGGCGACCGCCGTCGGCCGTCCCTGCTTGTCGAGGAAGAACAGCTCGCGGTGCGCCCAGACGTCGGCGCTGTCGTGGGCGACGAAGATCGGCAGGTCCCCGATCAGGCCGACCCCCAGCCGGTGGCTCTCCTCGCGCAGCGCTCGCCAATGCCGGGCGAAGAGGAACTGCTCGAACCGGTGCTGCCGGATCTCCTCCCGCAGCGCCCGCCGGGCCCGGTCGAGCGCAGCCGGATCGCGGGCGCGCAGGTCCGGCTCCCACTCGGTCCAGGGGAGCCCGCCGCGGGACCGCTTGATCGCGGCGTAGAGGGTGAAGTCGTCCAGCCAGTCGGCGTTTTCGGCGCCGAACCGCTCGAGCTCGGCGTGTTCGCGTTTCTGGAGCCCGGCGGAGGCGGCGCGCAAGTGCCGCTCCCGCCACGCCCGCGACGCCGGGTAGTCGACCCGATCCGCCGGAAACCGCGGGACGTCGTCGAGCGCGTCGCGGCTGAGCAGGCCCTCTTCGACCATGCGGTCGGGGGAGACCAGCAGAGGGTCGCCCGCGAAGGCCGAGTGCGCGCTGTAGGGCGAGTTGCCGTAGCCGACCGGGCCCACGGGCAGCATCTGCCACCAGCGCAGCCCGGCGCCGTGCAGCCAGCGGGCGAAGGCAAGCGCCTGCGGCCCGGTGTCGCCCGATCCGTGGGCGCCCGGGAGGGACGTCGGATGAAGGAGGACGCCGCCCGCTCGCTCGCTCAGATCGAAGGACATCCCGCGCTCGGATGATAGGTACGGTTCTGAGCGCAGGAACGCCCCG
>Ga0137397_10002843_pt1 | contig 12040 bp, 10 predicted proteins | sample czorhiz116metaG_FD_106658 | JGI IMG/M metagenome (GOLD analysis project Ga0137397, IMG submission 106658) | Vadose zone soil microbial communities from Angelo Coast Range Reserve, California, USA - czorhiz1.16 metaG | ecosystem: Environmental > Terrestrial > Soil > Vadose zone | place: USA... | reverse complement strand
TCGGGATGACGACTCGTCCACCGTTGCCTCCGTTCACTCAGGAATCAGCTGCCGAGAAAGTCCGATTGGCCGAAGATGGTTGGAATTCCCGGGATCCGGAAAAAGTCGCCCTGGCGTATACGCCGGACTCGCGCTGGAGGAACCGCTCGGAGTTCGTCAACGGAAGGCCGGAGATCGTCGCCTTCCTTGCGCGCAAGTGGAACAAGGAGCTGGACTACCGGCTGATCAAGGAGCTTTGGACCTTCAGGGGACCTCGGATCGCAGTCCGCTTCGCGTACGAGTGGCACGATGACTCCGGGAATTGGTACCGCTCGTACGGCAACGAGAACTGGGAATTCGACGAGGATGGCCTGATGCGGTTGCGGCTGGCCTGCATCAACGATCTTCCCATCAGGGAATCGGACCGGAAGTATCGCTGGCCCCTGGGACGGCGTCCGGATGGCCATCCGGGATTGGCCGACCTTGGTCTATAGGCGCGGCCAGGCATCGCTCTTGCTAGGTCCACTTGCAATCGGGCGCACGAAAGCTGCCGTCCCTGGACTCAAGGAGCGTGCAATGAAACCGATCCGGATCCTCGCTGCCTCAGTACTGGCCGTGGCTGCCTGCTCGCATGCGCAGCCGCCTCCTTCCGCCTCGGTGCAGCCGGCCGTGGAAGCAACTCCGCCCCCCGCGCCGCCCGCTCCTATCCTGCCAGCCGAATCGGCGCCGGCTCCGCGCACCGTGGAGATCGTCGCGACCAGCGTCTACTTCGCCTTCGACAGCTCCGAGCTGAGCCCGGAGACGCGAGCGACGCTGCAGACCTTGTTCGATCAGGCGCGGCAGCGCCCGGACCAGGACCTCCGCATCGAGGGGAATTGCGACGAACGTGGCACGCGCGAGTACAACCTGGCGCTAGGGCAGAGGCGGTCCGACGCCGCGAAAAACTACCTCGTGGGCCTCGGACTGGATGCATCGCGCATCACGGCAATCAGCAACGGCAAGGAACGGCCGCGCGCGCTCGGAGACGACGAGGCCGCATGGAGCCAGAACCGTCGCGATGATCTGATGCCGGCAACGGGGGCCGTCAGCCAGATCTCCCACTGAGTCACACTCGCCGTCCGTTCAGGGGTCGTGGCGGAGCGGCGCTGCCCAGAGATCCGACACCCCTGTCGGTGAACCGATCAAAAGAAGGCGCTCTCCTCGAATTTTTGAAGCCGCCGCGTCCGCCGGGTCGTTGGTCCAGATCCTGCTTCCCTGGAGCCGTGAAATGATGATCTCAACCAAGTACCTCGACGACTCCCTCGCGTCCGACAAGATGCTGGCTGATCGCGCCCGGAGAGGGAGCGGGGCGGCATTCGCGGCCCTGGTGACGCGGCACCGCGAAACGGTCTACGCGATCACGAGGAACATGTGCGCGACCTCGGCTGAGGCTGAGCAGGCGCTCCAGCAGGCTTTCCTTTCCGCCTGGCGCGAGCTCGGGTCCTTTCCCGCGGGCGCGAAGTTCACGACCTGGCTGTATGGGATCGCGATGAGGACCACATTGGAGCTCCGGCAGCGCGATGGCGGCCGGTCTTTGGGCTCGCTGGAGGCATTCCTGCCGGGTTTCGACCGCGCAGGCCGTCTCGTCGCCAGCAAGGGCCGGCGCCCCGAGCTGGACGGTAGCTCTTCGGGACCGTTTGAGCTCACGGGACTCCTGCGCGAGGCGCTCGAGTGCATCGACGATCAGACTCGCGGTGCGTTCGTCCTACGCGACCTTCTCCTGCTGCCGGTCGACGAGGTGGCCGCCATCCTGCAAACGTCGCCCCAGGCGGTCCGTCGAGACGGACATCGGGCTCGCTTGATGCTCTCTGGATTCGTCAGTCAGCTCTGACCGCTCGACGCAGGCAACCTCAGTCTGGCAGGATCGGGCCGTACTTCTTCAGCCGCTCGATCAGCGATCCGCGGCTCAGGCCCAGGCGTCGCGCGGCCTCCGACTGATTTCCACCGACCGCCGTCATCACCCGGCCGATCAGCGTGCGCTCCACCGCCTCGACATGATCGCGGAGGCTGACTTTCCGGTCGAGCTGTGCCGACGCACCCCTTCCGGCCTGAACGTTTTCCCGCGGGAGCCAGCTCTCGTCCGTCGAGAGCACCTCGGTGTCGGAGACGATCACCCACCGTTCGATCACGTTCTGCAGCTCGCGGATGTTCCCCGGCCAGGAGTACGTCCGCAGCATCTCCAGGGTCTTTTCATCCACGGCACGCACCTTCTTCGCGGCTCTATCCGCATGGAGGCGAATGAAGTGGTCGACCAGGGAGGGGATGTCGTCTCGTCGCTCCCGAAGGGGTGGGACCTCGATGGGAAATACGTTGAGCCGGTAGAACAAGTCGCTGCGAAAGGTGCCGGCCGCAATCGCGGCCGGCAGGTCGCGATTGGTGGCCGCGATCACGCGCACATCGACCCGGATCGGTTGACTCCCGCCCACCCGCTCGAATTCGCGCTCTTGCAGCACGCGCAACAGGGCGATCTGCGTCTCCGCGGGAAGGTCGCCGACCTCGTCCAGGAAGATCGTTCCCCCTTCCGCCATCTCGAAGCGGCCCCGGCGCTGCTGCAGCGCTCCGGTGAACGCTCCCTTCTCGTGACCGAACAACTCCGAGGCGATCAGCGAGGGCTGGATGGCGGCACAATTCACGCTGACGAGGGGTCGCGAGGACCTTTGGGACCGGCCGTGGATTGCATGCGCCACCAGCTCCTTTCCCGTCCCCGTCTCTCCCAGGATCAGCACCGTCGATTCCGTCGGCGCGACGCTCGTCACCCGATTCAACACGGCCTTCAGCGCGGGGCTGGTGCCCACGATGTTCTCGAGAGCGTTCCTCGCGCCTTTCTTGCCCCTGGTCGGGCCCTGGTAGCGGACCATCGCCTGCCGGATCGCCCCCAGCAGGGCCTCATCGTCGAAGGGCTTGGTGAAGAACTCGAAAGCTCCGGACTTCATGGCCCGCACGGACATGGGGATGTCGCCGTGACCGGTGAGGAAGATGATGGGAATCTGGAGATCGGTCTTGGCGAGCTCCTGTTGCAGATCCAGCCCGCTCAGCCCCGGCAGCTTCACATCCAGCACCAGGCAGCCCGGTATCTCCGTCCGCGGCCTGACCAGGAACTCCTGCGCCGACTTGAACGTCTCTACCCTCAGCCCCGCCGAACGGATCAAGCTTGCCACGGACTCGCGCACTGCCAGATCGTCATCCACGACGTAGACCGGTGGATATGTCTCGCTCATGGGCTACCTCATTTCGGGCTCAGAGCTGCCTGGACCGCAGTCAGCAGCGCCTCTTCGCTGAATGGTTTGAGCAAGAAATCCACCGCGCCTCCCCTCAGGGCCCGGGACCGCAGTTCTTCATCTCCATGTGCGGTGATGAAGATGACCGGCACTTCCGGATGGATGGTTCCCAGACGGCTCTGCAACTCGAACCCGCTCATCCCGGGCATGCGCACGTCGAGGATCAAGCAATCCGTCTCGCGCGCGCGATCCGAGCTCAAGAACTCCTCGGCCGAGGCAAACACCACGACTCCGAAGCTGACGGACCTGAGCAAGCCCCCGACGGAGTCACGTACGGAGTTGTCGTCATCGACCACTGATATGAGGGGAATGTTCGCCATCGGGACCGGTCGCTCCAGTCCCGACATGATCATCCTCCCAGCGAGCAGGTCAATTACACCAAGGTATAGCCACACCAAGGTATATGCCGCGACGGCGCGCCTATCCGCTCTTGTCGCGACGGATCCCCAGCTTCTCGGCCATCCTGACCAGGTCCGCCAGCGAGCCTGCGCGCATCTTCTGCATCACCTGTCCCCGATGGACCTTTACCGTGACGATGCTGGTGCCCAGCTCGGCGGCGACCTGCTTGTTGAGCAGCCCCGCGACCACCCGCTCCATCACTTCCCGTTCACGCGGCGTCAGCGATCCATACCGATCGTTCAGCTCGCCCATTTCCGCTTGCCGCCGGCGGATGGCCCGATCGCGCTCGATCGCCCGCGCAATCGCATCCAGCAACTCCCCCTCGAGGACCGGCTTGGTCAAGAACTCCAGGGCCCCTGCCTTCATCGCCCGCACCGACGTGGGAACATCGCCGTGCCCCGTGATGAACACGACGGGAATCTCCAGGTTGAGCTCGCGCATCCGCGATTGGAGATCCAGCCCGCTCAAGCCCGGCATCCGGACATCGAGCACCAGGCAGCTGGGAGCATCCGCGGGCGCGCGGGCCAGGAACTCTTGTGCCGTGGCAAAGGTCTCGACCTTCAAGCCTGCCGACCGGACCAGGCTCGCGAGTGCCTCTCGGATCGAGGCATCGTCGTCCACCACGAATACGGTTGCGTCCGGCTCGGGCATGGCTTTCCCACCTGACTGTACTCGAACACCTTCGGGTCCGCAGCTGCGCCAGCGCACGATTTTTGCACATTGCTGATCGGTAGCCGGGCGGGCCGCCCAACCCGGCGGGCGCCGCCATCGTCAACGCCGTCGGCCCCATCCGCCAGGTCGTCGAGGGCACGGGCGGTTCGCCAAGGCGCTATCTGGTGATCCTCAGGCGGCACACCTGCCGTCACCGGCGCGCCCGTGCAGGTGCAACTCCAGTAGCACAGCCCTTTCGCCCCCTGGGGCCACGGATTCCGGCGCTCGTCGAGGCCAGACCGCCTCCGGTCGGATCCGGCGCGTCGGCCGGCGTCCCGGTTCGTCCAATCTCCAGCATCAAGATCCATGAAGACACAAGGAGATCTGCAATGTCCGACAAGCTCATCGTCTCGCTCGCCGCCGCGGTCGCGCTTTTCGCTGCCGCGGGCGGGGTCGCGCGTGCCGACCCCAACCCGACCCACTCCGACGAAGACCGATCGCCGGCCCGATCTTCGAGGGACGCCGGGATCGATGCTGCCGGGACGGGCAACCCGGCCGGTCAGGACCACAGGGGCCAGGTCACGGGTAGCCACTCGTCCCTCTACGATCAGATCAACGCTGCCGAGGCGGGGAGCCCGGACAGCGTCGACAACAAAGACGAGCAGAGCCCCCCGGCGGATGGGAACGGGCAGGACGCGGAATAGCGGGTCGACCCGGACCTCGCCCATCAGTCCTTCATCCGGACCGTGACGTCCGCGCTCATTCCCGGGCGCAGCTCGACCCCGGGAGGACCATCCAGGCGGATGAGCACCGGGATGCGCTGTACGGCCTTCACGGAATGTCCTGTCGCATTGTCGGGCGGCAGCAGAGCGAAGCGCGCGCCGGTCCCGCCCGCGACGCTTTCGACGTGGCCGCGAAATTTGCGCCTGCCATGAGTGTCGAGGCGAACCGTGGCGCTCTGGCCCGCGCGCATCCCGGCGAGCTGGCCTTCCTTGAAGTTGGCCACGACCCAGACGTCGTCGAGCGGCACGATGGCGAGGAGAGGGCGGTCGGGGCTGACGGTCTGGCCATCCTCGACGCTGCGCCGCGAGACGACGCCGCTGCGGGCCGCCCGCACCGTCGTATAGGAGAGATTCAGCTCCGCGAGCTTGAGGGCCGCGTCGGCTTGTAGCGTTTTCGCTTCCGCCAGGGCGAGCGCGGCGCGCGCCGAAGCGACCTGCTCCGGAGCGGTCTGGGCGGCGGTCAGCCGTCCTTTCGCGAGCGCCAGGCCGCCGCTCGATGCGGCGTGGCCGGCATATGCCGCGCTGACCCGGGCCCGTTCCCTCTCGTATCGTGCGCTGGCGGCCTCGAACTCCGCCTGCTTTAGATCTAGATCCGCTGCCGGCAACACGTTCGCCTCGACGAGCGCGCGTGCCCGCTTCAGATTCAGCTCGGCCAGCGATTTGCTCGACTCGGCGGCAGCGAGGTCCGCGTTCGCCTGCCCGACCGCGGCTGCCGCCGAGCTGATGGAAAATACCGCGGCGGTCAGGGCGCCCTGGGCCTGGACCAGGTTCGCCGGAGCGGCCTTCTCGGTGAGCGCGAGCGTCGAGCGGGCGCCGTCGGCGGCCGCGCGTGCCGCCGCCAGGTCGGCGCGGGCAGCATCGACCTTGGCCGCGTAGTCGGCGGGGTCCAGCTCCAGCAGGACATCGCCTCCGTCGACCAGCTGGTTGTCCTGCACGTGGACGCGAAGCACCTGGCCCGGGACGCGGGCCGACACGCTGATCGCGCGTCCTTCCACCTGCGCGTCGTCGGTCGATTCACGGCCGAGGTGAAGCAGGTACCAGATGCCTGAAACCAGGACCGCCGCCGCGCTCAGGCCGGCGATGAGAGCTGGAGTCCGTCTCCGCCGCGTCTCTGGAAGCTGCGCCGGGGGAGCCATCGAGACCGCCGCCGCGCCGCTCATGACCGATCTCCCTTGCCGCCCCTGGCGGCAGCCGCGCCCAACGCGCGGCAAGCGCGAAGCACTTCGTCGGAGAGCTCCGTCCCCTTGACTGCGCGAGAAAGGCTGAGGCCTCCGTACATCAACGCGATGAGCCCGATGGCGAGCAGGCGGCGCGGGACGATGCCGTCTGCGGGCAGCCGCTGCGCGAGACCTTCCACCAGGGCCTGTACCTCCTTCGAGATCATCGTGCGGTGCTGCGGCGCAGTGGTACCGACCTCGCCGACCACCGCCGGCATCGGGCACCCGGGCGTGCCGCCGTCGCGATGGTCGGCCGAGAGGTACCGGTTGAGGACCACTCCGGCGCGGTCGGCCTCCGGCTTTTCGTCGAGGCGCGCGAAGAGGCGTTCGCGCAGCGCGGCGCCCGTCCGGCGAAGGGTTTCCTCCACCAGCTCGTCCTTGGACGAGAAGTGCGCGTAGAACCCGCCGACGGTGAGCGCGGCCCCCTTCATCACTTCCGCGACCCCCGCGCCCGAGATCCCCTTCTCACGGACGAGCCTCGCCGCGGATTGGAGGATCGATTCGTGCGACCGTTCCTTCTGCTCGGCCTTCGCGTTCATGTGCGGGGCTCCTTCCAGCCAGCGCCGAAGTCAGCGTACGATCATAATATCACTAGCGTACGATGACCGGTCCGGCACCGGGATTCGCGGGCGCCCCGCGGACTCCAGCGCCAGCCGCGTCAGTGCGTGGCTTCGGGCTCGGTGGGAACGGGCGCCGGCTGCTGGTGCCCGCGGCGATTCGCCAGCCGCTCCACCAGCACGAACAGCACCGGAATGATGAAGATGGCGATGGCCGTCGCCGCCAGCATGCCCGTGATGACCACGGTGCCGAGGATCTGGCGCGCGATCGCGCCCGCCCCCGTCGCGATCCAGAGCGGAACCATGCCGAAGATGAAGGCGAACGACGTCATGAGAATCGGGCGGAGCCGCAGGCGAGCTCCCTCGAGTGCTGCCTCGACCAGGGGCTGCCCCTTCTTCATCTCGTCGCGAGCAAACTCCACGATCAGGATGGCATTCTTGGCCGCGAGGCCAATCAGCATCGCCAACCCGATCTGAGCGAAGATCCCCAGGTCGAAGTTGCGCAGGTAGAGGCCGAGAAACGCTCCCAGGACTGCCACCGGCACGGACAGCAGCACCGAGAACGGCAGCGACCAGCTCTCATACAGGGCCGCCAGGATCAGGAACACGAAGCCCAGGGAGAGGGCAAAGATCGGTCCCGCCGTTCCCGACGCCTTCTTCTCCTGATACGACAGATCCGCGAATCCATACCCCATCTCGCGCGGCAAGACCTGCGCCGCCACTTGCTCGAGCGCGGCCAGCGCCTGTCCGGAGCTGTACCCGGGCGCGGCCGAGCCGAGGATCTGCGCCGCGCGGTACAGGTTGAATCGATTGGTGTATTCGGGCCCGGCGATCCGGCGCGTGCTCACCAGCGTCGACAACGGCACCATGCCGCCTTGCCCGTTGCGCACGTAGTATTGACCGATGTCTTGCTCGGACAAGCGGCTCTCGCCCTCGGCCTGGAGAAACACGCGCCACTGGCGGCCGAATCGGTTGAACTGATTGACGAACAAGCCGCCCAGATACGTCTGCATCGTCTGGTACACGTCGCCGACCGCGATTCCCTGGTTGAGCACCTTGTCCCGATCCACGTCGGCGTAGACCTGTGGGATCCCGGCGGTGAATACCGAGTTGACCCCGGTCAGCTCCGGCCGCTTGCGGGCCGCGTCCAGGAACGCCTTGACGTTCTGATCGAGAAACTCCACCGACCCGCCGCTGCGATCTTGCAACCACATGGAGAAGCCGCCGGCGTTGCCGAACCCGGGAATGGCCGGAGGACTGAAGGCGAACGCGGCCGCCTCCGGCACCTGGGTGGCCAGCGCGCGGTTCAGGTTGCGCAGGATCCCGGGCGCCTCCAGCGCCGCCCCTTCGCGCTCGCTCCATGGCTTGAGCTGGATGAACATGAACGCGTTGTACGTCGACGACACCCGCGACAGCAGGCTGAAGCCGATGATGCTGGAGTACGCCTGCACCCCTTCGGTCTTGGCCAGGATTGCTTCGACCTTCTTGGTCACCGCTTCGGTGCGCTCCAGGGACGCGGCGGCCGGCAGCTGCACGTTGGCGAGCAGGAACCCTTGGTCCTCCTCTGGGATGAAGCTGGTGGGGAGCTTGCGGCCCACCAGGCCGTCGACGGCGATGAAGGCGACGAGGATGGCGACGGCGATGACCGGTTTCCGGATCAGGCCGTGGCTCCATCTGACGTAGCCGCGGGCGGACCGATCGAACACCCGGTTGAACAGCCCGAAGAAGCGGGCCAGCGGGCCGCGACCCGGCCGCCGGGGCCGGAGCAGCAGCGCCGACAGCGCCGGCGACAGCGTGAGCGCGTTGAATGCGGAGATGAGAACCGAGATGGCGATGGTCACCGCGAACTGCGTGTTGAGTCGGCCTTGGATGCCCCCCACGAACGCGATGGGCACGAACACCGACGAGAGCACCAGCGCGATCCCCACGACGGGGCCGCACACTTCCTTCATCGCCTGGAGCGTGGCGTCTCTCGAAGACATTCCTTGCTCGATGTGATGCTCCACCGCCTCCACCACCACGATCGCGTCGTCGACCACCAGCCCGATGGCGAGCACCAGCCCGAACAACGAGAGCGTGTTGATGGAGAAGCCCAGCAAGGGAAAGACCGCGAACGTGCCGATCAACGACACCGGCACCGCGATGAGCGGGATGAGCGTTGCGCGCCAGTTCTGCAGGAAGAGGAAGACCACCAGCGTGACCAGCGCCATAGCCTCCAGGATCGTCTTCGCGATCTCGCTGATGCCTTCCGTGACCGGCAAGGTGCTGTCGAGGGTGACCAGATAGTCGAGATCGGGCGGGAACCGCTGCTTGAGCTCCGCCATCGCGCTCTTCACGCCTCGGGCCACGTCGAGCGCGTTCGACCCGGGGGCCTGGAACACCGCGATGATGCTGCCGGGCTGTCCGTTCACGCGCGAGACCTGCTGGTAGTTCAGCGCGCCCAGCTCGATGCGGGCCACGTCGGACAGACGCACGACCGAGCCGTCGGGGTTCGAGCGAACCACGATCTGGGCGAACTCCTCCGCCGACTGCAGGCGTCCCTGCGCCCGGACGGTGTACGTCATCTCCTTGCCGGGCGGCGCAGGGTCCGCGCCGACCCGGCCGGCCGGATTGACCGTGCTCTGCTGCGACAGCGCCTTCACCAGATCCGGAACGGTGAGCCCGAGCTTGGCCAGCACGTCCGGCTTCAGCCAGACCCGCATCGCGTAATCGCTGGCTCCGAACAGGCGCACTTCGCCCACGCCGCGCACGCGATAGAGCGCGTCGTTGATGTTGATGTTGGCGTAATTGGCCAGGAACAGCGAGTCGTAATGCTGATGCGGCGAATACAGCGCGATGATCAGCATCGGCAGCCCGGTCGACTTCCGGTAGGCGAGGCCGAACTGGTTGACGTCGGGAGGCAGGTTGGGCTGCGCCTGCGCCACCCGGTTGGACACGTTGACCTGGTCGATGTTGGGATCGGTGTCGATGTCGAAGGTGACCGTCAACGCCATGGTCCCGTCGTTGGCGTTGGTGGACTGCATGTAGAGCATGTCGTCCACCCCGTTCATCTGCTGCTCGAGCGGCGTGGCGACCGACTGCTCCACCGTCACCGCGTCGGCGCCGGTGAAGGTGGTGGACACGATGATCTGGGGCGGGATGATGGCTGGATATTGCGCCACCGGCAGGCTGCGCATCGCCAGCAGACCCGCGACCAACGTGATGATCGAGATGACCATCGCCACGATGGGGCGATTGATGAAGAAGCGAGCCATCGTTCAACCCTTGGCAGGCGGCTGGAACGGCACCGGCTTGACCGCCACGCCGTCCCGGACTTTTTGGACCCCTTCGGCCACCACCTTCTCGCCCGCCGCTACCCCGTTCTCGATCACCCACATGGAGCCGACGCGCGCTCCGACGTTGACAGGGCGGATCTCCACCTTGTCGTCCTTGCCCACGACCGCAATCTGGTAGGACCCCTGCAGCTCGGTGACCGCGCGTTGCGGCACCACCAGCGCGCCGTGCTTCACCGCGATGGTCGCGCGCACCCGCCCGAACTGCCCCGGCCGCAGGATGTTCCCCGGGTTGGGAAATGCCGCCGCGATCCGGATCGTGCCGGTGGCCGCATCGACCTGGCGGTCGGCCAGGACGAACTTGCCGGGGTGGGGATAGACGGTGCCATTGTCGAGGAGGAGATCGAGCGGAGCGTCGCCGTTGGGGAACGGCCGCGCCTCCGCCGACCCGGTGAGGCCACCGACGAACTGAAGATACTCGCGTTCGCTGATGGCGACGTACGCCTTGATGGGATCGAGGCGCGACACCGAGGTGAGCAGGGTGGAGGGCCCGACCAGGTCACCGAGCTGTCCGCGGGCGATGCCGGCGATTCCGTCGGTGAGCGAGCGCACCTTGGTGAACTCCAGGTTGAGCTGCGCTGTCTTCACGGCCGCCTTGGCGGAGTCGACCGCCGCCGCGGCGGCGAGCTTGGTCTGGATGTCGTTTTCGAGCTGGCTGCGGGCGATGGCCCGCGACTCCGCCAGCGGAATGTCGCGCTCGACGTCGAGGGTCGCGCGACCGAGCTGCGCGTCGGCCTGCGCCTTCTGTCCCCGGGCCTGGTCGAGCGCCGCCTGGAACGGGCGCGGATCGATCTCGAACAGCACATCCCCCTTCTTGACGTAGGAGCCCTCGACATAGCTCTGCTTGACGAGGTAGCCCGTGACCTGGGGCTGGATCCTGGCGTTCACGTAGCCGTCGAGCGTGGCGACCCAGGTCACGCGGAGCGGAACGTCCTGCGCCACGACCTCGACCACCGCGACGGTGGCGGGCGGCGGGGGAGGGGCGGCCGCTCCCTTGCTGCAAGCCCATGACAGCAGCGCCAACAGAGAAATCGCCACCGCCCCGACGCGGCCGCGGGGCACAAGTCCGGTTGTGGTCTGCATGTGAGTACCCGCCCTTCGATGCGCGCCGGCAGGATTTGGATTCCGGGCGCGCTGGCCGGGCCTAGAACTCGAATTGCAGCTGGGCGCCGAAGTTCTGGGTCCTCTCGAAAAAGAACTGGCTGAAGGGCATCGCGGACCGGCCATACTCGAGCAGCACCCGGGCACGGTGCGCGCCATTCGGCGATGCCCACTCGATGCCCCCGTTGACGCTCGCGTTCGGGGTCCACCCGATGGCCTGCACCGATGAGAAGTTCGCCCCGAAGACGGGACGCAAGTGCGTCTTCCTGAGCCAGTCCCAGGGATGCCAGGCGGGACCGCGCAGCTCGAAGCCCCACTGTATGAATGCCGGCACGGAGGCGAGGTCGGGCGTGCTGGAGCTGAGAACGACCAGACCTCCGCCGGCGTAAACCCGCCACCAGGTGTCCTCGACCGAGGCGATCGCGTCGAGGATCTCGAAGCTCAGGTCCTGGCGCTGCACCCCGTGCGCGATGCCGTAGTTGAGCAGGAACTCGTCCCCCAGGTGACTGCTCTGGTGATAGAAGCGCACTCGCCCCGACCAGCGCCCATGGCGCAGAGTCAGCTCCGGCCCGACCAGATAATCGGCGTTGAGCAGATCGAACGAGGGAGTGTCGAGGTTGAACTGCGCAAAGACCGCGCCGAACAGGCTCACCTGGATGCCGTCGCAGCCGCGGGGCTGCCGGAGGCCCCAGATGCCGAACGCGC
>Ga0137397_10002841_pt1 | contig 12043 bp, 11 predicted proteins | sample czorhiz116metaG_FD_106658 | JGI IMG/M metagenome (GOLD analysis project Ga0137397, IMG submission 106658) | Vadose zone soil microbial communities from Angelo Coast Range Reserve, California, USA - czorhiz1.16 metaG | ecosystem: Environmental > Terrestrial > Soil > Vadose zone | place: USA... | reverse complement strand
TAGTCTGGTAAGGAATGTTTGTTCACCAGGGTCTCCTGTTTGAGGTGCGCTCGAGTCAAGAGCGGAAATCCCACCAAATCCTCAGATGGAACTGTTCCTGGTCATGTTCAAAGTTTCAGGACACATTTCGCTCAAGGTTGGAGAGCGGATGGCTAGCCACACGCGACTCGTGCTGGTTTGGAATGAGGACTTCACGCGAAATTTCGCTAGTCGTGCAGGACAACGCTCAGAAGGGAATTGTTGACGTGGATTTCGCCGTTGTACCGGATAAAGCCGAGTTTCCTGAATTTGTTCATGAAAAAATTAACTCGTGGGCGCGTCGCGCCGATCATCTCCGCCAGCATCTCTTGCGATACCTTGACAGCCACTTTTTGTGGTTCGCCCGGTGTACCATAGCGCGCAAGTAGAAGCAGTGCGCGCGCCAGTCGCTTCTCGCTGGAGTTAAAGAGCTGGTCGATTAAGTCCTCCTCGGATCGGATGTTTCGCGCGAGCATGTGTGTGATGAACCGGTCGGAGAACTCGTGTTCTCCGTGGAGGGCGCGCATCATTTCTTTCTTCTCAATGACGAGCACGTCGGTCGGTGCAATCGTCGTTGCAGTCGCCATGCAAATAGTCTGGCCTGCAAGACAGCCTTCCCCCAAAAAATCACCTGGCCCCAGAATCGCCACTACGGCTTCTTTGCCGGTCTCATTGACCACCGTGAGCTTCACACCGCCTTCTTGAATGTATAGAACACTCTTCGCCGAATCGCCCTGCGAGAAGACGGTTTCTTTCGTTTCAAATCGGGCAACTCTTCGTCCGAGACCGGTTGAGTCGAGAAATGATTTCACATCAAACGCAGGGATTTTTAATCTCGCTTTTTTGGGGAAGCGACTGGCCTTAATGGAGGCACGTCGGCCGCCAGAGTACACCATAACCTCTTTAGGATAGCATGGAGCGCAATCCGGTGAACTGTCTAATATTGAACACTTCAGTCTGGTACAGTCTGAAGCATGACTCCAACAAGTCCAAGAAATCTAAGGGATTACGAGTGACTATTCAGGTCTTCGAAGAATCTTACGCAGCGACTGACGCACTTCCAATCCGCCATCGTAGTTGATATATCCCTTCTTTCTGAACCGATTCATGAAGAAATTGACTCTTGGGCGCGTCGTCCCAATCATCTCCGCCAGGACTTGCTGACTTAGGATGGGAATCTCAACAACAGGTGGGCCATTCTTATCCAAGTGCGCGAGTCGCAGAAGCACGCGCGCCAGCCGCTGTTCCGCAGAGGAAGTCAGCAGGTGCGCCACGTGATCCCTGTAGTTCTTGACGCTGGACAGCAGATAGGCCACCAGGGAATCTGATGCTTTGTTCTTCTTGCGAAGCATTTGGAGCATCTTTTCTTTTTTGATAGTGCGTATAGAGCTGGCGGTCAGCGCCACGGCCGTGGACATACGAAGGTGATAGCCAGCGAGGCAGAGCTCACCGAAAAAGTCGCCTACACCCAGGATTGCAGTAACCGCGGAAGGTTGATGTTTCGTTCGCGTGGTGAGCCGCACGCCTCCTTCCTGAATGTAAAAGAGCGTGTATGCAGGCGTTCCCTGCGTGTAGATGTTTTGTTTGTTCCGATAGTGCGAAACCGTGCCTCCGAGATTGGCTCCTGAACTGAAAACGCCAAGACGGGAAGCCGTCTCGCTAGTGCTTTTCCTAAGTAGCCGTGCTCCATTTGTGGAGCTTCGTGCCCTGTCGGTAGCTCTTTTATATATATCGTTTGGCATAGTGTTTCCTTATCTTCGTTGTCCTCTCAGCTTGGAACGATTTCATTTTCCAAACTGCTCACTTGTGAACACACGGATTTCGTGCGGAAAAAAGTGACAGCCAGCTTCATACCCGGAAATCACTAAAGAACATTCAACAGTGTCCCCATATAAACAGATATCCGCCTTGGTTTTTCTTAACATGGCGGTTCCGAACTGCAATGGCTCTCAGATTTGGATCAAGGATCCCGGAGAAATTGGAGGCAAAAATGGATCTACTAGCTATAACCGTTCTCCGCGGCCTCGCCGAATCCGTGCTTCGGACTGAAGCAGTGGTGTACACCGTCGCCAAACTAGAAGAGGCACCTGAGAGAAGAACATCGGCATCTCGATACCGAACTCCTGAGACTCAGAGATAGGAAGCGCGTCGTGGAGGGCGAAATTGGCCGGCTTGTGGAGGCGATTGCTGGAGGGCAGCCCTCAAAAAGTTTGACGACAGCGATTGCCAAACGCGAAAGGGAACTGAAGGCGATCACAGACCGGTCGCTTGAGCCTGGGCCGGGATTGCTTTCGGAGACGATAGCCACGGTCTTAGTCTCCAAATCCCATTTCACATCGAGATTGCGGCATGACTTCGCCAAATGGCATACGCCCGTGCTGTTGGCGGAATTGATTGTGCTGGCGGGAGCGGCCACACTACTCGTACCGCAGGCAGGCAATGGGGTCCAGTTTGGCTGCCAGATTTGCCGGATAGTACCCAAAGAAGATCCCGACACCCACGGAGATCGCAAATCCAATCAAAACCCACAAGTAAGAGAGCGTTGCCGGAATCGAAGGCACTAGAGCCCGGACCGCTGTGGAAACGCCCGCTCCAACAAGAATGCCAATCGTGCCTCCTACCAGTGTTAGCACAACCGCTTCAAACAGGAATTGCAGTCGCACATCGGCTTTCCGGGCACCGATGGCTTTGCGCACACCGATTTCCTGTGTGCGCTCCGTCACGGAAATGAGCATGATGTTCATCACTCCAATGCCACCCACCAGCAGTCCAATCGAGCTGATTACCGTCGTGAGGATCACCAGCGCGCTCGTGAGTTGGTGCCACAGATTGCTGAGAAAGTCCGGGGAGCTCAGTTCAAAATCATTTTCTTTGTCGGCGGGGACGCGCCGCAAGCGGCGCATCGCTTGGATCACTTCCCCCTGCGCGGTTTCCGCATTCACTTCCTTGGGCACCGTGAAAAGCATGATCAGTTCTTTAGCCTCGGGATACCGCTTTTTGAAGTTGCTCAGTGGGATGATTGCGAAAATATCCACTCCGGGGCCGAGAAACAGGCCTTGATCTTGCGTAAAAATGCCGATGACTTCGTAAAGCGCACCGTTTATGCGCACGGTCTTGCCGAGCGCATCCGTATTGGGGAAAAGCGATTCGCTGATCGCTGCCCCCAGCACGACCACGGGACGCGCGTGTTCCTCGTCAAACTTGCTGATAAAGCGCCCATGTTCGATGTTGAACAGCGGGAGTGCCACCGTGTACTCGGGCTCCGCTCCGCGCACGATCACCTTCTCGACACTGCGGTTTCCGCTGGTGATTAGGTTGGAGTCTCCGAAGAAAAACCCGCGCGTACCGACAGTGGTCACGTTCGCAACGTCGGGAGCCGCCGAGCGAACGAACTCGGCATAGTCGTACTCAAGATATCGTCTTATACGAATCCGTTCCGGCATGTGCGAGGGGTCCGTCCCCGGAGGAAAACGTGTCACGAAGTACGTGCGCGAACCCAGAGATTCCACTCGGTCCTGCACGAACTTGTTCAGCCCTTGTATGATCGCCGCCATGGAAATTACCGACGAAACTCCGATGACAATTCCGAGCACGGTCAAGGCGGAGCGCACTTTGGACGAGTGCAGCGTTTGCATGGCCGCGAAGAAATTTTCCCTCGCTTGCGCCAGCGTCATGAAAGCCATCAGTCCGACCTCAAGGCAACTACGGGATCCAGTCGCGAGGCACGCACCGCCGGATAGATGCCGAAAAATAATCCCACTGCGGAACTCATGACCAAGCCCATCACGGCAACCCAGGTCCGCACCGACGCCGGGAAAGGAGAGTAGCTGCGCAAGAGCAGCGCAACCAGGAATCCCAGTCCGATACCCGCTATTCCGCCAACTAGGCACTGAATTAGGCTTTCCGAGATAAATTGCTCGAGTATGTCGCGCTGGGTCGCGCCCACAGCCCGCCGCACTCCAATCTCACGCTTCCGCAGTGTGACGCTCACTAGCATCACGTTCATGATCACGATGCCCCCGATGACCACGGAAATTGCGCTGACCATGATGAAAACCCCGAAGAACGCCGAGCTGATGCTGCGCCACAAAGCCATGTAGCTCTCCTTTGTACCGATGAAAAAGTCGTTTTCCATTTGGCCGGTCAGGTGGCGCCGCGCCCGCAAGATAAGCTGAGCCTGATCCTGTGCTATCTCAAAACTCCCCGCCCTGGCTTTCACGTTGATTGTCAGGCTCGAATGGATGCCCTGGATGCGCAGAAAGACGGAGAGCGGCACGGTGACGAAGTTGTCTTGGTCCTGGCCAAGAACGCTGCCGACCTTTTCCATGATTCCGATGACCATGAACTCGTCGTTCCCGATGCGAACGTTTCTCCCGATGGGGTCCACACCGAGAAAGAGCCGTTGCACCAACGTATCGCCGATCAGGCACACGTTCGCTCGGTGTTCGGCTTCCGCGGCAGTGAAATAGCGCCCGGACTCCACGGCGCGCGCATCAATGTCGGCCATGCTCGGCGTTTGGCCATAAAAGTTCACGTCCTGCGATTCTTTGTCTCCGGATCGTGCCCGCACGGTAGCGCTGGCCGTGCCGCCAACCTCCTGGCAAGCCGAGCATCCTTCGACGACCGCGCGTACGTCGTCCGGCTCGATCTTCTTATACTTGAGTGCTTTGATGACGATGTTGAAATCGGTCACCGCAAACGGCGTGCGTGCGATCTGGAACACGTTGGTACCGAGATTGGCGATTTTGCTCTCCACATAGAGATTCGCGCCCTGCACGATGGTCATTACGGTGATGAGCGTGGCCACACCCATCGTCAGCCCGAGCATAGTTAGTGAGCTGCGTAGCTTGTGAGTCTGCATGGCGCTAATGCTTTGGGCCAAATTGTCATGGAAGGTAAGCATGGGCTGGAAGCCCTCTCCTATTAGTTTATCGAATCCCGGTAAAACCCGACGTGCGAACGCGCACTGGAAACATCTCTAACAGAATACGAAGGGAGGAGCGCGTGAGTTACGTCATCGGCCTGAATGTCCAGCATTCGACCGTTAATCGGTTATCGGACTCTTGAGACGCGGGATTCCAGCTGTCTCGTCAAGCTATTGGGTGATTGTGTGGGCGTAGTCAACGGGACATGCAGCGATTTGTCGAGTCTCGGATAGGCGATTTGCGAGCACTGTTCGGTGCCGAGGCGGTGACGATCCGCGCCGAGCTTGCGAAACACGTGAAAAAAAATAACGCTGAAACCCGAAGGGCGGACCTACGTCGCTGCAGGTACGTGGGATCTGCTCGGCGTGGCAGCATGGATGGTGCCGGGGGAGGGAAGTGGACCGAACGTCCGCCAGTCCAGTTCGAGTGTTTGGCCGCCAGAAAGTTTAGTGAGAGCGCTGTGATAGCTGCTTCTTTCAGCAAGATTGGCGGCAAAGGCTCGGAAGTAGAAGCGGATGAGACTTTCGTCGGTGGCGTTGCGCGATTCATGCATGCTCGATCGTCGCAAGCGGATGATTACTGAGCGCGGAATGTCAGTGCTTCCTTAGTCATTTCGCAAGCGCGTCTCGGTTTTCTTTCGCCCAATCGCTATCGCGTTGCACTGCCTTTAGCGGCGGACCGCCGTTTGGTCCACACGCGCAAACGCCTCCCGTCTTTGCCATAGTCATGCAAGAACACGATTTGGTTTTCAGGCATGCACAAACGTATACAACATCATTCTTGTTTTGCTTGTCTGGCTTCGCGCTGCTTCGTGTCTCGTTCCCGTGGCCTCCGAAGGAAGATAAGCTCAGCATCGAAAAAGATAAGGCAGTCAGTGCAGCGGTGCGCCTTCCGAATTTCTCCCAGCCGTTCATCAGTCGCCCCCTCAGGACTCAATGTCCAGAAAAGTGTGCTATGGCCTCTTCGTGGCAACAATATCCACTTAAATGTTTTTCCATATGACCATTGCGAAGAACCGCAGGCGCTCCGTCGCAGTTGTTCCTCAAGGATTTTGAAAAACCGTGGGTCACCTCACGGGTCCGATCGTTGTTTTCCTCTGAACGCTCAGCGCCCTTTGTCCTTCATTCATGACAGACTTCAAGTGACCGACGGCCTTGGGCACCTCGTCAACGGATGTGCTGGCAAAACCCAAAACGAGACCGTGCCTGACGGCATCGCCAAGATAAGTTGGAGAGAGCGGCTGCACCCAGAGCCGCTCCCGCGCAGCCCTTTCCGCCACATCCTGATCCCGTATTCCGCTGGACAGGAGAATAGTAAGGTACATTCCCGCTTCGGCTCCCACAATTTCTATTGAGTCCCCCAGTTTCTCACTCAAGTTCTCGACAAGCGCCGTGCGCCGTTGCCCGTAAAGCTGTCGCATCCGTCGGATGTGCCGTGCGAAGTGCCCTTCATTCATAAAGTCGGTTAGAACGGCTTGAAAAAAATGCGGCGGCGCTATATCCATGGCCCGGCGGACGGCGGCGAAACGATCCACCAGATCCGGCGGCATAACGACGTAACCCAGACGCAAGGAAGGGAACAGCGTTTTGCTGAAGGTCCCGATGTAAATGACGCGCGCGTTCGAATCGAGCCCTTGCAGCGAGGCAATCGGCATACTGTCATAACGGTATTCGCTGTCGTAGTCGTCCTCGATGATCCAGGCGCCGGCGTGATGAGCCCATTCGAGAAGTTGCAGCCGGCGCGAAGCACTCATGGTTGCTCCAAGTGGAAATTGATGAGACGGCGCCACGAAGACGGCCTTCGCATTGCCCCAACGTTTGATTCCGGCGCTCACGTCCAACCCTTCCTCGTCGACCGGCACAGGCGCCAGGCGGCAGCCTGCCGCATTTAGGGCATGTCGCGTAAGCCAATATCCGGGCTCTTCGATCCAGGCCAGATTCCCTGGGTCCAGAAGCACTCGAGTGGAAATCTCAAGAGCCTGCTGAGACCCGGTCACGATCATGACTTGGTGTGAATCACAGTGGACCGCACGTGCCGTTCGTAGGTACGTGGAGATCGCTTCGCGCAAAGGCTGAAACCCCAAAGGTCCGCCGTATCGCAAGGCCGATGCTTGCAGGTTGCGACAATGGCGGGTGACCAGGCGCGTCCAAATCTGGAACGGGATCTGGTCAAAAGCTGCTTGACCTACATTAAATGCTCCGAGGCCGCGCAACCACGGGGCAGGTTGGTACGGAGGCAGCTCTGCGGCAAGACGCGAGATTGGACGTGCACCTGAGTGAATCGCTGTGACGCAGGCCGATCTCCTATCTTTCCACTCAACATGATCCGGCAGCGAGCGGCAAACAAATGTCCCGGAACCCGTGTGCGCTTCGAAATACCCTTCTGCAAGTAGTTGCGCATATGCCGTCAACACTGGAATGCGAGAGATCTTCAGTTCCGCGGCCAAAGCACGGCTGGAAGGCACCTGCTGGCCGGCGCCTAAGTTGCGTCCGACGATCAGGCTGCGGAAACCATCGTAAATCTGCCTGTGCAAGGGTTGTGCCGCCTTGCGATCGACCGCCAGAACCGGTGACAAAGTACTCGGGACTTTCTTCACTGTTCCATCCAAGTGGTCATAGCAAATCTTCCCAGAGTGGATATTGCCTGCGACCACTCCTCTGCGCAACATTAAACAAATCGTAATTGCTCAAGGGTTCTGCGGTGCCGGGACCTGCCCGAACTTACCACGCTGGTGCTGGACGTTGGCCAAGCGATACCGAGCCTTCCACCTCAAGGCTCAGGCAAATTCTTAATAGGGGAGTGTTCTGTGTTCAATCAAAAACGCATTCAGTCAGGTTCTTTGCATTTTTCTCTGCGCTTGCTGTGCGCCGCTCTGATTTCGGTGGCATGGTTTGCGATTACAACGGTTGCCCAGCAAGCGACGATCGTCGGCACCGTCACCGACCCGTCCGGCGCAGTGATGCCGAACGTAAACATCACCATAACCAATCCTCAAACCGGTTGGACTCGAACCATTCCAACCAACGATGCCGGCCAGTACGTTGTGCCGGACATTCAGATTGGGAAATACAGCATTAAGGCGGAAGCGCCCGGCTTCAAAACCACGGAACAGAAAGACGTGGTGCTTCAAGTCGGCGATCGCCTGCGGGTTGATTTCCAAATGAAAGTGGGGTCTACCGCGGAAACCGTCACTGTAGAGGCCAATGCCGTCGCGGTTCAAGCGGATTCCGGAGAAGTCAGCAATGTCATTACCGACCGGCAGATGTCCCAGATTGCTGTCAATGGACGCAGCATCTACCAGTTGGCGGCGTTGACTCCAGGCGCGTCTAGTCAAATTGGGGCAGGCGGCATGATTGCGGGTGTCGCGAATACGCCCGTCGGAGGCGATGCCGGTGTTGAATTCAACGGCATGCGCCAAAACCACAACATTTACTTGCTCGACGGCGGCGAAAACGACGACCGCGGCGGTGCTGGCGGCATGAGTATTGCCCCCTCTTCCGATGCCATCGCAGAGTTTCGCGCGCTCACTTCCAACTACAGCGCGGACTACGGCCTGTCTTCGGCAGGAACCATGACCATGATTCTGAAATCCGGCACCAGCACTCTGCATGCCTCGGCGTGGGAATTCAACCGTAACGACGCACTGGACGCCCGTAATTTCTTTAATCCTGCGCCCGCAGCGGTCGCCAAACTGCGCTTAAACGTCTTTGGATTCAACATCGGCGGCCCGGTTACGCTAGGCAAGCTCTATAATCCCGAGAAGAAAAAGACATTCTTCTTCTACAACATGGAGTGGCGGCGATTGATTCAGGGCGGTTTGACAAACCAGACCGTTCCAGACTCGAGTTGGTACGGTGGAGATTTTGCTTCCGGCGTCCCGGCAGACCAGCACGTAAATGCGTCAGTCGACACCAGTCAACCCGTCATCCCATTTTCCGGACTGCATGCGCCGTGTGCCAACCAGTTGTCATCCGCACAGCAAGCACTTTTCACCGCGGCGGGGCAGGCTTTCAGTACGCCTACCGCCAGCGGATCTTGCGCGGTCAACACCAACACGACTGTCGCCAACAATCCGAAGTTCGTTCCATTCAGCAACAATACTCTGCCCTTCCTGAACGGAAACATGTCAGCTTTAGTGAACGCCGGTATCTTCCCGGCGCGAAACAGTGGAACGCAGTTTATTGGCGGAGCGGATTCGCCCACCAATCTTAAAGAAGAAGTGGTCAGGATCGACCACAACTTCAACAGCAAGTTCTCGGTCTTCGGCCACTTCATCGCCGAACAAGTCACTCAGACTTTCGGAACCAGCCAGTGGAGTGGCGACAACGTTCCCACCGTCGGCGACAGTTTTGGCAACCCGTCTTACAGCGCCGTCTTACACACGACATACACTATTAGCCCAACCTTGGTAAATGAGGTCGCTTTCAACTACAACGGGAATCGCATCAACATTGTTCCGCAGGCTCAACTTGGCCTTGCCAGCCTTGCGCTTCCCTCCAATTACGACAGCTCTACCGCAAGACTCTTTACCGGACCGAACAACCTCAACCGCATCCCCAATATTGATCTCGGAGGCTCTACCGGAGCCAACTTCGAAATCTCCAGCTGGCCTTGGCACAACAAGGCAGACGACTACCAGCTCCGCGACGACGTTTCTTGGACGAAGGGTGCGCACCAGTTCAAGTTGGGCGGCAGCTGGGCCCTCTACAAGAAGGTTCAGGACCTGTTCGGTCAAACCCAGGGCGCTTTCAACTTCAACGGGAATTACACCGGCAACGATTTCGCTGACATGCTTCTCGGCTACGCCAACAGCTACACGGAGCTGGCTGTCCAGGATCACGGCTATTGGAACAATGTATCGTGGGCTTTGTGGGCTCAGGACAATTGGCGCGTGAACAGGCGGCTGACTCTCAACCTGGGTCTGCGCTGGGACGGCGTGCCTCATACTTACGAGGCCAACAACCGGATGGGAAATTTCTACCCGTCCCTCTACAACGCGGCCGATACGGCGATTGTTTTGCCCGATGGCACCATCGACCCGAACAGCCCGGGACTTGGGAGCAGTCCCAACCCGATCATTACTTCGCCGTTGTACCTGAACGGAATAGGGATTCCAGGTCAGAACGGCATACCAAAAGGACTGGTGAACAACCACTGGGCCGCCCTCGGCCCGCGTATCGGCTTTGCCTTTGACTTTCTCGGTGACGGCAAGACGGTGCTCCGTGGCGGGTTCGGGGTCATGTACGAGCGCATTCAGGGCAACGACATGTACAATGCCGGCCCAAACATTCCCTTCAGCCTGAGCGTCACTCGCAACAGCGTTTTGTCCACTGACCCCAGTCAACCTGTGGTCTCGCCCACGCCAACCGCAAACCCAATCAATGCCGCGAGCATTACGGGTCTGGCAATCGATGATTACAATCTGCCGGTCAGTTACCAATACAGCCTGGGCATTCAGCGCGCGCTGAGCGCCAAGACGGTTCTCTCCATCACCTATGTTGGGAACCAAAACCGGCATCAGAATGACTACCGCGAAATCAATCTTCCGGCCGAAAGCTACTTGGGAGCACTCGTAGGCGGCGCGCAATACAACACCGCTCCCGGCTTGCCATACTCCGGATTTCACTCTGTCGATCTCGCAAATAATGAGGCGAACTCGCACTACAACGGACTGCAGATCGATCTGAACTCGCAACTGGGCAGGGATCTCTTCCTTCGGGCTTTCTACACCTACTCCAAGGCCATCGATCCGACCACCGCCGGCAACGGCGGCGGCGACCTTGGCAACGTGTCCAATCCTTACGCTGGCTGGAAGTACGACGTTGGTCCCAGCGGATTCGACCGTACGCATAACGCCGTAGTGAACTTCATTTACGATCTGCCCATCATGCGTCACAGCTCGAACAAGCTGGCCGGATCCCTCCTGGGCGGGTGGGAAATTTCCGGCATCGTCACCCTGGAATCGGGCGTACCACTCAACATCACCACTGGTGGCAGCCAGCAGGGCAACGGTCTGCCAAACGCGACCAACCGGCCGGATCTTGTGGGGAAAATCTCCTACCCGCAATCCGTCAGCGAATGGTTCAACACGGCCGCATTCGCTCTGCCCACTGTTGGAGCGTGGGGTAATCTGGGCCATAACGCTCTGCGTGGGCCCGGCCGCGATAACTGGAACCTGTCGCTCTTCAAGAGCTTCTGGTTCAAGGAGGAGCGCGGCAGCCGTTTTGAGCTGCGTTTTGAGACCTTCAACACCTGGAACCACACGCAGTTCAACGCGGTCAGCACTGGGCTGTCGTCGTCGAACTTCGGCGCCGTCACATCAGCCTTTGATCCGAGAATTATTCAACTTGGGGGCAAGCTGTACTTCTGATTGATTTCACACTGTAGTTGCCACAAGAACCCTGCTCGCAATGACCGTTGCGAGTGGGGTTTCTTATTCGTATCTCCTGCACCGCACCAGGAGGTTGGCGATTCAAATCCACGCTTCGTGCTGACCGCTGTTTCTCCCGTACGAGGGTCTTGAAAACTGATGTATGGATCAGATCGATGCCAAGCGCGAAGATCACTTCCGACAAGCCGACTTGAACGAAGCCGCTCCGTTACTAATCCGCCCAACTGCCTCGAAGCGCGTTTCCGGCCAACTTCCGCATAGTCGTCATCGCCAACAGTTTCGGGTTAAAGATCGAGAATGGCAGACGAGCTGCCCACAGCATATCAAGGAGTCGCCGAGGCCTCCCTCAAGCGCCTCAAGACTGATGTAATCGCTCTGTTCTATCACTCCATCGTGCCCGTCGAAGACGTTTCCCGGGAATAAATGAACAGGAGATTGGTATTTATAGTTTGTGAGGGCTTATGGCTGTTCGCTCAAGCGAGTTACGGCCGTAATTTGCACGTATCGGGTGCCTGAGGTGCCCACATACATCTTCACTTCTATTCCTGACTAAAAGGGGGTTTGATGGATCGCGTAAGTTTTGATGGAGTTGGCCTATTACGAAGAAGGATGGCGGGTGTCTTTGCAATGGCCCTTGCCATAGTCATGATTCTGCCCGGCGCGGCATCGGCGCAGGAGAGAGAAGAGGGGGGAGACGGCAGGCTGTTGC
>Ga0137397_10002838_pt1 | contig 12046 bp, 13 predicted proteins | sample czorhiz116metaG_FD_106658 | JGI IMG/M metagenome (GOLD analysis project Ga0137397, IMG submission 106658) | Vadose zone soil microbial communities from Angelo Coast Range Reserve, California, USA - czorhiz1.16 metaG | ecosystem: Environmental > Terrestrial > Soil > Vadose zone | place: USA... | reverse complement strand
TCGTACAAGTGAAACTGACATTATACTCCAGTGACTCCACCGCTCCTCCCTCACCCCACAGACACGCAGACAAGTAAAGCACGCAGCCCCCGCCACCGATCTAAGTCCGCCAGCTGTTGGCCAAGACTTTGACGATTGATCCCCTCGACAGAGATGGATTGGCAGATAGACAAACAGATTGTCAAAAAGGAACAGTGCTGTAGGTTACAGCACAGCATGCTCCAGCCCCCACAGTACCGCACCTGCGTATCCCCACAAACACCAACCCCTCCAACAGCGCCTTCCCTTTTCGCTTCCTCTCGTTCCCACCACCATCCTACGGGGAGGCTCCTTGTTCCGTCCTTGTTTCCGTCCGTTAGTTGGTTGTAGTTCGTTTTCGTTTCTTTTAGTGCTGTACACGTCCGGTTGCTCCACCACGTATCACCTGACGAACAGAAAATAAAATAGAATCGAATACAGTAAAATTAAGCGAGTTTTGTTGAGGTTCCCTTTACAGGCGTGAACACGTGAACGACTGAGAGAGAAGACACAGATTGGAGGGAGGGAGCCGGGGGCGAGTGGACCCCCCTCGGCAGTTTAGAGTCCCCGTGAGGTCAGAGGGTGGATCCATGGAGGGCCCCCCCGGCAAGAGCTACCATCTGACTGTATGAGAGGAAGGGGAAGGGGGGGGGAGGTGGGGGGGGAACGAGAAGGTTTCAGAAGGTAGAAGGGGGTGGAGGGGAGGAATGGGCCCGTGACTTGCCTGCAGGCGAGGTCAGAGGCGCATATTTTTGACTGCTTTGGCATGAGGCTTCCGCCGTCGAACCTTCCTGTCCAGCCCCGCACGCCAGCCAGCCCTTGCGGAACCCTGGACCTAGAGAGCCAGCCGAGCCAAGCCTACAATTACACCCACATACAGCCATGATTGCACCCACACCACAACCGGGGAACTGCTGACAACACCCAACTGAACGAACGACCAGAACAACAACAACAGCCGCTTCTTTCGCTTTCTGTTCCGGTCCCATTCCGCGTCCCCGAAAAAATTTCCGAGGTGCGTACCCACGCTCATACAGCTGCACACACACACGCATACACACATATCTGTACCCCTCGCCACTCGCCGTCCTTTCCCAAGAGTTTTGGAGCCCTCAATAGGTAGTAGGAAACGAAGCATGCCGGCCAACCATCGTGGACCGTCTCTTCTATATGTTTTTTCTTTTAAATTGGTCCGCGGAAGGCCATTGCGGGAGCGTAGATACCCCCGGAGACCCTTTCACAGCCCCTACCTAGACAGTATAAGCGCCCGACATGCCCGGACTTGAGAAACGTTGAGGGCATGCCTTCGTTGGAAGAACATTCGTCAGCCTTACGCATGACCGACGGAACGTTCCCCTCGAGCGTTTCGTGCGATACGAGTTATGAAAGAATCCATGGAAGTCCTGCCTTTTTTTATATATTATCGTTTTCGTAGCTCGGGTGGATGCTCCTATCTCTGCCAGTCTTCCATGACTAGAGTCACCAAAAGGAACAACCCCGTTCACCAGGGCTGTTAACATGAAATGTCAGGCGATATCACCTGATTCGGCGCCCGTCACGATGGGTGTATCGTGCTCTAGTGGCGCGATGAGCCTTCCCTAGGCACAGTGGACTAGGGCGCTTTCCGACGTAACATTTGCTCGCAACTCGCATGCCAAAGCGTAAAGGGATCCAGGCGCTCTGTCATCAGTCTGGGCCCTTCTGGGAAGAGGGCGACCAGGGCGACGGCGTGCGCGGCTAAACGGGGACAAGGGCCCAAAATGATACAGACGACCGGCCGGACAACTACATCTCGTACAAACTCAACCGACATTATTGTGCCAGGTCAGGCAACTGCGTTGATTTGCGTCAAGTAGCCCTTCGCCTCGTCCGTCCCTGCGACTTCGAGGATCTGGTGTGGTGCATTGGTCAGGCCAGCACGGCGACAGCTATGAGAGCACGAGCAACGCACGGCGAGGAGCTTCTCGACGTATTTGGCACACGCCTCCTCCTTTGACACGCCTTTCCGTTCATTCCAGGCATCCCTGGGTAGTGATGTGATAGGGTGATAGGGTTCTATCGGTCAGCAAATATGGCTTAAAGAGCGCGAGGCGATCGGGAATGCACACCACTTGGCTTTACCCGTAAAGTCGAGCATTCCGGGTCTCGGGATGTTGACATCGCCTTCGGTGGCTAGATTCAGAGACCCGAGGAAATGAGGTCGCAATACTCTTGTGATCGTGCCTCGCACACGCACCTTGTTTATAGTAAGAATAGAACTACGCCGGGTGTAGACATCGAGGGTGGTGAGGGCGAACATGTTAGCCCAAATGGGATGCACTACACGGAAAAAAATGGGGTGCGCACGTAGAGTTGATCCTCCTGCGTGGGTTGGATGGGACCCCCCTTGGGGAGGGATCGTACTATTTCTACAGCTTTCTCGAATTTGCTCTTGGACATGGTGTGTTCTGACTTGGTGCTCGTACTTATCGATGAACGATGGAGATGAGCGATGGGCGCCAGTTGTGTTGGGGAACGCCGTTTCACTGGGGCACCTCCGGACCACTGCGGCCCGGCCCGTCCTCCAGCGCTCTCCCCCCCTCAATCTCCAGTTGTATTCGTTCTCCTGATGATGCGGTATCAACATACTGTGCTGAACGTATCGAACGATGCCCACAGAATAACCCTCGGCTATCTCCCCGATCCCGTTTGATGGCATCCCCAACTCCCGTCTGTGAAGTCAAATAAAAACCAACTCCTTCCGCTCTTTCTCTTCTCCCGTTATGCGACATCATCTCCGGTTATCTTTAATGATCGTGGCCTGATCGTTGTTGGAGGATTTCGGAACAAGCCAATTGGCGGAGTAACACGGGTATCGAGTAACATGCCATAATCGAGACGATGACGGGGGCCACCAAAAAAAAAAGACAACACTCGCCACATCATACGCCCCGAACGTCAGAGTTGGAAAACGATTTATGTTTTCTCACTGTGGCACATACATACTCTGAAAAACGTTACCCTACGTGTGAGTTAGAGGCGCTCGAGCCGCGGAGAGTTCAAGGCCGCCGCGGACCCGGTGCAGGCCCCCAGTTTGCGCGCGCTCGCCGTCGATCATCCTAGTCCCCGCGAGCGTGGTAGAGGGCCGTGCTTCTCGGTGCATCATATACTGTTCCCGCGCGCCTGCCTCGACTCTCCGTCTGCGAGCTTCCCGAACGCCTCGCTCCCTTTCATCCCTCTCTTCTCTTGCCTTTTAAAACCACGAGAACGGCCGGCGGGTTTTTGGAACACCGTCCTACCTTGGCGTACCCTTTTCCCCATTGTTTCTTTCTCATCGCCTTTTCGTTTTTCTTTTCGAAGGGGGTTCAATTGGTTGTTTCTGCGTTCTGATTCTGTCCTTCTAGTTGCTGTCCCACGCAACGCTGCTGCCGAGCTGGCCGGGTTTCCATCTACGCCACACGCCACATAACAAGCATCTGCGCGAGAAAGTAGCAGTATCGGGTATGTCCTTTTTTTGCGTCGGTTCTCTTTCCTCGCCGACATTGGCGTGGATACATTAAGAGTAAAAAAAAAACAAGAAAGAAGGAAAAGGTACTTTTTTCAGGGGAGAACGTTTTGCAATTGAAGGCAAGGGACATGGCATGCCCCCAGAGCCCCCTCCGTTTCCTTTGGTCACCCGACCCCTTCCCTTCCCGTGAACACCCGGACCCAAGTTTGGCCCGCGTGGTGCCATCTACCACGACTTCGTCCGGGTCCGCAATTGTCCAACCCTCGAGCTCGCATGCATGTCCGGCAGTCGTCATCCGACGAATAGAAGGTCGACCGCATAGGGGCTTGTTCGCATGCATGTATCCCTAATCTGCCGTTCTTCCGAGTCCTTGACTTTCTAGGTCCTGCACTATATCACGTCAATTGTGATTGAACAAGGAAAGTTGATCGTAAAGGCATTGGAGTGGTGTTACCCGCCTACCCTGTCCATCGATTCTTCTTTTATCTTCTGTCCCTATCTCGTCTCCTGGATGTCGTTGTCCCCCTCCTGTACCATGCGGTGCCTACTGTAGTCCCAGGCAGTTGCACCCGGCATCAGACCTTAACGTAACTGCTGATCAATTATCTCCACTTGTCGGTATGCCCGCCTGTCATTGTGGGGCTCATCGCCCTGTCAGAAGGGCATCAACGACCATTGCTCGGATCTTGAAACGTACCGCATGGAATTCCTACAATTACCCACAGTGACAAGTGACAAATTGCTCGTTATCAAAAGTTGATGATGGGCTGCTGCGCATTTGCAAACGTTTGTACACGGATGACCCCACCGGTATGGAACTCTCCGTTTGCCCACATAGTCCATTGTGCCTTTTTCATAGTGGCTGCCCTTTGTTCCCCATTGCGTTGCTAAGGCGCAGATGCGGACCTGCTGCGTCTTTTCTCATCTGTGGATGGCGACGTCCAGCGCGCGCTGCCACCCGACGCCCCCGCTTCCTTGACAATAATGAGCATCTGTCATGTTTACTAGTCAGTACACGGATGTGTCCGGACGACTTTCGCTGACAGGAATCTGCACGACATAATATCGAGTCATCTGTGAATCGATCGATCGGAAGAATTCCTCTCCCCTCTGGTCCCGTCCCAGGGGGTCGCCCTGCGCTCATCCCACCTCGTGCTTCTTTTCTATTTTCTTTCCCTACCGGCGTTGCTACGCCTGCGACAGCGCCAGGAACCTGTCCACCAATGCCATCATTTACGCAGGTGAAGGGATTTCGGTTAATAGGCGTCTTTAACCCTGGTAGGACGTCTTCCCAGCCTGAGATGATATCAAAAAGGAACCAGGGCGTTGCGTATTGTTACGCCACATAGAGATTATTCGCATACGCACTGACTTCGGAATTGTCACGGGAGGAAGAGAGGGGGGAGGAGGAAGATGCAGACTGGAGGGATCGAGTCATGATCCCGAAGAGGGATTCGTCCTCGGTGTTATCTTCATGATTCACCGGGTCGACTGGGATGGATGAGCTCGCGGAGAGAGTAAGCAGCCGAGGCGCAATGAACCCTTCTGGAGGAGGGGGAGGGCACGAGCAGGCGAAGGAAGGTGTTTCAGACGCCCAAAGCTTCCACTTCGCCGGCGCCATCGCACTTTGGAAAATCCAGCGCCCATTTAGGCTTTCCTCGTCCACATCCCCGCAAGGCTCAGATGAAAGTTCTAGTGGCTCAGTTCATCATGTTTCAGAATCATCCCACTCCCCGTGTCAACGAATAACTACGTGATCAAATATGACCTCTTTCCTGGCCAATTTCTGCACGTGTGCGGTCTCTCGGGGCCTGCCACGCCCGGCATCAAGGGATTGCCATCCCACTTGCCGACAGTACGCAACCCCCCCCTTTAACGCCCCATGTGGCAACGCTTCGATGCTATCTTGCAACTTGAGGCAGGCGCTTACGCCTGTCAGGATCTGGATACCACCCGATTGGTGCCCAAAGCGCTGATACGCACGCCTTTCTCTCTCCACGGTACAATTGGGCCCACCCTGCCGTAAATAGCGCACTCCGTCGGAGAAAACTAAAACCCATGATGAGGACAACGGCCGGACCGGTCCTTCTCAGTTCCTTGAAAATGGTGCGGGGGATGATCCGATTAAGGTGTTTAGGAATTTTTGACCAGCAGGGGGGGAGGAGGAAAGGGAGGGAGCGAGGAGGGAGCGAGGGACGTCCTCGACGTCGCCTAGGCGTGTCATATGTCAAGGGACAGGCGGTAAGCCGCTGCGGAGAAGGGAGGGTAGGAACAGTAATCTGCCCAGACCCTAATCATTTCGTCACGGCCGCCGGACAGCGATACGTTAGTGCCATTGTTCCCGAAAGATTTGGTAAGGGGGGCCCGATTGTATCCCTTCCAGGAACTGTCCTCGCCCCATCTTGCCACAAGGGACGACAACGACTAGGCGCGTGAGCTGCGTGCTTGCACAGTTGGCAGAATGCGAGGAATTCCGGTGGAGATGATATTTTGGAAGAAAGCCAGGTTTGCTCGTGGCCGGGTGTGAAGGGATAGAGATCCGTGACACTACGGGCGTTACCCTCACAATGGGTCACAGCCGTGACGTTCCACAACGCCGCTCAACCGCCCTTTCACCCCCCCACGGGCCCTTCCCCATCGTTCAGCTCGCCACCGACGCCAGAAGTGGCACTCCGATTGTTTGCAAGGTTCGTTTATCAATCGCAAGGACAGGATGGCGCAACCCGCAGCGCCTCCAACGCCTCAAGAAGTGACACGCAAACTGTCCATCCATACGACTGTAAAGCCCAAGGTCAGATTTCGGGGGCGCTTCCCGCTGTCATTTTACTAACGAGGGATTTTTTATCGATGAATCTTTGTAAAAACGCTTTTTCAGGCTTTGTCACATTCGAATGCAGCCGTTTCTGGCACCGAATCGGACTCGGACTCAGGATTGTCACCAGACCACCTCGCGTCGGGCTCTGCTCCACGGCCGCTGACAGCCATTGTGGAACGACGGAGGGTGGGCGAAGATTCAGAAGACGACGAAGAAGATGCCGGTGCGTTGCGCACGGTCGATATCCCGCGCGCCGCTGGCGACAGCGATATCCGCGCGGGATACCTCTGGAAGAAGGGAGAGAGGCGTAAGGTGTGTGTCCTCGTGTGCAGAGAGTATGATGCCATTTACATTGTCGGCGCTAATTTGTGGCGACATTCTCTCTTTTTCGCCATTCCCTTTATTCTATCTTGACAAGCAGACATGGAAGCGGCGATGGTTCGTGCTGCGCCCTGCGCACCTGGCGTACTACAAGACGTCTGCCGAATACCAGCTACATCGGCTGGTCGATCTGCAAGAGTTGCACACGTGCACGCCCGTCGTGCTCAAGCGGCGTGATAACACATTCGGGGTCGTGACCGCGACACGGACGTACTACCTGCAAGCAGAGTCGCAGGATGGTGCCAGGGCGTGGGTCGCGGCCATCCGCGAGGCCAAGGAAGCCCAGCTCGTGAGCACGACCACTGCTGCTGCGTCCATCCCGGCTCCATCGTCCCCGCCGATCCCGATTCCTGGGCGCACGCGTGTCCCTGCCATTACGCCGTCGCCACCTTCGCGCACGCTGCATGCTATTACTTCGTCCGAGTCGGAGGAAGCGGCGTCGCCAAACACCCAACGTATGTTCGCCACATCATCGTCACCTGCCGTGCCACCGTCTTCATCCCCAAGGATCGGCGGTCCGGATGCGTCAAAGATGGTCATGTCTGGTTATATCACCAAGATGGGAAAGCGAAGGAATTGGCGGAAAAGATGGTTCCTACTGAACGGCGAAATGCTGATGTATGCCGGCAGCCACATGGTGAGCAAATTTCCGGGGATCGATGTGGGTCTTTCCCCCCGTATTGACCGGGGGGAGTGGGAACGATGACAGGACACGAAGATGCACCGACAAATACCGCTCTGCCAGATTCTGGATGCGTTCGAATACGATGTCCCTCCGACCACCGCGCCACCATCACATTCCCGAGGGGGATCTGACGAGGTGGATCACACGTTGTTGAAGCATACGTTCAAGATCGTGACGACAAAGCGGACGTTGGTGCTCTGCGTGCCTAGCGAGGAGGAAGAGATACAGTGGCTTAGCGCAGTGCGTGCGCTCATCGCGAGGAGGTCAGACGCTGGCGTCGTTCCAGGAGACGTCCAAGGCACGCCAGCGCCCAAGTCTGGAGCTGGAGGGATCGATCATGGCGTTGGTGGGCAGATGGCTTCCGGATCGGGATCGGGGGGTGGAATGAAAAACAGACGAGAGGCGCCGTCGCGCAAGATTAGCGTCAGCGGCAGCGGGACGGGCGTGTTCGCACCTGGGACGGCCCTGATTGCCGAGGAGAGCGTCTCTTAGCTCTTCAGAGAGGAGAGGTTGATTTTGGGCAGTCGAAGACTTTTCTTGACGTGCCCGACGGGGCACTCTCGCCTGTTTTTTTATTTTATTTTGTTCTGTACGAATACTCTTCATTCACACTCCACCAGTAGTACCCTTTTTCCACACTCCCGATTTTCATGTCCCGTCCTTCTTCGGGACACTTCATACTCCGACGCTACCGACAGAGAAGGGTCACTCCAAATCCTAGCATTCGCCCTATCATCGTTATCATTTGTTTTTCCTTTCTTTTCGTTGGTGGCACGCATACTGTATGCCTTTTTGGAACTCGACCACTAAGGGACGGAGGGTGATGGAGTGACACATGATGCTGACGAATGTATGTCTGACAGGGTCAAGCATAATGATGATTATGTGAAATTGCTTCCATTCATGATTGTGAATGGTATAGCATTCGCTGATACAGTGCTGATGACTGAGGAAGGCTGAGGATTGGCAGAGACACGAAACGGGGGTTGCGACAAGCGCGGAAGCTTTTGCATCTCTGTTTACCCATATCGGGAAATATGTTCCGCAGAATCAGAGTGGGGCCATGGGAGAAGCGCACCGGCGTGTTTGAAAGCCGGGATGGCGGACTCGTGGGTCTGCTGTAGTGGGTAGAGGGGGAAGGATCTGCAGCGACTGACAGCGAGGATGGAAAGATGTGGGCGATAGAGACGCCGAGAGGGGGCGCCGAGGGGAAGGGGGGGAATTGGTGGGGGTGTGGGAGAGGGAAGGGGGTGGGTAGGAAGGGTCGGCCAAGGTGTGGGAAGAAAGGCTGGAGGAAGGAGGGGGCCGAAAAGAGAAAGGAAGAGCCGAACGCACGGGACGATTGGTGCCTTCCGATCTCGGCGGCTAGCCGTATATAACTAGAATCAGGGATTCGATTTCAAGTTCCGCGAATATGGACCGCGCATAGACGCCGGCGTTGTGCACGAGGCTGGCCTCAACGGGCCTGAGGCACTGATACGTGGCTGTGTCACCCTAAAAGTGGATCGCAGTGTTGTTATGTTACTGTTCGGAAAAGATGTGATGGATGTGAATCAAAACATGACGGGTCGCCGTGAGGATCGAGAGATGTGTTTTGTTTTTGGTTTGATTGGGAGATGGTGGATGGCGGGGCGAGGAGAGAAGAGGAGAGGAAAGAACGAGGATTGTCGTCAAGGATATGCGGAGGGAGGGACGGAAAGAAAAGAAAAAGAAAGATGGACGGCGGGGTGGCAGGGGTCAGCGGATATAAATTACACGTAAATGTAAATGTAAATATGCTTTGCGCGAAACTTGCGCTGAATGTCGGATTATGTGAGCATTCGCCGCACTACGGTGCACCTCTCCCCCGGCAAACGTTTATAACAAGCGCTTCCGTTCCTTCTTCCCTCCCTCCGTCGCCCTCTCTTCCTCCTCACTTCCAGCTCGACCCTGTCTCTCCGCCGCCCGAAAAAGCCAGTCGTTTAGTGTCCTTTGGTTTAGCTCGCCAATCTGTTGCACTTACTCTCTTCCGCTGCAATGCACGACTCCCCCTCCTCCCCGCGAAGATCCATCGCGCCTACTCCACCAAAGCAGTTGCAGCCTAAGAAGGTCGGAGCGCCCAAGGCAAAAGGCGCGGTACGCGCCAAGTCGGGCTGCTATACTTGCAGAATCCGTCGCAAGGTATATGTTATACCTCTCTCCGTCCCCCCCCCCCTCTCTCTGTTGTCCTCACCGTTCCTAACCATCTTCCTTTTAGAAATGTGATGAACGGCCAAACGCAGAGGGTCGGTGCGAAACGTGCATCCGTCTCCGCCTTCAGTGTCTTGGCTTTGGGCAGAAGCGTCCCGAGTGGCTCAAGGTACGCGCCGCGTGTGGACGCGGTCCCGCACGTCGCTTCCGCTTTCCTGAGATCTCATCACTCTTCTCTTTCTCCACCCTCTCTATAGGAAAACAATAACGTCACGATGTTCCGTGAGAAAATCAAGGACTTCCTGGCAGCACAGGGCATGATCAAGGGACACTCGGGCTCCGGCACGCGCACGTCCGACCAGGATGGCATGCTCGTCCTCGTCACCGACCACGGCCGGTCTGACACCTCGAGTCCACATTCCCCGGCGCTCTCTGTTGACTCGAGCGACGACCGTCGACGCAACGGTCACACCATCTCCAGCCTCCGTCATGATCCACATTACCCTTCCATTTCCCTCCCCGCTCAGCACACACACCCCGGCTACTCTTCTCAGCGTATGTCGTTCTCGTCCGCGCGGGAGGCTTCTCCGTTGAACCTTCCCCGTCTTCCGTCAGCTTATCATCATCCGCTCCCGGACATGGCGGATGCACGGGAACCGCTGAACTCGGAGCTTATTCTCCCGTTTTCGCCTCCGCCCACGTCGAGTAATATACTCCCACCGCCCCCTACCTCCTTAGTCTCTCCTATGTCTCAGTCTTGTAAGAATCCGTACCGTTATTGAACTATGTACCTTGTACAGTACTCAATGCCCTTCGTTCCTTTGTTGGCAGGGCCTCATAGTAATCAAAATCCCTATCCTTCTTATTCAGTTCCCCCTCCAGGTATTGCATCGGCTCCGTCCGTGCCTGTCGTCCCCAGTCAAACGCCCACTCCAGCGCCAAATGCCGCATCACATTTCACAAGCACTCTCCCGCCTTCATATCATCAGCAATATGTCTTTGAAGAGGAAGAGTACAATGACGCCGAACAATCGCATCCTGGATACTATATTGAGCATAGTCTGAGCCATGCGATCGCACCCTTCATGTCCTCCCACCAAAGCGGGTTAGTAAGGCATTATCTCGACCATGTACTCCAGAGGCAGTACCTCTTAGCGGACACCTCGATCGCCGACTTTATCGTTCGCACGGTCCAACAAAATCCCGCCGTGCGAGACGCCGTATGCCTCCTCGCTTCCCTGCACCAAGAGTCCTTGCGACAGGGGAACGCCTCGACGGGCTCCCAGTCGAACACCAACGACAACGCGGTCGTCGTGCACAACGAGCCGTACGCGGACTCGACCAAGACGTACAAGCGCATCTGCGACAGCCTGCGCACGTCCGCCGCGGGCGGTTACACCGAGGGCGAGGCGATGGCGGGCCTCTTCGTCGTCTCCGCCTTCCTCTTCCGCGGAGGGCGCGGCGCCTGGCAGCAGTTCCTCGCCGTCGCGGCCGAGTGGGTCTGGAACGTCCTCAACTCGAGCGCCGACCCGGCCGAGGCGATCCGCCGCTGCTCGGACTCGCAGCAATTCGTGATCAAGACGACGTTCTGGTTCGACATCCTCGCGTCGACCACGCGCCTCGAGCCCCCGCGCTTCATCAGCATTTACCGCAAGCTCTGGGCGCCCCGCAGCGCCGGCGCGTACATCGAGACGGCGGCGGGCGGCACATCCTGCGGTTCCTCTTGCTACGCCTGCTGCGGCAGTGGCTGCTGCAGTGGTAACGGCGCTGGCGCTGGCGTCTGTGACGCTGAGAGCGGAGGTCCGTGTGGATGCTCGGGCTCGCAGGCGCAGTCGACGCTGTGCATGATGAGCGTGATGGGCTGCGGGAACGTCACGGCGCTCGCGATTGCCGAGACCTCCGCGCTCGCATGTTGGAAGGAGGCGCATCTGCGACAGGGCACGCTGAGCATTCCAGAGCTCGTCGACCGCGGACGGGCGATCGAGGCGGAGTGTCTGTCGCGCGTCCCGGTCCAGCAGCAGTCGCACGTGCACGCGCACCCACAGCAGCAGCAGCAGCAGCAGCAGCAGCAGCACCCGCACTCGCATCACTCACACTCACATCATCCTCACCCGCCGTCCGACGGCGTGCTGTATCCGGCCGGGGGCAGCGAGGCAGTAGCAGTAGCAGTAGCAACAGCAAACGCAGACCTGGCAGCGAAACGGCGTCTCACAGCCGAGATATTCCGCGCGACGGCCCGCGTGTACCTCCACTCCGTCATATCCGGCGAACACCCCGCTTGCCCCGAGATCCGCGACGCCGTGCGAGAGACGATCGAGTGTCTGCAGCGCGTGCCGGCGGGCTCGGCGGGGACCGGCGGTAGCAGCAGCAGCGTCGCGCGGTCCGTCCTGCGCAGCGTCGTGTTCGGTATCTGCCTCTGCGGGTGTCTCGCGGGCGATCCGGCCGACCGTGAGTTTTTGCTGCGCAGGCTCGACGCCGAGGAACGTAGGGG
>Ga0137397_10002836_pt1 | contig 12049 bp, 9 predicted proteins | sample czorhiz116metaG_FD_106658 | JGI IMG/M metagenome (GOLD analysis project Ga0137397, IMG submission 106658) | Vadose zone soil microbial communities from Angelo Coast Range Reserve, California, USA - czorhiz1.16 metaG | ecosystem: Environmental > Terrestrial > Soil > Vadose zone | place: USA... | reverse complement strand
CCCTCGCTCCGCTGCTCATGGTGTCAAACCTCAACGCGCAGGAAGAACTCAAAGTCCCCGAGGGACTACCCGACTGGACATTCAATATCCCCGACAAGGTCCAGCCAACCGCGGTACGACCGCAAGGCATCGTGAGGGCGCCCGGCAGTGCGAGGGAGTACGAGTGGGCCAAGGTCTCCGGGAACACGAATCCGCCGGACTGGTTTCCCGATGAACATCCCCCTGCGCCCGCGTCGGTCGCAGGCGGTCCCGGCAGGAGATTTGCGTGCGGCGCGTGCCATCTGATGTCCGGCCAAGGCCATCCGGAATCCGCCGACCTCGCGGGCCTGCCCGCAGAGTACATCGTCCGGCAGATGGCGTACTACAAGGCGGGCACGCGCAAGGACGACGCACGCATGGGCCCGATCGCGAAGGCCATGTCGGACGAGGACGTTCGCCAGGCCGCCGAATATTTCGCCGCGCTGAAACCGAAAGTGTGGGTGAAGATCATCGAGACCGCCACACCGCCGCGGACGTTCATCGCCACCTCTGGCCGTCACCGTGTGCTCCATCCCGACGGCGGCACCGAGCCGATCGGGCGCCGTATTCTTGAAATCCCCGAGGATCCGTACCGCACGGAAATCCGCGACCCGCATTCCGGGTTCATCGCCTACGTGCCGCCGGGCAGCATCGCCAAAGGCGAAGCGCTGGTGAAAGGCGGGGAGTCCGCGAAGACGGTGCCGTGCGCAATCTGTCACGGCGAAGGGCAAAAGGGCCTGGGTGAAGTCCCGCGGCTCGCCGGGATGCAACCGCTGTATCTCGCACGGCAGCTTTTCGATATGCAGCATGGCTCAAGCGCGGGGAAAGCGGCTGAGTTGATGAAGCCTGTCGTCGCCAATCTGTCGGAAGACGACATCATCGCGATTTCCTCGTATCTGGGCTCGCTCCCTCCGCAGTAAGACCGACGCGCTTGCACCGGAATGGTGTCGCGGCTCGTGCGGCTGCGCCGGGCCAGCGCGCCCTGCGCACGCGAGCTCCGAATGAAAGGTGACACGTGCCCTATGCGCCACGCGTGATCTTCTCGCGTGCCGCGCTGGCAATGAACGCCGAGCGCGTCAAACCATGCGCCTCGGCGGCCTCGTCGATCGCTTCCAGCAGGCCGGCATCGACCGAGAGATTAGCCTTGGCGGGACGGCCAGCATCGAGCAGAAGCGGGACCACGACCAGGACTGCGCCCTCGGCGAGCGCTGCAGCAACCTCACTGTCTCGCCGGATGGCTTCGATGGTGCGCGGACGCGGCATGACTTCCCCTTCGGCGCGCGCGTCCTCAGCCCATAGGCGGACGGCCTCGACGGCATTGCGGAGCGCAGCGTCGACGGTCTTGCCCCCAGAAGTGCAGCCGGGAAGATCGGGCACCACGACGCCGTACGCGCCGGGCTTGCCGTCTACGAGTGCAATATAACGAGGCATCTTCTAATCCTGCCCCTTTGTTTCCAAAGTTCGTGTCAAAGTGTGCGGAAGTGTATCACGAACTTCGGAAACGGGGCACTACAGCGTATCTCGCTGGAATGAATCGAGTGAAGAGGCGCTCGGCCGTTTATCCGCCTCATCCTGAGGAGGGCGCAAGCACATGCGCTTCCAGGAGACGCAATCATCGCGTGGCGCCCGTCTCGAAGGATGGGGCGGCCACATGGTTCGAGACGCCGTGCACGAGGCTGCGGAATCTGGATAGGTCCAAGGTCGCGGCTCCTCACCATGAGGCCGAGATCGCGAGTGCATCAAAATGATCGGAATCCGCTTTAGCTCAGAAATCCGGCTTGTCCGCATGCGGGAGGTCTGCATTCTGATCGTGATGGAATGCAAACCTGCCCTCGGCGCAGACCACTTCCGGCCATTCGCCGCGCTCGCGCAAATAGATCATGATCGCGGTCCAGGGCGTGGTGAAAGCACCTTCGTCCTCGATCGTGAAATGGACCTGCAGGTACTTGTCCTTATAGCTGGGGTTATACGGTCCGGCGGCCCGCCGATTCTCCTTTGTGCCGCGTTGCATCGCGTCTTTCGCATCGTCGTAGTCAACCAACCGATAGCGTTCCACGACGTGCAGCTTTTCAGTGTACGGCGTGCCAAACAAGTCGATCATGGCATGCGGACGATCGATCCTGACGCCCACGGTGTCGATCACGAGCGTGTCGCCCTCGTAATGGCCGACGGCATCGCCGTGCCAGGACGGCGTCAGCTTCACCGGATGCGGCTGGTTCATGCGCACGCGGCGCACTTCATGGTTCTCGTTGAAAAGCATCACGATCTGGTCCGGTAGCTGCAGCATCTGCATTGCTGCGTGCTTGAACAGGAACGGGACCGGTTCGGGCCAGCAGGTGTTGGCCGGGTTCGGAAAGACCACGCCGGCCAGCGAGAGGTCGCCCTTCTTCTTCACGACGTCAGCGGCCCAGGCCTGCAAGATCGGATTCTTGTAATCACCGACCAGCGAGCTGTAGTCGCTCACGCCAGTATCTTTCGTCCGCGACAGATTCGTCACCGGACCGGGACCCGACGCCGGCGGTATGAACCAGGGAAGGTTCCCATGACGCCATATGCCGGAGAAATCCGGGGTGGAGGAAGAGCTTTGCACGCCAATATTGGCGGGTGTGGCCTCGGGCACCCCCTGTTGTCCGGAAGCGGGGATAACAGTCGCCGCCAACGTCACCATCAAGAGCAAATGCCGTTGCACATTCATGATGATCCCCCTCATTGTTGGACCAGCTGCGCGCCCTCGACCAAGTGCGACCGTAGGCCATACTATCTCAAAAAGTGGGAATAGTGCGGTTCGCTCAAAAATCCGACTTCGTCGCTCTCGGGATCGGGAACAGATTGTGGCTGAAGCGGTCGTCATTGTTCTCGGCGCAGATGAACTCCTTCCAATCGGCCTCCTGCTTGCGCCAGCGCGCCATCATGTGCATGGGCTCCTTGAAGGTGTCCTCGTCCTCGACCTTGACGAAGACTTCAAGGAATTTCCCGTCCGCGGTCAGCTTGAAACGCTCCGTCACGCGCAGCTTCTCGCTGTGTGGCGTGCGGAACATGTCGATGAAGCTCATTTTCGTCGACAGGCCGATCGTATCGACGACCAGCTCGCCGTTTTCGTAACGGCCGATCGATTCGCCGAACCAGGATGGCTTCACATATTCGGAGTGCTTGTCGGTCATGGCGATGCGGCGCGAGAGCGAGTCGCGCTGCCACACCATGTGCACCATCTTCGGGTTCTGCACGAAATAGAACGGCTCCGTGGTCCAGAGCAATTGTCCGGGAATGCTGCCCGGATAGCAGCGCGACGTCGCCAGGAACGGCATGCCGCGCTTGCCGGAGAGCACCTCCTCGTTCGACACGCGCATTTGCTCGGCCGCCCAGGGCTTGAGGATCGGGTCCAGATGGTTGCCGATTGCAACCGTCACCTGCCGGCCCTGGCGATCATTATTGCCCTGCAGCGGATGGTCGGGATGGTTCTTGATCGGCCCGCGCAGCCCGGCCGGTGGATCGAGCCAGCCATCGCCGTAGAGGGCGTTGCGGCCGTCCGCCCGAACTCGGACCCAGGCCCAGGTGGACGGATTTGATGCGAACTCCGGAATTTTTCCGCCGGTCTGGGCGAAGGCTATGCCATCCGCACCCGCCAGGATGCAGGCCACAACAGCAAATGCGCCGATCAACCGAACAGCCCCCGCCAACAGCGAGTCCATCGCTCCCCTCCCTAGCGAGACCGCCAGCGTCTACAGGCTGGTCGGATCGCATGTCTGGTGACAGCCGAAAGTCTGGCCCAAGGCGGCGTCATTTACAACGGTATGTCTGGAAGTACTCGATCATCGGCGTTGCGCCTTCCAACGCCCGGGATCAGCCCGTGCGCCCTTCCGCCGGAACCGGCAAGCGTGTAGCCTGATGCGTGCCAGTGCAGCGAAACAGGGAGCGGCCCATGACGTTCCTGCGGCGGAAGTTACTTCTTGCGGTAACATTGGCGACCACGGCTGCGACATTATCGCTCGGGCAAGCGCCGGCCCAGGTAGGCGACACACGAGCCGCGCAAAGCGCCACCTCTATACCGGATTTCTCCGGCCTTTGGACCCACGCGGCGCTCGGCTTTGAGTCCCCGATCTCGGGACCAGGCCCAGTGCGCAATCTGGGACGCACGCCGTCGGGGCAGAGCAACTTCAATCAGCTTATCGGCGATCCCGCTAGTCCCATCCTGCAGCCATGGGCCGCAGAGATGGTCAAGAAGCTCGGTGAGATCTCGCTGGCCGGCAAGGCTTTCCCGGACCCGGACAACCAGTGTCTGCTCAATCCGGTGCCCTACATTTTCTGGAATTTCGAGATTCAAATTCTGCAGCAGCCGGACAAGGTCACGATCCTCTATCCGCACGATCAGGATCACCGGCAGGTGCGCCTGAACCAGTCGCATCCGGCCAAGGTGACCCCGACCATCCACGGGGATTCCGTCGGTCATTACGAAGGCGACACGCTGGTGGTCGACACGGTGGGGATCAAGGTCGGCAAGTACGCCATGGTCGATCGTTTCGGGACGCCGTATACGCAAGCGCTGCACGTGGTCGAGCGCTACCGGCTGATCGACTATGACGCTGCCAAGGAAGCGCAAACCCGCGCCCACAAGGAGTGGCCGCGCGTGCCCTCCTATGCGCCCGATCCCGACTACCGCGGCAAGGGATTGCAGCTCGAATTCACCGTGGAGGATTCCGGCGCCTTCACGACACCCTGGAAGGCGACCATCACCTATCTGCGCTCCGGCAACAAGGAATGGTACGAGCGCGTCTGCGCCGAGAACATCCAGCACTACTACGCGGACACGCAGTACTACTCCGACAAGGACGCCCGTATTCCAACGGCCGAGAAGCCGGATTTCTAGAGTCCTGCCTCAGAATTTCAGCGCCCATTATTGCGCCCTCTCCCCTCCGCGGGAGAGGGCAGTTCGGCGTTTCAACAATAATGAATGGGTGAGGGGGATCGGCTCGCCCCCTCACCCAACCGTGGGTGTTGAGTATTTGTCATGCCCTCTCCCGCGGAGGGGAGAGGGCGCATTAACAATCGCCGCACTCGGCTATGCCGCCGCCCTCAAAAGTCCGGCTTTTCTGCTATCGGCATCTGATAGTCGAAAAGATGCCGATTGCCCTCGGCGCAGATCTCTTCTCGCATGGCTCGCTGAACGCGGTCGTAACGCTGCAGCCCCGACCACGGCTCATAAAACGCATCCGCGTCCTCGACCCAGACGTGAACGTCGAGCGCCTTGCCGCCATCGACCAGCTTGAAGCGCTCCACCACGTGCAGCTTTTCGGTATGCGGCGTGCGGAAATTGTCAACGAAGCTCTTGTCGTTCAATCCGATCGTATCGACCACCAGCGTGTCGCCGCCTTCGTAGTGGCCGACCGACTCGCCGTACCAGGACGGCTTTGGATTTTTCGAGTGCGGCACGTCGAGATAGACATGCCGGACCTGCTTGTCGCCAGAGAAGATGATCACCACCTCCTTCGGCGTTTGGATGAAATACATCGGCTGAAAACCGTACAAGTGAAATGCGGGAACGCCGGCCGGACTGCAGCTCGAGTGCGGCGTGAAGGCGATCTTTCCCGAGAGCACCTCATCATTGTCCTTTTTCATCCGCTCCTTGACCCAGGGCTTCAAGTTTGGATTGCTGAGGTCGGCGATCAGGAACGTCGGTTGCTTGCCGGTACGGAGAGCCTCGGCGTTGCTGACGCGGGGATGGGCGGGATCATTGCGCACGGGACTGGGCCCGCCGGGAACGGCTCTGAATTCGACGTCGAACGTGAGCCACGCGCTTTGGTTCGAAGAGAAATCGGGTGGAGCCGACTGCTGCGCTGCGACACCTCCGGTCAATGCCGCATACACGAGGCCGGTTGCAACGCCACGAGCGAGCATCTTTGCCGTCGGAGCGAATGCGAACAATGCGAACATTGTGCCCTCCCCTCTAATGCGCCATTCGTGCGCGCCAACAAATTCGTGCGTCGATCCTTGCTCTCTCAATGTAGGCAAACCGTCGGGCCTAATTCTATCGCCCCAGCGTCTGCTCGTCATGGTGGAAAGGCGCCCCAGCTTTTGACGTAGTTGAATACGGCCACTCTGGGCAGACGTTTCGAGAACCTGGCACCGGCAATAGCTTTGGCGGAACTTTTTCTCACATCGCGAGAATTTTTGAAATTTAGCTGGACGCCGCCGTCATCTTCTGGCTTGCTCTCTGTACCCTTTCCAGCCTGCCGAGGGAAACGCATGGGCGTGCCGGTTGAGCGCGTATCGGGGAGCAGCGGCGACCGTCTGTTGATGGCGCTGGCTTTGTTCACGATCGAATGTCCGCAATGGACCGTCGAAGCGGCCGCCGAGAGGCTCGGCGTTTCGGCACAGACAGCCTACCGATATTTCAAGCAACTGACCGCGGCCGGCCTGATCACGCCGGTCGCGGGCGCCAGCTATACGCTTGGGCCCGCCATCATTCAGATGGAACGGCAGATCCAGGTCACCGATCCGATGCTGATCGCGGCCCGCATCGTGATGGTCGATCTCATCCAGCATGCGGTCGAAGGCTCGACCGCCATCCTGTGCCGCCTGTTCCATGACCGCGTCATGTGCATGCACCAGGTCATGAGCCGCGGCCCGCAGGAGCCGGTGAGTTACGAGCGCGGACGGCTGATGCCGCTCTATCGCGGCGCGACCGCCAAGATCATCCTGGCGCACCTGCCGACGCGGACGCTGAAGTCCCTGTTCGCTCACGACGCCGCGGCGATCAGCGCCGCAGGACTGGGCTCGAGCTTCGACGAGTTCCGCCGCGCCCTGGCCGCGATCCGACGCGCCGGTATCTGCGTTACCCGTGGCGAGGGCGATCACGGCCGCACCGGCATCGGGGCGCCGATCTTCGACCGCGACGGCGCAGTGCTCGGCAGCCTCAGCCTCGCACTGCCGAGCGCGCGCATTGACGAAGCGCTGATTGGCCGCATTGCGCCGCTCGTCGCCTTGGGTGCACGCGAGGTCGAGCGCATCATGTGCGATGGACCGGGCGCGCGTGAGCTCAGCCCGGCCCGGGTCAAAATCGTACGCTGAATTCAATCGGAGTCCGACGGGAGGACACCATGATGTTTGCGACCACCAGGCTTTCGCTCATCCTCTTCGGCCTGTCGCTGCTGCTCAAGTACAAGGCGCGCCGGCACGAGGCGTTCTGGCAGCGCATCAAGGAGCGCAACTTCGTGGCGCAGATCATGACGCGCGACGAGGAGATCGGGCGCTGGTTCGAGTTCCGCGACGGGACCATTCGCTCGGGCGCCGGCCTGCACGCCAAGCCTGACTGCAAGCTGATGTTCAAGAACGCCGCGGTCGGCGCCTCGTTGCTGATGCCGCCGATCAACTGGCTCAATCAGATCAACGCCCAGAAGGACTTCGTGCTCTCGGTCGACGGGCCCGAGGACCTCACCAACTGGTTCGCCCAGACCGTGATGATGAGCCAGAGCGTCGGGCGCAAATACGGCACCCGCATGCCTGACGGCTCCATGCGCTACTGCAACATGACCAATGGCGGGCCGGTCCACATCTACGTCCGGCACGGCAAGATCATCCGCATGACGCCGATCGATCTCACAGAAGAGGACGGCGCCTCGTGGACCATCGAGGCCAAGGGCGTCAAGCTCACGCCACCACGCAAGACCACGCTCGCCCCGCACGGGCAGAACGCCAAGTCGATCATCTATTCGCCCGACCGCCTGCTCTATCCGATGAAGCGCGTCGACTTCGATCCGAACGGCGCGCGCAATCCGCAGAACCGCGGCAAGTCGGGCTATGTGCGCATCTCCTGGGAGGAGGCGATCAAGATCGTCACCGACGAGATCAAGCGGCAGAAGCGCGAATACGGCCCCGGCTGCATCGCGGTGTCGCACGGTTCGCACCACACCTGGGGCAATATCGGCTACTACCTCTCGGCGCTGTTCCGCTTCGCCAACGCGATCGGCATGACGCGCGTGCACCACAATCCCGACTCCTGGGAAGGCTGGTACTGGGGCGCAGTGCATCACTGGGGCTACACGCTGCGCGTCGGCCAGTCGGAGACCTATGGCACGGTCGAGGACTGCCTGCAGAACTGCGACATGATCGTGTCGTGGGCGGCCGATCCGGAATCGACCTCAGGCTCCTACGGCGCGCAGGAAGGCACCGTGCGCCGGCAATGGCTCAAGGACCCCAAGCTCGGCATCAAGGTCGTGCACGTCGACCCGTACTACAACGCGACCGCGCAATTCCTGCCCGGCAAATGGTTCGCGCCCAAGCCCACCACCTCGGTCGCGATGGCAATGGCGATCGCTTACGTGTGGGCGAAGGAAGGCCTCTACGACAAGGACTATGTAAAGACGCACACCATCGGCTTCGACAAGTGGAAGGCTTATCTCCTCGGCGAGGAGGACGGCATCCCGAAGACACCTGAGTGGCAGGAGAAGGAGACCGGCGTTCCGGCCAAAGACGTGCGCGCGCTCGCCCGCGAATGGGGAAAGAAGCGCGTCTATCTCGCGCCCGGCGGCTGGGGCAATGGCCACGGTGGCGCCTGCCGCAACCAGACCGGCATACAGTGGGCCCGCGTGATGGTGTGCCTCTCAGCCATGCAGGGCCTTGGCAAGCCCGGCTGCAACATGGGCAATCTGCAGTGGGGCTGCCCGCTCGACTTCAATTTCTATTTCCCCGGCTATTCCGAGGGCGGCATGTCGGGCGACCTCGAGAACACCGCGCTGCCGGTCGAGCTCTATCAGCGCATGCCGCAGCTGCCGTCGATGAACTCGAACGGGCAGACCATTCCGCGCATCTGGATGCCGGAGGCGATCACCGAAGGCAAGGCCGAAGGCTATCGCTGGATCGGCAAGTCGATCGAGCACCAGTTCGGCAAATTTGCCTATCCGGCGCCCGGTCACTCGCCGGTGCGCATGCTCTACAAGTACGGCGGCTCTATCCTTTCGACGATGAACAACACCAACCGCTGGGTGAAGATGTATCAGTCGTCGAACCTGGAATTCGTCGTCAACCAGTCGATCTGGTTCGAGGGCGAAGCGCAGTTCGCCGACGTGATCCTGCCGGCCTGCACCAACTTCGAGCGCACCGACATCTGCGAATGGGCGGGGCTCGGCGGCTACGGCCATCATGGCCAGCAACAGCTCAACCATCGCGTCATCATATTCCAGGCGCCCGCGGTCGAGCCGATGGGCGAGTCGAAGCCCGACTACTGGATCTTCAACGAGATGCTCAAGCCGCTCGGGCTCGCCAACTACTTCTCGGAAGGCTGCAACGAGATCGACTGGGTCTATCGGCTCTATCTCGCCTCCGACCTGCCCAAGGTGATCTCGTTCAAGAAGCTGCTCAAGCGTGGCTACTACGTGGTGCCGGCCGAGAAGGAGAAGCTGCGCGCGCCGGTGTCGTTCCGCTGGTTCTTCGAGAACCGCAAGAAGGACGTGCCGGAGGCACAGCCGCTGCCGTCCGACTACACCGAGGAGTTCCTGCGCGGACTGCAGACGCAATCGGGCAAGCTCGAGTTCGAGTGCAACAGCCTCAAGCGCGTCAACGATCCCGAGCGCCCGCCGATCGTCAAATACGAGCCGGCACCGGAAGGGCCGCACTCACCGGAGTTCAAACGCTATCCGCTGCAGATGCTCACGCCGCACTCGAAATATTCGTTCCACACCCAGGGCGACGGCAAGGATTCGTTCCTGCTCAACATCGAGGACCATCGCGTCAAGGTCGACGGCTATTATTACTGGATCATGCGCATGAACCCGCACGACGCGGCCGAGCGCGGGATCAAGAAGCACGACCTGGTGAAGGTTTATAACGAGCGCGGCGCCGTGATCTGTGCGGCGCTGCCGACGCAGCGGCTGCCGCGCGGCGTCTGCCACGGCTACGAGTCGTCGGCGGTCTACGATCCGATGGGCGAGCCGGGAAAGTCGGTCGATCGCGGCGGCTGCCTCAATCTGCTCACGCCGCACAAGTCGCAAACCAAATCGACGCACGCGCTTGCAGGCGCCAACGCTCTGGTCGAGATCGAGGTGTGGGACCGCCGCACCGAGCACATGTCGGAGACTTTCGCAGCCATGCAGAAGGACGCCGAGATCAAGCGCACGCTGCGGGAAGCGCAATTGGTGCCGGCAAAATGACTGGCGTCGTAGGGTGGGCAAAGGCGCCTGGCACAGAAGGGTTAGTTAGGTGAAGTGTTTCGCGCCTTTGCCCACCATGGAGCGCCGCCGGTGGGCAACGGCGCGAGAGGCCGTGAACACCGGAGAGCTCAGAGTTTCGCGCCGTTGCCCACCCTACAGATTCCGAGAGTAACGCTATGAAAAAATGGAACATGATCATCGATGTCGCCGAGTGCACGAACTGCCAGCTCTGCACGCTCGCGACCATGGACGAATATGTCGGCAACGACTGGCCGGGCTACACCAAGCCGATGCCCAAGCACGGTCACAAGTGGATCAACATCCTGCAGAAGGAGCGCGGGCAGATGCCGATGATCGACATCGCCTACGTTCCGACCATGTGCAATCACTGCGACAACGCGCCCTGCATCGCCAAGAGCGACGGCGCGATCACGAAGCGACCGGATGGCATCGTGCTGATCGACCAGGAGCGCGCCAAGGGCCGCAAGGACCTGGTGGACGCCTGTCCCTACGGGCACATCTGGTGGAACGAGGAGCAACAAATGCCGCAGCACTGGCCGTTCGACGCCCACCTGATCGATCAGGGCTGGCAGCAAACCCGCGGCCATCAGTCATGCCCGACCGGCGCCATGCGCGCCGTGCAGCTGGAGGACGATGACATGGCGCGCATGGCGCGCGAGGACAAGCTCGAGGTGATGCGGCCTGAGCTTGGCAGCCAGCCGCGCGTCTACTACCGCAACCTCTGGCGCTATGCGACCTGCTTCATCGGCGGCAGCGTTTCGACGGAGGTCAATGGCGTCATCGACTGCGTCGAGGGCGCAAGCGTCAAGCTTTTGCAGGGCGGCAAGGTGGTGGCGGAAGCGACGACCGACAACTATGGCGACTTCAAGTTCGACAAGCTCAAGGAGAGCTCGGGCGCCTATGTGGTGGAGATTTCCAAAGGCGGGAAGAAGAAGAGCGTGGACGCCAAACTCGGCGAAAGCATCAACCTGGGCGAGATACGACTGTAACTTAGCTGGCTGACGATACGCGCGTGCAGCGTCTGTAAGCCTCGTCGCGCCGTGCCACAGCGTCCCCTCTCCCGCTTGCGGGGGAGGGACAGGGAGGGGGCATGCAAATACAGATTTTTCCATCTACCCCCTCCCCACCCCTCCCCCGCAAGCGGGGGAGGGAGCAGGCCGAGTTTGCCGCCGCGACAGTGCTCACAAACTGAGTCACGGCAAGCCATGCTCGATCCTTCCACGCCCCTCCTCTTCCCTTCGCTCGCACCGCTCTATCAGGCGCTCGCGCCCTGGGCGGAGGCGCTGCTGCGTGCGGCCTGTGGGCTCGCACTGGTACCGCACGGGCTGCGCAACACGTTCGGGCTGTTTCCCAAGACCGGCGTGCGCGCCCATAGCCTCACTGAGCTAGCCGCCCAGCTCGAGCACGACGGCTACCGGCCCGGCAAGTTCTGGGCGCCCGCCATCTCGCTCACCCAGCTCGTCGGCGGGCCGCTGCTCGCGCTCGGCCTGTTCACCCGCGTTGCCGCCATGCCGATCCTGCTTTTCCTGATCGTGACCAACTTCGAGCGCTGGCGGGTCGGCAAGTATTTCTGGAATCAGCTCGGGCTCGAATACACCCTGATGTGGACCATCGTGACGTTCTATTTTCTGATCCACGGCGGCGGCACGATCTCGCTTGACCACCTGATCGGCTACGCGTTTTAGTGCCGGGCCTATCCGGACCGTCATGGCCAGGCATAGCGCGTCGAAGACGCGCGTTAACGCGCTTATGCCCGGCCATCCACGTCTTTCTTGATCTGCCACGTTGAAAGCAAGACGTGGATGCCCGGCACAGGGCCGGGCATGACAGCCGTGAGGCCAGTGTTGCACAACATGTCCCGGTTACAT
>Ga0137397_10002835_pt1 | contig 12050 bp, 16 predicted proteins | sample czorhiz116metaG_FD_106658 | JGI IMG/M metagenome (GOLD analysis project Ga0137397, IMG submission 106658) | Vadose zone soil microbial communities from Angelo Coast Range Reserve, California, USA - czorhiz1.16 metaG | ecosystem: Environmental > Terrestrial > Soil > Vadose zone | place: USA... | reverse complement strand
TTTGGCGTCCAGTCAAGGTCTTGAATCTGTTCTCGGTACTTCCGCACGTAGTTCGGCACCTTGTAAGCGGGAGGCTGCTTCGGGTCGACCTTCGCCGTGCCGTCGATGCGCACCACTTCATCCCCGACGGGGTCTGTGTTGAGGTGCAGCGCCACGTTCGGGTTGGCCTCGATGTCGCGCACCTTCTGGCCCGGGACCGAATAGATGAGGAAGGACTTGCCGTTCCACCAGAACCACACCGGCACCGCGTGCGGGCGCCCGTCGCGTCCGACGGTCACCAGCCAGATGACGAGCTCCCGCTTGAGCCGAGTTTGTACGTGCTTGTCGGCCACCGCCGTCTAGTTTGCAACTTTGCAAATGGTGGCAAAGTAGAGGCGATGAAGAAGAGCGAGACGGCGAACAAGACAGAGGCTGACTGGAAGCGCGACCTCACCCCGATGCAGTTCCATGTGCTGCGCGAGAAAGGCACCGAGCGACCCTTCACCGGCGAGTACTGGGACACCAAGACGCCTGGCGCCTACCTCTGCGCGGGCTGTGGCGAGAAGCTCTTTGAGTCCGAGACGAAGTTCGACGCCCACTGTGGCTGGCCGAGCTTCTACGCCCCGGCGGAGGATGCCCCCATCGAGGAGCACGTCGACAGGAGCCTCTTCATGGTCCGGACCGAGGTCAACTGCGCCAACTGCGGCGGCCACCTCGGCCATGTCTTCGACGACGGTCCGCAGCCGACCGGCCTCCGCTACTGCATCAACTCGGCTTCGATCAAGCTCGAGCCGACCAGCTAAGCGCCGGCCTTCCGGTCCTCCAGCAGCTTCCTGACGATCGGGCTCGGCTCTTTCGGCTGCCAGGCCCTGTAGGCCTCGCGGACCGGCACCGGCCACTCGACGTCCAGGTCGACGCGCGTGCCGAACCTCGTCGCGCCGGCCAGGACGCGCAGCGCCAGCTCGAGCGTCCGTCGCTGCATGCCGCGGTCGTGTGGCATCCCAAACGCGTGGCCGAACGGAAACTCGACGCCGACGATCCGTGGGGACAGGCGCTCCTCAGCCACCGAGGGCATCATCGTCACGATTACCGTCGGGATTCCAGCCGCTTCGATCCACCGTGCCAGCACGGGCACGTTCGAGCAGCAATCGGGTCAAGCCGGAGCGAGGATGAGGCCGTCGGCAGCCTGGCCCCGCAGGTGAGCGATCACCTCGGGCGCTGTCTTTTCGCGCCAGTCGCGCAGGCTGCGATCCTGATAGCCCATCACAGCGACGTGCTCAGCTGCAGCACCGCCAATGAAGCCTTCAGTCGCCAGCTCTCCCAACAGGTGCATCGGGAGGGCGATCTCGGGGTCGGCCAGCAGGTCCTCGTCATTTATATGTAGGTGCGACACGCCGAGATCCTCGGCCTTCGCGCCGGCGGGAATCGATCGCCAGGTTGGGTCACCCCATTCTGGATGCGTTCGTTCGCGGTCGAGGTCGAACGAGGGCTGCGAATGTTTGAGATGGATGCCGGCTGACGTCAGGAGCGCGACCCTCGACTCGGCCAGACGCTTCTGAAACAGCGCCCATACCGGCGCCTCCTCACCTGGAAACGGGCCGCGCCCTTCATACAGCGGACGAAAGGTCCGGGGTAGGAACTTGAAGCTGTCGACGATCATGAGTGGAATAGAGTGCCGCTGATCACCGGCCTCACTGCGCCGCCGACTTCGATCCGCTCAGGAATGTCTTCGGATCCTCTATAGGCGAGTTCGATGTAGATGAAGCTCTGGCGGCCCATCTTTGTCCCCTGCTCGCTGACGATCGAGACCAAAGGCGCCCGAGGCACCAGGCCGTATTTGACGGCAAAGGCACCCAGCGGCCCGCTGCCGGAACCTGTCGCGGGATCCTCCGGGATGTCCAGCGAGAACATGCGGCTGTAGAGCCGATTGCCACCCACCGCCGCGAAGATGAACGCGCCAAAAGCATGCGTCGCTTCCAGGACCTCGGTGAGACCCTCAACGTCGAGCGTCGCAGCGTCGACTGCACGCGCATCGCGGAGTGCGAGAAACAGGAACGGGTTACCGGTAGTCGCCACCTGGACCGGGACGTTCTCCACCAAGTCATCGTCGGTGAGCCCGATCGCGTCAGCCGCTTGAGCGCGCCGCCGCTCCACCGCACCGAAGCTGAGCGCCGGGTGCCTCATCCAGAAATTCAGGCCACCTGGTCCCTTCACTCCGCGCACCGGCACGGGTCCAACACCCTCTTCGAGAACGAACTCCAGTGAGCCGTCGGGTACCAACCCCTCTGTGGCGAGCACCCAGGCCGTTCCGACCGTCGGATGGCCGGCAAATGGCAGCTCTCTCGCAGGCGTGAAGATGCGTACTCGAGCCGCGTTTGCGGGATCACGCGGCGGGAGCACGAAGGTGGTTTCCGAGATGTTCATCTCCTTGGCGATGCGCTGCATGACATCGTCCGGAATGTCCTCAGCGTCGAGGACCACCGCCAGTTGGTTTCCGGCCAAGGGGTTTTCGGCAAAGACGTCGACGGTGTGAACGCGATGTCCGGCGATCACGGCCGCATGAGGAGGCATGTGGTCGTTCCGTGAGCCAGGAGCTTGCCGGTCTTCTGGGCGATCAGCCGGCCCTCCGCGGTCGCGATCCGACCGCCCCGGTGCAGGACCTTGCCTTCGCAGCGGACAGGGCCGGTTTCGCTGGTGATCGGGCGCACGAAGTTGACGCTCGTCTCGAGACTGGTGTAGGCCTCGCCTGCGGCAAGCGTCGTGTGGACTGCGCAGCCCATGGCGGAATCGAGCAGGGTCATCGCGAATCCGCCATGCACAACTCCGATCGGGTTGTACACGTACTCGCCCGCCTCACCCACGAAGACGATCCTGCCCTCCTCGACCTCTTCGCCAGTAAAGTCGAGGGTCGATGCGATCGGAGGGGGCGGAAGAGTTCCATCGAAGACCGCCTTCCAGAACTCGAGCCCGGTCATGGACGCGCCGGCGTCACGCAAGGCCTTGGGGTCTGCCCAGCTGAAGGTGCGCGACCGCTGATTCACACTCATGAAAAAGCAGAGTAGATCGCCAGCATTCCAAGGATCGCAATCGCCAGGCCGCTGCACGTGCTGATCCCGCGGATGACCGCCGGTGTCACTCGTCCCCGCAGTGACGATGCGGCGACGGCGAGCACGCACCACCAGGCGGCGGATCCGAGCAGCACGCCGGCGACGAGCACGCCCGGCCTCACCAGCCCAGTCCCGGCGCCCAACCCCAGCGTCGCTGCGAGGGCCGCGAACGAGAGGATCGTGGCCGGGTTCGTGATCGTCAGCCCAAGCGTGGAGAGGTAGGCCCAGGCCAGACCAGCGCGGGTGGTCGTCGCTTCCGCACCGGGCTCTTGGCGCCGCTGCACCAGAATCCGAGCCCCGATTGCGATCAGCGCCGCTCCGCCGATCACCGCCAGCGGCCGCCTTCCGCCGGCGACGGCGGTGGTCACTGCGGCGAGACCAAACGCAGCGACGGCCGCATAGATCCCGTCGGCGGTCGCGACGCCCAGCCCCGAGATGAGTCCGTAGAGCCGGCCCCGGAGAAGAGTCCGCCTAAGGCAGAGAAAGAAGATCGGGCCGGGCGACGCCGCAACGGCGAACCCGAGCGCAAAGCCGCGGAGCAGCAGGCTGGACACCGCGGTCTCTCATTGCGCCGCCCATTGTATGGAGGAAACCTGAACCGCATCTGGTATACCCGCCGCGAATGAACCTTCAGCTCCGGCTCGGCGCAGCGCTCGTGATGATTTAAGCAGCCGCTTCGCAGCCAATCGTTTACGCGCCTTTAACCCGGTGCACCGTATCGTGTACGCCCCATGGAAATCGTCCGCAACGTCACGCGCCACAAGCTGAGGAGCTTCCTCACCATCTCGGGCATCGTCATCGGCGTGCTCGCGCTGACCACGATGGGCGCGCTGGCGGAAAACTTCAACGCGCTGCTGGACGGAGGCGTCAAGTATTTCGGCTCGAGCATCCAGGTCGGCGCGCCCGACGGCCAGTCCGCCGCGCTGCTGCCGATCTCAAAAGTCGATGAGATCAAGCAGGTCGATGGCGTCGGAGCGGTCTTTCCGACTTATGCGTTTCCGGCCAAACCGGGCGCCGCACCGTCGTTCAGCTTTGGCGTTCCGGACACGATCGTCGCGGGTGACCCTGCCGAGAACGACTGGGCGGCTCTGAAAGTCACGACTGCACAGGGACGTCAGCTGAACTCCAGCGCGACGGGCGAGGTCGTGCTCGGCTCGACGATCGCCAAGGAATTCGGCAAGAAGGTCGGAGACACCATCGACCTGCCTGTCCGGCCGCCCGACGCCAAGCCCGACTTCGTGAACCACACATTCACAGTCGTCGGGATCCTCAACGTCACGCGAACGGCGCCTGACACGTTTGCCTATATCAACGAGGCCGACGGGCAAGCGCTGCTCAAGGACAGCCTTCCCAACGCGATCCGCGACCAGATACCTGTCACGGAGATCGCCATGGCGATGGACGTCTACGGCAAGCCAGGATCGTCGATCAGCGACCTTGACAAGCTGGCTGTTCGGATCAACTCGCAGGTCACGGGTGTGAAGGCGACCAAGCCAAGCGAGATCGTGAACGCATTCAAGTCAGGAGGCGCCATCTTCACGGCGATCACCACCGCGGCCGCCCTCCTCGCGCTCATCATCGGCGGGCTTTCGGTCGTCAACACCATGTTCATGGCGGTGGCCGAGCGGGTGCGCGAGATCGGCCTCAAGAAAGCGGTCGGTGCCACGACGATGAACATCATGGGTGAGTTCCTGTTCGAGGCGACGCTGATCGGCGTCGTCGGAGGACTGATCGGCTATGGGCTCGGCGCGTCGATCACCGTCATCCTCAACGCCACCACGCCTCCGGGTCAGTCGACCCTGTTCCTTGTGACCCCCTCCCTGACCATCCTCGCGATCGGCTTCGCCACCGTGCTGGGCGCGCTGGCCGGCATCCTGCCCGCGTGGCGGGCGGCCAGCCTGGATCCAGTGACTGCGTTGAGGAACGAGTAGATGGCCGACGTTCGGCTGGTCGAGCTGACCAAGCACTACAAGCGCGGCGGCGAGATCATCCGCGCACTCGACGGAGTGACGCTTGACATCGAGAAAGGCGAGTTCGTCGCTGTGGTCGGACGCTCGGGCAGCGGCAAGACCACGATGCTCGACCTGATGGGACTCTTGCTCAAACCCACGTCGGGCAGCCTTTTCATCGACGACGTCGACACCACCAAGCTCGGCGACAAGCAGAGGGCCCAGATGCGCGCCCGGCGGGTGGGCTTCGTGTTCCAGGAGTACAACCTCCTGTCGGGTCTCAACGTGCTCGAGAACGTGATGCTGCCTTTGCGTTACGTGAAGGACGGGAAGGCCGGGCGGCAGCGAGCGGTGGAGCTGGTGGAGCGGGTCGGGCTGAGCGACAGGATCCGGCACCGGCCGACCGAGCTCTCCGGCGGCCAGGCGCAGCGGGTGGCCATCGCTCGCTCGATGGTGAACGGCCCATCGCTGATTCTTCTCGACGAGCCCACCGGCGCAGTCGACACCGAAACAGCTCAGCAGCTGATCGACCTGATGAAGCGGCTGAACCGCGAGGACAACGTGACCATCGTCATCGTCACGCACGACCTCGACATCGCAGCACAGGCGACGCGACACATCCGGCTCAAGGACGGCAAGGTGCTGACCGACGAGAGAGTGCCCGGCAACATCCCGGCGCTTGAGGTCCCAGTAGCCTAGAAACCGTCCCCTCAAAGTCCGGCCTGGTCGCCTATCGTGGTACCGCTGTGCGCAAGGCATGATCGGCCGGCTGCTGACGCTTGGCGCGATCGCGATCGGCCTCATCCTGGCGGCGGTCTTCGGCGCGACCGCCTACCAGGCCCTCCGCACTCCACTGCAGGTATCGAGCAACGGCAGCCTTACTCCTGAGAACTGCTCACCGGGCCCATGCGTCGACGTGAAGGGTTTCACCATCTGGATCTCCGATGTCAAGGTCGACGGAGGCCTCGTGAGCATGAAGGTGAAGTTCCGCAACTCGAGCGTCGCGACGCACGCCTCTCCTGAGGACCTGCAGCTGATCGACACGAGCCGGCATGTGTCCGGCCTCATCACGGATTCGGCCGGCTGTACCACCTGGACCCGACACGAGTTCGCTAACGGGGAAACGTTCGGGCCGATCAACGTCTGCTTTCGAGTGTTCAGCACTACCAGGCCCTTCATCCTCCACTGGTCGCCCGACCTCGGCCTTTTCTGCTGTGAGACAAACATCAAGCTGAACTGAGGCCTCTAAGCCTGAGGGCGATGTCAGGGCGATTGGTGATGAGCACGGCAACTCTTGGGTCGGCGATGAAACGCGCGATGGATCGTTCGTCGTCGACGGTCCAGACCCACGCCGGAATGTGATTGCGCTCGCAATACCCAAGGGCGCTGAACGCGGCCACATCCTGGTGGACCGCGATGAAGTCAGCGCGAGAGCGCTCGATAAACCGTCGCGGAAAAAATTCTCTTATGCGCTCGCGCAACTTCAGCCACGAAGCGAACCGCGTGAGGTCGTCGCCCATGGAGAGCCCTCCGCGGACCTGCGGAAATGCCTCTTTGATGGTCCGGATCTCGTCGACTCCAGAGGTGATGACGAACTCGTCAACCCGGCAGCGGTCGAGGAGTGTGCGCACGATCTCGGCTTCGTAGCCCGGCTCTTTGAGATCGAGATGAAGGCCGACGCGACCGGCGGCAATGTCCAGCAACTCGTCCAGGGTCAGCGCCTCGAGGCCGACCTCACGGGCCATGTCCGTGTACGCCAGGCCGCGGACGTCAGGCCCTGAGGCGGTGCGGTCGTCGTGGAAGATGACAGTCACGCCGTCCTTGGTCCGCCTGACGTCGAACTCCACGTAGTCGACGCCCAGCGCAATCGCGTGGCGGTAGCGGTCCGCGGCGGACACCCCTGCCATCTGACGGCCGCCTTGATGAGCGCTGATCAGTGGCTTCATTGGGTTGCAGAGCACTCATCTTGCCCACACTTACGCTCGTGGTGAATCTGCATCCGACCGTCGTCGTCAACGGGGCGACTGGCGCGATCGGGTCGGCGACGGCCGCGGTGCTTGCCCGGCGCGGGGCGCGCGTCATCGTGATGGCCCGCCCTTCCGAGCGCCTCGACGCACTGGTGGACCGCCTGGGCGGCGTGGAAAACCGCATCTCGAGCGTGCCCGTCGACCTGTCGTCGATGTCCTCCGTGCGCGCGGCGGCGCGCGAGATCAACCGCGCCGGCGGCCATATAGACGCACTTCTGAATGTCGCGGCCGTGTTCGTGAGGAGCTACCGCAAGACCTCTGATGGGTTGGAGCTGATGCTCGCGACCAACTACTTCGGACCCTTTCTCCTGACCAACCTGCTGCGCGACCGGCTGATCGGCGGCGGACGGGTGATCACGGTGACCGCGCCGTCGACGACTCACGTCGACATGGAGCGCCTCTTTTCGAAGGACCAGTTCGACGCGCTCCACACTTTCGGCGCGACCAAGGCGCTGGGCCTCATCTTCACGTTCGAGCTGGCGCGGCGCGCGAAGCGGTGGGACATCCGGGCCAATGCCTTCCATCCCGGACTGGTCCGCTCGGACCTGATGCAGGAAGCGCGGCGGCCAGTCCGCCTCATCTCGCGCCTTGTCTCACGCTCTCCCGAACGCAGCGCACACGACCTGGTCGAGCTCGCCATCTCCCCCGCGCACGCGGGCACGACCGGATGGTTTTTCAAAGGCGCCGGACGGATCGAGCCGCCGAAATCAGCGGCCGAGGAGTCGGCGCAAGCAAGCCTGTGGCGCCGGACCGCGGAGCTCCTCGAGATCGAGATCGGCGGCTTCTGATCCGCAAGAACCTAGCGATGCCGGGGCGGCCGGGCTCCGCCCGGCCGCGACTTTGTCTTCACTAACTCCCAAGCATGGCTGGGAGAAACTCTCCAGAAAAATCCAAACCTTATACCGGAAGGAGAGCAGCGCCTGCGGCGGAGCCGCACGCGCGATGAGAGGAAACCATCCGGGTTTCCTCTCATATTTACTCATCAGGTGTTCACAACTCGCGCACAACTCCCCCCAAACATGAGATCTGCACGCGGCAGCAGATTTTCAAAGGAGTTTGGACATGAGACGCGGGTTCGGATTTATCGGGCTGGTGATCACAGTGATCGTGCTGGCCATCGTCGGCGTGATCGCCTACAACGTCGGATGGTCGGAGGGCCTGGCCACCCACGTGCCCGAGGGCACGGCCGTGGTGCCTCCGTACTACTACGGCTACGGCCCGCACTTCGGCGGGTTCTTCGGCCTGATCTGGTTCCTGTTCATCCTGTTCGGGCTGTTCTGGCTGTTCCGCCTCGTCTTCTTCGGACGCAGGCACTGGGGCGGCGGATGGGGCTACAAGGGTGGGTACGGCCACGGCGTACCGCCAGGTATCGACGAGCGAATGCAGGAATGGCACAAGCGGGCCCACGGCGAGCAGCCGTCCGGCACACAGACAACACCGCCGCCGCCGCCGCCTGACCGAACCACGGTTTAGCGACTTGTCACTAACTAGGATGGTCGCCGTGGCGACCATCCTTTTGGTGGATGACGAGCCTCGGATCGTCCAGCTCGTCCGCGACTATCTCGAGCACGGTGGGTTCACCGTGCTCGTCGCGTCCGATGGCCCGTCGGCATTGCGCTCGGCGCGCACTGGCCGGCCCGACCTCGTCGTCCTCGATCTGGGCCTGCCAGGGATCGATGGGCTGGACGTAGCTCGCGCGCTGAGGCGGGAAGGCGAGGTGCCGATCATCATGCTCACGGCTCGCACGGAGGAGTCCGACAAGCTCGTGGGCCTGGAGCTGGGGGCGGACGACTACCTGACCAAGCCATTCAGTCCCAAGGAGCTGGTGGCGCGAGTGCGTGCGGTGCTGCGCCGCGCGGAGGGATTGCATTCGCCTTCAGACGTCATCCGAGTGGGCTCAGACGTGGAGCTGGACGTGGCCCGGATGGAAGCCAGGTTCGCCGGCCGTAGGGTCGACCTGACCAGGACGGAATTCCAGCTGGTGGCGACCATGGCACGTCAACCGGGCCGGGTATTCACGCGCGCACAGCTCCTCAACGCTGTCCGAGGAGTCGCCTTCGAGTCGTACGAACGGGCGATTGATGCGCACATCAAGAACGTGCGCAAGAAGATCGAGCCCGACGCGCGATCGCCCCGATTCATCCTCACGGTTTTCGGCGTCGGCTACCGATTCGCCGAGCCGCCCGAGCGATGAGCCCAGGGCGCGGCTGGGGACCCCCGCCTGGCCGTCGCCCGCCCTGGTGGCCGGAGGGCGAACCGTTCCCACCTCAACGCTGGGGCCGCGGTAATGGCCCTCCGCCATTCATCCGCTGGATCGGATGCTTCGTGGTCACCACGCTTGTCGTCGCACTCCTTGCGGGCATTCTCGCCGGAGCCGTATTTGGGCGGGGTGGCGGCGAATTTCACCCATTCGTCGCCTTTCCAATCTTGATCGTCATCATCCTGATCGCAGTCGCTGTTTCGGGCGGCGTGCGGCGGATGACGCGGCCGATGAACAACCTGATCGACGCCGCCCGCCGAATCGAATCGGGCGACTACTCGGCGCAGGTACCGGAATGGGGCTCGGCGGACATCCGCTCGGTCGCCCGGGCTTTCAACTCGATGTCGGCGCGACTGAAGACCATTGACGAGCAGCGACGCAGCTTTCTGGCCGACGTCACGCACGAGTTGCGCACGCCACTTTCAGTCATCCGCGGCCAGGTCGAGGCGATTGCGGATGGAATGTATCCGGCCGACGCCGCACACCTGGCTCCTATCCTCGACGCGACTGCAGCGTTAGACCGGCTGGTCGAGGACCTGCGCACGCTGGTGCTCACTGACGCCGGCAGCCTGGTCCTGAACAAGGAGCCGACTGACCTTGCCGCCCTTCTCGCCGACACAGTGGAATCGTTCAAGCCACAAGCCGATGCGGGTGGCCTCGCTCTCGAGTCAGACCTCGCCCCGGACCTTCCGCCAATCGACGTCGACCCCGCGCGGATCCGAAGCGTGATCGGCAACCTGCTTTCGAACGCGATCCGCCACACCCCGCCTGGCGGCTCGATCAAGGTGGGGCTCAGCCGATCGGGCGATCAGGCTGTAACGACCGTCGCCGACACTGGTGAGGGAATCCCCCCAGAGCTGCTGCCGCATGTCTTTGAGCGATTCGTGAAAGGCGCCGACTCGAATGGTTCAGGCCTCGGTCTGGCGATCGCGCATGACATCGCCGCCGCGCACGGCGGCACGCTCGAGATCGAGAGCGAAGCTGCTGCAGGGACCCGCGTCCGGCTGAGCCTGCCAGAGGAAAAGAAATGACCCCAACGGATCGCCTCGTCGGCTCCGGACCTGGTCTTGCGACCAACTCCGACTCCGTCGAACGTGTCCCTCGGGGCCAAGGACGACACTACACCTAACCGCGGCTGCGTGCTGGAGCTCTTTCTCGAGTAGCCTGGCAACTCCCCCTGATCTTTGCGATGCTTAGCGCAGCTTGGCGAAGGGAAGTGGAGAGAAACTGAAGGCCCGCGCCACGGGCCGCCGGCCCGTAGACCGCCGGGGCCCATCCCGTCCCCTCGAGGGAGAGGACATCGCGACCACCAGATGGGAAGACGCGCGCCACTGGATGAGCATCTATGCGGATCTGCTCGAGTTCAAAAGGGGGATCCTCAGCCGGGTGCGCCGCGACATGGTCAGCCTGTCGCCTCCTGCCCAGAAGGCCGCGGCTGTAGACCTGGAAATCATCGAGAGCCAGATGGATGGATACCAGGAGCGTCTGGACCTCTGGTACCGCCGGCTGTGGGAGCTCCAGGGGTTATGGCTGGACCCCGCCGGCCGCATGGTCCGTCACAAAGGCCGTGAGGTGGCGCTGACCAAAAGGGAGTTTCAGCTCCTTCAATTCCTGCTTGACCACCCACATCGCTTCTTCACCACGACCCAAATTCTTGGTCAGGCATGGGCCGACCCCGCCCTGTTTCCGGAGGAGGTGCGCAACTACGTGCGCCGGCTCCGCAAGATCCTGGTCGACCTTGGCATCCCGGTTGACCTCGTCAACAAGCCGGGCCGCGGCTACTCACTGGTGTTCCGCACCGACTGAGCAAGCGACCGTGCGGAGATCTACCAATGTGAAATGTTGCTGATCTTTTTACGCCGGGGGTTGTATTCGTAAAGCATGGAGAGGACCCGGCCCGTCCGCGCGCGGCCTGACGTTGTTGCCGCCAAGCGCGGCGGTGACTGGACCCAGGCGATGGACGGCGAAGGCGTGCCTGAATCCGCGTCGCTCGAGCACGCGCTCTACTGGCGCCAAATTTATACCGAGATCCTGGCCATGGAGGAGAAGGTGCTCGACCGCATTCGCCAGCTCATGAACACCCAGTCGGACGAGGTCCGCCGGGAGGTCGAGCTGACCAACGTGCCGGTCGTCGTCGCGCAGGCCGAGAGATTCCGCCAGCGCCTCGGTTACTGGGAAGCCCGTGTCGCCCAGCTGGACGGGCATCGCAGCAAAACTTAACTGAGGGTCGTCCGCTTCGTTAGTGACAAGAGGGCCTCGTAACCTTTCGGCCCGACCGGCCGTGTCAAGTCATCGTCTTCTAATTAGCTCGATCTCGGCCGCAGTGACGTTATTGTGATCGCCAGGTGTTAAGTCGGCCTGTAATGCGATGCCCAGGCCAATGCCACCCCCTCGAGCTCCGCTTTTCGAGCCTGAGCGACGGGCAAACGTGAACTCGATCGAAGGCATGTCCCTCGGGGCGTACAAGGTCTTGGAGCGGATTGGCCGGGGCGGAATGGCGACCGTCTACAGAGCCCAGCACGTTGGTCTCGACCGCCAGGTCGCGATCAAGGTTCTGCCTGAGTTTTTCGCCGAAGATGACGCTTACCTCCAGCGTTTCCAGCAGGAAGCCAGGATGGTTGCACGGCTGAAGCACCCGAACATCCTGGAAGTCTTCGATTTTGGTCAAGAGAAAGGAATCACTTACCTCGTACTTGAACTCGTCGAAGGTGGAACGCTGGAAGACCAG
>Ga0137397_10002834_pt1 | contig 12053 bp, 14 predicted proteins | sample czorhiz116metaG_FD_106658 | JGI IMG/M metagenome (GOLD analysis project Ga0137397, IMG submission 106658) | Vadose zone soil microbial communities from Angelo Coast Range Reserve, California, USA - czorhiz1.16 metaG | ecosystem: Environmental > Terrestrial > Soil > Vadose zone | place: USA... | reverse complement strand
GTGTGGTGTTGGAGGCTCGATGGAATTCAATGCTAGCTTGCGGATAGAAGTGAATCCCCAGCGAGTGGAAAGGCAAAGCACGGACTTCCACTCTTCATAAGAGAGTCCGTTCTCTTCGAATTTTCTGCGCGTGGTATGCCTCGATAAGGAAACCGATAAACGATCGATTGCAAAACGTACTCGGGATATAAGATCGAGAGGAGGGCATCGAAGTCTTTGCATTCAACGTCGGTTATGGGTATGATGGTACGGAGGGCTTCGTGGTCACGTATGTCGAGCTGGGAAAATTGGGTAGAGAAGTATGTCGAGTCGCGCGAGAAGAAGTAGCGATGAATGCAGTAGAGGTTGTCCTCAACCTACGCACAATGTAACCACTGAATCGGGTGTAACCCACAGTGACCATAATGCTGAACCATCACGCACCAAGAAGGTGATGTTGCCGTCTGCAAAGAAGTATTTCGGATGTCGAATGAATGAATTGTCAACTCCCGGCGGATACTTGCAGACAGATGACCTATTTCCAAGCGGCTCTATCGCTTGGGAATCCATACACTTGATTTGAGACTCGGCAGCCTGAGGAGTTCCATTGGCACCCGGAGATTTCTTGTGTGTGTCGGAGAGGATGCAGTCAACAGAGACGATGGAGGGTTTACTTGCCAGTGAGCCGGGTGGCGAAATGACATGGTCCGAGTCGCTGCCCGCTAAACTCCAACCGGTGGTGTCAATGTGAGGTGCCATGATATGAAGGTACGAGGAAAGAGATAAAGAAACGTGTACGACATGCGTCTAATTCTACGACAGGAGGCATAAATTGATCTAGACTATGAACGTTGCGCATGGGCCTGGCGCCTCGTGGCTTCCTTTGGCGGCGCGCATGTGGGCCTGGTTCCACGAGATCATTTTGCGCATTTGCCACGTCCTACTTTACAAGGGTTGGCCAGCCCTTGGCCCTTGCGGCTTCCGCACGCGAAGCAGCTGCCTCAGCCCCGCTTGCATCGGACTTGAGTAACGCGGTAGTAGTAACCTCACGCACACTGGCCGCAGCCGCACACATCGCTGCCACTTCCCCCTGACGGTCCTGCCTTATGTCCTCCGTGATGTGCGGCTGTTCACCTGCTTGCGTGTTTACCTGCCCTACTACTCCTTTCTTTGCCCAAGTTAGTTTTATTTGATAACACGGAGCTGGGAGGAAACTGGACTCACTGGAGGTTCACTGCCTCGTTCACGGGCATCCTCTCCCTTTACACTTTGTTTCCGATATGGAGGCGACTGTGCTGGTACAGAAGTCGCCATCTTTGGGATAGATGGAGGGGCGGCAGAACCCTCACAACCTGCAAGCATCCCTGCTTGCGCGGCTTCTACGTAACGTGAAATTTCGGCGGCTTTAACTTGAAGGGCGCAACGGCGAATAACCTCCCGCACGGTGACCACGAGTACGACGTCCTCTATATCCATCTCGCGAGCCTCGGAGAGGTTGAGAGGTGCTGTTCTCTCGCACAACGCGGACAGCGCAGGAACCACCCAGTCGTCAACTGAATGCGTGCGCGCAAGTAGGAGCCGGTTGTGTGGCGTCGGAGGCTTTATAGTCGCCAATGCCAGCCTGCGAATCGAAGCGAAGCCCCAACGTGTTGAGAGGTGAAGCACGGATTTCCACTCTTCGTAAGAGAGGTCGGTCTCCCCAAAATTTCTGAGGTGGATACGCCTTGGTAAGTAAATTCATGAACAACGGATCGCCAACCGTACTCGGGATATAAGATAGAGAGAAAGGCGTCAAAGTCCTTTCGTTCAATGTCGCCCAGTGACATGATGGTATGAGATACTTCATGGTCGTGGATGTAGAACTGGGAAAATTGGGTAGAGAAGTATGCTGAGTCACGAGAGAAAAAGTATCGATGGATACAGTAGAGTGTGCCCTCAACCTGCGTACAGCTTGGACAATGAGTAGGCGGTACACACCGTCGTCATGATAGAGTCTACGCACCAAAAATGTGGTGTTTCCGTCCGGAAAGAAGTATTTGTGATGCCGTACGAACGAAGTACTGCCTTCCCCATATGTGCTGGTAGGTTTCCTACCTCCACTCAGCTCGATTACCAGGGAACGCACACCCTGAATCTGGTGGGACTGCGCAACATGAAACGTGTCTTGGACACCTGGAGATCTCTCGGGTAGGTCTGAGAGTATGGAGCGGGCAGAGACAAAGGAGGGTGTACTCGAGAGAACGGGCGAGGTGGTGTGTCCATCGCCTCCAGAAGTCACTATGTGAGGTGCCATAGGACGGAAAGACAAAACAAGGGATAAACGTGTATAGCATGCACATACTTATTCAGCAACATATACCTCCTGGAACAGTCCCTCCATCATATTTAGGTAGGGCGAGGGCTCAACGGCATGCAGCCATTTCGCATTCTCGGAGCACGGAATGACCGTGAGACCGGGGGTTCCTCGGAGATCAATGAAGGAATCCTATCATGGTAACGCACTTGTCAAAAACGAGTCAGTGAGCACAAGGAACAGGGAATAAACGTGGTGGAACACTAACAACGTGTGCAATGGCGTTTTTGAGGGGCTACTGCCACGCTGACCTTCATAAAATGAGATCTAATCCAAATGACCGCGAAGGTGATCACAAGGGCGCGCTAGTAGCGTTATTGCCAGGCGCTTCCAGCTGGCTGATTCAAAGGACACTGACCTACCCGGTTCATAGATGGCTTGGGGTAGCTTTACCTGAGCTATTGTACGGGCATCGATTGAGGGCCCAGTGAGGGGGAGAGGCCGCTGAGGGGCGGCAGCCTGACATGGAAGCCGAGTCCTTCGGGTACGGTCACGTGATACCAGCCCGCCACGTTTCGTGTTCTACAACAGAACGACATCCCCTTGTAAAGACAAGGTCAGTTTACGAGGACAGATACCATTTTCATTGACGGGCAAAGGTCATGGACGACAAAGATTATCTACAACAACTAGAGATTGTAGTTGGGTTGCTCTTACGTTTGCACTTTGCACTATCGCTGTACTGGCGAGCACAGCCTGCACAGGGCCTGTGCAGTTTCCAGAAATCGACAATTATGTGATGCATGCAGGGGTAGCTTTTTACCTTCGGTCACGCATTAGGTTTGACCATTGCTGGACAAATGTTCACTGAGCATTTGGTCTTCATCAATGGCACAGTGGGAGGATGTACGAAAGGAAAACAAAATTTTATTGAGACGTCGGACGGGGCGCGGGACCCGCTCGATGGTAGGATACAGGTAACAACAAACAAGAATAGACCAGCGATGATAGGAAATTGGAAGGAAAGAACCCAGAGACGCAGAAAGACAGTTCGGGTTGGGTAGCTATGAAACCTTCAGGGCTCAGGAGCTTGTGCCACAGGGATCGATTGAGCAACGTTGATCGTAGGTATGGCGGTGACTGAAGAAAGATGGGCTAGTAAGCATCGTAGGAATACATAACATATCGGAAGCATACTAGCTGCGGGAGCAGGCAGCGCTATAGTAGTAACGTTCTGCACAGTGGAAGCCAAAGTAAGTTCTTGTTCGTCCACCATCAGCTGAGACGTTCTTTGTCAGTTGGGGGTTCGTTGAGGAAGATAGTATTGCGGCGAACCTCGACCTTCAGTTTAAGGGTCTCAATTCGCGAAGAGAGGACATAGAGTCTGCAGGTCAGACCGGGCCGAAAAACAAGTCGAAGCTGTTGGAGAAACCCCGGAGAGCGATGGCTCTCCATACGCAACCGTAAGACCTGGTTCGCAAGGCTGCGCTACTAGTCAGCGAAGTGATGGCGATGGCTGCAAGGATCTCCGCACATTGCCAAGTTTGTCCTATGCTCGCTGGCGGTTGGAACGGCATCGGTCGCCTCAGCACGATTGAGAAGTATGTGCGCTTCGTTCAGGGCAGTCGAAACGCGTGGGATGATATTGCGGGGAAGTAATAGTCGGACGGAAAGCACAACACCGTACGTTCCGAAAACAGAGAGGATAAAGCTGATGATATCGAAGGATCGCATCTCCGTCGACGAGATAGACGGTAATTGAGAAGCCAACGTTGAGGGATACGTATTGAGATTTGAATACCAGGACCAAAGGTCTAATATACTCTATATGAGGGCACTGCCCGCGGGAAAAGGCACGAAGGTAGGGGGTTGGTCCAAGAAACGGGTTCGAAGCGCGTGGCAAATGTCGAAAGAACTGTTCAAGTATATGCACCAGTTTATTGCACGCCCAAGAGATGGGTACTGAAACCGGCCCCAAAGGGTTATACACGGCGGCAAGCATCGAGACCTATTTTGCAAATTAGGGAATGCCCGAAGTGATGCCCGAGGTACAATGCTGGAGCTGGGGCAAATGACTTGTGAAGCGTTTTATCTGGTGGCTATATACAGTGCAACGAATTTCAAATTTACCAAAAAGCGTACGTCGGTTGGATACACACCACGTGGCAAATTTGTAGATGACCTATCCATAGGGATGCGTCTGTTCCAAACAACACACCAGGTGTAATTCGGTTGGGTACATCGCATGCCAGACAAGTCGAGAATGTTGACACGTGCCGGAGAGTTACCGCGCCACGCATCCCCATCAACCTTTGCACAGACATTTTGCGTCTCATGATTGACACGTAGTCCTTGGCTGCCGTTACAGATGTTCTGATCGGAAGCCAAAGCATTCCTGGTAGTTGTCGTACTCGTGCTGCTATATGTAGTCAGTTGACGAGCAAGGGACAAGGGTCACTAAACCTTACTGACCCAGATACAAGGCTAGAAATGACGTCCAGCGCTCCGTGATAGATATAATAGGACAGAAATTGCGGTGAAATAAGCAGAGTTGCAAGAGAAGATATTTTGATGAAGGCAGAGCATGTTCGCCGATCCGATCTGTATAAAGTCCCAGTCCATGGACCGAGGGTGCATATATCGCACATCGCACACTACGGAAGAGGGCCATGTGCCAATGATGAGTGACATTTCACACATCCCTCAAGCCTCAGGGACCTATGTAACTTGGTGGCGGGGAGTGCTTAAAGACCCTTCGAAAAGTCCGGTGTCACTGGAGTGGGTAATCAAGGGCGTTCCTGCGAGGCAGTACCGTTAACTAGGACACAGTAGGAGACTTACGTGCTGTGGCCCCTCTGAGAGACCTCCGCGCGTAGGTCCGGATGCATGACGTCCTGATCTACGACCAAAAAGTGCAGTGCGATCAACTCACCGAGCACGTGATGTCTTATGTGCCATTGCGCACACATACAGTATGTATAATCAGGACAAGGACATGTTGCGGGCCTGCATTCATGATTCGAGAAATTACAGTGACGAGTAGTACAGTGCAAAAAAATACTTCAACAATCTTTACCATCATGCAACAACCAACAGCTTGATATAATTGATTTTCCCTACTCGGTGAATTCCGTCCAAGGCGGTGTCGGAACACCTCCATCCGAGTCCGATAGGTCGCCTTCAACAGCCTTGGCAGGAACGGGAGAATAGCGCGGAGGGTTCGCGTTGGCCTTGCTCCAGCCCCACGACAGAGGAGGATGGCCGCGTGCCAATGACTCCAGAGGATCAACGGGGGTGCCCCACTCTGGCGCCTGGGGTAGATGAGAGACCGTCGGGGATGGCACGACGAGGATCTTGCCCCACGCCGAAGTGGGCCGGGACGACTTTTCCGAAGACTGGTGCGCGACGAAATCAACACCGCGCTCGCCCGTCTCGTCTCTCCTCGCCGCTCGCCTTGCGACGACCACGGGCGAAGCCCCCACCGCCGTCTTCGCGGCACCCTCTTTTCTTCCCAAGGCGCCCGTGTTGTTCGCCACGGCCGCGGTCAAGCGAGCGCTCCATTCGGTTCCATTAGAAGTCGATGGACTCGTGGGCGTTGCACCCCTTGCGCCCCCCAGATGGAAAGCGCCCCGACCGGTCTCTATGGCGCGCGCGCCGGCTTGCGCAGCCTCGATGCAGTGTGGGATTTCGTCTGAGTCGACTTGAAGCGCGTGGTTACGGATGTCCTCCCGTACGGTTGTGACCAGCACTATATCTTCGATGCTCATTTGACGCGCTTCGTTGAGGCTGAGAGGCACTGGCCTCTCGCACAGCGCAGATAAAGCAGGCAGAACCCAGTGATCTACCGAGTAGGCGCGGGAAAGCAGGAGCTTGTCAAATGGCGTTGGGGGCTTGATGGACTTCAAGGCTAATTTGCGAAGCGAAGCAAAACCCCAGCGGGAGGAGAGGCGGAGAACAGATTTCCACTGTTCATACGAGAGATCGTGCTCTTCGAAATCACTGGTAGATACGCTCTCCTCAATGAACTGAATAGCAAAGCAAGGAGCTTTCCAACCTACTCTGGATATAATACGGAAAGGAAGGCCTCAAAGTCCTCGCGTTCCACTTCCCCTAAGGATATTATGATGGAAAGAGCTTCGTGCTCGCGAATACCGAGTTGAGTCAGCCTAGTGGCGAAATACTTCGAGTGCCTAGAGAAGAAGTATCGGTGTACACAGAAAAGAGTGCCATCAACCTTCGGTGGAACAATGAGCAATGACTTGTACGATTAAACATGGGCGCACCAAAAATGTAATATTTCCATCATTAAAGTAGTATTTGTCATGGCGAGTGAAGGGGTCATCATTTTCAGGGTGTGCACCCGATTCCCTTTTCCCTAGGAACACGGGGAAGCTCATGGATTTAAGAGTAGCACGAGTCTGAGGAACAGTGGAGGGCGTGTCTGAGGTGATGGACTCGATTGAGACGAGGGAAGCCGTAGTCGTCGAAACAGGTGAGGCAGAGCGTTCGTCGTCCCCCCAAGAGATAATATGTGGTGGCACCATGATAGGGAATAAAGCCAAGTGAGCAGTTCAATTACGACTATATCGTATGTGGGGATCACGTAATTTGATGAATCTCGATCACAACGCGTCTGTCACTCTCCACGTGATGCGTGACTCGAGAAAGGAGAATATATTTGGAAATCGTATAAACACATTGAGTTGTTGAAAACTCAATCTTCGTGATAGACTTTCACGGTGTAGTATGTATATGTATAGAAACAGACCGACATACGCGCCAATCACCTGCTCACGCCACCTCTGCCGTTCACCAGATACGGGTCTCGAGCAGTAAATCGGAGCTGCCCTCGAGGCCAATACACGCTTTGAGGAACGTCTCAAGAGCGTTGCGTTGGCGCGAGAGCGAGTTCACAACATCAGTACCTGCTCGTAATCGCCTGTCAACTTTTCTGACGTACAAAGAAAATATAGATGTACGCACCAGGCTTGACGAGGGGAGCCTTCAGCATGTACGAGAGCAAGCTGAGAACGGGATATAGCGGTTTGAACTCGGTATCGGCTCCATTGGCAAGATCACGGTACTTAATTCGTGTGAGCAACTCGGCCAAGATGGTGAGATCAAGAATGAGTGGCGTAGCGAGTAGCGAGTCCTCGCATTCATTAAAAATGTTGATGGTTGAGCGACCACCGCCCATTATCTCCGAATAATACTCATCGATCGCACGCTTCGAGTCCCCGACAGCAGGCACGTACTTAATCACGACAATGTGATCGGGGTGCTCGCCTTTGACTTCTTTGGCGTTCTTGCCGGTAGGACCTAGAGCGACTATGTGAGTACGTAGCCTGCCAGAAATGGGAGGAGGGATTGTACCTTGCTCAGCTTCAACCTCAGCCTTGGTCTTATATAGCAAGTGATTAGCAGCGACCATGTCATCAACAACACTGCTCTTTGAGATCTCCTTGCTACGGAACTGACGTTGGGAGCTAAGATTGTGCCCGTCGTTATTCCCGAGATGATTGTAGCTGGCGATGGAGAGTGGTTTGATCCCGGCATTGACGAGGAATTCCGCAAGTACACTCTTGAGCTTTGTCTGCCCCGACTTGAGGTCGTCACCACCGATGAATGACTTGCGCTGCTCCGCGAGTTCGATGACACCAGGAACGAAAGTATTCTGAGGTGCGCCGTTGATGAAAGGCGCGCCTTCGAGGATGGAGGCAACGGCGAAGATAGTGCTAGGCGCGACCTCCTCGTGCGAATGTTCAATCGAGGTGAGAATGGCTTCAGCGGTGTCGTTGACGCCAGGGATAATCTCGCTGTATCGCTCCGTATTCGCGGTCCAGAATACGATGACCTGGTCAAGGTCGTTGACGGTCTTGAATTCACGAATGTCCTTACGAATCTGCTCTAGATGGTCGCCCTTGTTGGTGCCGGGGATGACGTTGTCAGCACGTTCTTCTTGGTTGGCGGCGATGTAGTCTGGATAATAGATGGAAGGCAGAGGGGTACCAAGTTGCTTCATATGAGGTGCGACTTGGCGCTGGAGGTCCCACTCGAGGACCGCTGCGCGCTTCATCGCGGCGTCGAGGGGAAGCCCGGAGATATCCCAGCCACCAAGGACGAGGTCATTGGGATGGACCATAGGCAGAGCATCCGAAAGAGGTGCATAAACATCCTTTCCAGTTGCATCAAGGCCAAGGCGAATAGTGCTAGCGCGAAGAAGCGAACCAATATAGTTGGGGCGCTGGATAGTGGACTTGGTATGCCATGCGATGTTGTACCGGTTGGCGAGAATGGTCGCAACTAGGGTGGTACCGTTGTTGCCTCCAATGCCAACGAGCATCAGGCTGAAAAGATTTGTGTCAACGCCACCATGACGTATAGGACCGGGAAATGACATACCCGGTCTTGGGGACATTGCGCTGAGTCCTGAATTCGAATGGGGTGACAGTCGGTTTGATCACATATCGACCACCTTCTTGGACGACGACGTCTGCACCGCGGTTGAGAAACTTGGACGTGATACACTCATCCGTGTAGATGGTGTTCTCGCTTTGAACGGTGATGGCGTCAAGTGGACGGCGGGCCGCAGTAGGATGAACGGCAGAAACGAGAGGCGCGTCGAGAACCGACGCAGTAGGACTCGCGTTGCCAGATGAAGGAGTAGTGTTAGGAGCCATTGAGAATTTGAACGAGATTCGCGTTGGAAAGGAAATTAATGAGAGGGGAGGGACGGAGCAGCGGTGTGTTTAAAGCCTCTGTGAGGGTTGTGTGTGCTTCCCAATTGGTTCGAGTACATACACAAGTAGAGCGAAGAGAGATGTCGAAGAAAATAACAGCGGATCTGGGCGTTTTTATAGGCGAATGGGTGTAGTGCACGAGGAAAAAAAAGTGGTGTGAAATTCGAGAATAAATATGATGTGATCGGTTCGGAGTGAATTATATATTACATCTTATCATATCGTACCATACTGTATCCTGCCTCACCCCTCCTCTGCCCACACGTCCTATTGTATAGGTCTGGCCACGTTCTCCCTTTTTTCGTGTGAAAACTGCGTCGACGTAACATCCATCGTATATCAGACGTCATTGCGTGGACGGATAGTGCAGTACACACTCCTGGGAACCTAGTTAAATTAGGCTAGTTGTCGTTTTCACACCGAAGCACACGCATCCTCCTCGTGGGCAGAAGCTCGCGAATTTACCCATGTCTTTAATTGCCGCTCGTATGCCATCGGAAGTACTGTATCTTATGACTAATAAGTATTGATGCAGAAAGACCCCTCGGTGATTTGTTTATGTTCATGGCGATATCAGATATCGGCGTGCACGACAAACACATGATCAAGTAGTATCAGCCTCAATATCACCGCTGCCAATAATCTCGGCAAAGACTTTCAGGCGCACATATGCCGGTTTCCATCATGGGGAAGAGAAGATCAGAAACCAATGTGGATGGGAATCCTTCTCCCAAGATGTATTAAGACCATGGGACAATGGCGACCTTGAGTTCCAGGGTGATGAACAGCTCTTTGACCACGGACTTGTGTGTGGGCAAAGGCCATCTGCATCGCTCGGCGATCTGCTCTAGTATACCTCCGGGTATCTCTGAATAACGACCTCACGCATTGCATCACTTACACTCCAAGAAGGGACCCAACCGACGATCCCCATACCGATACTACCAACTTGCGATCGCCTAGTATGTGATTGCGAGTTAGGTCTGTAATTGTCTCAGTGCGGAAGATTTCACTGAATATCGAGAGGACCTGCCGTTTCTGGTACCGCTCATGCACTAGGTTCTCAGTCGCGTGGGATCTTTGCGATCAAGTCGTGTTGGCAATACAACCCCTAGATAGTCTTCCAGACATGATTGAAGGACAGATCGAGGACGGGGTTTAGTTCCCTACCTTTGACCGGTTTACGCTCTGATACGAGCGTCATCTACGGCCAAATCTCACCAATCGGTATAATAGTGGCGTACTGTCGGGAAGTGATGACCAAGACCACGATCGGTCGCTGCACTATCTACCTTCTGGGAGTTATGGTCGAGCATCAAGTCCAGTCACAAGTATACACATGACCTCACCGGTCTCATTATACCGGGTGAATGTAAGAACACGCATGACGAGATTTGAGCAAATGGAGATCAACGCTAGGGCATACTGGACTGGGAGTGTTTCAGGTTTCAACGTCCAACAGAACAAGTGACTTCACATGATAAATTGTCGCGTGAATGGCAAAAAGGTGGCGAAGAGTGGACGCTCATTTCGGAGTGGCCTCAAGGGGACAATGGATCTGTCAGACGTCCCGGAAGAATAATTGAATGAAATAAGACTGACGTAGAACGTTCTAGAGCGCCCTTTGCAAGTGTCGCGATGACGAGATAAAATCACGAGCGGATTGCTCTCAGCTTCAAGCTTCAAAAAAGTGGAGCGATGCCGACCATTGCAATACGCGGATGGAGAAAGTTGACGAGCCCGAGCCCCCGCTGTTGAGCGCGCATCACTCGGACCATATGCTCGCACCGAATGGCGCAAGAGACGTAGTCGCGAGTGCCATCCGCAATCGTCAGCAGACCACCCCATATTGATGTAGGCCCGGAAGGGGCAAGAACCACAGACGGGCACGCATATACCTGCGAATCGTAATAGCGCTAGTGATGGACCTGACAGTAGGAGGCCTGCCGAGAAGCACGCTGCGGGGCGCCGTCGCTTGGGGCCAACAACGATGTTGCAACTCGCGGCTGCAACTCGACGAAAAATTCAGGGTCCGGGCCGAGAGAGCCTCCGCATCCTCCTCGTCTCGTCATCTTTGTCTGACATTTTGCTCCCTCCCTTTTTCATTCCTTTGCATTTGCATTTCCTTCTATTCTTCGATATAACGGCAACAGCGCCTACCCTTCGCGTACAGAAAGACGCGCTTTCCATAAAGTTTTCCCGGGCCACTATGTCCTCGCTGCAAAATATACCATATGATCTTCTGCTTGCTATCGCGCAGCATCTCGACCTCAAAGACATCTATTCTCTTCAACTAGTGCGCATGGATCCTTTTATTCCCCCCAGTTGTGCGATATTGAATGGATGCCTTGCCACAGACGTGCAAGCACCTCCGTTACGCGATCCGCACCCGACCAGTCTATCGAGAGTTGGCTGTCAGTCTCCTCCGACGTTGCCGCGCGCTTCCTCTCCACGGTTTCAAACGCCTTTCGGATCTATCTACGGATCAACTTGTGGAGGTAGTGAATCGTGCAGCGCAGCTGGAACGAGGCTGGCTCACCCGCACTCCACGGCCCGCTGTTAATGCGTTCGTGCCCGAAGGAGAAGAAGCCTTCAATGAAGGGATTACAAAGTCATCCGATGTAACGGGTTGGGGAATAAAGTCGAAATATTGGTACAAGGTGGTCGGGACGCCGCCGGATGAGGAAGTAGACTGGCTCTCCCCCATCACCGCAAGTTACACGCTCTGCGCGACGAAGAGCGGCAAAGTGGTTTGCTGGGACGTACATCGCGATGTTGGCATCGCCGAATGGAACCCTGGAGAACGGTGGGAGTTGTGGAAGTGTCGGGTCGAGTTTGAACAACGCATTGTGTACTTTACTATGGCCAAGGTCATAAGCGGAAAGTGAGTCGTTTGCGCCCCATCCAGTTTCTTGTGATGTCTTATTGTTTGCATTTCGGATGACTCGTTCTAGGGATGACGAAAAGGTCATGCAATTCGAACTCATGCAAATCCATTTCCCGGAACAGGATTCTGACTCGGACGACCAAATTAGTCCATC